>Ga0326727_10024587_pt1 | contig 11375 bp, 11 predicted proteins | sample MB2enrmetagenome_FD_207643 | JGI IMG/M metagenome (GOLD analysis project Ga0326727, IMG submission 207643) | Lab enriched peat soil microbial communities from McLean, Ithaca, NY, United States - MB29MY | ecosystem: Environmental > Terrestrial > Soil > Wetlands > Peat | place: USA: New York... | reverse complement strand
GCGCTGGCCTCGGCCTGGCGGTCATGCGGAGCCGGTGGACTTGACCTCGGCGGTCACGGAGCCGTGGGCGAGGCGGGCGCGGATGGTCTGGCCGGGGCGGGCTTCGGCGGCGTTGCGCAGGAGCCGGTCGTCGGCTGTGTAAACCAGCGCATAGCCGCGATTGAGAACGGCCAGCGGCGAGAGCGCGTCGAGGCGGGCGCTCGCGCGGTCGAGCCGCGTGGAGCGGGCGGCGATGGCGCTGAGCGCGAGGCGGCTGAGCGACTGGCTGGCGGCTTCCAGCCGGCGGCGCGCGAGGGCGAGCCGGACGGCTGGATTCTGCCGCTCGATCCGCGCAGCGAGGGCCGCAAGCTGGTTGGCGCACGCGCGAAGATGGCGGTTGGCGGCGGAGTCGATACGGTGGCGGAGGTCGTCGAGGCGCTGACTGCGGCGGCCGATGAGGGACTGCAGCCGGCTTTGCATCTGAGCGACAGAGAGCGCCGAGAGGCGCTGCCGCGCCAGCATGAGCTGGTAGCGGATGGCGCGGCGGACGCGGGCTTCGAGCGCCTCGATGCGCTCCTCGATGCGGTGCTGGGCGGCGGTGATCAGCTCGGCGGCGGCCGAGGGCGTGGCGGCGCGCAGATCGGCGACGAAGTCCGCGATAGTGAAGTCGGTCTCGTGGCCGATGGCCGAGACGACCGGCAGCGCGGAGGCCGCAATCGCGCGGGCGAGCGCCTCGTCGTTGAATCCGGCGAGGTCTTCCAGCGAGCCTCCGCCGCGCGCGATCAGGATGAGATCGACTTTGCCGGTGAACTTGTTGGCCTGACTCTTCTTGCGCTGGCTTTGTTTTCGCTGGCTCTGGTTGAACCAGCGAATTCCCTCGGCCACCGACCCGGCGCATTCGGGGCCTTGCACCGTCGCCGGGTAGATGAGGAGGTTCAGGCGTGCGTGGCGGCGGCGAATGACCCTGACGATATCGTGGAGCACCGCTCCGCTGGTGGAGGTGATGACGCCCACCGAGCGCGGAAAGGCGGGCAACGGGCGCTTGCGTCCGGCGTCGAAGAGTCCCTCGGCCAGCAGGCGCGCCTTGAGCTGTTCATACGCAAGCTGCAGGGCCCCCGCGCCGCGCGGCTCCAGCGTCTCGGCGATGAGCTGGAGCTGGCCGCGCGACTCGTAGACGGAGACGCGGCCGCGCACCAGAACGGCGAGGCCGTCCTGCGGGTGGAAGCGCAGCAGTTGCGCCTGGCGGCGGAAGAGAACCACCGGAAGCTGCGCCTCGCCGTCTTTTAACGTGAAGTAGACGTGGCCGGAGGGCGCGGCGCGGCAGTTCGATATCTCGCCCTCGACCCACAGGTCGGCGTAGGCGGCCTCGACGTGCTGGCGGAGGTCGTTGACCAGGGCGCGCACGCTCCACGGCGCGCTGGCGCTGCCTGGTTTGTCGGCGGCTTGGACGGGTGGGCCTGGCGCGGCAGCTTCGGATTTACGCGCGGTCTGGCGTGCGCGCTTGGGCGCGGTGGGCTTGAGCCACAGACCGGCCAGCGTTCCCTGCTTGCCATCGCCATCAGAGTGGATCGCCATACCGCATGAGTCTAGAGCATTTTCGCAAATAATGCGGCCTTTCAAAGATTGTGCGATGTGGTTTTCTTTGAGAGAAAACCACGCGAGTGTCTTTCGCTCCGGACAACCCGATTGCGAAAATGCTCGTGCATCGGCGGATTTTGTCGGGTAAAGGTTCAAGGTTTAAGGTTCGAGGGCGGCAGGAAACTCAGCGGTAGAGGCCGTGGCTCTGGATGTAGGCGGCGACGGCCGGCGGGAGCAGGCCGGGGCATGGGTCTCCGGCTTGCAGGCGGCGGCGGAGGTCGGTGGCGGAGACGTCCTCGTGGACGGTGGCGAGCAGGTGGACGCGGGCGCGCTGGGCCGGGGTGAGAGCGAGCGGGGCGAGTTGGGCTTCGCTGAGCGGGAACTCGGGCCGGCTGACCACGATCCACTCGGCGAGCTCGAGCAGGCGATCGGGAGAGCGCCAGCGGCGCAGGTCAAGGAAGCTGTCGGCTCCGGTCAGAACGAAGAGGGATGCGCCGGGCAGCTCGCGGGCAAGCGCGGCCAGCGAATCGACGGTGTAGTTCGGGCTGCCGTCGCAGCGTGGGGCGTCCAGGGTGGAGACATCGAAGCGGGGATCGGGGGAGTTGCCGGTTGCCGGTTGCAGGTTGTCCGTTGCGGGCCGATGCCGGGCTTCGGGTGCGAGGGCGAGCTCGACCATGGCAAGACGGTCGGCGTAGCTGGCCACGGTGGGCTCGGGTTTGAGGGGCTGGCTGCCAACCGGGGCGAACAGGACGCGGTCCAGCGCGAAGGCGTCTGCCGCGGCGCAGGCCAGGCGCAGGTGGACGCGATGGATGGGGTCGAATGTGCCGCCGAAGAAGGCTACGCGCATTCTGTCATGCTAGAGCATTTTCACGCTGGAGGGGTTGGGGAGTGGAATGGGTGAGCTGCCGATGAGCGACGCAGAGGAAGGTGGGCTGGTCGCCGCCGACACACCACCCCTTCAGGGCAGTGCTCTGAAAGGGTGGGGCGATGCAGCCTTGCGGCGCCAAATTAGTGCAGGCGGAAGACGAGGCCGGTGCCAACCGTGATCAGGTAGTTGCTCTGGCCCGCGCCATGGCCGCCATTGTAGGAAGTATAGCCGGTAGGATAATTGTCCAGGGAACCTGCGCTCGCTTCTATCACGCGCCAGTCGAACTTCTTGAACTTGCCGTGAAGTGGGCGATCGGCGCCGATGCTGACCTGATAGACGAAGTCGTTGTTGTAGGTGGCCCGGAACGGGTTCCTGGTGTGGCCGATGCCGAAACCGCCCTGCAGGTAGGGAACGGTCCTGAACAGCAGGGGCTTCTTGGTCGCGATGCGCAGGCTGAAGATGCCGTCCTCACGATCGAACTGAGAGCCGTACTCTTCGAGGCGGAAGATGTCTCCGCGGGCGTCGACGCCCAGGACGATGGGGGCTTTCTTGAGCACGCCGAGCCCGGGCACACGGGTAAAGTCGTAGTAAATGCCGTACGTGGGGCCGTAGAGCCAGGGACGATCAATGTTGCTATGCGTTCCAGGAATCGCTAAGACCCCCTCTTGGGTAAACTGCTGTGCGTCGCCGGTGAGGTAGACACCAGTTTGAGCGTAGGCAGCAGCGGATGCGAGGGCGACGGAAAGAATTAAAGCTATGGATCGCAGTTTCATTGGTGTTCCTTTTGCGAGGAGTTATTGGCGCACCGATGAGCATATAGAAATGGAACGCTAATGTCAGCAAATTTCTATAGCGGATCGATTTCAGGGCCGGAAGAGGGGACCGGCCGGCACGGCGGCGGGGGTCCCCCGAAGGCCAGGAAGGGAGTTCCTAGAAGCGGAAGACCAGGCCGGAGCTGAAGCTGACCTGGCTGGCGGCGGGGATATTGAGGGTATAGCCGCCGCCAACGTCCGCGCTGCTGACCGTGGTCAGGGAGCCGTAGCCGATCTCGGCGACGCGCCAGTCGACGTGCGCTTTCAGGGTGTAATCGACGCCGCCATACAGGGCGTAATCGAACTTGCTGATGTGGACGACGCTGCCCGGGGCCTTGGTGGTGCCGACGCCGACCGAGAACTGGGCGTAGGGCTTGAAGGGGCGCCTGAAGGGCTTGGCGGAGACGCGCGCCCCCACCAGGAAGCTCCGCAGCATGGCGTTGTTGGCGTGCAGGTCGGACTCCCGCACATCGAACCCGGCAGAGAGCGGGCCGGCGTGGAAGAAGTCGTAGTAGCCGCCGAAGCCGTAGCCATAGAAGACCTGGGAGGTGGAGTTATCGCCGAGAAAGGCGAACTGGCCGAGGTCTGCGTTGGAGTTGCTGACGCGAATGGCGACGGGGTTGAAGTAGAGGCCAACCTGGGCGCGGGCCGCAAGGGTCGCGAGGGCGAAAACGGCGACTGCGGCGATGGAGCGAAGCTTCATGGGGAATCCTCAAAAAAATGGTGGCTCTGACGCCACTCCGCAAGCCGGCTTGGCCTGCAAAAGTAGCGCTCTACCAAGTCTATAGAAAGATTCGACCGGATGAGAGTTCCTGCCGGCAAAGCACTCGACCCGGATGCGGCCGGCCCAGCCCAGTCAGCCTGTCTGGAGTCAGTGAAGGCGGATGACCAGGCCGGTGCTGAACGTGTAGAGGCTATTGGTCTGGTTCACCCCGGAGCCAAAACTGTAGTCCACCAGCGCGCCCCGTCCCACCTCGATGACGCGCCAGTCCAGGTGGGGCAGCAGGGTATAGTCCAGCCCGCCTGCGATCCGGTACTCGAAATTGGTGGAGGATGTATTGAGGCCGGAGTTGCTGAAGTGGGCTGCGCCGAGAGATCCCTGAATATAGGGCCGGATCGGCAGAGCAGCAGTTTTGACGGCGAGGTGAAGTCCGAAGAGCACCGAATTGCCGGTGAAGCTTCCGCGGACGAACTCGCCGCGCAGGTCGGGGCCGAACCGGATTGGGCCAAATTTGCCGTCGTCGTAGAGGCCGATGGTGGTCCCGTACGGCCACGCAGTCTCGGTGTTGTCGCTGCCCGCCGGCGGAGAGTAGAGGACGTTCGTCACATGCCGGCGATCGCCAGTGAAGGTGGCGTAGATGCCAACCTGGGCCTGCGAGGAACCGCATGGAATTGCCATGCCAACCAGCACGGCCAGAATCGTCAGCCAGCGCAGTTTCATCGGGTTCTCGCCTCTCTGTATAGATGACTGTTAAGTCAACGATACGCGCGCGAATCGCAGGATTTCCTGATTAAATCGCGACGAACAATCGCAATCAACCCGGGAAACAAGGGGTCGCGGCAGCCCTATCGCGCTCGTCCGCGGGCGCGCGGGGCCGGCGGAGGGTAGGCCGGTTTGCGCTTGGCGGGCTTGCCGGAGATGGGGGTTGGCGATGTTGGTTCGCCCAGGCCGATGAGCGCGGGGCGGTGTGCGGCGACCATCTCCGCGATGGCGTACTTCAGCGGCTCGATGCCCTCGCCCGTCACCGCTGAGATGGCATAAAAGGGCAGCTTGCGGCGCTTGGCGAAGGCGGCCAGCTTCTTGAGCTTGGTGGGATTGGCCACGTCGATCTTGGCGGCGACCAGGATCGTCGGCTTGGCCGCCAGCGCGGGGTCGAAGGTGGCCAGCTCGGCGGTGATGACCTTGAAGTCGGCCACCGGGTCGGGACGGTCGTTTCCTCCGGCCGCGGCGCCCCCGTCGGAGACATCGACCAGGTGCACGATCACCGAGGTGCGCTCGATGTGTTTGAGGAACTGGATTCCCAGCCCCGCGCCCAGGTGCGCGCCTTCGATCAGGCCGGGCAGGTCGGCCACGGTGAACGACTGGGTGTGGGGAAACTCGCCGACCTGGACGACGCCGAGGTTGGGCTCCAGCGTGGTGAACGCATAGTTCGCGATCTTGGGCCGCGCCGATGACAGCCGCGAGATCAGCGTGGATTTGCCCACGTTGGGGTAGCCGACCAGCCCGGCGTCGGCCAGCAGGCGGAGTTCGAGCCGGTAGCTGCGCTCTTCTCCGGCGCGGCCCAGCTCGTGCTCGCGTGGGGCCTGGTGGGTGCTGGTGGCAAAGTGCTGGTTGCCGCGTCCGCCGCGCCCGCCGCGCGCCACCACGATGGTCTCGTTGGGTCGCGTGAAGTCGTGCACCAGCTCGCCGGTCGCGTCGTCATAGAGCAGGGTTCCGACGGGAACGTTGAGCGTGAGGTGTTCGCCGGCGGCGCCAGACATGTTGGAGCCCAGCCCGTGGCCTCCGCGCTGGGCCTTGTGCTCGGGGTTGAAGCGGAAGTGGACCAGAGTGTTGTGGGAGAGCGAGGAGGAGATCAGGACGTCGCCGCCGTGGCCTCCGTCGCCGCCCGAGGGCCCGCCTCGGGGAACGAACTTCTCGCGCCGGAAGGCCATGCAGCCGTTGCCGCCGTCTCCGGCATGGACGCGAATTTTAGCTTCATCAATAAACATCTTCCGCCTCCCAGTGTAGCGGAAGCAGAATCAGGCCTGAATGCGCGTGTCTGTGCCGGGCGTTGGGATGGGAGGGTTACGCCAGCCGGTCAGCTTGCGATTGCCATCGTCTGCATGCGGTCGAGCGCCGTGATCGCGCTGGCCATGGCCAGCGACGCCCTGCGGAAGCTGCTGTTCGGATCGAGCGCACGCCTCGCAGCCGCGTACTTCCGGCTGTTGATCATGGAGGCGATCTGGTCCAGCTCGCGATGGATCTCCTCGTGGCAGGCAACCAGGTCGCGGTACTCCGGTGTGTTGTGAAGGCCCGAGGTGTGTTGCGAGACAAGCCATCTGCCGATGGGACACTCCTCCGAATGCTGGATGGCGCGGATGGCGCTGGGGCTGAGAGGCTCATGCAACGCAATGGCCAACTGCAGTGTGATCTTCCACCGCATGTGGCTGGCGATGGCGTCTTTGGCGGTCACGATGGGGTCGTCCGCAAGATGGTTGGTGTTCATATCAAGCCTGGGAACGGAGCATTTGCTTCAGCATCCCAGTTTGGTTTATCGGAGTTTGGCGCGGAAAGATGAGCCTATTGGAGGGAAATCGAAGCGGTTTCACCGACAATATAGGAAACCCTTCCGCGCACTCAAAGTTGCGCATCTCTCCGGTTGGATTACGAAGAAAGCGATCTGCGCATGCCGCTATTTCCCAAGAAAAACGGCCCTCCTGAAACTCTTCCGGGGGCTCGAAACAGGAGAGATGCTCTAAGATGGAGTGCATGAAATACCTGATTGCATTGCTGGCAGTAGCGGGCATGGCGGTCAGCGCGATGGCGCTGCACGTCCACCTGATGGACCGCAACGCGGCGCCGCCCTGCGCGGTCTCCGAACACTGGGACTGCGGCACCGTGGGCCACAGCCGCTTCTCCTGGTTCCCGCCCAAGTCGACCGACGAGATGAATGGAGCGCAGACGGGCGTGCCGCATATCCCGGTGGCGGCCCTCGGCATTGCTGCCTACGCCGTCATCGCGGTCCTGGCGCTGATGGGACGGATGGGTCTGGTCTTCGAGTTGGCCCAGGTTGGCTTCTTCTTCGCCGCGTTTCTCAGCTACATCGAGGCCTACATCCTGCAGCTTTGGTGCATCTACTGCGTCTGGTCGCAGGGAATTATTGCGGCGCTGTTTCTGCTCTCTGCGCTGGCCCTACTGCTGGAGCGGCGGAGGCGGCGCGCGGCCTCGACCGGAGCAATGCCGGCCGCACAAGGGAACTAGAGCCATCTGGCCCCGGCTGCTCTACGAACTTCTGCCCTATCTGGCGTGGCAGGCTGCGCTCCTGCGATCCGGGTAGAATCGAGCCATGGGAATCAGCCGCAAAGAGGCCCTGGATTGCCTTCGCAGCGACGATCTGATCGGCGTTGGCATGGAGGCCGACGCGGTGCGCCGCCGCCTGCATCCCGAGGGCGTGGTCAGCTACGCCATCGAGTGCGCGATCCGCTTGCGCACGAGCGTTTCTTCTATCGAGGAACTCTGCGCCGCGATTCGCGAGACGGTCGAGCAGGGCAGCACCGGCGTGCGTCTGGCCGGCGGAGTCGGCTGCGCGTTGAAGAGCCGCGAGATGGAGTGGTTCGAGGGACTCTTGCGCAGCATCCGCCAGCGCTTCCCTTCACTGTGGATCGAGGGCTTGTCAGCGTCGGAGATTGTCGCGCTGGCCGCAGGCAGTGGGCTGGACCTGCGCCAGACCATCGCGCGCCTCCGCGACGCGGGGCTGGATTCGATTGCCAGCGACGACGCGGCCAGCTTCGACGCAGCCGTCAGCCATGGGAATCGCATCGCGCGGACACCGTGCACTCTCGCCCAGTGGCTTGCGGTGCATCGCGCGGCGCATGGACTTGGCATGTCCACCGTGGCGACGATGAACTTCGGCGCAGGAGAGGCTGGTACGGGCAAGGACGGCGCTGGCAAGGTTGGCGTTGGTAAGACCGGCGCAGGCGAGGCGTTGGAGTTGCGCGTCGATTTTTTGGCTGAGGTGCGGCGGTTGCAAGAAGATACGGGCGGATTCACGGCATTCATTCCCCGCAGCCTTCCATCGCGCAACACGGCCGGCCTCTGGGACGAGCCGACCGCGGTCGAGCAACTGAAGACGCTGGCCATCGCGCGCGTCTTCCTCGACAACATCGAGAATATCCAGTGGAGCGGCGCTGCGCAGGGGCTGAAAGTCCTGCAGATGGGCCTGCGCTTCGGCGCCAACGACGCCGGCTCGGTCACGCCGGAGGCCAACGGCGCGAAGCCTGGTAACAGAGCAGGCGCCGCTGGGGTCGAGAGTGCCGCAGCCGTTGCGAACCACCCCAGCGAAGAAGACCTCCGCCGCATCATCCGCGACGCCGGCTTCCACCCCGTCCAGCGCGATTCATCCTATCGCACCATGTTCCTGAATTAGCCGTGTCAGCCTAGACGAGCTTCCATCCGTACGATATCTGCGTCCTCCGCCCTGTTCATTTTCTCTCTCTCGTATGAAGATCCTCTCCCGGAGTAGCCCCTTCGCGTAGAATCGTCACGGACGAAAGCCTGCCCACGGGGTCTCATTCTGCTCTCCTTTCTCAACAACCTGCACGCTCCGCCGGCCCTCTTTCTGGCCTCGAAGGGGCTTGGCCACTACCTGCACACGCACTACGGCGACCGCACCTTCCACGGCCTCTACCGCTGGAACGCCTTCGACCTGGCGATTCTGATTCCCTACTTCATCGTCATGGTGATTCTGGCGTTCTACGGCATCCATCGCTACCAGCTGGTGTGGCTCTACTACCACAACAAGAAGAAGAAGGCATTGTGGGACCAGCCGGGCGGCCGCTTTGCCCCCGGCGAGCTGCCGTTTGTCACCGTGCAGTTGCCCATCTTCAACGAACAGTTCGTCATCGACCGGCTGATCGACGCGGTCTGCCGGCTGGACTACCCACGCGACCGCTTCGAGATCCAGGTGCTCGACGACTCCACCGACGAGACGGTGCAGGTGGCCGCCGAGATCGTCGAGCGCTACGCGCACGGCACCGCTGGCCTCGGGCCGCAGCCCATCGTGCATCTGCATCGTACGAACCGCCATGGCTATAAGGCGGGCGCGCTGGACCAAGGCCTTAAAGTCGCGCGCGGCGAACTGATCGCCATCTTCGACGCCGACTTTGTGCCTCCGCCAGACTGGCTGATGAAGGTGGTGGACCACTTTGCCGAGCCGGGCATCGGCATGGTGCAGACCCGCTGGACCCACCTCAACCGCAACTACAGCTTCATGACCCAGGTGGAGGCCATCCTGCTGGACGGCCACTTCGTGCTGGAGCACGGCGGCCGCTCGCGCTCCGGCGTCTTCTTCAACTTCAACGGAACCGCTGGCGTCTGGCGGCGCGTGGCCATCTCCGACGGCGGCGGATGGCAGCACGACACCCTCACCGAAGATACCGACCTCAGCTATCGCGTGCAGATGGCCGGTTGGAAGTTTAAATACCTGCAGGACGTGGAGTGCCCCGCCGAGCTGCCCATCGAGATGACCGCCTTCAAGACCCAGCAGGCGCGCTGGGCCAAGGGCCTCATCCAGACCGGAAAGAAGATCCTGCCGCGCGTGATGAAGAGCGACGCGCCGTTCCACACCAAGATTGAGGCGTGGTACCACCTCACCGCCAACATCAGCTATCCGCTGATGATCGTGCTCAGCGTGCTGCTGATGCCGGCCATGATCATTCGCAGTTGGCAGGGCTATGTGCAGATGCTGCTGATTGACTTCCCGCTCTTCATCGCCAGCACCATGTCGGTTTCCACCTTCTATCTGGTTAGCCAGAAGGAGCTGTTTCCGAAGACCTGGCACAAGACATTTCTGTATGTGCCGTTCCTGATGGCGCTGGGCATCGGCCTCACCATCACCAACACCAGGGCGGTGATGGAGGCGCTCTTCGGCTATAAGACGCCGTTCGCGCGCACGCCGAAGTATCGCGTGAAGAAGAAGGGCGAGGCCAGCCAGGCCAAGGTCTACCGCAAGCGCCTGGGTATCGTCCCGTGGATCGAGCTGCTGATCGGCACCTACTTCGCCTGGACGGTCTGGTACGCCATGACCACGGAGAACTACTTCACCGTGCCGTTCCTTCTGCTCTTCGTGCTGGGCTACTGGTACACCGGGCTGCTCAGCCTGTTTCAGGGGCTCTTCGAGCGCGCCAGCAAGGAGACGAGCGGCTCAACCGAGATGCACGAGAAGCCGTACCCCATGGGGATATAGCACTTCCCAATGCAGCGAAGCCCGGCGGGTTGGCCGGGCCTCGCGGATTTGCTGTAAGCTGCGGACGGCCTAGAAGCGCAGCCCGAACTTCACCGGAATGTACGTGGTGCGGTTGCTGTTCTGAGGATAGTAGTTGGTGCCAGTGTAGTTCTCGATAGTGGTTGTGGAGTCGGCGGCTGTGATGCCGTAGCGCTGCGAGTTGGGGATGAAGACATAGCGCGCTTCCATGTAGAAGCGCTCGTTGGAGAAGTGGGAGATCTTGTAGGTGAGACCGAATCCGCCGCTCACCCCGACTGCGTTGCTGGTGTAGTGGTCGATGTTCGCATTTGCCTCGACATCCTCGCAATAGTAATAGCACTCTTCTTCGACCGTGGGCTCGGTGAAGTTGGTGACCTTGTGATAGAAGCCGCCGCCCAAGACCCCGTAGAGACCCCACGATCCTTCGGTGGGAAGCGTGAAGGTGGGGTTGAGGGTAAACGACCAGACATGGTTGTTGCCGTCGAGGCCCGTTACTCCGCACAGACCATTTTCAATCTCATATGTTGAGCAGCCGGTGTTGTAGAGATACTCCTGGTTGGCGATGGTGGCGCCCTGCAGGCCGAAGTGGTCGTAGTCGAACTGCAGCAGCAGGCCGTAGACCTTGTTGAAGTTGCGTCCGCCGCCGAACTGGAAGTCGTAGCTGGGCGTCTCGTACTTATGGGTGTTGCCGACGGTCAGGCTGGGACCCATTCCGGCCAGGAAGGTGTACTTGGGCGAGCCGTCGGCGTTGCTGTTGCCGCTGGCGTAGCTGGGCCGGCCGTAGCGGCGGCGCGGCGGCGGCTGCGAGCTGCCCAAGGCGGCCGAGTCCAGATCGAAGCGGTCTTCTGCAACAGCATCGGATGAAGACGAGCTGCTGCTGGAGCTGGTGGACGCCAATGCGAGCTCTGCCGGCGCGGATTCGGATGCCACAAGAGTCGGCGCCTTCACGGTCGATGCGGCGGACGGGGACTGCTGGGCCTGCACAAGCAGGGCCGTTCCCGCCATCAGGAAGCTGAACGCCGCAACGCGGCACGCAATACCGAAGAAACTACGCTGGATGTTCATTGTTTTAATGACTCCCTTTTGAGTGCAAAGTCCTTCGGGTTTTCTAACCCGAATCGCCTGAGTTTGTTGTGCCGGTCCCGCATGTGCCGGTCCCGGAGCATTTAGTTTGTT
>Ga0326727_10024585_pt1 | contig 11375 bp, 8 predicted proteins | sample MB2enrmetagenome_FD_207643 | JGI IMG/M metagenome (GOLD analysis project Ga0326727, IMG submission 207643) | Lab enriched peat soil microbial communities from McLean, Ithaca, NY, United States - MB29MY | ecosystem: Environmental > Terrestrial > Soil > Wetlands > Peat | place: USA: New York... | reverse complement strand
ACGCGCCCCAGCGCCGCGGCAAGCGTCGCCTCTTCGACCGCCCAGCGCGCCGGCGCGGCGTCGATCCAGGCCCACGCCGCCTCAAGCGTGATCCGTTCGGTGAAACTTTCGTGCGCCATAACCGTGTTCACACCGTCTCCGCCGCCGCATACTCCACCGCCGCGACAACGCCCGTCCTCCAGCTGCTTTACCGAACTTCAATCGCCAGCGACAGGCGGAGGAAGCGACGGCGATCCGTGAAGGCGGCGGCGCTGCTTGCATCTTATTGTCGGAGTATGGGATTTTCGCCGGCAAATCGCCGCGAAAGCGGGCCGCGGGCCAGCGGCGAATGGCGAGGAGACGACGCGAGATGGACGAGGTTTCGGTCCGGCCCGGCGAAATTGTCGGCGGCGCGCCTGACCGCGCCGACGCAACGCTCATCTTCATCGGCCGCATTCGCACGCCGTTCCAGTCTCTGGACAGCTGTCCGCGTCACGGGCGCGCCGACGGACCGGTATGCCGCATCGAGATTGACGAGCCGTGGCGCGGCGCGATGCGGGGGCTCGAAACGCATCCAGAATTGCAGATTCTCTATTGGATGGACAGGGCGCGGCGGGATCTCCTGGTGCAGACGCCGCACGCGAACATTGGCCCGACTGGGACCTTCGCCCTGCGTTCCCCGAATCGGCCGAACCCCATCGCGGTTTCGATTGTCAAAGTCGTCGCGATCGAGGCTGGCGTGATCCTTGCGCGCGGCCTCGACTGCGTCGACGGTACGCCGCTGCTCGACATCAAGCCGTGCTGGCGCCGCCGTGGGCCCCGCGATTTCCTCAAGGCGAAGCGAGAAACAGGCGACAGATGAGAAGTCCGCAACGCGTCGTAGGCAACCGAATATCCGGGAAAAAGGAATCTCCGCTTCGGGTCGAGGTTGTGCGAAAAGTCTGCCTTGGCGCTTATGCGCGCGCGCAGACGGCGAAATTTCGAGATTTTTCGCTTTCCGCGCGGCCACAGGCCGCGAAATTCAAATGAGTTCGCCAGTGCCGCGCGATTTCACAAAGCCTCGGTCGAAAGCGGCCGTTCTGCGTCCGGAAGATCATAGTCTGGCAGTCGGATTCCGGCCGCCGAAGGCGGCGGTGTTCGCAGATGTGTACAGAGTGGTGCCGGGTCTGGCGCGCCACTCAGGACAAAACGCCAAGGCCGATCGCCGGTCGTGGATGGCGATGCGGGCCTTCCTCGACGAAATCTTCGCCGAATAGCATGCCGGCCCCTCCGCAATCGGTCGGTTCTGACCGACGGAGCGCTGTGAAACAAGCCGTGGAACCGACTTTTGTTCCGCTGCTGCTCAGACCCCGCTACTTGGGCAGACTCATGTGAGGTCCTCCCGACGGCTCTTCGGCAGTGTGGGCGTCGCAAAGGCGGAGAGCGCGCCAAGGTGACGACGGCGGCTTTTCGGACGGCGGGGAGCGTCGGCTAAGGCGGGCTGGCGGGGATTCTTTGCCCCCCGGTCCCCCCGGCTTGCGACAGCGAGGCGACGACGCTGGAGGAAGGCGTAATCGATCGCGTTGACGCGGATTGTTCGTCGCGCGACCGCAGTCGCGCGAGGCCTTTTCGGGCCGGCTATGGTACAGGAGCCGCCGAATCTCTCGTCTGTTGGCTCCCGATGCCTCGATCGTTTTCCTGCGTCGTCACTCCGCATGGCGCGCTTCGGCTCGAAGCGACGGAAGCCGATGTCGCTCTCGACGACGCGGTCGCCAAACGACTCGAGGCGGCGTTTGCGCGGGGGGAAGGATACGGGCTCTTGCAACTCGGCCTCGCCGAGGCGGGTAGCCATCTTCCTCCCGACTTGGCGTTCTGGCGCGCCTTTGCGATGCGTTTCGTCGCGACGCTGTGCGGCGCCGGCGAAGATGCGGCGAGCGAGCCGGCCGAAGACGTGCTTGAGCGGCTCGTCGAAGACGCGCCGCCGATGCGTGGCGGCGAATACCTTGGCGCCGCTTGTCTTGCAGCGCTGTGGGGCGCCCTAAGCCAAGCGTTCGAGGTCGAACGCGCCGGAAGTGGTCTCGCCGTCGCCGCGTTCCTCGCCGCGCGCGACAGCCGCTGGCGGCTGGTCGGCCGCGTCCATTTCAATCTCGCCGAAAACCGCAAGGACGCCGAGCGGCCGTTCGCGTTTCTGGCGACCTACGTCCCGGGGCTCGCAGCGCATGGCGCGCTGCGCCACGCGCCGCTCGGCGCGGCGCTGCGCGAATTTGCGGGCGCTGGCGCCAAGGCCGAACTGCTGAAGCTGCTCGAACCCGTCAGTCGCGCGAGCGAATCCTGCGATTGGCTCAAGGAAATCGTCGACTCTGGCGAAATCTTTCATCCGCTGCGCTGGACGGCGAAAGAGGCGATGCGGCTGCTCAGCGACGTCGCCACGCTCGAACAGGCGGGGCTCGTCGTGCGTATGCCGGCGTCCTGGCCGACGAACCGTCCGAGCCGCCCGACCGTCGAGGCGACGGTTGGGACGAGGTCGCCCTCGCTCGTCGGCGCCGACAACGTGCTCGATTTTTCCGTCCAGGCGACGCTCGACGGCGAGACGCTGACGGCGGAAGAAATTCGCCGCCTCGTCGCCTCCACCGAGGGGCTAACGCTGCTGCGCGGCAAATGGGTCGAGGTTGATTCGGCGAAGCTGAAAGCGGCGCTCGACCGTTACGCCGAAATCGAACTTCTGGCGCGCGCTGAGGGGGTTACGTTTGGCCAGGCGATGCGGCTCATCTCCGGCGCCGCAATCGGCGCGCGCGAAACGGCGCACGCGACGGAGGCGTGGGGCGAAGTGAAGGCAGGCGCCTGGCTCGCCGAGACGCTCGCCGCCTGCCGCCGCCCCGAGGCGCTCGCCGCTACCCTTCCCGTAGAAACGTTGAAAGCGACACTGCGGCCTTACCAAGAGGCGGGAGCGCGCTGGCTCGGCTTCCTCACCCGGCTCGGCCTCGGCGCTTGCCTTGCCGACGACATGGGGCTCGGCAAAACGCTGCAGGTGATCGCGCTGCTGCTCGCGGAAAGCGGCCGCGACGAGCCGCAGCCGAGCCTAGTGGTCGCGCCGGCTTCGCTCCTCGCCAACTGGGCCGCGGAAATCGAACGCTTTGCGCCGTCGTTGAGAGTCTTCGTCGCCCATCCTGCTTTCGCGCCCGTTGAAATCCTGAAGACGCCACCGGCGGAAAAACTCGCCGAGAGCGATCTTGTCGTGACGAGCTATGGCGCGCTCATCAGGCTCGACTGGATCGGCAAGACGCGCTGGCGGCTCGCCGTCATCGACGAGGCGCAGGCGATAAAGAACCCCGACGCCAAGCAGACCCGCGCCGTCAAGGCGCTGAAGGCGGAAAGCCGCATCGCTCTCACCGGCACGCCGGTCGAGAACAATCTGCGCGACCTGTGGTCGCTCTTCGACTTCCTCAATCCCGGGCTGCTCGGCTCGTCGAAGGCGTTCGCCGCTTTCGTCAAACGGCTCGCCGATCGGACGCCGCCTTCTTATGCGCCGCTGCGCAAGCTCGTCGCGCCCTACATTCTCAGGCGCATGAAGACCGACCGCAGCGTCATCGCCGACCTGCCCGACAAGACCGAAGTCAAGGCCTATTGCAGCCTGAGCCGCAAGCAGGCGGCGCTCTACCAGAGAACGGTGGAGACTTTCGAGAAGCAGCTCAAAGCAGCGAGCAACGAGATGGGCCGGCGAGGGCTGGTGCTTGCGACGCTGACGAGGCTGAAACAGATCTGCAACCACGCTTCGCACGGCTTCGACGGCGGCCGGCGCTGGGAGAGCGAGGGCAGCGGCAAGTTTGCGCGCCTTGCCGAGATCGCCGCGACGATCGCCAACCGCCAAGAGAAGATGCTGGTCTTCACCCAGTTCGCTGAGATCATTGCGCCCTTGAGCGATCAGCTCGCGGGGGCGTTTCAGCGCCCTGGTCTTGCGCTCAGCGGCGACACCGCGGTCGGCAAGCGCAGGACGCTGGTCAAGACGTTCCAGGAGGACGAGAGCGTTTCGTTCTTTGTGCTCTCGCTGAAAGCGGGCGGCTCGGGGCTCACCCTGACCGCCGCGTCGCATGTCGTGCACTTTGATCGCTGGTGGAACCCGGCGGTGGAAAACCAGGCGACCGACCGCGCTTTCCGCATCGGGCAGAAACGCAATGTCCTCGTGCACAAATTTATCTGCCGTGGCACGATCGAGGAGCGAATCGACGATCTAATCGAGTCGAAACGGCGGATGGCCGAGGAATTGCTATCCGGGGGCGGCGAAATCAACCTGACCGAACTCGGCGACCGCGAGCTCCTCGACCTCGTTCGGCTCGACCTCGACGCGGCGACCAAGGAGGTTTGACGCCATGAGCTTCTGGGGGTTCCGGCCTTATGTGCCCGTGGCCCAGCGGCGCTTGAACGCGCTCAAGGAGATCGAGAAGCTCAAGAAGAAGGGGCGCGTCGTTTCGCCGGTCGCCATCGAGGGCCGCAAGATCGCCAAGAGCTTTTGGGGCAGAGCGTGGTGCGACAACCTCGAGCGCTATTCCGACTACGAGAACCGGCTGCCGCGCGGACGCGCTTATGTCAACAACGGGTCGGTCATCGACTTGCAGATCGAACGCGGCAAGGTCGAGGCGCTGGTGAGCGGGTCGGAGATCTACAAGGTGAAGGTCGACATCGCCGTCGCCGAGCCCACGCGCTGGAGGGCGGTCTGCGCCGATTGCGCAGGCTCGGTCGGCTCGATCGTCGAGCTTCTGCAAGGCAAGCTGTCGAAGAACGTGATGGAGCGCGTCTGTCGGGAAGAAGGCGGCCTGTTTCCGACGCCCAAAGAGATCAAGATGTCGTGCTCGTGCCCGGACTGGGCGGGCATGTGCAAGCACGTCGCGGCGACGCTCTATGGCGTCGGGGCGCGGCTCGACAGCGACCCTGACGTGCTGTTCACGCTGCGCGGGGTCAACCGTAGCGAGCTCGTCTCGACAGGCGCCGACCTGTCGATCACCGAAGCCGCGGCTGCGAGCGAGCGCGTCCTCGCCGACGACGATGTAGCGGCGCTGTTCGGGCTGGAGATCGAGGCCCCGATTGCGCCGGTGGAAAATTCGGGGCGCAAGCCGAAAAGCGCGCGTCCTGACACTATGGCGAAGCCGTCGGTCGGCGCCCGTAAGTCGGAAGCGAACGAGAGCGAGAACGCGCGCCGCGCTTCTCGAAGGAACAGTGTCGCGGAACAGCCCGTAGCGCGGCCACCAGCGAAAAAGCGGGCTACGTCAGAGCCTGCCGGCTTGGAGACCAGCCGTGTTCTGACAGCTTCCGAGAAGAAGATCGCTGTCCTTGCCACCGCAAGTCCCGCCGGCGGCGGGCCGACGAGAGCCGGTCGTCGAGCGGGCGGAACCGCGCTTGTCGACAAGCCAAGCCAGAAGGCAAAGTTTGGACAGAACGGAGACCGAGGGTCGACACCAGCAAGCGCCTCAGCCAAGCTGTCGGCAAAGACGCCGAAGGGGTTCGAGCCCGCCGACCGAACAGCCGTCGCTGCGACGAAACCTGACCGGTCGGCAGCCGCGAAGCCCAATGCCGGCCCGCTGCCGAAGCGTGAGGCGACGGCAAAATCGGCAGACCCCGACAACCGATTCGGAGGCCGCACCCGCGTCGCCAAGTGGATCGGCGCAAGGGCGCGAAAAACGGGTCGGCCGTGAAGCCGCGAACTGCGGCTTTCGCTCGAACCATTAGAGCCGCGGCGCGTCGGCGCCGTCGCCGCGCAGGGACCGGAGCGGAGGAGCCGCCGCGAGGCCACTTGATGGCGACGGCGCGACGCGGCCTGCAGCGGTCGTGCGCCTGCGCCGCCGCCTTCGGATGCGGGCCTAGTCCTTGAACAGGCTCTTGAGCTGCCGCGGCTGGGCACGCAGGTACTGGTTGGGCGCCCGGACCTGCGCGCCGAAGTGCGCCGCCGCATGCCAAGGCCAGCGCGGGTCATAAAGGATGGCGCGCGCCAAGGCGATCAGATCGGCGTCGCCGGCGGCAAGGATCGCTTCCGCTTGCTCGAATTCGGTGATCAGGCCGACCGCGACGACCGGGATAGCGACCGCCGCCTTGACCTGCCGGGCGAGGGGAACCTGGTAGCCGGGCGCGAGCGGGATGTCAGCCGGCGCGACGCCCCCGCTGGAGACGTGAATCGCGGCGCAGCCGCGCTTTTCCAGCTCTCGCGCGAGGACGCAGGTCTCCTCGATCGTCCATCCGCCGTCGATCCAGTCGGCGCCGGAAACACGCATGCTCACCGGCCGATCGGCCGGGAACGCCGCGCGGACCGCGTCAAAGACTTCGAGCGGAAAGCGCATGCGGTTGGCGAGGTCGCCGCCGTAGGCGTCGTCGCGCCTATTGGACAGAGGCGACAGGAACTGGTGCAGCAAATAGCCGTGGGCGCCGTGCAGTTGCACGCCGTCGAGGCCGAGGCGCGCCGCGCGGCGGGCGGCGGAAGCGAAGGCCTCGCGGATTCGCGTCAAGTCGTCGCGGTTCAAGGCCGTCGGAATGGCGTCGGTCGGCGCGAACGGCAGCGACGACGGCGCGACCGTGCGCCAACCGTGCGGCGATTCCGGCGCAATTTGCGCGCCGCCCCGCCACGGGAGGTCGCTGGACGCCTTGCGGCCGGCGTGACCGAGTTGGACCGCGATCGGGATCGGCGACCATTGCCGAACGGCGTCGAGAACCCGCGCCATCGCCGTCTCGTTCGCGTCGGAGTAAAGCCCGACGTCGCCGTAGGTAATGCGCCCCTCCGGCTCGACCGCCGTCGCCTCGATCGTCAAAAGACCGGCGCCAGACGCCGCAAGCGATCCGTAATGCAGCAGATGCCAGTCGGTCATGCAGCCGTCGGCGGCCGAGTACTGGCACATCGGCGCGATGACGATGCGGTTGTCGAGGCTCAGGCCCCCGACCTTGAACGGGGTGAAGAGATGAGATTGCGGCACGGAATTGACCTCCATTGGCGCCGGCCCGCGGCGGAGCGCCTCAAGTTCGCCGAACCTGAGCGCGACGGATTGCGGTGATTTACGGCCGGGAGGCGTCATCGACAACTGGCGTTCTCTTGCGGCGCGCGCAGAGAACTGTCCGGCCGGCTTCCGAGGGCTGCCTGATCCGCGCTCGCGGTCAGTTTCGCCTCGCCAGGGGCGAAGCGCCGCTGCGGCGAAGGTTGACCTCTGCGCGCGGCTCAGGCGCGTCACGATCTGATGCGCCGCCTCGGACAGGCCGGCTTCTTCCATCAACTCGGCGACGCGGATGACCGTCAGCGGACACTCTTCCGGCGGTTTGGTGGTGACCGCGGCGCCGGCGGCAAGCGCGTCGTCGTCTTCCCCGACGCCACGGTTCAGACCTGCATCGTCCGTCTTCTGCGCCACAGCCTCGACTTCGTCTCCTACAAGGATCGCAAGGCAGTCGCCGCGACCCTCAAGGACGTTTACCGGACCATCGGCGCCCGCCTCCTCTTCCTTCCCAAATGCTCGCCCGTCCTCAACCCCATCGAACAGCTCTTCGCCAAGCTCAAAGGCTGCGTGCGAAAGGCCGCCCCGCGCGCCCTCGACGCCGTTTTCGAAGCGACCGCTCAGGGCCTCGCCGCCCTCTCGCCCCAAGAATGCGCCAACTGCCTCGCCACCGCAGGCTGCGCGTCAACCCAAATGCTGAAATCTAGCCCCGCTTTTCGCTGTCGAGATGGCCGAGCGCCTCGGCGGGATAGCGCTCGCCCTCGGCGGCGCCCTTCGGGATCGCCGCCTCAATCGCCTCGAGGTCGGCGGTTGACAACGCAAGTTCGGCGGCGGCGGCCGATTCGCGCCACTGTGCAACTTTGCGCGCGCCGACGAGCGGGACGATGTCGGCGCCCTGCGCCATGACCCAGGCGACGGCGAGCGCCGCCACCGAGACGCCGCGCGCCGCGGCGACGGCGCGCAACCGCTCGACCAGCGCGAGATTGTGGTCGAGCGCTTCGCCCTGGAAGCGCGGGGCGTACCGTCCGTAGCCCGCGCCGGCCGCGCGCGCTTTCGACCAGTGGCCCGAGACGAGGCCGCGGCCGAGCACGGCGTAGGCGGTGACGGCGACGCCCAGCGCGCGGCAGGTCGGCAGGATCTCGTCCTCGATCCCGCGCGCGATCAGCGAATATTCAATCTGCAGGTCGGCGATCGGCTTCACCACCGCGGCGCGGCGTATGGTGGCCGCGCCGACCTCCGACAAGCCGACATGACGCACGTATCCCGCGTCGATGAGCTCGCCGATCGCGCCGACCGTCTCCTCGATCGGCACGTTGGGATCGAGCCGCGCCGGACGATAGACGTCGACATATTCGACCCCGATCCGTTTGAGCGAATAGCCGAGGAAATTCTTGACCGCCTGCGGCCTGCAGTCATAGCCGGCCCAGCCGCCGCCCGGTTCGCGTAGCGCGCCGAACTTGACGCTGAGCTGGTAGGAATCGCGCGGCCTTCCTCTTAGCGCCTCGCTAATCAGCAGCTCGTTGTGACCGAAGCCATAGAAGTCGCCGGTGTCGATTAGCGTCGCGCCCGAATCGAGCGCGGCGGCGATCGTCGCGAGGCTCTCGGCGCGGTCGGCGGGCCCATAGAAGTCCGACATGCCCATGCAACCGAGGCCGATCGCGCCAACCTCCGGGCCGGCGCGCCCAAGCTTGCGCGTCTTCATCGTCTCGCTCCCCTCTTCTTTCCGTCGCGCCGTCTACGCCGCCCCGGCGACAGGGAAATCGGCGCCGACGCTCGTGGCCTCCCAGGCGTCGAGCTCGCGCAGCATATCCTTGAACTTCTGCCGCGCCACATCGAGACCGAAGCGACCGAGCACAAGATTGCGCGGCGGATTAGCCGAATTGAGCGCTGTGATCACCACCTCGGCCGCTCGGACTGGATCGCCTGGCTGCGCGCCGCTGTAGCCGGCGATCTCACGGCGACGCTTGTGGGCGGTCGCCTCGTAGTCGGCGATTTCGATCTGGGAATGCTTGAGCGAGCGGCCGCCCCAATCCGTGCGGAACGGACCGGGCTCGACAATCATGACCCGGATGCCGAGCGGCTCGACCTCGGCCGCAAGCGCCTCGGAAAGGCCGTTCACGGCGAACTTAGTCGCGCAGTAGTAGCCGGCGCCCGGCCCGGCGCGCAGGCCGCCGACGGACGAAATGTTGACGATCGCGCCATGGCGGCGTTGGCGCATGCTCGGCAGCACGGCGCGGATCAGCGCCGCCAGACCGAAGAAATTGGTCTCGAACTGGGCCCGGATCGCCGCATCCTCGCCTTCCTCGACGGCGCTCATGTAACCATAGCCGGCGTTGTTGACCAACGTGTCGACGCCGCCGAAGACGCGCTCGGCTTCCTTGACCGCCGCGGCGATCTGCTTCGGATCGGCGACGTCGAGCTGCAGCGCGACCGCTTGGCCGTCATGGCCCTGGATGAGATCGGCGATCGCCTTCGGATCGCGCGCCGTCGCGACGGCGCGATAGCCGCGCTTAAGCACGGCGCGGACGAATTCCCGGCCCAAGCCAGTCGAACAGCCGGTGACGAACCAGACGGGCGCCTCGGAAACGGTCTTGGCCATTGCAGGGTCTCCTTGAGAATCACCGCATCAGACCGGCGCGATCGCGCGCTGCGCTGGTGGACGATCTAACCGACATTCGCCGGATGCCCACCCTTTTCGAGACGACAGCAGCCGGACCGAAGTTTCTTGCGAGGCGAGGCGCAGGCGCAAGGCCTGGTTGGCCTCCGTCGAAGCGTCGCGCGCGTCGCTCATTTCCTGTACGCCATGCGTCGAGCTGACGAATCCACGTCGAGCAAGACGCCTCTCGGCGAAAACTAAGCGCGAACACGATTAACCCCCGTCCAGACAAATCGACGAGCGCAGTTCTCTTCGCCGTCAGCGCATCGGGACTCGAGCGCCCTGTCTGACTTGGCGAGGCCGCGCTCTCGTGTGTGGTCTTGCCGCAGATGGCGCTTCGCGTCGCGGAATTGAGGCGAAGAGGCTCAGCGTCGTTCGCGTCCTCATAGCTTGCGAGACGGCCGCAGGCAGCTTGCCGAAGCAGACCGATCGGCGCGCGCCGTCCTTTCCGGCCGGTGCGACCGTCGACGAAAACCTCGCCCGCCGTCTCGGTCAGTCCGGGCGCGTCATCGAGTTCGCGGCAGGTCAGGAGCCCGGCATCGGATGTCATGGCCGAGCCGCAAAAACGGAGCCTGAGGCGGCGGCCGAAATCGACCTTGAGCGCGCCTTCCCAGGATCTACCCGCAGGGTGCGCCATGCGAGAGGTCTCGATGCGCAAGGAAGCGACTGAAATCTATAGCTGATTCATGCTCCTTGACCGCAGTTTTGTGGTCTAGCCCGGGTAATGTGGGTTCAGACTTGGACGAAGCCGGGCACTGCGCCGAGATAGTCGCGCTTGCCGATCGGCGCACCGGCGTAGCGCAGAATGTCGTAGGCGGTGACGAGATGGAAGTAGAAGTTCGGCGTCACGTAGTGGGCCATGTAGGCGGCGCCGAGCATCTTCGCCTTGATGTCGCGGCCGGCGGGGAAGATTACCTCGCGCTCGGCGCCGGCGTCGAACGCCTTGGGATCGATCTTGGCGAGCACGTCGAGGGTGCGGCGAATGCGCGTCCTGAGTTCGTCGAGCGTCGCTTCGTCGTCCTCAAAGCGGAGCGCCTCGACGCCGGCGACGCGCGACGACCCGTTCTTGGCTTGATCGCAGAAGGTCTGCACCTGGCGCGGAAAGGCGAACATATCGGGCCTGAGCCGCGTCGTCATATAGACCGCCGGATCGAACTTCGCCGCCGCGGCGTAGGCTTCGGCCTTGTCGAGAATCGCCAGGAAGGCGTTCATCTCGTGGACGAAGGCGGGAATGCTGGATTGATAGAGCGAAAACGACATGGGGCGGTTCCTCGCGGCCTGGTTGAATTTGGCCGCGGAACTTGCCCCTGACGATCGTCGATTTCAACCGACATTCGCCGGATGCCAACCCTTTTCGAGGCGACGGTAGACGAACTGGGGCTCTTCGGCGAATACGGGCGGCGGAATCGCCGCAGGCCCGGTCGTCAGCCGCTCGCGGCTTGCAAAACCGCGCGGCGCACCAGCGTCTCGAGCATCGGCGCCTTGTAGGCGTTCTTCGCCAGGGGCGTCGCGCCTTCGAGCGCCGCGCGTCCCGCTGCGGCGGCCGATCGCGCGTCGACGAGACGGCCCGCGAGCGCCGCTTCTGCGGCGCGCGCCCGCCGCGGCGTCGGCGCGACGGCGCCGAGAACGATCGAAGCCTTGCGGCAGACGCCGTCAGGGCCGAGATCAAGCGCGACGGCGACGTCGACCAGCGGCCAGTCGAACGACTGTTTCTGCGCGAGCTTCAAATGCGCCGTCTTCACCCCCGCCGCGCCCGGCAGCGTCACGGCGGTCAGGACTTCGTGCGCGCGCAGATCGTT
>Ga0326727_10024584_pt1 | contig 11375 bp, 9 predicted proteins | sample MB2enrmetagenome_FD_207643 | JGI IMG/M metagenome (GOLD analysis project Ga0326727, IMG submission 207643) | Lab enriched peat soil microbial communities from McLean, Ithaca, NY, United States - MB29MY | ecosystem: Environmental > Terrestrial > Soil > Wetlands > Peat | place: USA: New York... | reverse complement strand
TCTCCAGCGCCTGAACCAGGCCATAGCCGCCGCGATCGAGGACTACAACGATAGACCTCATTATGCCTTGAACGGCCTTACGCCTAATCAGGTCTACAGTGGCTGTAGCTTCGATAAAGCCGCATATCGCGAGTCTTTGCTCGAAGCCCGAGACAAGCGCCTTAGGATAAATAGACAGTCCTGCGATCCCTGTGTTCCTCTCGATCTTGATGTCCAGGAGAATATCGAGTGAAATCGGTGATATCGGGGGGCGAGGTGATCGACCGCGTACTAGACCCTTCCTTTTTCTGTCAAAGAACCTGGCTTTCAGAGCCGCTGGTTATCTCATAGAACCCGTAGTCTCATAGGCCGAAGGCCGTTCCGATTAAGGAACATTACAGGATCAAAATCGCTTGCTTGGTGTTGGGGGCCATTATGCTGGGCGCATTAGGGTCGGGAAGAGTACTTCGACTTTCTTCTGCAGATTTTTGTATAGCTTGCTTATCGCCAGAAATAATTTTTTGTTCTCTTTCATACATCCATATACAAGGATGTTGGTCTTCCATTTCCCTATATTCATAGCCTATTACGCGTCGTGTATCGGGCTGAAGTTGGCTATAATAAGGTCCTAGCATTTCCCCCGGCAAATGAAGCGGCTTAAAGCCTTCATAGGTATAGCCATGTTCCCAATCTATTTTTTTATCGATATCATCGTAGAGTTCATACCAGTCATCAATAAAACGATAGATACAAACATTTGATAACAACCCACCCGATACAAGATCACGTTTATCTTTTTCTTTATAGCGAATCTCATTATCTGTAGTGTAGGCCATGAGTGCATTTTTTACATATAGCACATTTTTCTCGACCTTCCATTGCCCAATGAGATAATACACTTTTAGAGTACCTGGGTATCTATCGTACGTTACAAAAAACGTCTTGTCAGGTAAAAAGTAGAAAGAACTGCCATTTATTGCAGTTAGGCGGTCATCAGGAGTATACTGGGGACTATAAGTTTCCCCTCCCCACACTCCAACAATTCGTGATTCCGCTTGGGTGAGTTCTGCCTTTTTTTCTTCTTTTGCAAAATACTCCCGATAGTATTGTCTGTCCCAATATCCTACATACTCCGCGTTGGGAAGCTGATGTCGACTTTCTTGAGCAAAGTTAATACTAGCTTGTTTGTCACCCGAAAGAATTTTTTGTACTTTTTCATATCTCCAAATAAGCGGAGATTGTTGATCTACTTCAATCTCTTCATCATTGTAAGCTATCACGCGTCGTATGTCTGGCCTAAGCTGGCTATAATATGAACCTAACAGCTTTTCCGGTAAATGAAGCGGCTTAAAACCCTCATAGGTATAGCCATATTTCCAATCGACCTTTTTATCGATATCGCCGTAGAGTTTATACCAATCATCAGTGAACCGGTAAATGCATACATTGGACAATAGTTTCCCTGAGACAAAATTATTTTCATAATTAATCTCTGGATCTGATGTGTAGGCTATAAGTGTATTTTTAACATACAGTACATTTTTCTCGATCTTCCATTGTCCAATGAGATAATACACTTTTAAAGTACCTGGGTATCTATCGTACGTTACAAAAAACGTCTTGTCGGGTAAAAAGCAGAAACAATTGCCATTTATTGCCGTTAGACGCTCGGGCGCATCATTAGGTCCATAGCTTTCCCACTCATACCATTTTCCCACAATCCGTGACTCAGCTTTAGTGAGTTTTGCTTTTTTTTCTTCTTTTGCAAAGTATTCACGATAGTATCGTCTGTCCCAATACCCTGTATATTCTACATATGCGTCTGGTTTATTTACTAATTGTAGTTGTATAATTGATTTCTGAGAAAGTCTACTTTGAGAAAATGCAAAAAAAGGAAGAGAAACAAATAAAATCACTGTTAATATAGAGACGTTTATTTTAATCACTATTTCCACCCAATATGATAATATTGTACGCTGTCAGTATTACCCATTCCCATCGAATAACGCGTACCTGTTATTCCTGTCGCCTTCTCGGCGCCAGCTGATGCAATAGGAGGCCACGTCCAGTATTCATTTCGATCTGGTACTTCCTTGGGATTCTGATAAACTCCGTTGCTATCTATAGCTCCTGTCCCTTTGCCATGCGGAAGATCTAGTTTTTCAGCAGCAGGAAGCGGATTAAAGAAATCCCAGGAGTCAGGTACAACAAAGCCGACATGTTCACCGCCGCCAGATAGTGTTGCTAGTACTAAACCTCCGGCATTAACAATGTCCATAACCTTATCAATTGCGATATTTTTCGCCATAGGCGATTTATTAAGATTAGTCTGCATTGTGCCTGCATCGACAAGCCCATCGGGGAATAGTTTACAGACGAGTCGTATATCAGTTTTTATAAGGCATTCATACAGGAATGTATTGCAAAATGTGGTCTCCCTATCACTGTTAGCTTTTTTAATTGGCGCATAGGGTATGTAGCTCTGTGGATTCTGTAAGAGGGCGACGAGGGTTCCTCCCATCTTGTAATCACCATTGGGACAGGGGAGATAATTCTTTTGCTCTTGAGGTGATAGGTTATTAAAATACTTGCTGAAGTTATTCATAATCCGTACCGAAAATAAATCGAACGTTGGACTACCCCACAGGCTCCACTTTGCATCAGTGCTTATATAGTGCAGAAGTGAATATGGATCAGTTTGTGCCCGAATAAAATCATCATGGTACAGCGCATCTACGAGACAATCAGCCATGATGGCTTTTGTTTTGCGGGGCAGGGTATCAAGCTTCATGCCCTTGCCGTTGTTATCCTTTATATTCCAGCCGACTGCGTTACCCTTTTTGTCTTTTTTGTCGCTTGACGAAAGCTTTATCGTATCGGTCATGATCTCTCGCGCATCTTTAAGCTTTGTAGTACCCCACTTGCTACTCAGGAATGCCTGCAAGGTACTATCAATTTGTCGTCCTTTGTCGACATATACTATTTTCGTAGCAGGTGCATCTTTATGCTCAATGATAAGAGCTATACTCGAATCGTCGGGTTCTTGATTCTTAACCATCAATATTAAGTCCTTAGTAATTTGCCACATATACAATATGATATTTGTCATATTAATTACAGTCTTGGAGACACTTTTTATCGTAGACCCATTTGTCGTCATGTTCTTTTTCGTTGTGTTTATGACTTCTGCTTGATTATCACTAGTTGTGGATGAATTACTGGTTGGCATCTTGATCAGGTCCTTTCGATTGCGATGATGTATCGCTACTGTCACTGCTTGATGAACCTTCTTCCTGCGCGATGGTAATTCGAATTTCTCCAGGTATTAAATCTGTTTCATTTGCATTGCCATCAGCATCAGTAGTGCCATCTTTCGTGCTCCCATCTGGTAAATGCAATGTGTATTTTGTATTCTTCAAGGCTTCATCATTTTCCAAAAGCTGCATTTTTATATCCATGCTCATCTCCACAGTCCCGCTCTTCACCTTCTCGCACTTGAAGGCCTCGGCAGTGAAGTAGAACTTAGGCTTCTCTTTGAAGGGCTCAGGCCAGTCCTCGGCCCGATAATACCAGGTCCACTCGGCTTCCGCCTTCCCTCCCTGGTTCTTTCCCCAGACCTTCTTCACCGGCTCGTCCTTGGTCTCGTCCGCTCCGTCTTTCCAGATCGTGAACTCTACGTTGGCGTTCTCGTACAGCTCGGAGCTGCTGACAGAAAGCTTAACTGCTTCGCCGACTTTGGCCTTTGTTTTTCCCCATTTTGGACTACTGAGCTTAGGCTTCTTCTCTTTCTCGCTGGGGTCTGACTTGTTCTGAGGGTTTCTGGTGTTGAACATGAAGCCGCCGTCCTGTTTGAAGGTCCGGTCGTCTATGCAGGGCAGCTTGATGGGCAGGACGACCGCGGCTCCGGCGGCTACGACGGTGCTTTGGTTCTGCGCTCCGGTGTCGTCGCAGCTGGTGGCGTTCGAGCCGAGGGTTGCCGCGGCTTTGCCGTTGATTGTCACTTTGTCGGCGCAGCCGTTGGTGATCTCTGCTTCGTTGTTGGGTTTATTCTGGAAGCTTGTTCCGGGCGGTGTGGGGAAATGTCCGGGTGAGTCGAATTTGGCTTTGCTGCCTTTGACTGCTGCTTTTTTGCCGTTTATTTCGACGTCGGTGGAGAGTTTGTCTTTGAGTTTTCCTAAGTAGGGATGTGGTAGGGGTGTAGGGACTTGGCTTGTGCCTGCTGGCACCATAACGGTATGCATGGTAGCTATGTAGGGGGAGCACGGTTGGAGCGTGTGTCGCCCGCAGCAATGAGCGGTATTCGCAGAGTCGCGCACTATGATGCGCGGGTCCCAGCTTCGAAAAAATCGGGACCTCGCTCGGTCCTCGGCAAGGCGCGCCAGTATGCGGAGCGCCTTGCCTGCGGAAGCGCTCGGCCACGATTTTTTCAGCGTCCCGCGCTCAATAGGCGCGCGCCTTCTGCGACTGCGATTCATAGTCTGCGGGCGAACTGTCGTCAATCCTGCTCGGCGAGCTCTCGCTTCGCTTGGCTCACAGGTTCCCTCGCTCATTCGGCGCTCATCGAATCGCGCCGAACTCCTCGGGACTGCGGCCAAGACCGAGAGGACGGTCTGTATGTCCGCGCTATCGCGGGCGGCGGCATCGCGCAATCGGGGCCCTGTGGTGGGCTCCGCTACCCCCGCTCCTCTGTTTAAGGCTCCCGTTCCCATCCCTGTGCATCCTCCGCGTCGCCGAAACAGACTGCCGCTAGCAATTGCATATGCATTTACTCCTCAGTATCAGGAAGAGGCTTGGCTAATTTTTTTGCCCTCCAATAGATTTTATGTTTACCCTGAAAATCGCCTTCTGGGAAATACTTGTGAAATAGTGGGTCAGGCTGCGGATCTTTATAATCAACTTCAAGCCACATATGGTCGTTATCAATAAAATGCATTACTATTATGCCAGTTACTTTTACATAATCTTGTTTTTCATGGGGTGCCGTAGGTGCTGAGTAAGAAACAGTTAAGTAGAAAGCGCCATTTTTACTAATAATTTTATTAATAGAATAACCATATCCGTCGCCACCAAAATATTTAGCACCGGTTACTTTAGGATCAGGTTCAAACTCTAAAAAGTCACCAGTTCGTGCATAATAACCAAGCGATATAGAGGCATTTAATACAGCGTCATCGCCAATATTCCAAACACCCCATATTTTATCAGTTGCATTTTGAGCGCAGCTGCAAAACGCAATACAAATAGTGCCTATAATGACTAAAAAGCCAGTTTTCATTCCACATCATCCGCAAGCGGCTTGGTAAGTTTTTGGGCTCGCCAATAGATTTTTTTCTCATTTAAAAAAATGCCTGTTTTAAACTGGGGATTGTTCGGATGCTCGAAATCATATTCAAGCCACATATGGTCGTTATCAATAAAATGCATTAGTATTGCACCTGGTTTAACGACATCCTTCCAGTGACCATCTGCTGTTTCGTCTTTTGTTGGATAATCCACATTTAAATAGTATGCATTTTTTTGAATTATTTTTTTAATGATATAATAGAAACCTTCGCCTTCGATCAACTGTTCGTCGATTGCTTTGTTGTTTGGTTTAAAATGCGGATCAAACTGTAAAAAGTCATTTGTTCGCGCATAATAGCCAAGTGATATCTGGCCATTAAATACAGCGTCCTTCTTATCACCAAAATTCCAAACACCCCATATTTTATCAGTTGCATTTTGAGTGCAGCTGCAAAACATAATATAAATAGTGCCCATAATAGCGCTGTATAAATATCTCATTTCCCATTGCCTTTTTAAGCGCTAATTTTCAGTATCAGGAAGAGGTATTGTAATTTCCTTTGCACGCCAGTATATTTTTTGTTTTCCGTAAAATTCTCTTATTGGAAAATAATCATTAAAAAAACGATCAGGTTGCTTGTCCTTATCAGCAACTTCAAGCCACATATGGGCGTTATCAATAAAGTGCATTAATACCTCACCATATACTATAAAACCTTCATCTTTTCCATTAGCTGCTTTGCGTTGACTTGGATGTCCCATAGTGAAATCATATCCATCACGTATTTTATGAATATCCTCAATGAGAAATTCATCTTGGTCATTAGGGATAGTTAGCGACATAGTTGTTATTTTTTGATTAGCATTTTTTAAATAGAAGTCTAAAGATTTACCTAAATCACTATATGGCTCAAAATCAAGAGAGCCAACTGTGCTGGCATAGTAACCAAGTGATAAAAAGTCAGTGTGTATTGCTTTAGCCCTATCACCAATATTCCAGCATCCCCATATGTTTTCGGTGTTTTGGGGGGCATGGCTCAATGGATTCGGCTGTTTGTTTTTAGCGCGTCGCCAATAGATTTCTTTCCCTTTATCAGGCCTAAATATACTTTCAGGGAACGCGGCATCAAAGTCAGAGTTCATTTCATTGCCAGTGTAGTCAGCTTCAATCCACATGGTGTCGTTATTAATAAAATGCACAAGTAATATGCCAGTTATAGGTGTATTTGCTTGGTTTTGGGGACTGGCTGGTGGAAACCAATCGACTGTCACATAATAGTCATTACCTGTTGTAATAATTTTTTTTATCGTATAATCATTTTCGCCTCCTAGCCTGGCGACCATTCTAAATATTCTACCATCAGGTTCAAATACATAACTACCGGAGGTTGTTGCATAATAGCCAAGTGATATTGGAATACAGTATTCTTCTTTCCCTCCGGCCAAATTCCAAACCCCCCATAGTCTATTTATATTGCCATGAGAACAGCTGCAAAGTACAAATAGAAGACAAATAAAAGGGCTAAATGCCTTTTTCATTTGTTTATGTCTCCTTTACGCATATCCACCGATATGAAATTAATTCCACAGATATAGTAGTAATGATCACGATGTTAATTTCGTAAGAAATATTACTCAGTACTACAGTTTCCTCATGATAAAATTTCCAATGATTGCATAGCGGGTGTCATCGGGAAAGTTTGTTCTGCCATTCGTCGTGATTCCGGAAATTGGATCCCATACAAAATCACCCTTCTTGTCTCCTTGCTCGAAATGTGCAGGTGTTGTACTATCTTTAATTGAACTAACATGACGAACACTGTCTGTAGCTCTTTCCTTTGTATCAAGATATGCTTTTTCGCCATCCTCTCCTATCTTGCATACTTCAATATTGAGAGCTTCGATATTAGGAATTTTTAGACGTTGCAGCGCATCTTTAATAATTAAGGCTGCCTTAGCGTCGTCTGCAACTGTGTAATTACCATTTATTGCATTGATGTTTTTTAAATATTGAATCGAGTCTAGTTTATCCTTAGCCCTCATATTCTTATGCGCAAAAGATTCCGCAATACCTTGTAATGAAGCAATATAGCATGGTCCCTCTAAATCTAGCTGGTATAAATTTCCGTTTACTTGTTTCTCTACAGATCCATCGCATACACGCGTTGTTAAGTCTCCAGGGTGACTTTGGATATAGTCATTCAGGTCTAATATTCCAACACCCCCCGATTTGTTCCCTCTAGGGAGATGCTGATCGACCACGATACCAAAGCTTTTCTTGTAGTTTATACCGTATTCATCAGTAATGTGCTGAGCCAAATCTTTATCTATCCCGAAGTCCTTGAGCGAGCCGACACCAAACGGATAGCCCGTCTTCCCCCATGGCGATTCGCTGTTGTCGCGGTAATAATTCATGTATAGACTAAGAGCAGCTTTGAGATCAGAACTATACGTCATATCGTTTTCATCAATAATCTCATAGTTCCGTATTCCACAGGTTCTTGGGATAACTTCATTGCATAGAGCCCTCAGTTTTGCCACTGCGGGAGTCTTTTGCTTGGGATCAAACTGTTGAAAGATCAATATCTTGTCAGCCTTGGCGCCGCTTTCAATGTCGCGCAGATCGCTAACTGCTTCATCGCGGAGGAGGATGAGAGAAAGACTTGTTGTGCCGCCATTTTTTTCATTTCCGCTTTTACCTTTTAGTTTTATGCTTATCTGCAGAGTTTTATCGGTCACATCCTTAACAGGATGTACCACGTAAAACTCCATAAGCCCACAGGAATCCAAGTTCTGGGCACTGATGGAAACCTGCTCTTCTAGTTTGTTATGCCCGGCATACGGGGAATAGAACTTAGTTTTATCACTCCCGCTTTCCCGTGTAATTTCTATAGTGTGATCAAGCTTCATTTTTGATAATATTTTATCATTGGGTGCATAGGGACTGTAATCCTTTCCGTTAAAGTACTGAACAAGTATCGATACTTTTTTGGCGCAGTACAGTGATCCTGAGTTCTCAGGGAAATGTCTACACAAATCAAGATACATCCTATTTTCTATGTCCTTTATTTGATTCGCTTGTCCTGAAAAGTTTTCCAAATAGGGCTTGAGTGTCTTATAATCTTTGATTTTTGGTATCCCCGTTTTCTTGCCATGTTTGTCGGTTTCCGTAACATACGTAAACAAATTTTCTTTTGAACGAGGATATGCCGTTACTTGGTATTTCGTAATGACATACACTGCAGTGGTTGAAGCCGTATCGTTAGCCATGACATGTCCTCTTTCTTAATCTTTATCAGAAATTATGGAATAATCAGTATCGCCCTCAAGGGTATAATCAACATTTCCGGGAGGTATGTCGGGGATAGACATTTTGCCATGTGCGTCGGTTGTTCCCTCTTTTACCTGACCACCAGGAACTGTCGCTTTGTACTTAGTATCTTTAGCAATGCTTCCATCAGGATGGTATACAATAATTTCATAGGTCTGGCTCATCTCCACAGTCCCGCTCTTCACCTTCTCGCACTTGAAGGCCTCGGCAGTGAAGTAGAACTTAGGCTTCTCTTTGAAGGGCTCAGGCCAGTCCTCGGCCCGATAATACCAGGTCCACTCGGCTTCCGCCTTCCCTCCCTGGTTCTTTCCCCAGACCTTCTTCACCGGCTCGTCCTTGGTCTCGTCCGCTCCGTCTTTCCAGATCGTGAACTCTACGTTGGCGTTCTCGTACAGCTCGGAGCTGCTGACAGAAAGCTTAACTGCTTCGCCGACTTTGGCCTTTGTTTTTCCCCATTTTGGACTACTGAGCTTAGGCTTCTTCTCTTTCTCGCTGGGGTCTGACTTGTTCTGAGGGTTTCTGGTGTTGAACATGAAGCCGCCGTCCTGTTTGAAGGTCCGGTCGTCTATGCAGGGCAGCTTGATGGGCAGGACGACCGCGGCTCCGGCGGCTACGACGGTGCTTTGGTTCTGCGCTCCGGTGTCGTCGCAGCTGGTGGCGTTCGAGCCGAGGGTTGCCGCGGCTTTGCCGTTGATTGTCACTTTGTCGGCGCAGCCGTTGGTGATCTCTGCTTCGTTGTTGGGTTTATTCTGGAAGCTTGTTCCGGGCGGTGTGGGGAAATGTCCGGGTGAGTCGAATTTGGCTTTGCTGCCTTTGACTGCTGCTTTTTTGCCGTTTATTTCGACGTCGGTGGAGAGTTTGTCTTTGAGTTTTCCTAAGTAGGGATGTGGTAGGGGTGTAGGGACTTGGCTTGTGCCTGCTGGCACCATAACGGTGTGCATGTCGATGCCTACTACTTGGTCGTCGGCTTTGGCGATTTGTTTGCCGCCTGCGGTGACGCCTGAATCTCCTTTGAGGCTTATTTTCTGGCCTTTGAGTTTAACGTCTTGGGAGGCTTTGAGTTGGATGCCTTTGCTGGACTCGAGTTTGATGCTGTCGGCCTCGATCTTCATGTCTTTTTCGGCTTCTATGGCGCATTCTCCGGCCGTGATTTCGAGTTTGTCGCACTCTATTTCGATGTCGCCTTCTTCGTTGACTATTTCTATGCCTTTCTCTTCGTCGACCACCAGGCGCATTTTGCCGTCGTGGGCGGTGACGCTTATGCGTTTGTTCTTGTCGTCGATTTCGACGCGCAGGCCTGAGCGGGAGCCGAAGACTATGGTCGAGGGTTCTGCGGCCATTTTGTCGTCGGGTTTCATGGCTTCGGTGTAGAAGGAACCCATGACGATGGGGTGGTGGGCGCGGCCTTGGAGATGGATGACGGCTACTGTTTCTCCGACTTGGGGGTAGGCCCAGGTGCCGGAGTCGGGTGAGGCGTAGTGGCGGAGTATGGGGACCCAATCGGACACTGCGTCTTCTCCGAGCATGGGGAGTTTGACTTGGACGCGGCCGAGTTTGTCGGGGTCGTGGATGTCGTCGATGATGCCGACGGAGAAGTACAGGAGGGTGGCCGGGTCGGGGTACCAGTAGCAGGAGGAGAGGTCCCAGGGGTCGCCGTACTCTTCGAGGACTTCGTTGATGTCGTCCTGGGGGATGTACATTTTTTTCTCCTTAGCCGCCTGTGTGGCTAGTTGAGTGCGACGGAGTTGCCTTTTGCTTCGAGGGATTGGGATGCCTTGATCTCGAGGCTTTTGTTCGTGGCTTCGAGGCCCAGGCCGTCGGCTTTTATCGAGAGGGCTTTATCCGTCTCTAGCTTCACTTCCTTGGCTTTGATGCCGAGTTTTTCCTTCGCCGTGATGGAAATGCCCTGCTCGGTCTTGATGATGATTTTCTTCTCTTTCGCGTCGAGGCTGAATCTGCTTTTGCTGTCACCGGAGAGGATTGTCAGTTTCTCTTTGCCGCTCGTGTCGTCGAGTATGATGCGTTGGCCGCTTTTTGACCTGACGAACTTGAGGTTGTTCTTGCCGTCAGCGTTGAGGTCGGAGTCGCCGTTCTCTTCGCTCTTCGGCGGTTTTTGCTTTTCGCTCCATATGCTGCCTAGGACGACGCCATTGTGGAGCCATCGGTCGAAGAAGACGACGAGTACTTGGTCCTCGGTGCTGGGCAATAAGAAGGTGCCTGACTCTTTTCCCGCGTAGCTCTGGAGTACTGGGAGCCAGTCGGTCTCGACGTCGTCGCAAAGGGATTCGATCTTGACTTTGACGCGGGCCATTTTGTCGGGGTCTTTGACGTCGGTCACGATGCCAAAATAAGTGGAAAATGATGAAGTGCTGCTCATTTATTGACGCCTCGCCTCAATTCCTGGTTGAAAAACGCGCCCTTCGATCGGTCGCATTCAAGATACGTTAGGAAATAGTATCGCGCCCATATCAGTTTTGTACGAAAAGTGTTTCATTTTTAGTACAAGTTATGCGAAAACGCTTATAATGTGTTGAGTAAATTCAAGATATTTAAATCGAATAACGTTCAACTATGTTAACGCTAATATTTAATATTTTTTCTTGAATTCCGGATGTTAGCGTGTTAATGATATTCAACTGAAATGAATTGTTAAAAGAGGCTCTTTCATAATGCTGACTCAAGGATTTAAAAAGCGAATAGGGTCGACCTTTTCCGGTAGAATGTGGGTTACGAGGACCACAGTCGCGAAGAAGGAGACCCAATCCATGACTACAGTAACGGA
>Ga0326727_10024583_pt1 | contig 11376 bp, 9 predicted proteins | sample MB2enrmetagenome_FD_207643 | JGI IMG/M metagenome (GOLD analysis project Ga0326727, IMG submission 207643) | Lab enriched peat soil microbial communities from McLean, Ithaca, NY, United States - MB29MY | ecosystem: Environmental > Terrestrial > Soil > Wetlands > Peat | place: USA: New York... | reverse complement strand
TGTCTTCTAACGCTCGCTGTAATTCGGCACGCCGGCTTCATCGTACAGTTTCTGGATACGCTTCAGCTCATCGCGCGCCTCACTCAGACCCAATGAGCGCATCATATCGCCGATCGTAACGCCAGGGTCGTTCGACCAAAAGATGCCGCGATCCTCGTCTTCGTAATATCGAAAGCCGGCCCTCTCGCCGTATTTTTCGCGCAACGCGGCTCCGTTGTGCAGTTGCGGACTCCAGGGCAGGATGGCGTAGCTCAGATCGAGCTGTTCGACCAGAATATGCGCCGGTTCCTTGATCTGCGCGGTGATTTTACCGGTTGGCTCGAAGATGGAGGCGTTGTTCCGCCACGTGCTGGAGACGATATAGTAGCGATTCTCCACGGCGCGCGCAGCGGGGCGGACGGTCTGCGGAGATTGCGTCGGCCAAGCCACGATGTCCGCACCCTTGCGCGCCAGCTCCGACCATCCGTAGTCGTACTCCATGTCGAAACAGATCTGGATGCCGAGCGTCCCGAAATCACACGCGAAAACCGGCGCCTCCTTTCCAGGAGTGGTCCCGCCTTCGAGCGAGTCGCTGCCAGTGTGAACGGCCAGGTGCAGCTTGCGGTAAATGCCGGCCACCTCCCCCTTCCGGCCAATGAGGATTGCCGCGTTGGTGCACACCTTCTTGTCCCTGTCTTCCAGCAAGTACGTGGGCACGACGATATAGCAATGGTGTTCCCGCGCCTTCCGCGCGAATGTGTCCTGGAGCGGACCTGCCAGCGGGACCGCGTCAGCCATCACATTATTCGATGTTTCGCCGGTGACCGCTGTCTCCGGCAGCACTGCGAGATCGAGACCACGGCCGTACTTCCTCTTCGATTCTTGAACCATCTGATCGATCAGGCCCGAGAGTTGATCGAGGCGCTTTTCAAGACCGGGGTATTTTCCCCAGAACGCCTGCATTGCCGTGCCGACAATCACTTTGCGAGGGGGTTGGCCGGCAGTGGTTCGGATTGTTAGCTCGGCGGCAGCGGCAGGCACTATCGCCACGGTTGCGGCCAAGAAGGGAAGGAAGATCGGACGCCTATCCATGCCAGGAGCGTATCACGAATCGCTTGTCACACCGGCACCCCCACCCTCCACAGCAGATACCCAATCGCCTGACGCACGTACAGCCATCGCTCACGCCAGTCGTTCGCAGGATTCAGGGACCGCGGCGAGCCGTACACTTTCACGCCGCTGAACTCGAGCATCTTCTTTGCGCGAAAGATGTGGTACCCGTCGCTCACCACGATGCACGACTTCAATCCCATACGCCGCATGATTTCGGTCGCTGCCGCGGTCGAATAAACCGTGGTCGCGCCCTCGGGTTCGACCACGATGGCTTCCGACGGCACGCCCCGGCTCACCAGGTACGCGCGGCCGACGTCGCCTTCGGTGTAGACGGGGTCGCCGCCAGCGCCGCCCGTGGTCAGAATGCGCGTCGCAAGCCCTTTCTTGTAGAGCACCAGCGCGTGATCCAATCGCGCACGCAGCACGGGAGACGGTTTGCCGCGGTACTCCGCTGCGCCTAGCACTAAAATAATGTCTGCCGCCTGCGCCTCGTCCACTGTGGATTGGTGTGCGATACGCTCGGCAACGTGGGTCACCTCCGCGGCCAACGCGAGTAGCACCACCACACCCGCAACGCGAATTGCCCATTTCATCTGCGTTATTCTGATTTGAACATTGTAAAGGAGCCACGTAAAGGAATCGTATGGCCCGCTCCGAGAATATTTCCAGCGCGGCGAACCCGCTCGTGAAGAGCGTGCGCCGCGCCATTGCGCGAGGCACCCTCACCGAAGATGGACTGTGCGTGGCTGAAAGCTTTCACCTGCTCGAAGAAGCACTGCGCAGCGATTGCGCGGTCAAGATGTTGCTGGCGGCGCGATCGGTGGAAAGTGCGGTGGAAGCGCACGTGAAGCGATTAACCGGCATACGGCTCGCCGTTTTGCCCGACGTGCTGTTTCAGAGCCTTGCCGGAACGGAGGCGAGCCAGGGCGTGATTGCGCTGATCGTGCCGCCATCTTGGGTGCTCGAGCAGTTATTCCGCGGCCGGAGTCTCGTGGTGGTGCTGGATGGCGTGCAGGATCCCGGCAACGCCGGCACCATCGTCCGCGCCGCCGAGGCGTTTGGCGCTACCGGCGTGATGTTCCTCAAAGGCAGCGCCAGCCCATTCAATCCGAAAACATTGCGCGCTTCGGCAGGGTCGCTGTTCCGCATCCCTTTCGTGCACGCACTCGACGCCGAGCTGGCGCGCGCCGCGTTCAGGCAGAACAAGCTCGATGTCTACGCCGGCGTGCCGTTCTCGAACGAGAACCACGTGAAGTCGCTGGTTGACGCCGACCTCACGCGCAAGTGCGCCATAATCATTGGCAGCGAAGGCCGCGGCGTGAGCGAAAACTTACACTCCGGCGCGATCGATCTCGCCATCCCCACCGTCGGCGTCGAGTCGTTGAACGCAGCCATGGCCGCGTCTGTCATCCTATATGAAGCGCGCCGCCAGAGGTCGCTCAAACCGTGAGCCTGTTCGACACGTCGCTGCCCGAGCCCGCCCGCACCGATACGCGCCGGCCGCTTGCCGACCGCATGCGCCCGGAAACGCTCGAAGAGTACGTCGGCCAGGAGCACATCCTGGGTCCAGGCAAGCCGCTGCGCGCGCAGATCGAGCGCGACACCCTCAGCTCCATCATTCTCTGGGGGCCGCCCGGAGTAGGAAAGACCACGCTCGCACGGCTCATCGCTCGCCTCACACACTGCGAGTTCATGGCGTATAGCGCGGTTCTCAGCGGCATCAAGGAAATCAAAGCCATGATGGTGGATGCCGAGCGGCTGCGCACCATGGGCCGCCGCACCATCGTGTTCATTGACGAAATCCACCGCTTCAACAAAGCGCAGCAGGACGCCTTTCTGCCCTACGTCGAGCACGGCGACATCATCCTGATCGGCGCGACCACCGAGAATCCGTCATTCGAAGTGATCTCGGCGCTCCTCTCGCGCTCGAAAGTGCACGCGCTGCGGCCGCTCACACCCGAGGAGATTGTCGGCCTGCTCAAACGCGCGCTAGCGGATAAGGAGCGTGGCTTGGGCGACCTCGAAATCGAAGCTTCCGACGATTTGCTCGAACAGATCGCTGTCCTGTCGAATGGCGATGCGCGCGCCGCGTACAACACGCTCGAAGCCGCCGTGGCAGTGTCGGAAGGAAAGCAGCTCTCGCGCCAGGCGGTGGAAGACGCCATGGAGCGCAAGGTACTGCTCTATGACAAGTCCGGCGAAGAGCACTTCAACCTGATCTCCGCGCTGCACAAATCCGTGCGGTCGAGCGATCCCGATGCCGCGCTCTACTGGCTGGCGCGCATGCTGGAATCGGGCGAAGACCGGCTCTACATCGCGCGCCGCCTGATTCGCATGGCGATCGAGGACATCAGCCTGGCCGACCCGCGCGCGCTCGAACAGACCGTGGCTGCGCAGCAGGCCGTGCATTTTTTAGGTATCCCGGAAGGCGACTTGGCGCTGGCGCAGGCCGCAATCTATCTCGCCGTCGCGCCCAAATCCGACGCGGCATACAAGGCTCTGGACTTGGCGCGCGCCGATGTCGCGACGTCCATCGCCGAGCCCGTACCGCTCCACCTGCGCAACGCGCCCACGGGCTTAATGAAGCAATTCGGCTACGGAGAAGGCTATCAGCACGCCCACAAGTTCGAGGATGCGCTCACCGATATGGAGTGTCTGCCGCCATCGCTCGCCGGCCGGCGGTATTACTATCCAACCAATCGCGGCTTAGAGAAGCGGATCGCAGATCGGCTGGAGGAGATTCGGGAGGCGAGGAGGAAGAAGTAGGGCTCCCCTAGGTAGCCCGAAGATAAGATTTACGAGATTGAAGATGCGATTCGCTTGGCCGGTCAAACATCGTAAGGCTAGCTTGCTTTGTCGGTTTTGCCACTCTTTTGAAAGGAAGAGTTCCGATGCGACTTACAATTTTTGGAGCCACCATCTTGCTTGCTGCGAGCCTCCTGCCTCTCTCAACCCAACAGAGCGGGTCCGCGGGTGCACTTGCGGCTACACCGCCCATGGGCTGGAACAGTTGGGATGCCTACGGATTGACGATCACCGAGGCAGAGTCTAGGGCCAACGCCGAGTGGATGGCGAAGCACCTGAAGCCGTTCGACTGGCAGTATGTGGTGGTGGATGAAGGGTGGTATTTGCAGAACCCGGAAAGTGGCGGAAAGCCGGCCTGGCAATTCACGCTCGATAAGGAAGGCCGTTTCACGCCGGCGCTGAGCCGTTTTCCATCGGCAAACGGCGCGGGTTTCAAACCCCTCGCAGACTACGTGCATTCCCTTGGCCTGAAGTTCGGCATCCATATTATTCGAGGCATTCCGCGTGAAGCTGTCGCGAGAAACCTGCCGATTGCCGGCTCTTCGTATCACGCGGCCGATGCCGCCGACCGATCGGATACCTGCTCCTGGAATCCCGACACGTATGGCGTGAAGGCAAATGCGGCAGGACAGGCCTATTACGACTCGCTCGCGAATGTCTACGCGAGTTGGGGGCTGGATTTCATCAAGGTGGACTGCATATCGAGCCGTCCGTACAAAGCGACTGAGATTCACATGATCAACGCCGCGCTGAAGAAGGCGGGCCGCCCGATCGTCCTGAGCCTCTCCCCGGGGCCGACGTCACTCGCGGTCGCCGGCGACGTGCGCCAATACGCGCAACTGTGGCGGATCTCCGATGACTTCTGGGATTACTGGAAGCCTGCCGCGGATCAGGGCTGGGCTCAAACTCTGTATGGGCAGTTTGCCACCGCCGTTGCCTGGGCGCCTTACATCGGACCAGGACACTGGGCGGATGCCGATATGCTCCCGATCGGATACCTGGGCCCGCGGCCCGGGCTGGGTTCCGTGCGCCAGACGCGCTTCACTCACGAGGAACAGCGCACCGTGCTCACCTTCTGGTCCATCATTCGCTCGCCGTTGATGATCGGTGGCGACCTGCCGCATAACGATGAATGGACAACGTCGCTGCTGACAAACCCGGAGGTGATTGCGGTGAACCAGCACTCGACCGCCAATCGGCCACTGATGACGACCAACGGCATCGTGATCTGGACGGCCAGACCGGAGAATGGGAAAGGCCACTACCTGGCGATCTTCAATCGCGGAGACAGCGTGGAGAACATTGCGCTGGAATGGAACGAAGTCGGCTTGGCGCTGGACAAAGGATACGCATTGCGCGACCTTTGGGAACACAAGGATCTGGGACGGGCGTCTTCCATTAAGCTCACATTGCAGCCGCATGACTGCGTACTGTATCGCGTTGGCGAGTAAAGCATCGAAGGAGTCTTTGGCAGACCCATCCGAAGCCGGCTCCTCCGTGCCGCACCGAGCCATGCGTCCGATCGCAATGTGCCGGGAGCACACACAAATCCTGATTGTGCTGCACGCTTCAACGCCTTGATAGATGAATCTGGTGACCCGATGTATGAATAGTGCCGCGCCAAGTAGACCAGGATCTCCGGTTCTTGAGGGATTCTCATCGCCTCCATGCAATGGAATGCGTCATCGAATCTCTCTTGGAGAAGCGCCAGTAAAAATGTCATCAGGCCCTTCATCAGCTCGGAAAGCGACATCCTCGCGAGCCGGTCCCCGAGCAGCGCACTGGCACGAAGCTTGTCGCCCAGAGCGGCCCACGCAGCGGCATCCAGATAGTAACTGGCTCGTCCGCCGTAGGTCTCGATGCTGGCCGCGTAGTCACCGTCGAGAAAAAGCGTATGTGGAACACTGGTCACGACGGTTGGATCGAGGTCTATCGCCCTTTTGTGCGCCGCGATTGACTCACGAAGTAATCCGCAGAAGCGAAGCACTTGCACAAGACCTGTGAAGCTCTCCGGCTCGCCGGGATTCTGCTCGATCCGCGTGAGCAACCGCGCCAAGGCCCGGCGCGCTTCGCCCATATCCGCTTCCACAGGAGTATGCAGTTTGATCTTTTTGCACTGCTGCAGCAACTTCAGAGCCCTTCTCCCGCTATGGCCGACTAAAGCTGCATGTGCCCGCATATTTCAACACGCCCCAGCGGCTAGCGACTTATGCTCGGTCTTTCAAATTGAAGGGGCCGCGCGCCACATGGCCATATCACGCCCGACGCTGATATCTGACGCTCGAAGGGATACGTCCTCCCTAACACCGAAACGTTTACGAGGCACATGGATGTGTCGGCGAGGGTGGATCTGAGATCATCGCACTAGCCCGGTTACCACATTCGTGGATTGCGCGTGGCACGGCCAAGTGGCGCTTGGGATGGGCGCATCACCGAACCACTACCGTCTCGGCACCCGAGCCGCGATCGCTGTGCGGCTGCGGCGAAATGACGCTAGAAGGCCCTGTGTTTCAGCCGGGCCAAACTGAATTTTGCGGTCTCCGCAACGGCCATCACCGTCATCACCCCTGCTTGTAGGGGATCGGTCACCACCAGATCCGCGGCCGCCGGCACACTACCCGCCATATTCAAACTCACGACCAGTAAGCCCTGCGCCCGGACCTCCCGCACCGCGCGCTCGATGTCGCCGCCCATTAGTGAACCGGCCAGCACCAAAGCTTTCATCCTGGGCAGCCGCCCGCAGGCCCGCACGGCATCGGCCAACGCCTGTTCGCCCACTAGCGGGATCGTGTCCACCGAGATGTGCTCGCCGCGGATATTGTGCCGGTCCGCCTCCGAAATCGCGCCGATAGCGACCTGCCCCACCTGTGCGCCGCCGCCCATGATAATGATTCGCTTCCCAAAAACAGTCTGAAACGTCTTCACCTGGGTGACGCTTTGAACTATGGGAAGCTTCGACAAATCCTCGATCACCGCTGCCGCCTCATCCGTTACCTCGATTTCGAGATACGTCTGGCGTTCCTCGATGATGTCGACAGATGTGATGTCGGCGCCGTGCTCCGCAATTACCCCTGTCAACTTGTGCAGAATCCCCGGTCCCGGATCCGCTTCGACCAACAGACCGATTTTTTCACTCATTCCCCTAGCTTACTATCCCAAAATGCTACAACTCCGTTAGATAGCCGAACTAGTAGGGAGCGCCCTTACGGGCTCACCGTTGAGAGCGAAGACCTGGCTACCCACCGAACTATCATTCGTGCCTGAGGGCCTCCAGCGGAGAGATGCGCGCGGAGCGGCGAGCCGGGAGGAAACATGCGGCCAGGGCCACTGCCAGCAGGACACCTGTAACCGCTGCGATTATGCGGGGATCACCGGGGACTACCTCAAAGAGCAGGCTGGCCAGCACACGCCCGCCCGCCAGCGCAATGACGCCGCCGGCTACTAGACCGGCGGTGACCGGTCCCATGGTTTGCCGGATGAGCATTACGTAGAGATCCTTCGCCCGAGCGCCCAGCGCCATCCGCAGACCCATTTCGTTTCTCCGCCGCGTTACGGAATACGACACCATGCCGTAGATCCCCAGGGCCGCCAGTAGCAAAGCAGTTCCGGCGAATGTCGAGATCAACAGCATCTGGAAGCGCCGTTGAGCGAGAGACTCCGCCAGCACCTCTTGCATCGTATGAAGCTCCGGCAACGGCACGTCGGGATCCACGCCGTGCACGGCCGCGCGCATCGCGCCGGCGATGGATCTCGGGTCACCGGCGGCGCGCGCGACCAGCTCCACTTGCCGCGGCGCCCAATCCCAGTACGGCCGGTACACGATCGCTACAGCCGGTTTGTGCGGTTCCGCGAGCACGTCACCCACGACGCCAATGACCTCCCGGTTTGTTTCGTTACTGACGAAATGCCGGCCCACGGAATTTTCCCCCGGCCAGAGCACATGCGCCACGCGTTCGGAAATAACTGCGACCTGGCGCCGGCGGTCGCTGTTGCTGAAGGTACCCCCCGCAAGTAGCGGTATTCCCATGGCGCGAAAATAGCCGCCGCTGGTGAACCGCACGTTCACCAGCGGCCTCTCCATAAACGGACGCTTGTCCCCGGGGAGCGATACGGGATCGATCCAGGTTTCGCCAGTGAGCGGCAGCGCGGTCACGATTGCGGCCGACACCACGCCGGGCTGGGCGCCCAGGCGATCGAGTACGCGCTCGTGGAACGCGTTGCGCTGTTCGTCTTCCTTGTACTTAGCCCAGGGAATCTGTATCTCCCCGGCCAGAACGGTCGGCGCACGGAAGCCCTTTTCGGCGCTTATTAACCGCGCGAAGCTGCTCATCAGCAGCGCTGCCGTAGTGAGCAGGACCACGCTCAGCCCCACCTCCGCCGTGACCAGGCCTGCCCGCAGCCGGGCTCCCGCCGTCCCAGCGCCAATCGTGCGGCCGCCGGCCTTCAATGCATCCTGCGGGTCCACGCGCGCGGCCCGCCATACCGGCGCCAGACCGAACAGCAATCCCGTCCCGATGGTGATGATCAGCGCGAACAGGAGTACCCAGGGATCGAGCTGTACCTCGTCTAGTCGCGGGATATCCACCGGCGCGCTCCTGATGAAGGCGCCGAGGCCCGCGGCCGCCAGGGCCACGCCCAGCACTCCACCAATCAAGGCCAACAACACCGTCTCGATGAGCGCCTGGCGCACGAGCTGCCCACCGCTCGCGCCGAGCGCGATGCGAACGGCCGCATCTCTGGCCTGCCTCTCAGCCCGGGCGAGCAGCAGATTCGCCAAATTCACACAAGCGATCAGCAGCACCATTCCGACGGCGGCAAGCAGCAAGAAAAGAGCCCGGCGCGAATTGCCAACAATGGAATCGAGCATTGGAATCACAGAGGCCCGAAGCGCGACATTCTCGCCGGACATTTTTACAAGCTGCGACGCGACCACGTTCAACTCAGCGAGGGCGCGCCCGGGTGGCACGCCCCGCTTCAGCCGCGCAATCACTGTGTAGTTGAAGTTACCCATCAGTTCCTTCAACTCGTCGGCTTCGAAGACCAGAGGCCGGAACACTTCCGGTTTTGACGACGCGACTTGGCCTACGTCCAGTACATGGGCGCTGGGAAACTTGAACCACGGTGGCAGAACGCCAATGACCGTGTAGGCCTGGCTGTCGAGCTGAATGGTCTTACCCACAATGCCCGTGTCGGCGTGGAACCGACGCTGCCAGAGCGAATCCGCGATCACGGCCACGCGGTCGCGGCCGGACTGGTCTTCACCACTGGCGAACGTCCGCCCCAGCCTTGGCCGTACACCCAGAGTGTCGAACAGATCCGCAGAGACGCGTGCGATATCCAACTGCTCCGGCTCGCCGGCCCCAGTCAGAGCCGCGCTCCCAACGGACGAGGCAGAAATCCGCTCGAACGAAGAAGTGCGCAGGCGCCATTCCGTGAAGTGGCGTGCGCTCACTGGGAGGGTCGGATACGTCTGCGCCATGGCCGGGATGACTTCCCGCAATGCGACAAGACGATCCGGATCAGTATAGGGTAAGGGCCGGAGAAGGACTCCGTTCACGATCGAAAAAATCGACGTATTCGCTCCGACACCGAGCGCGACGGTCAAGATTGCTACCGCTCCAATACCCGGTTCGCGGAAAAGCATGCGTGCAGCATGGCGGAGATCTTTCCAGACACTCATATCCGTTCCTTCACAGAAAGATACGAGCTCAGCAACACGAAAGTTCGCAGGTCACATACGCCAGACCTGGCTGTCCGACCGTTCGCACGCGTCGAGGAAGTGCCTGACCCGCGTTCGGATCTCATGAAGGTGCGTGAATAGACTCACATGTTCGCCACCCTCAATAGTGAGAAGTTCCGCTCCTGGTACCCTACCGGCCAACGCTTTGGCCTGTGCGAACGGCACGGCCTGGTCCGCGGTACCGTGCACCACCAGCAAAGGAACGGGAATCTGCTCCAGGGGATAGCCGAAGGGCAGGCGTGAATGGACAATATCGTTTTGAGTCCCGGGCAGCTTCTGCGCCATCTGGTCCATCGTGCTCAACTGCAACGCCAGCAGAAGCGGCCCCGCCTCCGGGTCGTTCAGTGTGCGCGCTCGCAACGCCGGGTCGGGAATGGAACGGCGTGCCGCGGCGTCAGGGTGAATGGCGGCTCTTCTTTGCATGAGTGCAACCAATGCCGGAAAGCGCGCCATCAATTTCAGCAGGTGAAATTTGAACGGCAGGCGCACGTTCAATTGCGCACTACACGCGGAGATCATCACTAGCCCCCGGCAGCGGTCCCGGTGGCGTAGGGCGAACTGGAGCGCGCACTGGCCTCCGCCGGATATCGCGATGACTGCCGCCCGCGGAATGCTGAGCGCGTCAAGCACGGCCGCGCAGAGATCTGCCTGCCTCTCGGGCGTTTCCCCCAGCGCGAGCGATGTCCCAAGATATCCAGGACGCGAAATAGCAACAAATCGAAACTCGGGCGTGCCGACCGCCGCGCGCGCGAGCAGGACGCCCTGATTGTACCCGCCCATGGCTCCATGGAGCAGTAGCACGGCCGGTCCCTCGCCCCATACGGCACATTCGACAACCCCTCGCTGAGTGTCGATCATGACCATTTCGACTCCGTTTATCGGAATTGACCGTTCTTCTGTTAGACACCGAATCCGGCGAGTTGTCACAGCTAGTCGTCTGCGCAAATTCCTAGACAGCTTTCCGCCGGTCCAGGCAACCGCGGGCCGCTCGGTAGATGCTGGCTTCTCTCAAGACCTTCCTCACTTGCTCACGCTACCGGCCCTAGAACCGGCCCGCCATGCCCAGACTACCGCTGCCAAAATCGGCACTTGTAACAGTGCTCCAGTCCAGATCGGTTCTCTCGCATACAGCACGAATAAAAGCCCGGATGCTGCCAATAGGGCAGTAATCCAGGCGCGCCACCATTGCCGTCGAACTAGAATCAAAACGACGGCAACAACGAATTCCAGAAACGCCGACATCCATATCGTGATCTCGGCCGCCTGTACTTCCAACGGTTCGATGCGGCGGTTTTCCACACGATCCCTGATGCCGAGCAGCATCTTGGGGACGGCAACATGATCTGCAAATTCGGTAAATAGGTCCAACAAGATCCGCTGGTCTGTCCAGTGATGATGGAAGCGGATACGCAAGACGAGACGGGTGTGCTTCTCATCCACGGGGAACAGTGCCCATGTGAAGGCGCCGCCGGGAGGATCTTCATCTCCGGCCCATATCAAGAGTCGATTGGGTGCCATCGAATGAATGACGAGATATGCGACGCGGCTCATATAGACCCTGTCGCCAACGGCCAGGCGCTGCAGTTCCGGAACAATCTGTCTGGCGCTTCGAATTCCCCGTTTGCTGCCGAGGTTCTCAATCAGGTCATACCCATAGAATCCAGCCCGGTCGTACCCGATTTGGACGATCCAAGGCCAGATGTCTTCCGGCCGTCCCGTGATCGAGATCGCCCGAGTAG
>Ga0326727_10024581_pt1 | contig 11376 bp, 10 predicted proteins | sample MB2enrmetagenome_FD_207643 | JGI IMG/M metagenome (GOLD analysis project Ga0326727, IMG submission 207643) | Lab enriched peat soil microbial communities from McLean, Ithaca, NY, United States - MB29MY | ecosystem: Environmental > Terrestrial > Soil > Wetlands > Peat | place: USA: New York... | reverse complement strand
GTACCGGTGGTGGAACTGCTGCATGCGGTCCGTGCGGATGCAGGAGATCATTTCATTCATGAACTTCTCACTGGAGGTGTAGATAATCCGCATGGAAGCGTGCATGTCCATCAGTTCGCGACCGATGGCATGCATCAGGTGGGTCTTGCCCATCCCCACTCCACCATAGAGAAATAAAGGGTTATAGCTGCGGGACGGATTCGTTGCCACGGACTTAGCAGCGGCATGAGCAAACTGGTTGCAAGCCCCCACGACGAAGGAATCGAAAGTGAATTTAGGATTCAAGCTGGTCACGCTGCTATCGGGATCGGAGTTTTCCACCGCGGTAATCGACTGTTCCTGAATACTGCGAACCGGCAGCGGTTCGTACGCAACCTGACCCACGGGCAGGCCGAGTTCCTCAATCGCAACCTTCACCATGACGGAGTATTCGCGCTCAAGCCAGGCGCGCGTTCCTCTGTCCGGTACGGCGACGAACAAAGTATCACCTGAAAGCTCGACGAAGGAAGTGCCTCTTAACCAGTTGTCATAGCTCTCTTCGCTGATCCTTTTTTGTAGATAACCCCGGATTTGATCCCAATGATTCATCAGTTTTTAGACACCACAAGCGTAAGATTTCCACAGCGTTTTCAACAGCCCTATGGGATGATCACTGCGTCGAGCAGAGTAGAATTGTCTGCGGGAATTGCCTGACCCGCGTATGGTCCTCGGGGGTCTCCCCTTTGAGCGACCGGAATTCAGCATAGCACACAGGAATCGCTTTACCGCAAGTTTATAAAAGACTTCAAATCAATTACATATCAGCAACGTTTGACAGTGGTATTGTTTCTGGGTGAGAATGGGAACTTGCCCCCGGGCGGGAGTAACTCAGCTGGTAGAGTGCGACCTTGCCAAGGTCGATGTCGCGGGTTCGAATCCCGTCTCCCGCTCCATTATCCCTTTACAAACAAATGCGTACGCTCGCAGCTGAAGGAATCCCCGTCGGCGCTGCACAGGCGCAACCAAAACAACAGTCACCGTTGAGGCGCAGAGACGCTGGGAGAGCCAAAAGCAAGATTTGAGGGCGCTGAGGACGCAGAGACACACGGATCTCGGCGTCCTCGAAGAATTGCAGGGTTGGCGCTTAGAAAAACAGAATTACGTCGCTAGCGAAAGTGAGCTGACTATGCCGCGTGCCATTGTTGTACGCCGGCGCGTCGTAGGAATGCTCCCAGCGGAGTTCAGGCCGGAAAAGCACGGTAGTGCCTACCCAATGGCCCCATCCCAGGAGGTGTTCGGTGAATTTGGATTTGGTACCCGTCCGCTGGCCCACAAAATCGTCGAAGAACTCGTTGCGAACCGAGAGATAGTCGTGCTTCGACATCTGATATTCCTGATAATTCACGATGGCATAATCCGGAGCTAAACAAGTCATCGCCTGGAGGTTGTTGCAAATGGCGCCGTTGGCGCCGTTAATCAGAAGGGACTGCGCCGCCGGATTGTTTACATTCGGGGTGTCTTTCTCATACTGGTACCAGCTCTCGGTAGCGGTGTGCCAGCGCGAATCCTTGCCGTATTTGTGATACCAGGTAGCGTAAAACGCCTGCAGGTTGTTGTACGCGTAGCGGCCATCGTTGAGCGAATTATCGCAGACGTAGATATTGTCGCGCCCCTCCGACCACGTGTACCCGGCACATGCGTTGAGCGTCACCTTCGCCGAGCTGGTCCAGGGCATAGTGTCGCAGCCAGGAGAGAGACCCGCCTGCACCATCCAGTGATCGCTCAATTTGACGGTGGCATTTATGCCGAGCTGGGTATAGCAGTCGAAGGTGTAGGTGAGCGAATGGCTGTAGGTGTAATTGTTGGGTGCGAGCTGCGCTTCGATATCGGGCAGGGAAATGTACCGGCCCACGCGGAGGTCCATGCCTTGCACCACCTGCGGTACATACAGATCGAAATAGAACATGGGGGCGTCGAACCCGTTCTCCCGGTTCTTGGTGAGCAGTTGATTGCTGAGAAACCCATTGGAAGTGGTGAACCGGTAATCCAGTCCGTATAGGCCGGAGATGCGGAAACCCCAATCGACGTGATCCGTCTGCACGGTGTCGGGCTGCCGTTCGATGTAGAGCACTTCCTGGTCCAGTTCAAAGCCCTGCCGCTCGGCATAGGCCTCCGGGAAGTTCGCATATCCACCACCTTTGGAGGTGCTGACATTGGCGCCGGCGTTCAGCCATCCGTAGACCTGGATACCGGCCTTCTTCCACCAGTCGCCTCCCGGCCCACCCCAGACAGCAGTCATCAACGGCCCAGCCTGGGTCCACGGCTGTCCAATGACGACACTTCCGCCGTACGGCCATACGGAAAACGGAAACGGCGGCCCGTCGACAGGCGCAGGGTCTCCGCGAAACTTGGGCGCCGGAGTGCTAGCGCTGGAGTCGGCAGCCTTCCAGTCGTCTGCATAGGCTTGGAAGAGTCTGGTGAAGAATCCTCCTTTGGATTGGGTGGCCGCGATCACTGGAACCTCGCTGCCCACCGTCAAAGTGAGATCGCTACGCAAGCTTTGGTTGGCCGCCAGTTCCACGTGGTTTTCCGGTGGGCTGACGAGACGATCTTTGTTTGCCGTAACTTGGTAGCGCCCTGGTTTCAGGCCGGTAGCGGCAAACGCTCCCGCCGCGTCGCTTTCCAGCACGCGCTCGGTTCCGTCAGCCAGGTTGCGGACGACTACGCGCGCACCGGCCAGTGGAGTCCCTTCCGAACTTCTCGTCACACCGAACAGATTCGCCGAGGCCGGCGCCGTTTCCGTGGTGGGTTGGCCGAAGCAAGCTGCCGCGAACACCAGGAAGAGAAGAATAGCGCGTACGTAGTATTGGGGCTTTTCCATTTCTCACTCTTCTTTCAGAAAAAGGTGCGGAGGGCGACGGGGAACTCCGAGTCTTTACATGACTTTCTGAAGTTTAATCGAAAGATATAAGGAGACCATAAAGATTATCTGAAAATTCCATATTGGAGCCATAAAAGTTTTTTGTTGCTAGGATCGAGATCATGCGTATCTTTGGACTACTCCTGGGACTACTCCTGGCCTCCGCTCTCTTAGCCTTTTCGGCCGATGATCTCCGTCCGCAGGTGGATGGCGAGCTGCCGGCGCTGCTCACGCTTTACCGGGACCTGCACTCGCATCCCGAGCTTTCCCGCCACGAAGAGCGCACCTCCGTGCTCATGGCCGGAGAGCTGCGTAAGGCTGGCTATACGGTCACCGAGCACCTGGGAAAGTTCAGCGATGGTGCACCGGCATTCGGCATAGTGGCGGTGATGAAGAATGGCAGCGGGCCCACGGTTCTGGTCCGCACCGAACTGGATGCGCTCCCGGTGGAAGAGAAGACCGGCGCGCCATTCGCCAGCACGGTACGCGCCAAGAACGCGGCCGGCCAGGATGTCGGCGTGATGCACGCCTGCGGGCACGATCTGCACATGATGTCGCTGTTGGGAACAGCGCAGGTTATGGCTCGATCGAAAGATCGCTGGAGCGGAACATTAATGCTGGTCGGCCAGCCAGCGGAAGAGACGGTGGAGGGTGCGCGGGCGATGCTCACCGATGGATTTTACGCACGATTCGGGAAACCCGATTATGCCCTCGCGCTGCACAACGAGCCTACGCTCGAAGCAGGCAAGGTCGGGCTGGTAGCGGGCCCGGTATATGCCAGCGCCACGAGCATCGAGGTCCGCATCCGCGGAGTGGGAGGGCACGGCGCCCACCCGGAATCGACCAAAGACCCGGTGGTCATGGCCGCGCAATACGTGTTGGCGTTGCAGACTATCGTCAGCCGGCAGACGCTGCCGCTCGAACCGGCGGTAGTGACAGTGGGATCCATTCACGGGGGGTCGAAGAACAACATCATTCCGGACGAGGTCGTCTTGCAGCTTACGGTGCGGGCATTCAACGAAGACGTGCGGGAGAACATTCTCTCGTCCATCGACCGCATGGCTCGCGGCATCGCTCTGGCGGCGGGAGTGCCGGAGGACCGCGCGCCGATCGTGAAAGTGTTCGACAACGAATCGGTGCCGCCCACTTATAACGACCCCAAACTCGTGGAGAGGCTGCGCGGCGTTTTCCACGGCGCATTGGGCAAGGACAACGTGGCCGATCTTAAGCCAATCATGGTCAGCGAAGATTTCGGCCTCTTCGGGCTGGAGGGGCGCCAGATTCCGCTGGTGCTATTCCTGTTGGGAACGAGCTCGGGGCAGCAGCTGCAAGCAAGCCGGCAGACCGGCAAACCGGTGGCTTCGCTGCACTCCAGTCTGTTTCTCCCCCAGGCTGAACCGGCGTTGCGCACGGGCATTACCGCGACTACCTCGGCGGTGCTGGATCTCTTGAAGAAGCAACCATGACTCGGTTGTCCGAAATTCGATATCCTGAAAGGAGAGCCGGATCAGCCTGACGTGCCGGCTTGGGCACCCCGCCGCGCCGCGCCCGCTCCTGGAGGCGCTTATGCAGTTCCTGTCGCGCATTCTTCTGCCGGTGGACTTCTCGGAACGCTCGGTGGGAGGCGCACACCATGCCGGCTCCCTGGCGTGCCACTTCGGCTGCGAACTGGTGCTGCTGCACGTGTTGGTGCCGCCGCAATACGAATTCGGAGCGGTGGATATCGCCGGCTCCATGCTGGCGGAACTGTGCCGCGACCGGGTGGTGCAGGCGAATGCGGACCTGGCAGGTTTTCAAGCTGAGGACTTGGCGCGCGTGAATGTGCGCCGCGTGGTATTGGAAGGCGATCCTTCCGGTTCCATCGTGGACTTTGCGCACAAGGAACACTGCGACCTGATCGTCATGCCGACGCACGGTTACGGCCCGTTCCGCCGCTTCATTCTCGGGTCGAACACGGCCAAAGTGTTGCACGATGCCGATTGCCCGGTGTGGACCGGAGTGCATCTGGAGGACGCTCCGGCCGCGCTGTCCATACCCATCCGCAACGTTCTCTGCGCGGTGGACCTGGGGCCGCAGAGCGCCAAAACACTGGCTTGGGCGGCGAACCTGGCGCGGGAATTCGATGCCCGGCTCACGCTGCTGCATGCCATGCCATGCGGTCCGCAAGCGCAGTTGGCAGCCAGTGAGGAACTGCGGATATTGCAGGCCTCCTCGGGCGCCGGCGCCGATGTGCTGCTGGAAACCGGCGAACCGGCGCCGACGATTTGCGATGCCGCCGCACGGTTGAAGGCCGACGTTCTGGTGATTGGCCGCGGCTCGGCCGCGGGCGTTTACGGGCGGCTGCGCACCAACGCCTACGCCATCATTCGGCAGTCGCCCTGTCCTGTCGTGAGCGTGTGAGATGTCCGGCGGACGCCCACGTCCGCGGCCGACCTCCTGGTCGGCCTTTTGGCTTCTTGCAAGGCGTAATCCAGGCGACGGCGGGGCGAGTCTCCGCTCGCTTGGACAAGCTGAGGCATGTCCCACGAAAACGCGGCCGACCCCCTGGTCGGCCTCTTCGGTTTTCGCAAGCACCTGCGTCTGGGCTGAAAGAGCGGGACGAGGGCTTCCCGCGCGGACCAGGGGGTCCGCCGCACCCAAATTATTCCGTGGAGCGGGTGCGGACTACGAAATGGGCGCGGCGATTGCGGCTCCAGCAGGACTCGTTCGATTCGGTGCATTGCGGCGCCTCTTTGCCGTAACTCACCGGCGAGAAGTTGCCCGCCGGGAGCCCGGCCTGACCAAGAGCTGCGATGATGCGGGCGGCGCGGCGGTCGCCCAGGCCGATGTTGTACTCTGCCGAGCCGCGTTCGTCGCAATGGCCTTCCACGGTGACCTGGAGTTGTGGAAACTCTTGCAGAATTTGGTGCAGTAACTGGGCATCGCGCTGGAGAGCGGCGGACGCCTGCGACGAAAGTTCGAATTGATCGTAAGCGAAGTAAACGTCTTCCAACCGGCCGTTGACGGTGCTGACGGCCTCGGACAACGACGGGCGGGAACGATCGATCTTGGTGTCGGTATAGTCGCCTTCTCCCGGCGGCCGCTCATCGCTCGAGATCGGCCTGAGTGGGGGATTGACGTTTGCGGTGGACTGTGGCGGAGGTGTTGGCGCTGTGTTGGTGTCGGTAGGCGGCGGGGGAGCCACGGGGACGATGGGCGTGCGATCGACATGGCCACAACCGAACAATCCGGCGAGAGCGGCCAACAGACAAATTCGCTTCATGCTTCTATTGAGACGCAAACGGCGCGCCGAATCGATACCCGATAGTGGGTATTCTCTCGCCTTCGATGAACGCCTATGCTGGAGACTATGGGATGGAATATGCGGAGGATTCTGATTGCCTCCCTCGGCGGCCTGGTGCTGATGGTCGCCGCCACCGGGGCCGCGGCGCTGCTGATGTTCCAGCGGCTGGAGGCCGCCGAGGCCGCGCAGCGCGCACGCCTGCTGGAACACAGCACGTGGATGCGGCGCGTGGAGAACGGCATTTTGCTCTCCGGCAGCCTGGCGCGCGACTATTCCGCCGATCCGAACGGCGCGGACGCGCCGGCGCTGCTGGCGAGGCTCGCCCAGGTGGAGGATGACACCCGGCAGGCGATGGCGAAATCGAGCGGCATCGAGGAGCAACTGCGCGGCGAAGTGTCGGGTTATTGGCAGGTGCTGGACTTCATGCTGGAAATGGCCCGCAAGCGCGCGGCGCCGGGCGTGGACGCATATTTCCGCCGGCAATTAGCGGAGCGCCGCGAAAGCATGCTCCATCTCGCCGGCGAAATCGGGCAGGCGCTGGATAGCGACTGGCGGAAGGGAGAAACCCGCTTATCGGCGTTGTACGCGAGACTACGCTGGATTCTGGGCGCGGAGATGACGCTCGTGGCCGGGTTGGGGCTGGTGCTTTCGGTGGGGGCGGCGCGGCGATTGCTGCAACTCGAGGGCGAGACGCGGTCGCTCTCGGCGCAGTTGGAACGCGCTCAGGAAGAGGAGCGGCGGTCGATCGCGCGCGAATTGCACGACGAGATCGGGCAGGCGATGTCGCGCATCGTTCTGGATGCCGGGCGCGCCCGCAATCTTACGGAATCGCCGGCGGTACGCTTGCAGCTCGCGGCCATTTCGGAGTCGGCCGAGCGGACCGTGGAGGCGGTGCGGAGGATCGCGCTTTCGCTGCGGCCTTCGATGTTGGACGACCTGGGGTTGGTGGCGGCGCTCGAATGGCAGGCGCGTGAGGTGGGCAATCGCTCCGGGCTCGACGTCGAGGTCTGCGCGGAGGATTCCGCGGGAGAAATGCCGGATTTGCAGCGCACGTGCATTTACCGGGTGACGCAGGAGGCACTGCAGAATTGCGTGCGTCACGCGTCCGCCAGCACGGTGCGCGTGGGGCTGACGCAAGCCGGGAAATCGGTTACGCTGCGCGTGCAGGATAACGGCAAGGGCTTTCGTACCGGTCGTACACGGGGATTGGGGCTGCTCGGCATGGAAGAGCGGGTGGCGCGATTGGGCGGACGCATGCGATTGCGCTCGGAGTTGGGCCGCGGCACCACCCTGACAGTAGAGTTGCCGCTGTGAGCCGCATTCGCGTGCTGCTGGCGGACGATCACGCCATTCTGCGCAGCGGTTTGCGGCTGCTTCTGGAGCGCGAGCCCGATTTGGCGGTGGTGGGAGAAGCCGGCGACGGCCGCGCGGCGCTGGAATGGCTGGCGCGCGAACCGGCGGATATCGCGGTGATGGACGTCGGCATGCCTGGGCTGAATGGCATCGAGGCCACGGGGCAGATCGCGCGGCTGTATCCCAAGACCGCGGTCATCATGCTCAGCATGCACAGCGACGAGACGTACGTGCTGCGCTGCCTGCGCGCCGGCGCGCGCGGGTACATTCTCAAGGAATCGGCGGAGCACGAATTGATCGCCGCGATCCGCGCGGTGATGGCGGGGAGGTCGTACTTCAGCCCGAAGGTGAAGCGGTTGTTGCAGCAGGACCACGTGGCGCGGCTGCAACGCTCGGGCGGTGAGGACCGGTTCGAGCTGTTGACCTTGCGGGAGCGCGAAGTTCTGCAATTGATCGCCGAAGGGAACACTAATAAAGAGGTGGCCGCGCGGCTGTTCCTCAGCGTGCACACGGTGGAAACGCACCGCAAGAACATCCTGGAAAAGCTGAAATTGCATGGCCCGGCCGATTTGATTCTCTACGCGGTGCGCAAGGGCATGGTGGTGTAGGTACACGGCGCAATGCCGCCCCTCCCGCGGATACAGGCGCATGCAAAACCCGCCCCACGATTTACCGCACATGCCTGGAACTGGGAGAATTAATCGGTATTGGGCACGCAGGGGGCGACCGCGATCATAATAGAGGGAGGGTCTGCACGGTGGATCGGCCGCCGCAAGAGAGATGACAGCACGCAGGGAGAGTTGGGGAGGAGTCAGATTCGCAGTCTGGCTGGCCGCTTCGATCGGCATCAACGCGGTGGCATTGCTCGCGACGCGCATGGTGCACCGTCCGGCGGTGGCGTTCGGCTGCGCGTTCGACGTGGCTGTGACGGTGCCCGCGTTGTACTACTGGCTGGTGGTTCGCGCCGGAGTGCTGCCGGTGGTATCCATGATTCCGCTGTGCCTCATGGCGCTGCTGCGTGCGACTTTCGTAGCTCCGGGCGTGGCATGGACCCGGCCCGCCCTAGGCGCCGGGGCGGAACTGGCAGTGACGACGTATCTGGTGCTGCGCGTACGCCGCGGGCTCCGCGCCGCCGGCGGCGAAAGCGACATCGTGGAACGATTGACGCTGGCCGCGCAGGAACTAGTCCGGCTGCCTCTGGCGGCCGCGATTGCGGGCAGCGAAATCGCAGTGCTTTGGTATGCTTTCGGCCCCTGGGGTCGAAAGCCGCATGTGCCCAATAGCGCGAGGCCGTTCACCATGCATGAGAAAACCATCGCCGGCGCGCTCTTCTGGGCATTGGCGGGTTTGAGCGCGATGGAAGCCGCTCCCATGCACGTATTACTGCGGCACTGGAGCCACACCGCCGCCTGGGTCCTCACCGGTCTGAGTGCCTATGCCGTGGTATGGATGGTCGCGGTAGCTCGTTCTATGGCGCTTCGTCCGTGCCTCTTGGAGGACGACGATCTGACGGTGCGCTGCGGGATCCTCTGGACGTTGCGGGTGCCGCTGCGGGAAATCGCGCGGGTGCGGCGCGAGCAGTTCGAGGGCGTGTTTCACCTTCCTCCGGCCAGCGAGCCAAACGTGGTGCTGGAGTTCCGGCATCCGCAGGAGGCGCGGTCCCTCTATGGAATCAAGCGCCGCGTGACCTGCGTGGCGCTCGCACTGGACGATCCCGAGGACTTCCTGAGAAGTTTGGGTTCGTGAGGCGGCCCGCGCTATTCGGGCTTGTACGCCACGGCGTCGATTTCCACCTTGGCGCCAGGGAGCGGGAGAGCGGCGACGGCGACGGTAGTGCGCGCCGGCTTGGCCGTGCCGAAGAACTCCGCGTAGACCTCGTTCATGGCGGCGAAATCCTTAACGTCGGTGAGGAAGACGCCGCACTTCACTACGTCGGCCATCGACGCGCCGCAGCCTTGCAGAATGCGCTGGATATTGTTCAGGACCTGGCGGGTTTCGGCTTTCACGTCGCCGGTGACGGTTTGATTGGTGACCGGGTCGACAGGGACCTGGCCGGAGACGTAAATGAAGCTGCCGGCGCGGACGGCCGGAGAGTAGGGGCCGCGCGGGGCTGCCACGCCGGGAGGAGAGAGTCGTTCAATCATGGTCAGTGTCCTTCCGCTTCCAGAAAACGTTCCGCTTCGATGGCCGCCATGCAGCCCGCGCCGGAGGCGGTGATGGCCTGGCGGTAAGACCGGTCTTGCACGTCGCCGGCGTGGAAGACGCCGGGGATATTGGTGCGCGCCCCGCCTTTGGAGACGATGTACCCGTCGGCGTCGGTCTCGATCTGGCCCTTGAAGACCCTGGTGTTGGGGATGTGGCCGATGGCCAGGAAGAATCCATCCACGTCCTGATTCCAGACCTCACCGGTTTTGGTGTTCCGCAGGCGGACGCCGGTGACCAGTTTCTGCGATACGTCGAAGACCTCTTCGACGACGGTATTGAGGAGGAACTTGATTTTGGGATTTCGGCGCGCGCGGTCGAGCATGATCTTGGAAGCGCGGAATTCTTCGCGGCGATGCACCAGCGTGACTTCGCTGCCGAAGCGCGAGAGGAAATTCGCCTCTTCCATGGCGGAATCGCCGCCGCCGATCACCATGATCTTACGGCCGCGGTAGAAGAAGCCGTCGCAAGTGGCGCAGGAGCTGACGCCGTGGCCGATCAGCTTCTGCTCCGACTCGAGGCCCAGCCAGCGAGCCGATGCGCCGGAAGCGACGATCACGGTGCGGGTCTCCAGCCATTCGCCCTCGACATTCAAGCGAAACGGCCGCCGGGAGAGATCCGTGTCGATGACCGAGCCCGGGATGAATTCGGCTCCGAAATGCTGGGCCTGCACTTTCATGTTTTCGACCAGGTCAGGCCCGTTGATCCCTTCCGGAAATCCCGGAAAATTCTCCACCAGCGTGGTGAGAGAGAGCTGGCCCCCGGTTTCGTGCCCTGCGATCACCAACGGTTTCAGATTGGCACGCGCGGTATAGATGGCGGCGGTGTTTCCGGCACACCCGGAACCGATAATGACAACGTCTCGCATGGGAATTTTAAGGTTAGCACGATGCGTTTTGGGCAAGCTGAAGGTACCGCTCGGTTGAAGAACTTCGGTGGCCCGCAGGCCAAGGCCGGGCTGTCGCCAGGCTGTCGCCCGGCTGGGCAAGCTAAAGCTTACCCCACATCGGAAAGGCCGGCGATTTTGTGGGATAAGCTTCAGCTTGTCCAAGCGAGCGAAGCTCGCTCTGCGACGGTTAACGGAATTTTGCAAGTCCTCAATAGAAGAAATCCAGCAACCGGCGCAGGAGACCGCGCGGCGGAGGGGGCGCTTCCGCCGCCGGTGGAAACTCCGCGTACGCTTCCGCCAGCGCCAGCAGGCATTCGATGGCCTGCGCGCGCTCGGCGCGCGAGATGGCCGAAGAATAGCGATCCTGCGGCGTCGATTGGCCCAGCGGCGACCGCATCAGTCCCGTCCAGGGATCGCGGAGGCCATGGCGAAAGCTCAGTCCGCGGGCGCGCGGGATCATGGCAGCGAGACTGGCGCGTGCGGAGTCGTAATTGGCTTGCTGTTCGGTCAGATCGCTGGGGGTCTTGCCCCGCGGATCGGGCAGCCGGTAGTATTTACGATAGGCGGCTTCCCACTCGTCCACCGCGTGGAAGTATCGTTCGACGGCTTGGCGCAGGTCCGCGACGAATTCGCGGTCGGAAAGGGGAACCGTCTGGTCCATCTTCCACCAGTTTACCGAACGGTCAACGCCGGGCCAGCATGGCGCCCAGCCATACCGCGGCGTAACCCAGCGTGACGCTGCCGACGATG
>Ga0326727_10024580_pt1 | contig 11376 bp, 10 predicted proteins | sample MB2enrmetagenome_FD_207643 | JGI IMG/M metagenome (GOLD analysis project Ga0326727, IMG submission 207643) | Lab enriched peat soil microbial communities from McLean, Ithaca, NY, United States - MB29MY | ecosystem: Environmental > Terrestrial > Soil > Wetlands > Peat | place: USA: New York... | reverse complement strand
GTCGCATCCGGCAGCGGCGCAACCACGGTACCGATGCCGGGACGGTTTTCGAGCAGTCCTTCGCCGATGAGATGGGCCACGATCTTCGCCGCCGTATTGGGATTGATCTTGAGTTCCTTGCTCATGGCCCGCACCGACGGGAAGGTGTCGCCGGGGCGCAGCTGCCCGGCCACCATGGCCCGCTTGGCCGCGTAGACCACCTGCTCAAAGAGCGAAGCGCCGGGCCGGAACTGGACCTTGAATGGGATCACATGTGTACTATTACGCATAGTACACGTGATGTCAAGAGGAACAGGGAAAAATCTCTGGCCCGCATTTCTCATAAGGCCACCGGCTCAAAGCCGCAGTTTTGTCGCCTGTCTTTTGCAGGTAATTACGCACTACGCGCGCACAATTGAATCATGCAGATCGCAGAAGATTCCCCGACCCAGGACTACGTTTCATGGCACGGTGCAGGCGCTTTTCTAGCACTCGCGTCCATGCCTGAAGCTTCGCTGAAGGCAAAAAACACACCCCACCCCACCCCCGGGGTGCTCAGAAAGTAAATAGGAAATGTTAGGCACTAAATATAAGCAAATAAAATATGTTATATCGAAGAATGTAACAAACATCGTGTTACATTCGTTTCGGACGATTTCCAGTTCTAAAGGACTTATGATCCAAATATCACACTTCTCGTGCTAACTTCACGATTTCTTGCCAATCAGCAAGACTCCTCGTAAACAGCATAATTAAAACAAGTTAGTCGCTCTTTCGAGTGCGGCCTGATTTTCTTGAATCTGCACCAAATCGCACCCGAAACTCACAATCGATCAAAGCGAAGTTGAACGCCTAACGGTTTACGAAATCGAGCATTTTTGGTGCGATCTGGTTAGCGCAATCGACCGGCGCAAGATGGCCGCAGCCGGGGAAGACGTCGAGCTCGGCGTGGGGCACGAGTTTCAGCATCGCCTGGCCCTGCGCGAGCGGGGTGATGTGGTCCTGGTCGCCCCACACGATGAGCACCGGCATGGTGAGCGCAGGCAGCAACGGGTCGGTCGCATCCTGCCCAGAGAGCATCGATGCCATGGCGCGCCGAACTACCCAGGCCCCCTGGTGAGAGACGCGAAGAATGTCGTGAGCGACAAAGCCCGGCACCTTGGGCGGATTGGGCATGAGCAGCGCGTCGAGCTCATCGAGCTCGGTTGCGTTCGATGGCGTGAAGAGCCGCGTATCCCAGTCCGGGTCGATGTGGAGTCCCGCGGAATCGAAGAGTATCAAGCGTTCGATGCGCGCGGGGATCTGGCCGGCGATGAGCTGCACGATCCAACCGCCCATCGACCAGCCGCCCAGGTCGACGCGCTCGAGATGCATCACGTCCATGAAGCCGATGACGATGTGCGCCTGGTCGCGCACCGAGTAAGAGAAGCTCGCGGGCCGCTCGCTGCGGCCGAAGCCGGGCAGGTCGGGCATGTAGACGCGGTAACCGGCGCGCGCCAGCTGGGGCGCCAGGTTGCGCCAGTCTTCGGCGCGTCCGCCGAGACCATGCACCAGCACCACGGGCTTGCCGTCCCTGGGGCCGAGGACAAGGTAGTGCACGCGAATGCCGTCGACGGAGGCATTCCCGTTGTGAACGCCCGTAAGCGCCTCGCGCAGATACATCGATTCGTTGAAGTAGCTGACGGGGCGCAGAAGAAAGCCGATGCCGGCGGCGATGGCCAGCGCAAATGCAACCCAGATCGTTCGTCTTACGAGTTTCATTATTTTCCTCTGCGGGCCCTTTGTTAACGGACCTGGACCATCTGCCATCCCTTTTCGATGACGCGTGCGGTAATGGGATCAAGCAAGAGCGCGCTGTGGCTGTTCCACTCGGCCCGCTCAACCCAGCGCGCCGCATCCGCGTCAGAAGCTGCCTGCAACTCGCCGCCCGTCACACGGCAAAGATAATCGGCAATCACGTAATGGAAGCGCACGCGGCCGTCCTCGCGATGAATACGGTCGAGGAGTTCCACCAGTTCCAGCACTTCCACTTCGAGGCCGGTCTCTTCACGCACTTCGCGGGCTACGCCCTGGGCCAGCGATTCGCCAACCTCAAGCACGCCTCCTGGAAGGGTCCAATGGCCTTTCATGGGGTCGTGGCCGCGCCGGACGAGCAGCACCCGGCCATCCTGCACAATCACCGCGCCCACACCCACGAGCGGCGCTTGAGGAAACTCTCGCTGCATGACCCTACGATAGTGTGTGCGGGGGCGGCGACGCCATGTTGAGCGTCCCACAGAGCGAATCCCGACCGTGGCCTCTATCATCGATAAAGTAGGATGTTTGGTTGCGAGGGCCACGGCTATGGCGGAAGTTACTTTGCAGATTGATGGAATGCATTGCGGATCGTGTGTCCGCCGGGTGAGCCAGGCGCTGGCCTCCACGCCGGGAATTGAAGTGAAGGAAGTGCGCGTGGGCGCGGCGAGATTGGTCGCAAACAATGAGCCGACAGATGTGGACCTGGCGATTGCCGCGCTGGCGCGAGCCGGCTACACGGCGCACGTTGAGCACGCCCAGGTGAATTACGGCATTTTCTGAGATATTGTGTCCCATCTTGCCCTGATTCAATGTCGTCGCTCCCTGTTGGTCGCGTCGACTTGGCTGTTACGACTTCGGGCTACACTATCTCAGAAAATGCGATAAGAGACCGAATTGGCTTCGCCCGCGACAGAATCGCTCGATCTTCCGGTGCTGGGCATGACCTGCGCGGCCTGCCAGCATCACGTAGAGGAAGCGTTGCGCTCGACGGCCGGAGTGGAATCGGCGCGCGTTGACCTGATGGCGCATCGTGCCAACGTGGTCTTCAATCCCGCAGTTGCCGCGCCCGAACGGCTTGTTGCCGCGATACGCAGCGCAGGGTATGACGCCGTGCTGCCGCGCGCGGGCGAGGCGGCTTCAGATTCAGCCGAACGTGGCGAAGAGAAGAACGCCGCATGGAAAGCATGGGTAACGATCGCCTCAGGCGCCGCAGCCATGCTGCTGGCAATGCCGCTGGGCACCGAAATGAGTGCGGCCGACCGCGCGCTCATGAAGCTTGTGCCTTGGTTTTACGCGATTCCCGCCGATGCTCTGCGCTGGTCGCTGCTGGTGATAACGGCGGTGGTGGTTGCGTGGGCGGGGCGCACCATTTATTTGAGCGCCATCCGCGCGCTGCGCTACGGCGCCACCAACATGAACACGCTGGTTGCGCTGGGCACGTCGGTAGCCTTTGCCTACTCAGCCTACGCAACAGTTGCGCCTGCGCCCGGCCGCGCGGTTTATTTCGATGCGGTGCTCTTGATTCTCGGATTTCTCTTGTTGGGTAAAACGCTGGAAGCGCGCGCCAGGCGGCGCGCATTGAGCGCGCTGCACTCGCTTTCGCGTTTGCGCCCGGCCACGGCGCGGCGCATCGTCGATGGTGTCGAGGCTGAGACGCCGCTTGAAGAGATCCGCCCCGGCGACAGGATTGTGGTTCTGCCCGGCGAACGGTTCCCGGTAGACGGCGCGATCGTTGAAGGCCGCACCACGGTGGACGAGTCGATGCTGACCGGCGAATCCACGCCGATTGCGCGCGAAGCGGGCGGGCGCGTGCTGGCCGGGTCGATCAACTACGAGGGCGCGGTGGTGTGCTGTGCGGAGTCGCTGGGAGAAGATACCGTTCTCTCGCAGATCACGCGCATGGTGGAACAGGCACAGCGCTCGCGCGCGCCTATGGAGCGGCTGGCCGACCGCGCCAGCGCCGTCTTCGTTCCCGTTGTGCTGGTGCTGGCGCTCGTCACCTGCATTGCCTGGCTCGTTGCGACGAGATCGGTTTCAATGGCTCTTGCCAACACAGTCGCAGTGCTGGTGGTCGCGTGCCCGTGCGCCATGGGGCTGGCGGTGCCTGCAGCGCTCACGGTTGCCGTGGGGCGCGGCGCGCAGCTTGGCGTTTTGTTCAAGGGCGGTGAAGCGCTGGAGCGACTCGCGCATCTGGATGCAATCGTTCTCGACAAGACCGGAACGATTACCGTGGGAAGGCCGGTGCTTGAAGGAGTGCAGGGACTATGGACTAGGGACGTAGGGACTGAGTCGGCGGTTAAAAAAGGAAAAGAGGCGACCGGGGAGCTAGAGCTGCTGCGTCTCGCTGCCGCCGCGGAAGAGCGATCGAATCATCCGCTGGCGCATGCGATTACCGAATTTGCGCGGGCCAGCGGAGTTGCATGGGAGCCGGCGCAACAGGTTCAGGTGCTACCCGGCCGGGGGCTCTCGGCGAGGGTGGAAGGACATGAGATCCTGCTCGGCAATGAGGCGCTGTTTGCGGAGTCCTTTGTCGCAATGCCGGCTGGAGTTCCAGCGCCGGAGCCGGGAGTGACGCGGTTGTGGATGGCGGTGGACTCAAAAGCCGCCGCATTCTTCGATGCGCGCGATGCATTGCGCCCCGACGCGGCTGAGGCCGTGGCCGCGCTGCGCCGTTCCGGGCACCGCGTGTTGATGCTTACCGGCGACTCGGCCGCTGCGGCTGCGCCCATCGCGCAGGCCGCGGGCATCAGGGAAGTCGAGGCTGGCCTGGACCCGGCAGGCAAGCTCAAGCGCATTCGCGAACTGCAGAAATCCGGCCTGCGCGTGGCCATGGTGGGCGACGGCATCAACGACGCTGCCGCACTGGCGCAGGCCGATGCAGGCATCGCCATGGGCTCAGGCGCCGACTTGGCGCAGGAGGCCGGCGACGTGCTCCTGCTGCGCGCACAGCCCTCGCTTATCCCCGCTTCCATCGACCTGGCGCGCGCAACCGTGCGCATCATGCGCCAGAATCTCTTCTGGGCGGCCGGCTACAACGTGCTCGGCATTCCCATCGCGGCGGGATTGCTTTATCCGGCATTCCACATTCTGTTCACGCCCTGGCTGGCGTCGGCGGCCATGGCGCTCAGTTCCATTTGCGTGCTGTCGAACAGTCTGCGGCTGAGGGGTTGGCGGCCGGCGCGGTGAGTTCGGAGCGGGCGACTCCTCACCAATGCTGAAGTTGACAACTTCACAAGTTGTGAAGTATTGTATTGGAAGGTGTTGAAGTGCACATCGTCACCCGCCGTCATCTGCTCGAAGCAATCGCAAAGTATCCGGATGCGGCGAACGAGATCGTGGCATGGGCAAGCATCGTTGAGGCGGTCCGGTGGCGGAACTTTCAAGAGGTTCGCCGCTGGATCAAGGACGCCGATTCCGTGGATGGCTACGTGATCTTTAATATTCGGCAAAACCGGTACCGGCTCATCACCGTGATTCACTACTCCAGGACGCTTGGTGAAAGAGAGACCGGAGGACACGTTTACATCCGGTCGTTTCTTACCCACAAAGAGTACGACAACCGCGGCAACTGGGATAAGAGGTTCGGCACAAGATGAGCACAATTCTTGCTGACCCGGCAAAGATGATCGCCCGCGGGGCGCCTCGCGTTATTCGCAACGATGAAGAGCTGGAGGAATACACGGACGCGCTCTTCCGTTTGACCGCGCTTGAGAATCCTTCTCCATCCGAACTCGATGCGATCGACCTGCTCACGCTGCTCGTGGAGCGCTACGAGCGCGAGCACTACTCGATCCCGGCCACCGATCCCGTCTCCGTAGTGCAGTTCCTGATTGAGAAGCAGGGCCTCTCGCAACGGGACCTTGTTCCGCAGTTCGGCTCGGAGAGCGCGGTCTCGATGTTCTTGGGCGGACGGCGGAAGCTCACTGTTGGCCAGATCCGGAAACTGGCCGCACGCTTCCAGCTTCCCGCCGATGTCTTCCTGGCCGCGGAGAGAGCCGCCTGAGAGGCTGGCGGCCGGCGGCAACATCAGCCCCTGCCACGCGTTAAACTGAGATCACGAGCCCGCAGTGCGCATCCTCACCCGCTACATCCTCGGCGAGATTCTTTCACACACCTTCATCGGGTGCGCGCTCTTCACGTTCATCCTCTTCATGCCCAACCTGCCTCACATCCTTGAGGTGGTGGTACGCAACAGCTCAACGCTCTCCGATGTCTTTGAGATTTTTCTCTTCACGCTGCCGAATCTGCTCAAGGTCACGATTCCCATGTCGGTATTGGTGGGCGTGCTGCTGGGTTTGAGCCGCATGGCCTCAGACAGCGAAATCATCGCCATGCGCGCTTCCGGTCTGGGCATCGGCTACTTTGTGCGCGTGTCGGCGATCGTGGCGGTTTCAGGAACGCTGCTGGGTTTGGCCAATTCGCTTTATCTTGCGCCGCGCGCCAACCAGGCAATCCTCAACATGGAGCAGGCGCTGGAAACCTCGCAGGCCTCCTACGAGATTCAGCCGCGCGTCTTCTACGAAGACTTCAAGAACTTTGTACTTTACGTGCAGAACGTGCACTCCGGCGCCGGGCCGTCGAACTGGGACCAGGTGTTTATGGCCGACGTCAACGATCCGGCCAACCCCATCATCACCACCGCTGCAACGGCCACCGTGGTGAACGACGGCAGCCAGGAACTGATGATGCGCCTGCGCGATGGCTCGCGCCACGAGACAGTTCCCGGCGAGCCCACGCAATACAACATCTCAACCTTTGTGACCACCGATATGCCGCTTTCGCTCAGCCAGACGAGCGACGTGCATCTGGGCCGCATGGATACGGCCATCTACGCAATGCCCATGGGCGCGTTGCTCGACCGCGTTCATGGCCCCGATCCGCAGCGATTCCTGATCGAACTGCACAACCGGTTCGCATTTCCCACTGCCTGCATCGTGCTGATGCTGGTCGGCGTTCCGCTGGGCGCGGCTTCGCGCCGCGGCGGCCGCAGCTCGGGTTGGGTCTTCACCATCCTTCTGGTTTTTGTCTACTATTTCCTCTCCTCCACCGGCATTGCGCTGGGCCGCCAGGGCAAACTTCCCGTTGTTGCAGCCGTGTGGTCGGCCAACATCCTGTTTGCCGCCGCCGGCTCTTTACTGCTGTGGCAGATGGCCACGGGCGGACGACTGCTCGCCGCCATCTCGGGAATAGCGGCGCACATTCCGCGCTTCACCTTGAAGTCGCAGCCCCAGACGAACGGATCGGCAAACGGTTCGGCGCTTGGCGGTTTGCTCGATCGCTTCCAGCCGCGCGCCACTGCCGCTCGCGCGCGCAGCCGCCACGCGTTTCCCCGCATCCTCGACGAATACGTGGTCCGTGAATTCGTCTTCATGTTCCTGCTGGTGCTGTCGGCCTTCGTCCTGCTCATGATCATCTTCACCTTCTTCGATCTGATCGGCGATATCATCCGCAATCACATCTCGCTGGTCACGGTCGGCGACTACCTGGTGAATCTCACCCCCAGCATGCTCTACCAGATCGCGCCGCTCGCCGTGCTGATTGCGGCGCTCGTGGTCCTCGGCGTGCTCAACCGCAACAGCGAGATCGTGGCCATGAAAGCCACCGGCATCAGCCTTTACCGGCTGGTGATTCCCATCATCTCCATCGCCGCCATCCTCTCGATCAGCCTGTTTCTCTTCGACCAGTACTATCTGCCGCAGGCCAATCGCAGGCAGGAGTCGCTGCGCAACGTCATCAAAGGGCGCCCGCCGCAAACCTACCTGCATCCCGAGCAGAAGTGGATCTTCGGCCAACCCAGGCTCGGCGAACCGGCGCGCATCTTTTACTACCAGTTCTTCGACCCCAACCGCAACGAGTTTGCCAATCTCTCGGTCTTCGAGTTCAATCCCTCCACGTTTGCGCTTACGCGGCGCATTTTTGCGGGCCGCGCCGTGTGGGATGGCGACCGAGACGCGTGGAAGTTCGAGAACGGCTGGGTGCGTGACATCGACAGCGCAAACGTGACCGATTACCGCACCTATCTTTCCACCGCCTTCGCCGAGGTGCACGAGCCGCCCGACTACTTCGAGAAAGAAGACCTGCAGTCGCAGGAGATGAACTTTGCGCAGCTTGAGAAATACGTGCGCGATCTGCAGCAGAGCGGATTCGATACCATGCGCCTGCGCGTGGCGTTGTGGCACAAGCTTGCCTACCCGCTCGTGGCCGTGGTGATGGTGGTGCTGGCCATCCCCTTTGCGCTTTCCATGGGCCGGCGCGGATCGCTCAGCGGAATCGCCGTGGCAATCGGCGTCGCGCTGGCGTTCTGGGTGGTCGACGGCCTCTTCGGCGCCATGGGCTACGTGAATTACCTGCCCGCGGCGATGGCTGCCTGGTCGTCCGACATTTTGTTCGGGCTGGTGGGCGGGTACCTGCTGCTGAGGACGCCGACGTAGGGCCAGTGGTCAGTGAACAGTGGTCAGAGACCAGAGACCAGGGAACAGGGACTAGGGGCTAGGGACTAGGGACTGGGGACTGGGGACTAGGGACTAGGCTTCCTGGTTTTCGACGGGGTAGCGAATGGAACTGACGACACTCTACCGCCCAGTGGGCAGCAGGGAGCTCGGTCTGATCCGCAACAGTGGATGGCGAGCGTTCCCACCGCGATTGCCGGGGCAGCCGATTTTCTATCCGGTGCTCAACGAGGAGTATGCCACGCAGATCGCGCGCGACTGGAATACGCGCGAGGGCGGGACAGGATACGTTTTGCGCTTCGAGGTCGAAACCGAATACCTAAAACAATTTCCCATCCAGGTCGCGGGTTCGCGCATCCATCAGGAGTACTGGATTCCCGCCGAGCAGCTCGACGAATTCAACCGGCATATCGCCGGCTTGATTGAAGTTGTGAGCGAGTTTCGCGGGCGATCAACCGACCCCGTAGAATAAAAACATGTTTCGCGACCTGGCCCCGCTCTTCAAATACATGCGCCGCTACCGCTGGGGCTACCTGTGGGGCACGCTGGCCTGCGTCACGACCAATATCATCTCGGTGCAGTTTCCGCGCGTGCTGGGCACCGCGATCGATACCATCGCCAATGGCACAACCCACCAGCGCATCCTCTATTTTGCCGGCCTCATCGTCGCCATCGCGATCGGCAAGGGAATCTTCCTCTACGCGCAGCGCTGGATCCTGATCGGCATCTCGCGGGATATTGAGTACGACATCCGCAACGAGCTGTTCCTGAAGCTCGAGTCGCAGGACACGGGCTTCTACCAGCGCTATCGCACCGGCGACCTGATGGCCCGCATGACCAACGACCTGAATGCAGTGCGCATGCTGCTGGGTCCGGGCCTGATGTACAGCGCGAACACCATCTTCCTGAGCCTGTTTGCACTGGTCTACCTGCTGCACTACAGCCCCTGGCTCACGCTGGTGGCGCTGGCTCCCATGCCCATCGCCAGCATCCTGGTGCAATATTTCGGCAGCCTCATCCACACCCGATTCGAGCGCATCCAGGCCAGCTTCTCTGACATCTCGGCGCAGGCGCAGGAAAACTACTCCGGCGTGCGGCTCATTCGCGCCTTTGCGCGCGAGAAGTCTGAGATAGGGCGCTTCGAGCGGCTGAATCGCGAGTACATTTCGCGCGCGCTGCGGCTGGTGCAGCTGATGGGCATGCTGTGGCCCACGCTCGAGTTCATCCTCGGCATCTCGATGGTGATTACGCTGCTGGTGGGCGGCCACCTGGTGATTCAGCATCAAATCTCGGTAGGCGACTTCATCGGCTTCAACACCTACATGCTGCAGCTCATCTGGCCCATCATCGCGGTGGGCTGGGTGGTGAACATCTTCCAGCGCGGCACCGCATCGGTCAAGCGCATCCATGAGCTGATGGTGGCCACCCCCGCCATCGCCGACCACTCCGTGGTTTTACCCTTTGGAGAAGAGCATAGGCTTAACGGAGATATCGAATTCCGCAACCTCAACTTCAGCTACGGTGAGACGCCGGTGCTGCGCAACATCTCGCTGAAGATTCCGGCCGGCTCGAGCCTGGCCATCGTGGGCCCGACCGGCTCGGGAAAAACCACGCTGGTCAACCTGATTCCGCGGCTTTACGATGCGCCTGAAGGCACGCTCTTCATCGATGGCCGTCCGGTGACCGATTACCCGCTCGCCGTGCTCCGTCACAACATCGGCATGGTTCCCCAGGAGACATTTCTATTCAGCGAGACCATCCGCGAGAACCTGGCCTTCGGCGCGCCACACGCTACAGCCGACGAGCTGCTGCGCGCGGCCGAGGCTGCCCACATCCGCCAGGAGTTCGAAGAGTTTCCGCAGGGCTTTGAAACCATGGTGGGCGAGCGCGGCGTCACGCTTTCAGGCGGGCAGAAGCAGCGCTCGGCCATCGCCCGAGCGCTCCTGCGCCGCCCTGCGATCCTTGTCCTCGACGATGCGCTGGCCAGCGTGGATACCTATACTGAGGAGCGCATTCTGGGCGGACTGCGCGATTACACGGCTACCGCGACTACGATTCTCATCTCGCACCGCGTCTCCACGGTGCGCAACGCCGACCAGATCGCCGTGCTCAATCGCGGGCGCATCGTGGAACTCGGCGCTCACGACGAGCTGCTGGCGCGCAACGGCTACTACGCCAGCCTCTACCAGAAGCAGCAGCTTGAAGAAGAGCTGACGGTAGCGGGGTGATAGCGAGTCGGCAATCTCACACCGTCCAGTTCACAGGCTTGACCGGCGCTGAACCTGAGCCTTCTCCTTCAACAGACACCAGAGCGCCGCTCTGCGCCAGCCGCAACGCGCCCATGTTTGCGCCGGGATCACGCGCTACCTGCCGCCATGCCTCGCGCACATTCTTTACGCAATCGATGGCGTGCGAGAAACGCGGATTCGATGCCGACTGCGAAGCCTGCAGAATCTGCGCGAAGATTGCGGCGTAAAACTCGCCCAGCGCCCTTGCCGGTTCCCCTCCCACATCCATGCGCAGGCGCGCCTGCAGATGAATGATAATGTCGAGCGCGCGCTTCACCGCGGCTCGGCGTCCCTCGGCGTCGCCGCGGTCAACGGCGCGCATCGCCTCATGCAGAAAACGCACAATTCCGTCGTAAAGCGCAACCACCAGGTCCACGGCCGAGGCGCCGTCCAGTGCATGTTGCCGGTAACTTCCCATGTTTCTTGGCTCCCTAACCGTTGGTGTTCTGCTGGTACCCGGTGATTGCCGAATAGAGCTCGTTCATGCCGTTCAGCTCGGTCGGCAACTGCTGCATGATCTCGTTGGCGCTGTTCAGCTCCGTGGTCAGGCTCGACTGCTCGGCTGAGATCATCGCGTTTTCTTTTGTGATTTCGGCATTGAGACTCGATTCAATGCTGCTGTTCGAACTCGAGGCCAGCGCCAAAATGCCCGTTGGCGAACTCGTCCCGGCATTGTTCAGCATGCTGGCAAAGGTCTGTCCCCAGCCGTTCGTGTTCTGGAAGAAGCCGACCACGCTGTTGTAGTCGGTGTTCAGCAGAGAATCGAGCGAGCTTGAGTCGAAGGTCAGCGTGCCGTCGTTGTTCACGCTGATGCCCAGGCTGGTAAGGCTGTTGATGTCGGTGTCGCCGCTGCTGTAGTTGAG
>Ga0326727_10024579_pt1 | contig 11377 bp, 6 predicted proteins | sample MB2enrmetagenome_FD_207643 | JGI IMG/M metagenome (GOLD analysis project Ga0326727, IMG submission 207643) | Lab enriched peat soil microbial communities from McLean, Ithaca, NY, United States - MB29MY | ecosystem: Environmental > Terrestrial > Soil > Wetlands > Peat | place: USA: New York... | reverse complement strand
GCTCCAGCGCCTGGAAGAGCAGGGTTGGATCTCGGCCGAATGGGGGACCTCCACGAATAACCGTAACGCGCGCTTTTACACGCTGACCCCGGCGGGACGCAAACAGCTCGCTTCGGAACGGAACGAATTCAGCCGCATGATCGGCGCGATTCAGAAGGTGCTGGAGACGGCCTGAGGCGCCCATGACGTTTTCCTTCCCGCGCTTTTGCCGCCACCTTTTGTTCTTCTCCCGGCGCGAACAACTGGAACGAGAACTGGCCGAGGAGATCGAATTCCACCGCGCCCAGAAACAGGACGACCGCGCGATGGGCAACATCACCCTGGCGAAAGAGGAGAGCCGAGACGTGTGGAGTTTTCTATCCATTGAGAATCTCTGGCAGGATCTGAAGTACGCAGCGCGCATGTTGCGGCGAAGCCCCGGCTTCACAGCGCTGGCCGCGATCTCTCTGGCCCTGGGCATCGGCGGCAACGCGGCGATGTTCAGCCTAGTGAATGCACTGCTGATCCGGCCGCTGCCTTATTTCCAGCCGGAACGGCTGGTGGGCATTACATCGGCCTATCCGAAAGCGGGCCTGGCTCTCTTTCAGCAAGAGAGCCGCACGATGGAAGTGGCCTCGGTGAGCGCGGACTCGGAGTTCAATCTCACCGGCGCGGGCGAGGCGGTGCGGCTGATGGGCAGCGTGACATCGGCGAACCTGTTCTCGCTGCTTGGAACCCCCGTGGAGATGGGGAGAGCCTTCGAGCCCGGCGAGGACCGCCCGGGACGCGACGCGCTGGTGATTCTGAGCCACTCGCTCTGGAAGACGAAATTCTACGGCGATCCCCGGGTGATTGGCCGCATGATCACGCTGAACGGCGTGAACCGCCTGGTGGTGGGTGTGATGCCCGCCGCGTTCAGCTTTCCATCGCCGCGAGTGGAATTGTGGGTTCCCGCAAGGGTGGACCCCTCCAACGTGCAAGAGTATTTCGCCTATGATTTCGTACCGCTGATCGCCCGACTCCGTGGCGGGGCGACCATAGCGCAGGCGCAGGGCGAGGTGCGCGCCATGACCGCCCAGCTCTACAGCATGTTCCCGTGGGTGATGCCGCGCAACTGGAACATGGATTCACGCGTGATATCGCTGCAGGAGTACATTGTCGGCGACGTCCGCCGCAAGCTCCTGATACTGCTCTCGTGCGTGGGCATCGTTTTGCTGGTAGCGTGCACGAACGTAGCCAGCCTGCTGCTGGCGCGCGCCACCGCCCGCCGGAAAGAGATGGCGTTGCGTGCGGCGCTCGGCGCTGGCCGCTTTCGGATCGTTCGCCAGCTCCTGACGGAGAGCGTCCTTTTGGCGGGCTCCGGGGCCGCGCTGGGCCTCCTGCTGGCGGTGGCCGCTCTCTCCGTTTTCCGCTCCGTCCTTCCTCACGATCTGCCGGGCGTCGCCAACGTCACCATTGATGGCAACGTCGCCGCATTCGTGGCAGGGCTCGCGCTGGTGACTGGCCTTGCGTTCGGAATCGCCCCCGCGCTGAGCGCGTCGCAAATCGACCTGAACCAGACGATCCGCGGTGGAGGCCAACGTTCCGCACGCAGTTTCTGGGTCCAATTTCGAGGCTGGCTCATTGCCGCTGAAGTGGCACTCACGGTGGTGCTTCTGGTGGCGGCTGGCCTGCTGACGCGCAGCATGCGCGCACTGGTTGAAACGAATCCCGGCTTCAATGCCGAGCACGTTCTGACCGTGCGCATCGCCCCGAATCAGTCGTTCTGCAACGATCGCGGCCGATGCATCGCTCTTTACGACGACTTGCTGCGGCGTGCGCGCGGCATCCCCGAAGTGGCGGATGTGGCCGTAGCCAACACAGTCCCCCTCGACGGCGAGTTTGCCGGGATCCCCGTCGATGTGGAGAACCATATCAAAACGGCTGACTTCCTGCCCATGCTATGGGCCGGGGCGATCAGCGCCGACTACATCAAGCTGATGCGCATTCACGTGCTGGCGGGAAGAGGATTCACAGAAAGCGACGGTGCGAATTCCGCTCCGGTTGTTCTGATTTCCGCGTCCACCGCCCGTCGCTTCTGGCCCGGGGAGAGCGCCGTGGGGAAGCATGTGAAGCCGACCTGGGACGATCAGTGGCGGACCATTGTCGGCGTGGTGTCCGACGTCCGGCAGTACGATCTCACGAATCGCACCCCGGATTGGATCACCGGGGCCATGTACATGCCCTACGCCCAATCGGTCCAGATTGACCATCAGTTCCCGGCGGCGATGGACCTGGTGGTCCGAACGGCGGCGGGCGCGGACGTTACGCGAGTGGCGCAGGAAATTCGAGGGCTGGCCGTTGATGAGAACCCGAATGTCCCGGTAAGCGTGGTGGAGCCGATGGATTCAATCGTCTCCGGCTCTGTCTCGGGTTTCCGCGCCACCATGGGCGTTCTGCTCAGTTTCGCCATGACGGCGCTCCTGTTGGCGGCGATTGGCACCTACGGGCTGGTCTCGCATTCGGTGGCGCAGCGAAGCTACGAGATTGGCGTGCGCATAGCGCTCGGCGCGAGCAAACCCAGCATCGTTGGATTGATTCTCGGCCAGAGTTTGCGCTTCGTCGCCGGCGGTGTGGTGGCGGGCGTGGGAGCGGCTGTCGTGTTTGCGCGATTCCTTTCGAGCCTGTTGTACGGAGTGGGCGCCACGGATCCGGTCACGTTCGCCGGGGTCATCCTGTTCCTGTTCGGCATCGCCGCGATCGCCAGCTCCGCCCCGGCCTTGAAGGCGGCGCGGATGGACCCGCTCAAATCGCTGCGCATGGATTGATCTTCGGCGCTAACGGCATTGCGGCCTCGGGTGTCCTTTCCACCAGCTCAGATAGAATACAGCGAGGAAGGGGCATTCATGATTCACCACGTGCGTGGGTTGCTGTGTCTCGCAACGGCATTACTGGCCTCGACGGCCATACAGGCGCAGAACGCGACGCCGGATTATAGGAACCCGCGTCTGCCAATTGAACAGCGCGTAGCGGATCTTTTGGGCCGGATGACTCTGGAAGAGAAGTGCGCCGAACTGTACCCTGCACTCAACCGCCAGATCGTCGATCCCACCGGCCAGTTCACCAACGAAACCGCCGCCAAAACATTCCGCCAGTTGTTCGATGTGAACTCCAAACTCAGCACACACGATGGCGCCGTGCTGAGAAACGCCGCACAGCGTTACCTGGTAGAGAAGACGCGTCTCGGCATTCCCACCATTTTCGAAGGCGAAGCGCTGCACGGCTTCATGTCCTACGGCGCCACCAGCTTTCCACAAGCGCTGGCGCTGGCCAGCACGTGGGACCCGGCCCTGGTGCACGATGTGTTCACCGCAGCGGCCGATGAAATGGCCTCCGCCGGTGTTGAGCAGGCCTTTACCCCGGTTCTCGATCTCGCGCGCGACCCGCGCTGGGGCCGGACTGAGGAGACCTACGGCGAGGACCCTTACCTGGGCGCGCACATCGGCGTAGCGGCCATCGAGGGGATGCAGGGTCCCAATTACCTGATTGACCGACATCACGTGTCCGCCACGGCAAAGCACTTCGCGGCTCATGGCGAACCAGAAGGCGGAACAAATACCGCGCCAGCGAATTATTCCGAGCGCGTGCTGCGCGAATCGTTCTTCGTGGCGTTTCGCGCGGCCATCGAAGAGGCGCACGCGGGCAGCGTCATGGCGTCTTACAACGAAATTGACGGCATCCCTTCGCACGTCAACACGTGGTTGCTACAGAATGTTCTGCGCCAGGAATGGGGATTCAAGGGCTACGTGACCTCCGATGGCAACGGACTACAGATGCTGGTGGAGACGCATCACATTGCCGCCAACTTCGCCGACGCCGCTCGCCAGGCGCTGGCGGCGGGTATCGATTACGACCTGAGCAGCGGCGCCGTGTACCGCACGCTTCTCGCCCAGGTGCAGGCCGGCGTGGTGCCTGAATCGCAAATTGACCGGGCCGTTTCGGACATTTTGTATACGAAGTTCCGCCTCGGCCTGTTTGAGAATCCGTACGTCGATCCCGAGTACGCGCGGCAGATCACCAACAGCCCGGAGCATCGGGCGTTGGCGGAGAAGACCGCCGAGAAGGCCGTCATTCTGCTCAAGAATGAGAATAATCTGCTGCCGCTGGATCTGACGAAACTGAAGACCATTGCGGTGATCGGCCCGAACGCCGCGGACGTTCACCTGGGCGGATATAGCCGCGAGCCCGCGCACGGAGTGAGCATTCTGGACGGCATCCGCGAACGTGTCGGGACTACGGCGAAGGTGGTGTACGCGGAGGGCTCGCGAATCACCGAGGGCAAGCAGGGATGGTCGGCATGGTATAGCCTGGCGGTGAAGCTTCCCGATCGCGAGTCGCAGTTGAAGCGCATTCAGGAAGCGGTGGAAGTGGCGCGCACCGCCGACGTGGCCATCGTCGTGGTGGGCGAGAATGAGATGACGAACCGGGAAGCATGGGCCGAGAATCATCTCGGCGACCGCGACTCGCTCGACCTGATCGGCTACCAGGACCAGCTCATCCAGGCGATTGTGGAGACGGGCAAACCGACCATCGTGTTCCTGATCAACGGCCGGCCGCTGTCAATCAACTATGCGGTCGAACACGTGCCGGCGATTCTGGAAGGCTGGTATCTCGGCCAGGAAGGCGGAACCGCCGCCGCACGCGTGCTGTTCGGCGACGTGAATCCCGGAGGGAAACTTCCGATTAGTTTCCCGCGCAATGTCGGCGAACTGCCCGATTATTACGACCACAAGCCATCGCTGAACCGTAGCTACTTGTTCAACGGGAGGAAAGTCTTGTTCCCGTTCGGCTGGGGCCTGAGTTACACGACGTTCAAGTTCGACAACCTGCGCGCCGAGCCTTCGGAGATCGCGCCCGCCGGAGAGACAACGGTGAGCGTTGACGTGACTAACACGGGAAGCCGGGCCGGGGACGAGGTCGCTCAGTTGTACATTCACCAGAAAGTCGCGTCGGTAACACAGCCGGTGATGGCCCTGCGCGGTTTTGAGCGGGTCAGCCTAAAGCCCGGCGAGAGGACCACCGTTCACTTCAAGCTCACGCCGAAGGAGCTGCAGATCCTGAATCGCGACATGCACTGGGTTGTGGAACCTGGCGCGTTCGACATCATGGTGGGCCCGAGCTCGAGCCAGACCACGAGCATTCCGCTTCAGGTGGTGGCGAAGTAAGTACCGGGCTGTTTCGTGAGGGACAATCCTGATGCGGAATGACCTAAACAAGGCAGGCCAATTTGTTTTGTTGGCAGCCTTCGCGGTTCTGCCATCGATGAGCAAAGCGCAAACGGCCACAGACAGCGGACAATGGCAGCCCACCCACTCGGCAAATCGCAGCGAAGACTATGCGGGGGCGGCGGCTTGCGCGTCCTGTCATCCCGCGCAATCGGCAAAGCAGGGCACATCGCAAATGGGCCGCTCGCTTCTCCTGCCCACGGAGGCAAGTCCCGATCACCAGCAGCTCACCTTCCAGCGTGGACCGTATAAGTACACGCTTCGGCGCGCCGGCCAGGCAAGTTTGACCGTGGAGGACGGTGGGCGCAAAATCACAGAGCCCATCTTCGCGATCGTCGGCTCAGGTGAGATCTTCCAGGCCTATCTGATCCGGCATGATGGCGCTCCCTACCGGGTGGCTGTCGATTATCTTGGAGCGCGAGGTGAGCTGGGGCTGGATGACGAGGCCGACCCGCCCGCGTCCCTTGACGGCGCGCTGGGAAGGAGGCACAGCGACAAGTACGTGCGAAGTTGTTTCGCTTGCCACAGCCCCGCGTCCGTAGCTGGAGATCAGATTGACCTGATTCACCGGCCCGTCGGAAACACCTGCGAAGTGTGCCACGGGCCTGGCGCAAAACACGCTGCAGCCGAGCGCGCAGGCAGCTCGGAGGAAACGGCGATTTTCAACCCGGGTCACCTGGGCACTCAGGAGGAATCCGATTTCTGCGGCCAGTGCCACACCACCGCCAGTGCCATGAAAGCGCAGAAGCCGCAGGGTGTCCGCAGTGTGATCTCGGAGCCGTACCGGCTGGCGGAAAGCCGGTGCTGGAACTCCACTGACCAGCGCATCAGTTGCACGGCCTGTCACAGTCCGCACGCGGCGATCGTTCGGGATACGGCTGCTTATGACGCCAAGTGCCTGGCGTGCCACACGCAATCGGCGGCTACTTCCGCTCATGCTGGTGCCCCCGGAAAGGAGTGCACAGTGGGCAAACACGACTGCGCCGGCTGCCACATGCCCAGGGTCTCTGTCCCGGACACGCCTATCGTGTATGCCGATCACCGCATCCGCATTGCTGCAACAGGGGCGCCGTATCCCGAGTAATCCGCGCACCCTCATCCCGATGTTCCGGACGCCGTCCGCGCCCCGATCTCTCAGATTGCCTGCAACCTCAGCCCGCCAACCCACGGGTTAAACTTGGCTCATTGAGGAGACCGCTTCCATGAACAGTTTTGCGTTTCCGGACGCGATCCGGCAGGACATCCGCTACGCCCTCCGCACGATGCTCAGGAAACCTGCCTTTGCCGTGACTGCCGTTGTCACGTTGGCACTCGCGATCGGCGGCAACACGGCGATGTTCACGGTTATTCACGCCGTGCTGCTGAAGCCGCTGCAATACAGCGAGCCGGACCGGCTGGTGAGCATTTCCGGGGGAGCCACGCCCACGCGATTCGCGGAAATGAAAGCCGCGGCCCACTCCTTCACCGATCTCGCTGCATTCACCGGATCGGAGAACATCGCTCTTGCGACGAGCGGCGAACCTGAAGTGCTGCGCGGTGTCCGCGTCTCGGCTGGTTTTTTGAAGATTCCCGGCGTCAATCCGATGCTTGGCCGCAGCTTCCTACCGGAAGAAGATTCTCCGGGCGGCGCACCAGTCGTCATGATCAGCTACGACCTATGGCAGCGGCGCTTCGCCGGAGATTCGCGAATCGTCGGTAAGACGGCGAATCTGGCGGCAACGCCGTACACCATCATCGGAGTCCTCCCGCCGCATTTTCAGTTTCCTTCTCCAGATTTGGACGTGTTGATGACGGATCCATCAGGCTGGCCCCAGATGCCGCCTCGGGTCAGAGCACTCACTCCCTTCCTGACCGTATTTGGCCGTCTGAAGCCGGGAGTGAGCATTGAACGGGCAAACGCGGAAATGAAAATCATCCGCCGCCAATACGCGATGGCTCATCCCGCGATGCTCGACGCCAGGCCGAAAACCCCCGTCGAGGTTGCGGCGATGAAGGACGACCTTGTGGCCAGTGTCCGCTCAATGCTTTGGATGCTTTTCGGCGCCGCCGGTTTTGTCCTGCTGATCGCTTGCGGCAATGTGGCCAGCCTGCTGCTGGCGCGAGCCACCAATCGTTCGCGGGAATTCGCGGTGCGGTCCGCACTGGGCGCAGCTCGCGGCCGCCTCATCGGACAACTTCTGGTGGAGAGTCTGCTACTATCGTTCGCCGGTGGAATACTTGGCGCGGCGCTGTCCGCCTGGATTCTGCGCGCGATTCCACACATCACCGCTATCGACCTCCCGCGAGCCGGCGAAGTTCAAATGGACTGGATGGTGCTCGCATTCACCGCGGCGCTTTCCATGGCCACCGGCATTATCTTCGGATTGGCGCCCTCGCTTGGCGCGTCCCGGCCCGATATTATCGACACACTCCGAGCCAGTGGGGAAGCAGCCGCTAAAGGGGTCCCCAGACGGATCTTACCGAGCGTGAACGCGCGCGGACTACTCGTGGTGGGACAGATCGCGCTCTCGATTGTGCTGCTAATCGGCACAACACTGCTGGTGGAAAGCATCGTTCGCATGCGGCATCTCGATCTCGGGTTCAACCCGGCGAACCTGCTCACCATGCGTGTTTCTTTGCCGCCGTCGCGGTATGACACGGGCGACAAGAAAACGTCGTTCTTTCGCGATCTCGTCCAGCGAGTGGAATTGTTGCCAGGTGTCGGCGGCGCCACGGCATCGTTTTTCCTTCCAATGATGGGTTATGCGGGAACCCCCATTCAGGACGCCGCAAAGCCGCCATTGAAATTGAACGAGCGCCCCATCGTTACCATCATGATGATCACGCCAGGATACTTTCGCACTCTCAGGATTCCGGTGAGGCGCGGAAGGGTGTTTACCGAACAAGATACTGCGGACGGTCCTCGCGTGGCCGTGATCGACGAAGCCCTGGCGCGCCGTTTCTGGCCTTCATATCCCAATGGCGTGGATCCCGTCGGGCAGCGGCTTCTGATCGGGGGTGTGAATCTAAAGCAGGCGGAGATCGTCGGCATAGTCGCCAACATCCATCAAACTATTGAGAAAAGCTCCTGGCCGGAAACCGTTTACACCGCCTTCGCCCAAAACCCTCAGCCGTTCGCGATGCTCGCGGTACGGACCACGGGCGACCCCCTTCGCTACACCAGGGCCGTCCGCGAGCAGGTGCTTGCGCTGGACCGCGATCAGCCCGTTGCCGACGTGCGAACCATGGACGACCTGGTGGAGGAGCAGGTGGGAGAGCGGCGCTTATTGATGACCGTGTTGGAATTGTTCGCCGGTATGGCGGTGCTGCTCGCGCTCATCGGGATCTACGGCGTCATTGCTTATTCCGTCGCGCAGCGCACCCAGGAAGTGGGGATTCGCCGGGCATTGGGCGCACAGAAGAGTGACATCCTTTGGCTGGTGGTTGGACAGGGACTCGCGCTGACATTGGCGGGAATCGCTATCGGACTGGGCGGCGCCTTCGCAACCACGCGGGTGCTGCAGACTTTCCTGTTCCAGGTCAGCCCGACCGACCTCGCAACCTTCGCCGGAATCGCATTGTTCTTCCTCGTGGTCGCGCTCGCGGCCAGCTACATTCCGGCGCGCCGCGCAGCCAGAATCGATCCTGTGGCGGCCCTGCGAGTTTGAAAGAACCGCGCGGCTCCCAGTCCGTGAGGCCGCCCGGTCACTTCGCCTGAATCGAGCGGACGTATGCCACCAGGTTGGCAATCCGCATTTGCACCTGGCCCGCGTTTCCCTGACTCATCTTTTGAAAGACCGTGCCCCACACCGGCATTTCCGCCGATCCGTGGGCTGGCAGCGCTGGATCTCCTTTGATGGCGCTGGTCACATGCAACTCGGGAAACTTGCCACCGTTTTGCGCACTCAGCGTGGTGAGATCGGGGGGCGGCGTCTTCAGCGCAGACACCACCGGACCGTCTCCCTTGCCTTCTTTGCCATGGCAAGAAGCGCAATACGCCATGTACATTTGACGCCCCGACGCCGGTGACGTCGGAGGCGCCGGAGTCTGGTGAACCTCGGCACCGGCGATGAGCCGGATCGCCAACAGTCCCAGAATCGTCGTAACCTTCATTGATGGTCTCCTGTTCTGCAATGGTCTCTGGTGTTTCACGAATATGAGCGCGCCGTACTTTGGACGATCACAGGAACTCTATTGCGGCGAACGCCGCCGCTTCGGGAACTGAGGCCGGGTCGAGACGGCCTGCCAGATGTTCTTTGAGCGCATCCCAACCCCGCAATAACCGCGAGCTCACGGTGCACGCGGAGACGCCCAGGATTTCGGCGATCTTTTCGCAACTCAGGCCTTCCATTTCCCGCAAAACCAGCGGTATCCGCAACTTCAGATTCAGGCTGTTGAGGGCTTCTTCAACAGGGGTCCGCGTCTCCAGGGCGCCCATCGCCTTCACAGGCGGCCGTCGCCGCCGGCGCTTGCGCGCCTCGTTCACCGCGATTCGGTAGACCCACGTCTTCAGCGTGGTTTCGTCGCGAAGGATCGCGATGTTGCGAAAGACCTCCAGAAAAACATCCTGAACCACGTCGACCGCATCGGACGGATCGTCCACGAGCTGGCTGACGAAATTGAAAACCGGGTGTTCGAACTGCTGGATCACAGCCTCATACGCCGCCTCCTCGGCGTTCAGTGCAACGGACTTCATATCCTGCACCCGTCAATCGGCTTCCGTCACGTGTCGCCCGCGAGCGCCGCGCCCATTCAGAAGTCCATCCGCAAGGCGAGTTGTCCCGTGCGATTGCCTCCGGAGCCCTGAGGCAGCGCGGCTTCGAGGACGCCAAATGTAGAGGGGTTCCCGACGTTCAGCGCGGGCGGCGCAAAGTTTGTGTGATTCAAGACATTTGTGAACGTAGCTTCGAAGCGCAGCCGGAACCGCTCGCTGACCTGGAACGTCTTGGCCAGACCCGCGTCCACGTCGATCATGCCCGGACCCTCCAGAATACCCACGCCGCAGTTTCCAAACCGTCCGGCGTTGGCCGGCGGCAGAGCGAAGGCGTTGAAGTTGAAGAAATTTCCGGAACTCTGGTCCGCGTAGGGGTTTCCTACGCAATCCGGCCGCGCAATGGCCCCGCCGGTGTTTCGCACGATCATATTGGTGTTCGATTGATCGTCAGCCGCCGGCATTGTGGGCGTGAGCCACTGACCCGTCTGTATGGTCGCCACTGTGCTCAGCGTCCAGCCTCCGATAACTGGACTCAGAAAGTGGGGGCCCTCAAAAGTTTGCCCCTTTCCGAACGGCAGTTGGTAGGTGCCGCTCAGCATGAAGCGTTGGCGCGGCATCCCGACCACATTGCCGCGGTCATAGTTTATGTCATAAGCATTGGCAATTTCCACGGCGTAGGGCTCTTCGCCTGCATAAGCGGTTGGAGCATCGGTGCCTTGCGCGTTGCTGATATTTTTCGCGAAAGTGTAGCTCCCCTGGAACGTGAGCCCACGCCCCATTCTGTGGGTCAGTTCCGCGATACCGGACTCATAGTTTTGATTGCCGATACTTTCCGACTCCATCAATATATTCCAGTTCTGGAAGGGCGCGCGGGGATCGACCACCGAATATCCGTTGTCCGGAATGGTGTAGGGGGTGGTGCTGGCCGGAATTTGGTTCCGGTCTATGGTGATGGGAAGATGGTAGGTGCCTTGGCCGGTGTAGCTCAACTGGACCACCGTGTTGGGCGTCAGTTCCCGTTCCAGGGTCAAGTTCCACTGCGCCGATGAAGGATCCTTCCAGTGCGGATTGTTGGCCTCCTCGAAATCGCCGCCGCCTAAAGTTGCGGCCGCGTTCGGAGGGGACGTGTTCGGAAACTGGAACGCCGCAACGCCGTTGGTGACTGAATCATTGTAAGTGAGCAGATCCGAGAGAGCGATGATGCCGCTGTTGACAGACATGGGACCAAGAGTGGTCATGGTGTAAATGCCGAAGCCGGCGCGGATAACCGTCTTGTTGTTGTCGAACGGACGCCATGCGAAACTCACGCGCGGGTCGAAATCGCGCCAATTCCAAAACCTCAAGCCCTGAGGGATCCCTGCCTGGCTGGCCGTCTCGATGTTCGAACACGGCAGCAGCGGGGTCTTATCCGCAAGCGTACAGGCGTTGAATCCTTGCAGAA
>Ga0326727_10024578_pt1 | contig 11377 bp, 11 predicted proteins | sample MB2enrmetagenome_FD_207643 | JGI IMG/M metagenome (GOLD analysis project Ga0326727, IMG submission 207643) | Lab enriched peat soil microbial communities from McLean, Ithaca, NY, United States - MB29MY | ecosystem: Environmental > Terrestrial > Soil > Wetlands > Peat | place: USA: New York... | reverse complement strand
ACGTCGGTGGGCCTCGCGTTGCGCGCGGCGGGTTTTCACGGCTCCATTACCGGCTGGAACCGCAGCCCGGAAGGCGCGCAGGCCGCGCTCGCGATGGGCGCTCTGGATTCGATTGCCGCCGACCCCTTACAGGCGGCGCGCGCGAGCCAGGTAGTGCTGCTGGCTATGCCCATCTACGCCACGCTCGACTACATGGAAAAGCTCTCCGGCGTTCTCGGCTCCGAGCACCTAGTCACCGACGTGGGCTCGACCAAGGCGCAGATCGCCGCCGCCGCTGGCCGTCTCTTCAACACGCCGGAGCGCGCGGCGTTTTTGCCGGGGCATCCGATGGCGGGCAAGGAACGCGGCGGCGCGGCACTGGGCGATGCCAACCTTTTTCGCGGAGCGGTGTGGCTCTTCACGGATGACCAAACCTGGCAGCGCTCGCCCCATTCCACTGAGCTGGTGAAGGGCTGGCGGGAGTGGGTTGCCGCCATGGGCTCCAAGATTCTCGATCTCGATCCAACGCGCCACGACGAGTTAGTCGCATGGGTCAGCCACCTGCCGCAATTTGTCGCGACGGCCCTGAGCGCGCTGCTGGAAGAAGAAGTCGGCGACGCGCCGGAACTGAAGGACGTGGGCGGGCGCGCCCTGCGCGAGATGACGCGCCTCGGCGCCAGCCCCTACTCCATGTGGCGCGACATCGCCCTCACCAACACCGAATCCGTTCAGGCCACGCTGCTGGCATTCGAGCAGCGTCTTGCCCACCTACGCGAGAACCTGCGCACCCCGGAGTTGCGCGATGAGTTCGAGCAGGCGAACAAATTTAGGCGGGAGTAAGAAACCCGGAATCAGCTTTCCGGATGCAGGAGAAGATATGAATACCAGGTTCGCGCGCAGAATGGACAGTGTGCGCACATCGTCCATCCGCGAGATTCTCAAAGTCACCGAACAGCCGGAGATCATCTCGTTCGCCGGAGGCCTTCCCGCGCCGGAACTTTTTCCCGTAGACGATATATTCCGCGCCACGGAGCGCGTCCTGCATGAGACCGGCGCGTCCGCGCTGCAATACAGCGCCAGCGAGGGCTTTGCCCCGCTGCGGGAGAGCCTGGCTGCCGAATCGCGCAAGCGGGGAATTGATTGTTGCGCCGAGGATATTCTCATTACGACCGGCTCGCAACAGGCGCTTGATCTGATGGGGAAGATTTTCCTGGATAAGAGGGAGTGTGTACTCACCGAGAACCCGACATACCTGGCGGCCATTCAGGCATTTCAGATATTCGAAGCTCGATTTGCCGCGGCGCCTACCGATGAGCAGGGCCTGATCCCGGAAGCGCTGCCGGAATTGATTGAGCGCGAAAAGCCACGGTTCCTGTACACCATTGCGAATTTTCAGAATCCCACGGGCGTCACGCTCACCGCGGAACGCCGCCGGACTCTCTATTCCATCGCGGCGCGCTATGGACTCACGGTAGTGGAGGACGATCCTTACGGCGCTTTGCGCTATGCGGGGAAATCCATTCCTCCCATCAAGTCAATGGATAGCGAAGGCATCGTCATCTACCTCAGCACCGTCTCCAAGACCATTGCGCCCGGACTCAGAATCGGCTGGATTGTCGCTCGCGAGGAGATTCGCCGCAAACTGACGATTGTCAAGCAAGCGGCCGATCTGCATACGTCGAGCCTGGACCAGCGCATCGTTCATCGCTATCTGACGGACTTCGATAGCGAGGCCCACGTCGAGCGCATCCGGCGAGCCTACGGGGAACGCTACGCAATCATGGATGCCGCGCTCGGCGAATCCATGCCTCCGGGATTCAAGTGGACACATCCGGAAGGCGGAATGTTTCTCTGGGTGACCTGTCCCGAGGGCGTGGACACCAACGAACTACTGCGCAAGGCGATGTTGCGCAAAGTGATCTTTGTGCCGGGGCAGGACTTCTTCCCCGATGCCAGCGGTCAGCGATTCATGCGCCTGAACTTCTCCAATGCCTCGCCGGAAAAGATTCGTGAGGGCATCGAGAGGCTGGCGGAGGTTTGCACGGAAGCGGTTCACGCGGTCGTATAGCGCCTTGTCACCTACGCGAGAACCTGCGCACGATGGAGCTGCGCGCGGAGTTTGAGCAAGCGAATCGGTTTCGGTGGGAGTAGCCTGTACCTCAGTAAAGGATTGACTATTCTCACCCTTCCGTTTCTGCGATTTGAGGTTTTAGTTGCTTCACAGCCGCAGCCCCAACCTCAAATCCTTCATCAACAACATCAGATGCAGGTCGTTTGCAGGACACGGCTCGAAGCCGAAATGCCGGTAGAATGCAGCTGCCTCAGCGTCGATGGCGTGAACCAAGGCCGCGCGCGCTCCCACAATGTCCGCCGCACCGGCTATGCGAATCAGAGCATCCTTGAGCAGGGCCTTCCCGAGACCGGCGCCGTGTTCGGCCATGTCCACGGCCAGCCGAGTCAACAAAATGATGGGAACCGGGTGATTCGCCAACCCTTTTGCCACACGCACAGGAGCATCTTCCCGGCGTGTACTCCCGGTTGCTATGGAGTAATAAGCAACTACGCAGCCAGCGCGGTGAACCACATAGGTGCGAGAAGTTTCGCTCTGTTGATTGGCCCATGCAAACCGCTTGAGCCAATCATTCAGCGAGGCATGAAATCCACAGTCGAAACTGTTGAGGTCGTGCGCTCTCGTAAGAGCTTCGACGCGCGACAGAGGCGTGGAGTGCGGCTCAGGCCCGCTCAATGATGGAAGGCTCCCGCAGCAGTTTCTCTAATTTGGGAATGTGCCGGGCAGGGCGGTCAAGGGCTTCCGTGAAAGCCCGCCACTGCTTATCAGACAGCACGAAGTTCCTTTGGTCAGCCAAGGTGCGCTCGGCACGCTCCGCGGCGCTCTCCATGATGAATGTGCTAACGCTGATTCCTGTAAAGGCCGCTGCACGGTTGATGGTAGTCACGTCACGCTCTGAGGCGCGCAGATGAATCCGGTGTTCTTTTCTCGCCGCGACAGGCATATTCCACTCCGTACACACATTGTACGCCATTCAGAGAGAAAATGGAAACTGTGCTACACGTGCGACAACTATCCCACGCTGATTCATTCCGATTCTACTTTAACTGCCGCTTCCTTCGCCGGATCGATGGTGTGGAAACCTTCGCTCTTGGCGGCTTCCAGCAACTGCGGCGAGGCGGAGACGAAGATAATCTCGGTCTCCTGGAACATGTCGCGGGCGACGATGGCGGCGGCCAGTTGCAGGGTGTCGGGCCAGCGCAGGGTGGTGTGGTCGAGGAGCTGGCGCGCTGCTTCGAGCACCGCCGGATTGAGCGGCTCCTGGACCATGCGCGCAGCCTCCATGCGCAGGCTGTCTAGCGCGGCCGTGGCATTCTCCGGGGTAAGGGCGCCGGAGCGCTCGCGGCGGCGAATGGCGGCGTAGACCTCCAGCGGCGTGGAGGCCGAGATCAGCTTGCGGTTATCCTCCACAGCCTCCATCAGGCTGATCAGGGCGCTGGTGCCCTGCTCCTGCACAAACAACTTGGCGAAGGCCGTAGCCTCCAGAAAGTAGCAACTCACAGGTTCCCCCGTTCTTCCTCGATAGCCTCGGCAATGGAGCCGGCCAGCGCGGCAACCGGATGGAAGCGCTGCGCTTCCTCGGGCATGCCCGCCTCGGCACGGTTGAGGCGAATGGTGGTGGTGGGATAGGCCGGCGTCTTGGGGTTGGCGATCTTGCTGGTGACTACGACGCCTCGCTGGATGGCCTCGGCCAGGACAGCCTGGCGCGACTCCGGATGCTGATTCCAGCGGTAGGCCTTGCGCGGCAAGAAGGAGTCGCGGAACCACTTGAGGGCGATAAAGGCGTGGCCTCCCCGCTCGGCCTCGGCCAGCGCGGCGCACAGCTCCTTTACGCGGGCGTCGATGTCGGCGGGAATCACCGCTTCCTGGCTGTCTTCGTTCTCATCGAAGGCTTGCTCGGCAAAGGGGCGTAGTGTCCGCGCCGGGCGCGGCGGGGCCTCGGCGTCGTCGATGCGCTCAAAATATACGCGCACTTCGTCCTCTTCCGGCGTCCATGTGTCCGCCATGGCATTGCGGCGCTTGCTGCGGCCGTTTTCCCCGCATAGCTCCACAATTGCCTGGTAGCCTGCCGGCGCCAGAAAATGCAGGGCTCGCGCCATGCCGGGGTCTGAGCTGAACGACAGCTCGTTCAGGGCTTCTTCAATCATCTCTTCCGCGTCTGGAATGCTCAGGTTGCTCACATCTACGCTGTTTGAGTCAGCTTTTGAAGATTTCATTTTTTCATCTCCTTATGCCGCTCCCCACGCCTGCCGGTAATCCGCGTCTCCGGCAGGCATCATGGCCTGATTCCGGAGATTGGACGCGAAGGGGTAAAAGGGAGCAGCCCTAGTTTTAAAAAATCACTGCTGGTTACAGAGGATTTGCTGTGTCTATCTTTCTTCCGTCGCTTTTGGATTCGAGAAATACTCTAGCTAATTCCTCTGATTGAAGCTATTCAGCTTTCAGTGTACCCGATTAAGCGGCCTCGTTGGGCCGGGTTGAATCATGCTGTGCGCTATTCAGCTACTGTAAAGCCCGCAGATGGGAAAAACTATCACTGCCGCCAAAATATTACGCGTGCGGCCTACTTCGTACAATAGTAGATATGCGCCGTGGTTTGCAACTATTTTTTTTCTGGTGGCTGGTTTCAGCCGTAGCGTATGCCGTTGATCCGGCCCAACCCTTTGACCTGACCGGGCCGAAGGTGGATGTGCGCGTCAAGCGGGGAGAGGTCACGCTGCCCATTGGCGAGACCCCCAACCTGCTGCCCGGAGACCGGCTTTGGATTCACCCTGATCTGCCCGGGAGCCAGTCAGCCCACTTTGTGCTGATCGTGGCTTTCCTGCGCGGGGCCACCAACCTGCCGTCGGCGGAGTTTACCGGAACTCAGTTGAGCGTTCCCCATCCGTCCAACGGCGTGCTCTACCTGAAGCTGCGCGACGACCCTGCTACGGTGCAGGCGCTCACTCTGCCGGTGCTGTCCATGAGTTCATCGGTAGCACCGCCGGCCGTGGCGCCAGCCATTCCGGCGCAGCCCCAACCCACGGCTCCGCATGCTACGCCGCCCGCAACGCCCGAAAAAACAGAGACCTGAGTGCTGGAAGGGTTGTATTGCCTTTTGTCTCGGCTCTGCCGGGCGTTTTCTCTCCCGTGCGGGGGCAAAAACACATGAGCCCGGCAGCATAATATACATCTACGCCTTTCCCGAAATGGCTTACTGGCCAGCCTGTTGCAAACATGGAATTCATAGAGTGGATTTCCCGAATCTCCGCCTGTTTTCCCTGCCATAACTCCCTAAACTGACCTCATCCCGCGTTGTACGGCAGGCATATATGGTCGTCAAGACACAAAGCAAAGGGCTCGGTGTTACCGGGCTGCATGTGGGCGTGAGCAATGTTCGGCGCTATTTTCCTAAAAACGTTTCTAGCATCGAGTTGCAATTGGATCATCTTCAGATTCAGTGCGGCCTGAAGCCCAATTTCTGGCGAGGCGAGCCGGAGATCTTCGACCCCCGGTTGTGCGCCTGGCTGGAGACGCGTCATATGCACACACACCCGGATCGAGCGCCCATTCTGCTGGCGATGATTCCAGAGGGAGAGAACTCCTTCCGGCTGCAACCGGTCCGCCCGAACGGGCATGCCCGCGCCAAGGCGCCTCCTATGGCCGCAGATTGAACTAGGGCCTGTTAACACTACCTCAGGCGGATGGCGTTGCGTGCGAAAAACCGTCCAGACGAGGCGGAGTCCGCAGGGGTTGGTGGTTCCAAGCTCAAGGACGACAACAACGTATGGGCGGTTTTTCGCCGCAACCCGAAGGGACGGGGCCAATTTTCCCCATTTCTTTGTTGCTTGTCGCTCCAGTAACTGGCTACAGTTCGCTCCTCGCGCCTCGAACTGAGAAAAATTGGCTCCCGTCGCCGCCACGTGAGGCAGTGTTAACAGGCCCTAAAAACGCGCCGCGCTGGTCTGCGATGCAGGCTGCCCCTCTGCTTGCTCATCTCTCATCCCTGTTCCTTGATAGACTCATATTGGAATGACTCTTACCCAACTGCAGAACGCGATTGAGCGCCACTTTGCCGCGGGCCCCGGCGCCATCGGGGACGAGTCCGCCTTGAGGGTATTTCTAGTGTTCAGGGCGGCTCTGGAAAGCGGCGAGGTGCGCGCCGCCTCGCCCGACAAAGGCGAGCCCACCGGCTGGCGCGTCAACGCGTGGGTCAAGAAGGGCATACTGCTGGGCTTTCGCCTGGGGGTCCTGAAGGAGTTTCCCGCCGGCAGCCTTTCGTTTGTGGATAAGAGCACATTTCCGGTGCGCCATTTTGGCTCGGGCGATGGCGTGCGCATCGTTCCCGGCGGCTCCGCGGTGCGCTCCGGGGCATTCGTGGCCCGCAGCGTAGTCTGCATGCCGCCCATGTACATCAACGCCGGGGCCTGTGTGGACGAGGGCACGATGATCGATTCGCATGCCCTGGTCGGCTCCTGCGCCCAGATCGGCAAGCGCGTCCATCTGAGCGCCGCCGCGCAGATCGGCGGGGTGCTGGAGCCGGTCAACGCCAACCCGGTCATCATCGAGGACGATGTGCTGGTGGGCGGAAACTCGGGCGTCTACGAGGGCTGCATCGTGCGCCGGGGAGCGGTGTTGGCCGCCGGAACCATCCTCACCCGCGGAACTCCGGTTTTCGATCTGGTTAAAGATGAAATCCTGCGCGCCAGCGAGGAGCTGCCGCTCATCATCCCCGAGAATGCGGTGGTCGTCCCCGGCTCCCGCGCCATCAACAAAGGAAAAGGCCGGGAGTGGGGCCTGAGCCTCTACGCCCCGGTGATCGTAAAGTATCGCGACGACAAGACTGATCTGAGCACTTCGCTGGAAGACCTGCTGCGCTGATTCATTATTGGCAACTTTGTTTCCCCAGCCCGCCGCTCTTGCTAATCACCTGTTCGATAGGCGTGAAACGTTCTTGTAATGAACTGCACATAATACTAAGATTCTATGTGCGCGAACTTTGTGAACCGGAAACGGTCAGAAAGGATGTTGAGCATTATGCCGCTAATTGCCTGGACGGATCAGATGTGCGTGGGCGTGAAGCTGCTGGATAACGACCATAAGAAACTTGTGCTTCTGATCAACGAATTGCATGAAGGAATTGTGAATAACCGCGACAAGCAGGCGCTCGACAGCGTTTTCGAGAACCTGGTCAGGTTCACCCGCGTCCACTTTGCCCATGAAGAGCAACTCCTATTTGAAACCGGTTACCCCGCAGCAGCGGCGCACAAACAAGAACATGAATCGATGATCCAGAAGATATTGGCTTTACAAGCGCGCTTCAGGAGTGGCGCGCCCATGGCCATGCATATGGACGGAGTGGAATTGCTCAAGAGTTGGCTCTTCAGCCATATGTATGGCGCCGACCAGGATTATGCGCCGTATCTCGAAGCCAAAGGAGTCAATTCGATACTGACCTCGTGGGAAACACCGATTGGGGTTATACAGGAAAAACCGGATGATCGGCCCAAAGTGACGCAAGGGTCGCGGCCGTCATAACTGGCCTGCGAGCGGCCTCTCATCATCCTCGAAGATTCTGATTTTGTTCTAATTACCAATCTCTGCCTGCGCTTCCAGCTGCTTGCGGATGCGCGGCTTCACGCTTCCCGGCTGCGGCGCAGGTAAAAGCGCCAGGCCTTCTTTAGCCGTCTCCCGGCTCTTCTCCGCCTGGCCGGAGGCGCGATAGGCCTGGGCCAGCGTCAGCAGTATCGAGGGTATCCGCCGGTGGCTCAGCGCGACGGCACGCTCGGCGCAGGCCACGGCAAATTTCGGATCGCGCAGCGAAGCCGGCTCAACCATCAACAGATCGCTCGCCGCCATATCTAAAAATACCGAAGATACACCGGTCTTGCCGGTCAAATCCTTCAGGCCTGCCACGCCACTTTTCGCCATCGATCCCCCGCCTCCAGCGGCATGGAGAATCGACTGAATCGTGCCCAGATGCACCTGGGCGTCCGCCTGGGTCTCCAGCCAGTCCTCATCGGTTGGATGATGCTTGACCGTATTGTCGATCACCGCGTTGGTCTGAATCCAGAGTCTCTCCGCCGCGGCCAGGTTCTTCCGCCGGTCGCTGCCCGCGGCGGCCAGGGCAGCGTACTCGAAACCAAGAGCCTGCCGGTTCAGAACAATTTCCAGGTCTCCCAGGGAGCGCATATCCTGCGGATCTGCTTTTGAGATGCTCTGAAACTTCTGCAATACTTCCGTGTAGCGCGTGTTGGCCTCGGAGTATTCGCCTAACTCCACCAGGGCATTGGCCTCATCGAGCAGTAGCATGTTGCGCAAGCGCACGGCGTGCAGGCTCTCCTGTTCGGCCTGGGTCAGGGTTTCGATGCGCTCCAAGCCGGCTTGGAAGTCCTTGAGCGCCAAAGCCGGATCGATCTCCATTTCGACCTTGCCGATCTTCCACTGAGCAATCGAGAGGCCGCGCTTGGCGCGTATTAAGTGGGGATCAAGAATGAGGGCGCGCTCATTCAGCGCAATGACCTTGCGATATGCCTTCAACGCGGCGGAGTTGTCCGCCAGGCCGGAGGCGCCGGCCTGCACCAGTCCATCGCCCAACACTCCGTAGGCGCTGGCCGCCTCGCATAGTTCTGTCGGCGTGACTTCGGGAAGCGCCGTCAGGCGGTCGTAGGTTTGCACAGCTTCCTGCATGGGAGCGATGGCCTCTTGAGTGTTTCCCGGCCCAAAGAAAACCTCGCTGTGCGAGACCTGCGCCAGCGCCAGCGCCCTGAGCGCCTGTTGATCACTGGAGCCGGCGCGCGCCAGCGGCGCGGCCAGGGCCAGCGCCTTATCAAGACTGACAAGCGCGCCCGATCGATCTCCCAGATTTTGATAATAGAGGTTGCCCTGGATGTTTCCCAGCCGGGTGTAAGCGTCCACCAGGTCCAATTGTGTTTGCCGGTCGCCCTGCGTGTCTTTGGCCATGCGGTCCAAGTGCTCCAGCACGCGCGTAACCAGCAGCTTCTGCGCGCCGGTGGATCCGGGAAGCTCTTTGATGGCTTCATCCAGCTCTGACAGCAGGCTGTTGCTCAGTTGCCGCAAATCAGCCGAGCGCGCCTCCGCTTTGCGCCGCTCCTCGTTGGCCACTTTGGCCTGCCACAGCACGCCCACCAGGCCCGCCAACAACGTCACTAGGAGAAGCGCCGCGCTGGCCAGCGCGAGCCTGTGGCGGTGAACAAACCTGCAGGCCAGATAGCGCAGCGTGCCTTGCCGCGCTCCTACCGGCTGTCCCGCAAGAAATGCGCGAACATCGCCGGCGAACTGCTCGGCAGTCAGATAGCGATCCTTGGCTTCCTTGCGCAAGGCCTTTTCGAGAATCGCTTCCAGGTCAGCGTCCAGCCGCTTGCCGGAGCCGGTTGCCTCAGAGGGTTTGATCGGAGCCTGCTCGCAGATGACGCGCAGCATCTCGCCGGTCGTGAGTTCCTTTAACTCGTAGGGCCGCGTTCCGGTCAGCAGCAGATACAACAAAACGCCCAGCGAGTATGTGTCCGAGGCGGTGGTAATGGGATTGCCCAGCACTTGCTCCGGGCTGGCATACTGCGGAGTATAGGCGTGGTATCCCTCGCGGGTCTGCTCGTCTCCCGCCGAAGCGTCAGACGGAGAGAGCAGCTTGGCGGTTCCAAAGTCCAGCAGCCGGGGCATTCCGTCTTCCAGCACCAGAATGTTGTCCGGCTTCAGGTCGCGATGAACAATAAAGTTCTGGTGTGCAAACTGCACCGCCTCGCAAACGCGCACGAACAATGCAAGCCGTTGCGCTACGGTGAGGCCATGCTCCTCGCAGTAACGATGAATGGGCGTTCCATTCACATACTCCATCACCAGATACAACTCGCCGCCGGCAGTAACGCCGCCATCCATCAGCCGGGCAATATAAGGGTGCTGAAGTCCGGCAAGTATCTGCCGTTCCTGGCGAAATCTCTTCTGAAAAATCTCTGTCGCCAGGGGCAGGTCAATGAGTTTGACGGCCACCTGTTGCTCGAATTGACCGTCAACGCGATGCGCCAGGTACACTGCGCCCATGCCGCCGCGTCCCAAAAGGCGATCCAGCAGGTAAGGGCCGATCTGCCGGGATTCGGCCTGCGTCTCCCGGCCGGTTCCCGGTTCCACCCGGCAGGCGGCCGCTTGGCGCTCTTGCGCCTCGTAAGCTTCAAGCAGAGAAAGCGCCTCGGCGGCCAACTCCTGGTTCCCCTTGCACAGGTTCTCGATGACTCCCGCCCGCGCTTCCGCGGGAGATGCCAGCGCCTCATGGAAAATCGCCTCAACCTGCAGAAGGTCTTTCGTCGTTTCGACCATGGATGCGAAAACCCCGTTTGTGGCTTAAGTTAGATTGCGGAAAGCGAAGATAAAATGTGTCACTGACCGGATGTTTTCCCGATGATATCGGGGTGGATACGCCGGTAGAGCCAGCTTTTGATGAATTTCAGCTCACGATCCACGGTGGATTTAGAGATTTGCATCAGCTCCGCCGTCTCCTCAGCCGTGCAGCCGAGAAAGTAGCGCAGTTCGACCAGTTGAACCTTACCGGCATCCAGCTTGCCCAATTCGTCCAGCGCGCGGTTCAGGTCCAGCAGATCCGGGCTGTCGATATTGACCCAGGCCAGGTCGTCGCAAAGAGGGACGCGTTCGCAGCCGCCGCCCCGCCTTTGCGCCTGGTTTTCGCGCGCGTGATCAATCAGGATCATGCGCATCACCTTGGCCGCGAAGGTGTAGAAGTGCCGGCGATCCTCCCACCCCGCCTTTCTCTGGTTCAGCAGGCGGAGATACAGCTCGTGGACCAGCACCGTCGCCTGCATGATGTCGGGATTCCGCTCCCGGCGAATATAGGACGCAGCCACCTCCCGCAGGTGGGAGTAGACCAGCGGCATCAGCTCCTCGAAGGCCGAAGGCTCGCCGTCCTTCCACTTCGCCAACAGTATCGTGATTTCACCCTTGGCTGGCTGCAAAACCGCCTCCGTGCGCGCGGCACATTGTTCATTGTTGACGTGATGAATTGGGCCTGAAAGGAATTACGGGGCGCCGGGATAAAAGGAATCAGGCCTAAAAGCTATGATCCACAACAGAACCTGTCGTTCTGAGCTTAGCATGGCGCATTTATACGCCAAACAGCGTTGCAGGACCTTGCTGTTCCTGTCGCCTTCTACCTTTGTTCATGTCGACCCAATTGGGTCGAATCAAGGGGGGATTTCTGCAATCAGTCTATCATTTTCTTCGAATTTATTCCATCTTCCCACAGAGGCCCGCAGCCGGCCATTTCCATGCGAAAGATATTTGAGGCATATTTCTTCTGTTTCCCGCCGTCTCAAGTGGAGG
>Ga0326727_10024576_pt1 | contig 11378 bp, 8 predicted proteins | sample MB2enrmetagenome_FD_207643 | JGI IMG/M metagenome (GOLD analysis project Ga0326727, IMG submission 207643) | Lab enriched peat soil microbial communities from McLean, Ithaca, NY, United States - MB29MY | ecosystem: Environmental > Terrestrial > Soil > Wetlands > Peat | place: USA: New York... | reverse complement strand
GGAAAAACCAGCAGGATGATACCCTTCGCCAATGCAAATCCTTGAAATGATCGCTCCTTTTGTACTCCTTCTTGTGCTATGGTTCGTCGCGTATATACTCATTCGCGCAAGGAGGGCGTCCCGGGGAAAAAATTAGGATGTATCGACAGATAGTCCGACAAGACGTATCGCGATCGATCAAACGCTATAGAGCGGGCCTTCAGCCCGCAGAGGATTTAGTTGGGGCATGTACCCAGGGCTTCCTGCCCCAGCGAGCAAGCTCGCCGGGGACCCCGTTCGCCCCAGGCTAAATATAGGACGGGCCGTTGGCCCTTGTCAGACAACGGCAAAAACAAATAACGACAAAAACAGGCAACAGCAAAAGCAACGGCGGATACGGAGATTCTGGCTTCGCCAGAAGACAAGCAAAAACAGACAGCGGGAAAGGCTAGCTGCTGTAACTTCAGAGCCAATCTGCGAAAATAGGGAAGTGAAAAAGATTGCGATTCTGGGCTCGACTGGATCGATCGGCCAGAGCACCCTTTCCATCTGCGAATCCTTCCCGGAGCGCTACGAGGTGGTGTCGCTGGCTGCCGGGCGCAACCTTGACGTGGCTTTTGCGCAGTGTATGCGGTGGAAGCCGCGCGTGGTGTCGCTCGCGACCGAAGATCTGGCCGGCGCGCTTGAGAAGCGGCTGCGCAAGGCTGGGATCGGTGAGACCGAGGTCATCCACGGGACTAAAGGAACGGTCCGCGTGGCAACGCTGCACGAGGTCGATTTCGTGGTTTCGGCGATAGTGGGGGTGGCTGGCCTGGAGGCGACTTACGCGGCGGTCTGCGCGGGCAAGACGATTGGCCTGGCCAACAAGGAGTGCCTGGTTGCGGCGGGCGAACTGATCCTGGCGGCGGCGCGCAAACACAACGTCGCGCTGCTTCCCATCGACTCCGAACACAACGCTGTGCACCAGTGCATGCGCGGCGGCACGCACGCCGAGGTCAAACAGATATGGCTGACGGCATCGGGCGGGCCGTTCCGCAACACTCCCGCCACGGAGTTCGCGCACATTACGCCGGCGCAGGCGCTGAAGCATCCGACGTGGGTGATGGGGCAGCGGATCACGATCGACTCGGCGACGATGATGAACAAGGGCTTCGAGATCATCGAGGCTTGCCGGCTGTTCAACCTGGCGCCGGACAGGATACGGGTGACGATCCATCCGCAGTCCACCGTGCATTCTCTGGTGGAGTTTATCGACGGATCGATATTGGCGCAGATCTCTGTGACCGACATGCGATTGCCGATTCTATACGCGCTGGCCTACCCGGAGCGGGTGGACGCACAGCTTGCAGCCCCGGCTTTAACTTTCGACCTGGCTGCATTGAGCCAGTTGGATTTCTCGCAACCCGATCCAGGGCGCTTTCCGTGCCTGCGGCTGGCCTATGAGGCGGCAGAGTCCGGGCCTGCAGCGTGCATTGCGCTCAACGCCGCCGACGAGGTCGCGGTGGCGGCATTCCTAGAGGGGGCCATCCCCTTCCTGGGCATCCCGCGTACAATCGAGAAGGTATTGAACGCTACCCCATCCCATGCGCCTGCATCTATACAGGATGTGCTTGCTACGGACGAGGCGGCCCGGGCATGCGCTCACAGTGTGATTGCGGGACACGCGACGCACGAGCACCGTGCCTGACGCGCCGTAACTTAATGGCTGGCAACTAAAAAGGGAACCTTACTTATCTATGTCCACCGTTCTTGAACTTCTCCTGGTGCTCGGCCTGATGGTGCTGGTGCATGAGTTTGGCCACTTTGCGGTGGCCAAATGGTGCGGCGTGCGGGTGGAGACCTTCGCCATCGGCTTCGGCAAGCGGGTGGTGGGCGTCCGCCGCGGCGGGACCGACTACCAGATCAACGCGCTGCCGCTGGGCGGATACGTCAAGATGGCGGGCGAGATTCCCGGCGAAGAGGTGTCGAACGACCCTGGAGAGTTGAACAACCATCCGCGCTGGCAGCGCATGCTGATCGCGCTGGCTGGACCGTTTGCCAACTTTGTGATGGCCTTCGTTCTGATGGCCGGCGTCTACATGGTTCACAACGAGGTTGGCGAGTACCTTTCGAGTTCGGCTGTCACGGACTACATCTCTTCAGCCAGCCCCGTGGCCAAGACCGGCATACACTCCGGCGATATCATTGTCCGCTTCGACAACATCGAGAACCCCAAGTGGGATGACGTTCTCAACCACTGTGCCCTCAACCTCCGCCAGACGGTGCCGTTTTCGTTTGTGCATGACGGCCGGCGCGTCGACACCACCTTCTTAGTAGACTCCAAGGCTGCGTCTCCGGACGACGTTTCCCCTGACACATTGCTTGAGTTGGGCTTTGTCCCCAAGATGCAGCCCACGCCAGTGAAGGTATCGTCGCTGATGGCGGACAGTCCGGCGATGCGCGCCGGTTTGCAGCCGGGTGACCAGATCGTCAGCATCGACTCGGTCGAGCTCCACTCCGTCTATACGCTGCTTGCGTACATGCAGGACCGCAAGGGAGCACCGGCCGTCATCGAGGTGCTGCGCAAGGGCCAGAAGATGCTTCTGAACATCACTCCGGAGTTAACCGACGAGGGCGGCACAAAGGTGTACCTGCTAGGCTTCCACCCGGTGCCTCCGCCGGTGAATGTGGAGAAGATTACATTTGCCAGGGCGCTGAACAAGTCGTGGGATTTCAGCGTGCAGAACTCGATGCTGATCAAAGACGTGGTGAAGGGCATGTTCGAGGGCCACGTCTCGGTGCGCAGCCTTGCTGGGCCGATCGGCATTGGACAGGTGGTGCATGAGGCCGCGGAGGCTCCGGGCTGGACGCCGCTGGCCGGCACGGTGGCGATGATCTCGATCAACCTGGGCGTGGTCAACCTGCTGCCGTTCCCGATTCTGGATGGCGGGATGATCTTTCTGCTGTTGATCGAGGGCTGCTTCCGCCGCGACCTTCCGATGCAGGTCAAGGAGTATATCTTCCAAGCCGCCTTCGTATGCATTGTGCTGTTCGCCGCCTTCATCATCTGCAACGACATCGTCAAGCTGCATCTGCCGATCCTGGCCAAGTTGAAGCTGTAGCGCCGGGCAGAGACACCAGACACGGACCGGCGGGCCAGACACGGTTGATCTTTCGAACAACGAGGAAAGGAAGGCCGTGGACTATACATTTCTAGCCAATCTGCAACAGGAGTTTGCGTTGCCTGAAAAGGGCATCCTGAGCCGAGTTCTGCGCAAGGACGAGCACACGATCGTGACCCTGTTCGGCTTTGCAGAAGGAGAGGAACTCTCCGCGCACTCCGCCGCGACGCCTGCCGTCTTATATTTTCTGGAGGGGGAAGCGGAGGTCGAGTTGGGAGACGACAAGGTAGAGGCCCAGCCCGGCTCTTTCGTTTATATGCCACCGATGCTGCCCCACGGCATCCATGCCAGAACAGCGCTGCGCATGCTGTTGGTGCAGATGAAGGCCCCCTTGCAATCGATCTGAAGCGTGCGGCGCACGCGATGGTTTTCAACCGCGATAGAACGCTTCCAATCGTGAAAGAATAGGAGCATGAGTTTGTTCAGTTCGGTCTACGCAGAGAGGAACGCCGAGGTACGCGCCTCGCTGGATGGCGCCGGTTGCCCGTCGCCGAAGCGCGTCGAGGAGATCCTGGCGCGGAGCGAGACCACTGAAGCACTCAGCCTGCCTGAACTTGGCGAACTGCTACAGGTGGGCGCGACGGAGGACGCGGACGAGCAGTTCGAGATGCTGCGCGCGCACACACGCAGGCGGTGGCGCGCCGCCGCGGGAAACCGCGTGCGTTACGTGGCCCCGATCTACGTCTCCAGCTACTGCGTGGACGCCTGCCCGTACTGCAATTTTTCCGCGCTGCGCAAGGACACGGTGCGCTATCGCCTGAGCCCGAGCGAACTGGAGCGCGAGATTCAGTCGGTGCTGGCGCGCGATGCGCGGGTGGTGGAGCTGGTCTACGCCACGGACCCGGAGTACGACACGCGGATGCTGGTGCGCGACGTGGCATGCGCCGTGGAGGCGGTGCGCGAGCTGGATGGCGGCGGCGTTCTGCTATGCACCGAGTACCTGTCCAGCCAGGCGTACGAGGCGCTGGCCGATGCAGGGCTGCGCGGGATCGTGCAGTGGGACGAGACGCTGGACGAGCAGGCGTATGCGCGATGGCACTCGGCCAGCCCGCGCAAGGCGGCGTTCCGCACCCGCATGGACAACCACGACCGCGCGCTGAACGCAGGGCTGGAAGTGGCCACGGGAGCGCTCTTCGGCCTGGCCGACTTCCGCTACGACGCGCTGATGCAGGTGTCGCGGGTGCGCTATTTTGCCGAGGCCTACGGACGCGCTCCGTTCGTGATGGGAACCGCGCGGCTGAAGCCGATCGCGGGCAGGGAAATGCGGCTGGCGACCTCGGTTTCGGACCGCGCGCACGAGACCGCGCTGATGGTGTACAAGATTGCACTGCCCCAGGCCGGCCGCTGGCTACAGACCCGCGAGACCTTCGAGCTGAACCTGCGCAACCTGTTGGACGGCGACGTCTATACCTACTCCTGCGGCGAGGTGCAGCCCGGCGGATACACGCAGATCAATACCAACTCCATCGCGGGGGCGCAGTTCGGAGTGAACGAGATGGAGCGAAGCACCGTGGACCGCGAGCTGGCCGGGCAGGGATTCCGCATCGACTTTGGATGGATGGCCGCTGCGCGCGCCGGAGCGCTTGCCGCGCGCTGAACCGGACAGATTGATTGCAGCAATCCAGCGTGAGTTCTAACCACGAGCGCGGAGCAGGGCGGCGATCTCATTGGCGGCCCTGCGTGCGTCGTCGACTTTGTCCGGCGGAAAGCTGACCGCGCCCACACGCGCGTGGCCGCCGCCTCCGTATCTCTCGCATATCTCCGCCAGGTTGGCCAACTGGGAGACGGGCAGCGTGGTCCAGGGATTGGTTCCCACCGCGACCTTGGCGCGGAAGCTGGACAGGCTTAGTCCCACGTTGTAGGTGGCCGAGGGATGCAGATAGTAGGGGATGAACTTGTTGTAGCCCTCGGTAAGCCGGTCGGTGATGTCAAAGGTGATGACGCCGCGCTCCAGCGTGGTGCGCTCGCGCAGCAGTTCGATGCCGTCGAGGTGACGCTGCATGAGCGGCCCAAGCTCGGCCTGGATGAAGGGCTGATCGAGCACCTGCTGCAGGCCCATCTCGGTGAGCAGGGGAATGACGCGTGGCACAAATCCCTCGCCCGAGCTCTCGATCACCATGGTCAGCTTCATGGCGGGCTCGGCCATTTCAACCGCGGCCTGGGCGCTCTCGAACTTTGCTCCATCGACTATGTTGGCCCAGTGGATCAGCTCGGCCAGCGGCTGGGTATTGAATCCGAAGCGATCGCGCGCCACGTCGGCGATGAGGCTGGTGCAGGAGATGTAGGCTGGATCGTAATATTTTCCACCGTCGGAGGGCTTGCGGACTGCGAGCACCTTGGCCGAGTTTGCCTGCGCCTGCCAGGCGAGATAATCGTGGCGGTCCTCCGCGCTGAGAAACGCACTCTGATGATGGTCGAACCACCAGGTGACCCTGGGCGAGGCAGAGTACTTGAAGTCCACGATGGCGTTTTCGCCGTTGATAAAGGCCGATTCGTCGAAGAGCGAGCCGGCCGCGCGGTGCATGAGGCCGTAGTAGGAGAAGTGCTGCGCGGTCCCGATGCACTCGCGATGAAAGCGCGTAAATAGCGACGCCGAGCACGCGCCATCGAAGCAGTGATCGTGATAGAAGACACGGCAGTTCAAGCGGCAGACCCTCCGAGCGGCAATTCGTCCTTGCAGCCATGCCCGCGTTTGCATACAACGCGTGGCCGCATGTGTGCGAAGCTATAAGGATTGACGCAGCGCGCGCCCGTGTCAAGCCTTTGGTTGCAACCTGAACCAAGCGAACTTTCTGTTTACAGACTATTTACTTTCCGTCAACCCAGGAGAATTACTTTCCGTCAACCCAGGAGAACGCCATGCCGGAACCAGATCAGCCTGCAGAGCACGAGCCTCAGCCAAACGAATCAGAGGAGCGCAGTGACGCGTCTAGCGAAGAGAGTGGACCTCTGATTCCGCCGCCACCGGGCCTACCCTCTCGCGAGATATTCGTTGGACGATATGGACTGCGCGCCGGTTGGAGCCTGCTGCTCTACTTCGCATTGCTTGCTGGGTTGCTGATTGGCACGGGAAATCTTGTTCGCGTGATACGGCACCACGGCGACGTAGCCAAGCCAAGCGCTGCCGCAGAGTCTTCCAAACCCACTGTGCCCGCACCCTCCGAGCTTATGCCGGTCAGCACAGTTTTAATCTCTGAGGGGATATCGCTGTTCGCGGTGGTGGTGGCAACGTGGCTGATGGGGAAGATCGAGGGGCGGCCAAACTCGACCTATGGCCTGGGCGGAAGACGACGCTTGGCGAATTTCATCACCGGCCTCGGATGGGGTGTGGCGATGCTCTCGCTGCTTGTGCTGGCACTGCGCGCAAGCGGCCTGTTGGTCTTCGATGAACGAGAACTATTCGGCGGAGGTGCTTGGAGTTACGGCGCGGCCTGGTTCGGGGGGTTCCTGCTGGTCGGCCTGTTTGAGGAGTACGGCTTCCGAGGCTACCTACAGTTCACGCTGGCGCGCGGAATCAACGGCCTCTACGATTGGCTGCGCAGCTTCGGTACGAACGCAGACACGCGCATGCCGGAGTTGCGTACAACAACTCAGAATGCCCCGGGCTTCTGGATTGCGACCGTGCTGATCTCCTTCGGCTTCGGATTTTTGCATCGTACCAACGCGGGCGAATCGCCCATCGGCCTGCTCTCTGCAAGTCTGGTGAGCATGGTTTTCTGCCTCAGCCTGTGGCGCACCGGATCGCTGTGGTGGGCCATCGGCTTCCACGCGGCGTGGGACTGGGCGCAGTCCTTCCTATACGGCGTGTCGGACAGCGGCATGATGGTGCAGAACCATCTCTTCAATACGCATCCCGTGGGCAGCCCGATCTACTCCGGCGGCCTCACCGGGCCGGAGGGAAGCATCTATATCCTGCCCATTCTGGCATGCGCCGCCGCGATCATTCTGCTTACGCTGCCTGACTCGCGGCACAAGCAGGCCGCAAGCACGAGCGAACCGATGCTGAATTAGACTTTTTCTAGCCCATGAGCCGCGACGACCCGAACTCCAGCGAGGCCAACGCCTCTTCCGATCCAAGCAAAACCGACTTGCGTTACGAGGGATACACACGGTCGGGAGAGGACAACTCCGGAGCTGACGCCGAGCCGGAAGATCTGGCCGCAGCGGGCTCCGAAGAAGAGGACTTGTTTGAAGCCGGCCCAGGTGAGCGCAGTGGTCGCAGCGCGGGCCGCAGGCTACGAATCTTCGGCCTGATTCTCGCGCTGCTTGCGGCCATGTTTGCAGCGGCGGTCTTCGGCGGACGCCATTATGTGAACAGCCAGATGCGCGAGAACCTGCCGCAGCTCGACGGGACACTCACGGTATACGGACTTGCCGCGCCGGTGACGGTGAAACGGGATGCCCAGGGCGTGCCCCACATCCGCGCCAGTTCGATGGACGACCTGGTGTTTGCGCAGGGCTTTGTCACGGCGCAGGACAGGTTGTGGCAGATGGACATGCTGCGCCGCCACGCCGCCGGAGAGCTTGCGGCGATCCTGGGGCGATCCATGCTGGCACACGACCGTCTGCAGCGCACACTGCAGATTCGCGCCGCCGCCGACCGCGCCATTGCGGCCCTGCCCGCCGACCAGAGGCACTGGCTGGAGGTATATGCGCGCGGAGTGAACGCATCGATCACGGAACAACGCGCCCACTTGCCGGTGGAGTTCCGCATGCTTGGCTACCGGCCCGCCGCCTGGACTCCGCGAGACTCCATTCTGGTGGAACTAGCCATGTTTCAGGACCTGACGACGGGCTTTCCGGATAAGCTGGGACGCGAGGCGCTGTCCGCTCATCTCCCGCCCGCCCTGATGGCCGATCTATATCCTGAAGGCTCCTGGCGCGACCACTACCCCGGCCAGGCGATGCCCGATGTGAGCGCACCGCAGCCCGAGTTCGACGACATTCCCCTGGACGAGTCGCAGTCGAAGCTCCATCGGCCCTCGCCCATGACCACGTCAGTGGCAGATCTGCTGGCGCTTCGGCAGACGCTTGGCCTGTTTCACGCGACCTGCGACGGCTGTGTTGCAGGATCGAACGCATGGGCCGTCTCCGGCTCTCGCACCGCTTCTGGAAAGCCACTGCTCTCCAACGACATGCACCTTTCGCTGAGCGTTCCCGAGCTGTGGTACGAGGCTGATCTGGAAGCAGTGAACCCTGCTCCTCTGGCTGCCTTCCATGCCGCCGGAGTGACTCTGCCCGGGACACCATTCGTACTCGCTGGACATAACGAGCATGTCGCCTGGGGCTTTACCAACCTGGGCGCCGACGTGCAGGACCTCTATATTGAGCACACCCGCGGTACCCGCAGCGGGGCCGAGTACCAGACCGCCAGCGGGGCGTGGAGCCCTGTCCGCTACCAGACCGAAGTCATTCGAGTGCGCGGCGGCGCTGACGCGATCCTGGATGTACCGCTCACACGCCACGGAGACACGGACACGCCGATCATCACCAGCAACTTTCCCGGCGAGCGGCGCAGTGTGAGCCTGCGCTGGACCATCTACGACCCTGCCAACGTCACCACGCCGTTCTTTGCGGTGGATTCGGCCAGTGATTGGAGCAGCATGCTGGCCGCCTTCGCCGACTGGGGCGGGCCGGCGTTGAACCTGATCTACGCCGACGACCAGGGACACATTGGATACCACGCGCTGGGCCGCATTCCCATACGCGGCGATGTCAACAATCCCAGCCCTCTCTCGCCGGTGCCGACCGACGTGGCTGCGCCCGACGCGCTCTCGCACGAGTGGGCCGGAACGATTCCTTTCGATCAGCTTCCTCAGGCCTTGGACCCGGCCGACGGCGTTCTGGTCACGGCCAACGCACGCGTCACACCGGACGGCTATCGATTTCCCATCACGCTGGACTGGATGGCTCCCTACCGCACCGAGCGGCTCTATAAAGCATTAGAGCCAAGCCCAGCGTGGGAATCCTCCACTGTTCCCGGCCAGATGTTTGCGCCTGGGCACAAGCTAACGCCAGAAGACATGCTTGCATTGCAGAACGACGTCAACTCCGAACTGGACCAGGTGATCGCGCAACGCCTCGCCTACTCCATCGACCACACCACGGGACCGCTGAAGAACGACCCGGTGCTGCACCAGGCCGCCGACCTGCTGCGCGACTGGAAGGGGAACGTGGATGCCAACGCGGCAGCGCCCGCCATTGTGAACGCAGCACGCGGCGCGTTGTGGCCGATGCTGCTGATCCCCAAGCTCGCCCCGCAGGCCGGTGCGCTGCTGGTGCAAGGCGCGGACCTCTCCAAGGTGAGGAGCCTGTCTGCGGACGCCGCGCACAATGCCAACCTGTGGCAACTGTACCGATGGGGCGAGAGCGACAGCGTGGAAGAGGAACTCATCACGAACAGGCCTGCGCGCTGGCTGCCAACCGGCTACGCCACCTGGGAGGACTTTCTGGCAGCGGTTGTGCAGCGCGGCCTGCGCGAGGCCCACGCACCGCGCGATCTGAGCACTTGGCGGCAGGGAAGCGCCTTTCCACTGGAGATCGAGCACCCCCTCTTCTCCCGCATCGCTCCGGTTGCGCGCCTGCTTGGGATCAAACTGGCCGGAGGAACCGGGGCGCAGTCCGAGAGCGGCGACAGCACCACGGTGAAGCAGGTTGGCCGCGCCTTTGGGCCCTCAGAGCGATTCACCGCCGACCTGAGCGATCCCGACCGCACCACGCTGAACCTGGCGCTTGGCCAGTCCGGCGATCCAGCCAGCCCGTGGTACATGGACCAGTTCCAGAGCTGGCTGCACGGAAAGACCTACGCGCTTCCGTTCACCCCCGCAGCCACCCAGCCCAGCATCGCGCATACTCTGACGCTGACGCCGCGATGAGCTTCGTTGACCGCCTAGCTTGCAGCCCTGGCCACCAGCGGTTCGAACTGCCCGGTCTCCGCTGAGTGCTGCAGCAGCTCGCCCGCGTCGATGTCGAAGTACCAGCCATGCAGGGTGAGTGAGGCCGCGTCGACGCGCTCGCGAATCCAGGGAAACGACATCAGGTTCTGCAGCGACAGCGCAATTGCCGCTTTCTCGCATGCCTTTCGCTGCACGGCGGCAGATTCGCCGGCAAGCTCGCGCAGCACCCGCTCGCGCGCCGCCGCCGCAATGCTTACCCACGCGCCGATGAACTCATATTTACTCCCGGAGACTCCTTCACCCTGCATCAGCGCAGCGATGCCTCCGCAGCCGGAGTGGCCCAGAATGATGATTCGTTCGACATTCAGACCCTTGACCGCGAACTCGATGTCGGCGCGGATGCCGGGCATCTCCGCTCCGTTGCGGTAGGGCGGGACGAGGTTGGCAACATTGCGCACAACGAAGATGTCGCCTGGACCGGCGTCCAGCAGCATCCCCGGATCGGCGCGCGAGTCGCAACAGGAGATGACGAGGGCGCGCGGGTTCTGGCCCTGGCGAAGGCGGACAAAGACACTTTCGTCGCCGCCAAAGTAGCGCTGTTGAAACCGCTCGAAGCCTGTCAGAAACGACGCAATATCCACCAAATTCATTCCTTTCGCAACGGGCTGCACACCGTCTTCCAATAGCATCGCACGAATCGGCGGGGAGAAGGCGAGCGTATTCGCCTCCCGGTCCCGGAGAGTGGCTTTTGCACGCAGCCGCACCCGGTGCACACTCCCTCATCCCGCGTCATTTATCATCGGAGTCGATGAATCCCAACATTCAGTCCCTGCTTGCCTCCGGCGCCAGGATTACCGACACAGCCCTTGAACGCCTTCTGCCGTCAGCCGAGACGCTGCCCCACTCCATCCACCGCGCCATGCGTCACAGTGTCTTTGCGGGCGGCAAGCGCCTGCGGCCCATCCTTTGCATGGAGGCCGCGCGCATGGTGGCGGGAAGCGGCGAACTGCCGGACGGTGTGGACTCGCTGGGCGCCGCGCTGGAGATGCTGCACACCTACTCGCTGATCCACGACGACCTGCCCGCGCTGGACAATGACGATCTGCGGCGCGGACATCCGACCTGCCATGTTGCGTTCGGCGAGGCCATTGCGATTCTGGCGGGCGACGCGCTGCAGACGCTCGCCTTCCAGACCATTGCGCAACTTCCCGCTTCCGCAGAGGCTGTGGTGCAGATCCTGCGCGAGGTTTCGGTTGCAGTGGGCACGGGGATTGGGCGCAGCGGCGCAATTGAAACTGGGTTTGCGCCGGGGATGATAGGCGGCCAGGTTGTCGATATTGAG
>Ga0326727_10024575_pt1 | contig 11378 bp, 6 predicted proteins | sample MB2enrmetagenome_FD_207643 | JGI IMG/M metagenome (GOLD analysis project Ga0326727, IMG submission 207643) | Lab enriched peat soil microbial communities from McLean, Ithaca, NY, United States - MB29MY | ecosystem: Environmental > Terrestrial > Soil > Wetlands > Peat | place: USA: New York... | reverse complement strand
GGTCAATTTCACGGTTTTACGCACCAATTAAATGGCCAATTTCAAGGTATTTGTCTCGAAGAATCGCAACCGCTCAAGCGAACATTTGCGGGGCGCGCCGCACCATTTGAGCGAACATTTGGCCGGCTCAACGCACCGGATAAACCAACATTCCGCTTGATTCCATTGGACTTAGTCGGTATCCCACCCTTCCTCATAAAAAAGCGAAGCATGGAGCACCCGCAGGTTCGTGCGATCCCGTGTCTCAGAATCGAGGCCCCGGGGCAGCCGGCCGGTTGACTTTGTTACGCCTACTGCACGGTGAAGGCAACCGTACTGGTCGCGGTTGTCGAACCGGAAGTTGCGGTCACGGTAACGGTATAGGCTCCCGAAGTGGTGCCGGAAATGCCTCCTCCTCCTCCTCCTCCGCCCCCGCCGCCCCCGCCCCCGCCACATGCAAGCACGCCGCCTGCGAGCGCAAAAAGAAGCGCGAGCATCCCGAAGATTGCCGGCCATCTACGCCGTCGCATGGGAACGCAGAACAGCAGGATGCAGGCTAAGACCACTCCACCAGTGGTGTACCGGCGAGCGCCTGGACGCACAGGATATGCGAGAGAGCTGCTGGTTGCCGCCGTAGTGGAGATGGTAAGCGTGGCTGTTTGAGCCGCGGCGCCGGTGATACTCACCGGGCTCGTGGAGCCGAAGCTCAGCGTTGGTGGATACTGAGCGCCCGAGGGGCTGGAGGCGATGACAGCCGTCAGCGCGACGTTGCCGGTAAAGCCGCCGGAGGGCGTCACCGTAATGGTTGAGACGCCGGCTGCGCCTTTGGATATGGTCACCGAGCTGCCGGCAATCTGAAAGCCGGGGGCAACCACCGTGACCGAAGTGGTATTGGCCCCGCTCCCGTAGAGAGTCGAACTGGCCGAATCGGGTGTATAGGTAACCGTGAGCGTATCGGTCCCTGAGGCAAGCGCGCCGGCGGAGATATTGATGTTTGCGCTGCCGCTGGTCAGAGCGGTGGCCCCGGAACTGTAACTTCCGCTGGTGAGCGTTACCGAGCCCGTGGGTGTTGCCAAACCGCTGATGCCGCCTACGGACACACTCACAGTCAGCGGTTGCGCCACGGTGATGCTCGACGCGGATGGGGTCAACGTCAACAAGGGGACGAACTTTGTGATGTAGCTGTTGAAGAAACTTGACACATCCAGAGAGCCGAGGCCGGTAACCTCGTCGTATCCGTTGCCAACCAAGTATCCTGCCTGGCCGCCAGTGAGTGCGGTCGGCGAGGGAATGCTGTTGTTGCACATGCTGGGCGTGTTGATGCTGCAGCCCGTCACGCCGCTGCTTGCAACGGTTATATCGTGAAATACAGCGGGAGAAGCTGCTGCCGTTGCATAGAGCGCCTGATTGAGGCTGCCCTGTGCCGTTCCCAGCTTCTGATTCAGCAAGGCCGCGATGCCCGCCATGCTGGGCGCGGAGGCGGAAGTTCCGCAGACATCCAGGAACGAGAAAGTCCCGTTCGAGCCTGTAATGCAAGTGCCCGCGCTGGCGGCGAAGCATATGAAATAGCCGTCATGGCACGACCCCGAGAACGAGATGTCCGGCGTGTAGCGCCCAGAACGGCTGGCGGGAACACCGGTGCCTCCCTGCCACGCCGGCGTTGCCGCATAGATGCTGACGCCGCCTCCAGAAGAAAGCACCTCCATGGTCGAACTCGAACTCACTGGATCGTTCCACCCGCCTTCGGGAATATAACTGAGGGCCGACAATAGGCCCGCCCCATTTGAAGTGCTCCAATACTGCGATGGGTTCGCCAAGTCGTTGAACTCACTTCCACCCACGCACGTGGCATAGCCGGAAGCACAAATATGATTGATGCTGTTCGCCTGAGGATTTGCCGGCGGAGCCCCGCCATCGGCGTCACACCCTGAAGCTCCGGAATCCCCGGAGGAGACGAACGTCGAAATGCCTTCGGAAGCGCCCTGTTGCAGCAGAGTTTCCCAAAAGGCCGTCGAAGCCGAGCCGGCGTCCAGTTCGCACGAACCGAAACTGATGCTCATCACCTGTACGGGCACGGGCGTGCTTTCAACCATGTATTCCGCATCCACATCGATGCCACCGCTGGCGGGGGTAGCGGTGACCAGCAGAAGTTGGGCTCCGGGAGCGACGCTGCCGGCGCGAGTGATATCGAGAGTTGCCTCCATCTGCAAAGAAGTGGAAACTCCCGCGGCCGGAGGAGACGTGAACGCGGGACCTGGATCGACGCCCCCGTATGCGGTTGGAACAATCTCCGTAGGATTGGGAAAAGTAGACAAAGTTCTTTGCCGGAAGATATCGAAATCGGCAAAATTGGTTCGCGACTCGCCGACGATCCCTATGGTGAAGCCCGCCCCGGTCAGGCCGGACGGCAGATCGTAGATGGTGGCAAAATCCGCGGGCGCCAGGTAGTGGTTCCCGCTCAGCGACGTATTCTCCGGCGCATCCAATTGCACCGTCCTCGCATGGTGCTGGGGCCGCTCATCCACCGTGTACAAACCACGCACCGCTTTCACAACCGGCGCCAGCGCTTGCGGAATCATGGGATCGGAAGAGACCGAAATGCGTTGCTCCCCATTCACTTCGTAGGAGCGGAATTCGGTCTGAAACGCGTGGTTCATTTCCGCTGCCGTACCGCTAAAGTTAATGAGCATCCGGCTCGACGATACCCAGTCGACATGCAAGCCCTGAGAAGTCAGCCATCCGCTCACTGCGTCAATGTCGGCTTGCGACAATCCGAAGCGTGCCCCGACCTGCTCTGGTGTAAGCCAGTGATGGTAATCGGGCGATGTGGGGTCTTGCTGGTCGGCAAGCAACTGAAGGAATGCCTGCTCCTGCTCGGCTGAGCGCGCCAGCACGATCGTCAGCGGTCCTAACTTGAGGTCGGCCGGCACAGCCTTTACCTCGTTGGCGGGGTTTGCCCATTGCGGATGGTGGTTGGGCAAAACCTGCATCTGGCTGACGTCGATATCCTGCGTGACGCGGCTGGGAGCTTGACCGCGCAGAGCGCCGCTCGTGGTCAGGCTGAAAGTCAGGATTCCTACGAACAGCGGCAGCAGACCCCGAAGTTTCGAACCACCCCTGAGAGCTTGAAGCACAACGCGATAAGAAAAATAGCGGCAATGCAGTCGATTCATGGAGTGCAACCCCTTGCCGGCGAGGCGTTCACTTGGAAGCCGGAGATGGTGATGGAGAAAAAATTCGCGGTCTTGCCACATGCAGCGATTCTCCGGTTTGCGGCGCAACGCAGCTCAAATGTCGCCGGAAACGCTGCCGGAGAACTGAAGCAACAGCGCAGTTCGCATCCCATCCGCAAGGCTTCCCGTGTTTGCACACGCCCATAGGCCCACAAATCTCCCTCTTGAGTACGGTGGAGATCGGTGCATTGTTGAATAGAACGTGATAACTGAGAAGCAATCATACGCCTGCCATCATCGCACTTCAAGATTGTCGAGTCAGCCATATCACGACACGCGACGATCTTCTCGCGGGGCACTGCCTCTGCCGCCAAAGAAGAAACGGAACAGGCCAGAAAGAGACAGAATGGTAGAAATTCATACTCGATTACTGAAATTCGTTGAGGATCTCCGCGAAGTCCAGACCCTCATGTTCTTCTGCGGGCCCACCCGGGCCCGTAGTCGGGCTAAGAGATTTGGTCAAACTGAAGTTTTCCATCACTTTAGTTCACTTCATGCCCAATCGCCTAGGCACTCATCGAGGAATCTGTTCGTGCCGGTGTGTCGGCTTGTGGCGATCTTTGCCCGGGTGGAAGCTGCAGGGATGAGCAATTGCAGGCGCGGGGTTTCATCGCGGCTTCGTCGCGGAATTTGTTCTTCGGAAAATAGGTGGGCGGATGGCGGCGAAGCCGCCAGCTTTTAGCTGCTAGCTTCTAGCTGCTAGCTGTGGCCGCGATTCGCCGATTGATTGCGATTCCTGCCAGGATGACGCCGAGAATGAGCGCCGCGAACAGCAGCAACCAGCCCCAATATTGAGTCGGATGGCGGAGAACACGGACGAAATGGCGTCCATAGTGATCGGCGACGATGGCGACCAGTGTGTAACGAGCGCCGCGGCAAATGGCCACGACGGTCAGAAATTTCGCGACGCTGTAACCCGAAGCACCTGCCGCTGCGAACAACAAGCTGGTAGGGAAGGGAAAGGGTATCGCCGAAGACGCGGCCAGAGAACCGGTGCCCCATTTTTTGAAGAACTGGAGCATGGCATCCACCTTGTGGTTTCCGAACTTGCTGTGCAGGTAAGCGGATCCGGCGCGGCGCGCGATTCGGAACGTGAAGTAGGCTCCAAGCACCGACCCTGCGGTGGCCACTGCCGCAAACTCGTACCACGGATTGGTTTGCCTGCCGGCGAGAATGGCCGTCAGGATGTCAGGTCCGCCAAATGTTGGCAGAGGAGAGCTATCGATGATGGCAACGAAGAAAAGGCCGAATGCTCCCAGGTGACCAAGCATCGCAGTAATGCCATGTCCCCGAGTCGGGGTGACACTTTGGATCCAGACATTGAGCATGAGGGCACTATATCAAGTTTGGCGGTGATCGTTGCTGAGGTGATGGCTCCGAGGGTGAGCGAGGTTTGAGCGCGGCTTCGCCGCGTACTTGATTTCTCGAAAAATGGGTGGCCGGTTTGCGGCGCGAGTCAACTCGCGCCCTGATACAAGACCAAAAGCAAATGCGGGTCCTTCGACTCCGCTTACCCCGTATTCGCGTTGCGAATACGGGGCCCCAAACGCGCTTCGCTCACGATGACAGATCGGATGGTGAGAGGACTACGGTGCGGCTTCGGTGAGGGCTTCGGTGCGCTTGCTCATCCTGGCGGTGCGGGCGATCTTGTCCCAGTTGAAGGGCTTGCCGTCGATAGCGCGCTTGATGGTTTTGAAGAGCACCACGGAGAAGACCTGGCGATAGGCGAAGCGCTGCAGCCAGATGTGGAAGAGCAGCCAACCATCGCCCTTGTTGGCGGGATGACGGCGCTCCAGGCTGAAGGCGACCGACGAGGTGATGAAGTCGATGAGCAGGAAGGCGCCGAAGTAGGCAAGCAGCTTCTCGAAGCTCGCGGCGGAGGCGGCTTCGGGGTGGTAGTGGCGATCGACGAAGTAGTTGACGATGCCGGCCACGAACATGATGTCGATGAAGGGCGAGACGAGCGGCAGGAGCATCTGGAAGATGAGGATGTTGGGCAGCGCGAAGAGGCCCATGGCCTTGTTGCGGACAAAGGCGGCGCGATGCTTCCAGACGGCCTGCAGGGTGCCGAAGGACCAGCGGAAGCGCTGGCGCATGAGGCCGCGGGCGTCGATGGGCGCCTCAGTAAAGGCCAGAGCGCGGTCCTCGTAGTCGACGCGCCAGCCTTGTTCGAGGAGGCTCATGGTGAGGTCGGCGTCTTCGGCCACGGTGTTGAGCGGGTATCCGCCCGCGGCCTTAACCGGCGCGGTGCGCCATGCGCCGATGGCGCCGGGAACCACGGTGATGACGTGGAAGAGATTGAGGGCGCGGCGCTCGAAGTTCTGGCTGGTGATGTATTCGAGAGCCTGCCAGCGGGTCCAGAGATTGACGCGGTTGCCGACCTTGGCGTTGCCGGCGATGGCGCCGATGGTGGGATCTTCGAAGTGGGGAATGAGCTTGGAGACCGCGTCTGGGGCGATGACGGTATCGGCATCGATGCCGACATAGACTTCCTCGGAGATGCGATCGAGGGCGTAGTTGAGCGCGGCGGCCTTGCCTTCATTGCGCTTGGTGAGAACCTGCACGCGGCCGGCGGCGATTTGCTGCGCGTAGGCGGCGGCTGCCACTTCAGCGGTGCGGTCGCGGGAGCCGTCGTCGATCACGATGACGCGGAGGTTTTTGTAATCGGAGTTGAGCACGGAGCGGATGGTGCGCACGATGACGGATTCTTCGTTATAGGCCGGAATGAGAACCGCTACACGGGGATTGAAGCCGGGCGAGGCCTGGCGGTGGGGACGCCGCAAACGGTCGATGATGGCGAAGACGCCAACGATGATGAGGCGTGCGCTCATGAGCACGTCGCCGACGAAGAAGACGATGAAGATAAAGTTGCTGATGAAATCGACCGCGGAAAAAGCGATGGAGTCGGGAATGGTGCGCACGCGCTGCCAGAAGGTGAGCGGTGGCATGACCTGGGCAGTGGTTTTGCCCATGAGCGCGGAGACGGGAACGATGGTGTAGCCGCGGGCGCGGAGGGCATCGATGAGCGGGCCCAGCGCGGCCACAGTGGCGGAGCGGTCGCCGCCGCCATCGTGCATGAGGATGATGGAGCCGCGGAACTGCGGCTTGGTCTGCATGGCCTGCAACTGAGCGAGAACCGAGTTGAAGATCTCCTGAGGCGTTTTTTTAGGATTCTCGTTCCAGTCGTCGGTGTCGATTTTGCTGCCGATGATGGTGAGGCCTTCCTGCTGGATGCGCCAAGCGGGCTCGGCCTCGAGGTCGGTGTCGGGCTCTTCGTCGATGTCGTAGGGGGGGCGGAAGTAGAGGGGCTGGATGCCCAGCTTGCTCTCGAAGAGGCGCTCGGTGAGTTTTACCTCAAGATCGAGCTGGCGCGTGGAGATCTCGCTGATGTCGGGATGCGTCCAGGTGTGATTGCCGATCTCGTTGCCTTCGCGGACGATGCGCTGCATGACGCCGATATTGTCGGCGGCCTCGGCGCCGATGAGCATGAACGTGGCGGTGGCATGATGCTGTTTGAGCACGTCGAGAATTTTGGGCGTCCACTTGGGATCGGGGCCGTCGTCGAAGGAAAGCGCAAGCTCGGTGGGGTGATAGCCGTACTGCTCGACGGTGTAGGTATGCGGGTAGACGTCCATGTGCTCATCGACAATGAGCTTTTTGCGCGGGTCGGGCTCGTCGGTATCGACTTCGATGCTGCGCGTACCATTCTGCGGCAGGCCGGTAATGCGCAGGATGTCGCCATCGCCTCCGGTGTCGACGTCGTGGCCGGGCGGAACGCCGTCTTTGAGCGCCAGCGCCTGCGGAGAAGAGGGATCGCTGGGCCGGTCCCAGATGTTCCAGAGCGAACTGTCTTCTTCGCCGAGGCGCCACAGGGAAAAGGTCTGCAGGCCGAGTTGCCGCGCGGCGCGCATCTCGTCGAGCAGCGATACTGCGTCGAGAAACCACACCACGTGGCGCTGGTTCGCGTCCTCATCGATGTACTCATAGTGAGGATTGAGGGCGTCGTAGTCGAGATCGAGATCGGCGTCGGCGTCGGAGGCGCGCTCCCACGCTTCGGAGACGGAGAGATTGTCGGTATTGAGAACCTGCGGCTTGGGGTGATGGCGATCTTTGGGGTCGGGAATGGAGAGCGCCCAATCGTATCCGTAGCTGCCCACGCCGCAAATGATTTTTTCCTTGGGCACGATTTTGAGCACGCGCACCAGATTGCCGATGAACCAAGTCTGGCCGGCGATGGGGCCGGGATCGCTGGTGGTCTGGTGCTGGTCGTAGTTCATGAGAATGATGCCGTCGGAGTTGGCGGCGATGGTCTTGAGGTCGCTGTCGCTGGTGGCCACGGCGGCGTTGACATAGAGCCGCAGATTGCGCGCGTGCATGTCCTGATAGAGCGCCTGGATGAAGCTGAGGTAGGCGGCATCGTCTTCGTCGGGGATGCTTTCAATATCGAGAGAAAGGCCGCGATAGACCGGATACGTGATAAGAAAGCGCATGATCTGCTGGCGAAACGCGGCGCTTTTGGCCGGATCCTGAAGCACATCGCCGACGCCCGTGTCCCACTCCTGGGTGTGGGGATTGAAGTTGTTGAGGGCAGGAAAGATTTCCGTGTCGGTGTGGGCCTTCTGAATGACCTGCTTCACCTTGTTCAGGTTGTCGGGATCGTGCACGGTGGCGCCCTGGATGACGGGAACCTCGCGCTGGTTGTCGCCGCTCATCATCATGAGCGTGCCCTGCGGCGAGTCCACATGCAGCCACTGCGGGAACAGCAGGTCAATCTGGTGCACATGCTCAATGAGCGAGGAGTAGCTGGCGGCGTCGTCCTGCACGTAATAGGCGGCGCGCAAACCTTCACCGGTATTCAAGGGAATTTCAGAGGGCTTGCGCGCGGTTCTGCGGCGCGCGGGGCGCTGGTTTTTGGCGTTGCGCAGGAGAGAGGTATCGGGCAGAGCGCGGTAATTGTGGCGGGGAAGGGGTAGTAAGAGCTCCGGCAGGCGCTGGCCGAGGAGCACATTGAAGATAAAGGCGGCGACCACCAGCGTGGAGACCACGGCCGCAATATCCAGAATGCGGCGCAGACGCTTCCAGCGCTTGCGTTCCGGGTCGAAGAAGATTTGCCGGTCGGGCATGAGTGGTTTTTAGCTGACTCCGGCGCGAAAAACCGCGCAAAAACGGCTACAGCACCCCCCAGGCGACCGCCCAGGCCCAACATCGGCAAGGCGCGCAATCCCCGGAAATGCCGTAGGCTATACAGTACGAATCGTATGGAAGCTGCCCGAGAGAGTCAATTGACGGCGTGGAGGCGCGGGGCGGCCGGGCATCTGCGCCCGGCCCTGCCGGTGGCGCTTCCACTGGGCGCTGGCCTGGCATTGCGGCTGTGGATGCTGCGAGAACTCTTCGACGTCAACGGCGACATGCTCATTTACGGGGACCTGGCCAAGAATCTGCTGCTGCACGGCCAATATGCCCTGACCCCACCCGGCGGCGCGATCTACTCGACGCTGATCCGGCTGCCGGGTTACCCGCTGTTTCTCGCGCTGTGCTTCAAGATCTTCGGGATGGAGAACTACTATGCCGCGGCCTGCGTGCAGATTGGGCTGGATTTGCTGGGCTGCCTGCTGCTGGCGGGGTTTGTGCGGCGCATTGTGCCCGAGCCAGCCAGCCGCTGCGCGGCACTGGCTACGCTGTGGCTAGCCGCGCTGTGCCCCTTCACCGCCTCGTACCCTCTGGCGCTGTTGGCGGAGACGCCCACGCTGTTCATGCTGGCGCTGGCCATGTGGGCGATGGCGCGCTTCCACGACGATCCAGGTTGGGTGAATGCGCTTTGGTTTACGTTCGCGGTTACCGGAGCGGCACTGTTGCGCCCCGATGGCGTGCTGGCTGCGGTGGCGTTTGTGCCCGCATTGTTCATCGGCGTGCGGCGCGGCAAGGGGAGGGGCGAAACTTCGCCGCGAAGGCTCGTTGGCATGGCCGTGGTCTGCGTGCTGCTGGCGCTGACGCCCTTTGCGGTATGGACGGCGCGCAACTGGCGCGTCTTTCACGTGATGGAGCCGCTGGCGCCGCGGATGGCTACCGATCCCGGCGATAGCACGAATCCGGGATGGGAGCGCTGGGTGAAGAGCTGGTGCCTCGACTTCATTTCGACGTACGAGATTTATTGGAATGTGCCGGGGGACAAGCTGGACGTGAGCGAGCTGCCCAACCGCGCCTTCGACACGCCGGCCGAGTACGCCGAGACCGCGGCTCTGGCCGAGGACTACAACAGCCACGGCATGCAGCTGACGCCCGGGATCGATGCGGGCTTTGAGCGGCTGGCCGAGGAGCGCATCGCCGCGCATCCGTGGCGCTACTATGTGTGGCTGCCGCTGGGCCGCGTGGCCGACATGTGGCTGCGCCCGCGCGTGGACAACCTGCCCATCGACCTTGACTGGTGGGTCTATGAGCATCATCACGAGGAGACCGAGTTCAGCTGGGCCTACGCGGGGTTGAATGCGCTTTACCTGCTGCTGGCAATTGCAGGGCTCTGGATTTCACCCCAGCGGCGCGGACCTGCCGCCGGGGGCCCCGACATGCGGCCACGATTTTGGGGCGCGCTGCTGGCGTATATGCTGCTGCGCAGCATGTTGCTCTGGACCGTGGAAGCGCCAGAGACGCGCTACACGCTGGAGTGCTTTCCGATGCTGTTTGCGCTGGGCGGGATTGCGCTTTCGCGGTGGATGAACCGGCGCTACTTGTCGAAATTGAAGGCGGTCTTCGGCAAGGGTTGATTCACCTTGATGTTGGAGTAGTGGCAGATATAGGATTGTCCTTCGCCTTCGTCGAAAATCACCTTGAGGCTGACGGCGCGAGCCGTGTCCATCCAAACCGTGACCTTGGCAATGTTCTTGCGCACAGTTGGATCTTTCGCCACGAGTTCAAGCACATCGACCGCGATTCCGTCGAGGGTCTCTTTGCCGAGATATTTGATCGTCCACTTCTCCTCGAGGTCTTTCCCGCCGGCGCCGAAGCCGAGCACGAAATAGCTCTCATACTTGCTAGCCTGTTCGACAGGCTTGGCGTCTATTTCCTTGCCGGTATCGGAAACGCGCAGCATGCCGCCGGAAAAAACGTAGGCCTTTCCCGTGGGGTGACTCTTCCCATCTACGATATGGTTCGCGAAATGGACGGCCATCTCAAGATGGCTATTGCGCTCGTAGAACGCGGTTCCGGTCATGACATCCTTGTCGTAGATCGGGTCGGTCTGAATGCTGTCGAACTCGACGGTGGCCGTCGTCGTGTGAAAACCATTGGCTGCAGTATCGAGTTGCCGCAGCACCTTCTGCAGCGCTGCGGCCTTATCTTCAGCCTGTGCAAGGCGGAGGGGAAGAATCACGAGCGCAAGGAGCGCGAGAAATACAAGAGGATTGCGTGAGTGCATGGGTTTCCTTAACCTATTGGACGCGGAACGGGGCCCCGAGGATGAGAAAAAAGAGCTCAGGGCTGGTTTCATAAACTCCCTGGGCCGATGGAGAGACTTCCCTCAGGGGCTAAAGCCCCAGGCTCATTTTTTTGTCAAGCGCGGCATGGCTGAAGCCATGCCCTGATACAAAGCTATGCTGGTGGCAGCGTAGGGCGCGAAACCCGCGCGCAGGGCGAGTTCCCCGGTGGTGCCCTTTCGCCACCGGGCTTTCACCACCGTTTGTTAGCGGTGCGCCCAAATCTTCCAGGCCAGATTTCCCTGGGAGTCGGGGACCGTCTCCCACTTCTCCACGAACACGGAATCGCCCATCACGGGCTCGATGGCCTGGCGCAACGCCTTCCTGACCTGCTGGGTGGAGGCTCCCGCGGGAATGCTCACATCCGAGGCCTGCACGGTGACGATGACGCCGCGGCCGTTGCCGACCACCTGCATGGGATGCGCGGGGCCTGCGGAGAGCGACGGCTTGGCGCCGTAATCCCATAGATGCGGGGTGATGAAGATGAAGAGCAGGATCAGGGTCACCATCACGTCGTAGTGGAAGGTTCCGCGCGAGTAGGTCCAGTAGAAATAGCTGTGCAGGATTTGCTTGATGCCGCGCCGGGGCTGGAGGGTCGCGCCATTGGATGAGGAAGATGCCATCAGGACTCCCTCACAATTTTATCGAGTCCACCCATATAAGGGCGAAGGGCCTGAGGAATTTCGACTGAGCCGTC
>Ga0326727_10024573_pt1 | contig 11379 bp, 7 predicted proteins | sample MB2enrmetagenome_FD_207643 | JGI IMG/M metagenome (GOLD analysis project Ga0326727, IMG submission 207643) | Lab enriched peat soil microbial communities from McLean, Ithaca, NY, United States - MB29MY | ecosystem: Environmental > Terrestrial > Soil > Wetlands > Peat | place: USA: New York... | reverse complement strand
GATCTTGATCATGCCTTCGTAGTCGCGATTCAACCCCTGCAGCAGCCGCGTAACCGTGGTCTTGCCGGACCCGCTTCGCCCCATGACCCCGAAGATCGTGTCTCTGGGAATCTCGAAGGACACTCCGTCCAGCGCATAAGGGCTTCCCGCCTTGTAGCGGAAACGGACATCCTGAAAGACAATGTGGCCTGAAATGGGCAATTTGAGTCCGTTTCCGGATCTCCCTTCCTCAGGCGGCACATTCATTACAGACGACACTTCGGCCAACGCGCCACGGGCCTGCTCGAACGCGTTCAACACTCCAGCCAGCATGACAATCGGGGACGCCACCCGGCCCGAGAGCATCGCGAATGCGACGATGGATCCGGTGCTCACAGCAGTCGAGTCTTCAGGCTGAGACAAGACCATGTAGCAGCCCAGAAAGAAGCTGCCGGCGTAGATGAATCGTTCCAGCGGAGCGACGATTGTCTGAGGTATGTTCGCCAGGCGATCCAGTTCCTGATGTTTCTCAATAACCTCGGCCACGCGCGCGTCGCGCTGACTGCGCTTCAATCCGTCCAGACAAAGAGATTTCACCGTGCGCATGCCGTGAATCGTCTCCACCTGATGCGACCACATTTCCTGCTCGGCCGTGATCACTTTCCCGGTTGCGCGGCGCAGCGCCGGAAGAAACGCGATATAAACGCCGAGAACCACGATCGCCAGAATCAGCACAAAAAATGCCAGCTTCCAATTCAGCAGAAACAGCACCGGGACCAGAATGACGAGCGTGAAGCTATCCAGCACTGTTCCGAAGAGCTCTTCGCTCATGAAGTGACGGATGTGCCATATCTGGTTGATCTTGGCGTTGATCATTCCCGTAGGCATGCTCTCGAAGAACGACATCGGCAGATTCAGGAGCTTGTCGAAGACATGCAGATTGAACCGCGCATCGATACGCGAAATCGTAATCCAGACAAGGCTGCGCCGCAGGTAGCCGAAGATCGTTTCGAAGCCGATCATCAGCACCAGCGCGGCCCCCAGAACCTGCAGCGTCGGAATGCTGTGGTTGTAAAGCACGCGGTCGATCATGATCATGAACGTGATCGGAGGAAATAGCGCCAGGATGCTCATCAGAACCGCGGAGATGCCAATGTCGCGAATCAGCCGCCGCTCCATGACGAGCTGGTTGAGCAGCCACAAGAACCCGAAACGGCGCTCCGAATCCGGCACGCGCCATCGCGGCTTGAACAGGATCACGTCGCCTGCCCAGAACTCAAAAAGGCGGGGCTCGTCGTAAAGAACGCTCAGGCCGGACTCGGATTCGAGATCGTCAATGAGAGCGCAGCTCGCTCCTCCTCCGTCCCGCACGCGGGTTATCAAGGCCGCCTTCCCGTTCGGCAGCAGCAGAATGGCTGGCACGGACCGGGCGAGCCTCGCCAGTTCTCCCCGCTTGATCCGCATCACCTTGCCGCGAAGTCCGGCCCGCTCCGCCATCCTCAACAGCACGGCAGGGCCTGGCTCCTCGGTCTCAAAAGGGTGCGCCAGGATGAGCTGCTCGGCATTGAGTGTCTTTCCGTAATGCGCCGCCACCCGGATAAAGGCGCGCACTGCCGTGCTCTCCTGCCGCCTCTTTTCAGCATCGACCGGAATGGTGCGCCCATGCATACGCCTATGATGACATAGGAAGTGGTGTTTCGCGACAACTTAATAGCCCATCGGCAAGCGGGCAATGGTAGCTTCAACCCCACCGATCCTTCACCCTGCGCGGACTTGAAATCCCATCCGCACCCGGCGCCATCGCCTGAAGCGAACTGGGCCTTCCCAGAACTCTGGCGTCCCGCCCTGTCTCTCCTGTCGGGTTATTTTCGACGAAGGCTCATCGAAACATCCTCAGCCCCTGACCGCACCTCTTAAACTGTCGTATGCAGGCCAACTCGAGGAGAACCCGCACCTTGAATAGTTCCGGATAAGGGAGCGTGCGTTTCCTTTCGGAATCGGCTCTTCGAGCTCCGCGATCTTGAGTCGTGGCCGGTGAAGATGTCTTCGGGCAGAATGCTCCGATCGCGCGCAGGAAATCACAGAAGGAGAATTGGATTTGGACCATCGGGAATTCCAGGCTATCGACGCGGCTCTCCATGAAATGCTCGTAGACAAGGAAGGTTTGCGGCCGATTGATCGCCTCCTGGCGGCGCTGAAAAGCGCTTCTTCAAGTGACGAGGAAATGAAGATGGTCCGGAAGGTGATCCGCTGCATTCAACAGCCGGAAAGAAAAGTCAGGTTGAAGGGAACGATTGATGAAAACAATCTTCCATTTGCCCGATCGGTAGCAGCATTGGCGAAGAGGCGTGCCTTATCGAAGCCGGAACAGGATTCGCCGGATTGCCCTATCCGTGAGGTGGGTACAGGTCTCGATTTCCTCGCAACAACATGCTTCCCGCCTCATATGACGCTGATTCAGGCCATCAACCTAGCCCTTCTTCGCCGCATTCGCCCATCGAAAAGTGCGGCCGTTGTCGCCACCGTTCGCGATGAAGGCTTATACCTTCTGGAGTCGGTCGCGTTCAGCCGAGCAATCGGCCTGACTGACATTTTCATCTACACCAACGACAATATTGACGGGTCAGACGAGTTGCTCGATCTCCTTGCCAATCATCGGATAATCAGGCTGATCAGGAATATCGTCGGCCCAGGCACCAATCCGCAGACAAAGGCATACCAGCATGCGCTTCATCTGCTGCACGACCTGCGGCAGTTCAAGTGGGTTTTGTTCCTTGACGTAGACGAATTTCTGGTGCTGAATTCACGTTACGATTACGAGGTAGGAAAGTTCATCCGCCTCGTTGAATCGTCATGTCGCGGGAATCTGCCAGGAGCCGTCGTGTTTCCATGGGACTGGCGCCTCAGCGATCGGGCCTATAACCGGACTGCCGGGCTCCTCTTCGAACGGTACCCACATTCGATCCCTCACTTCTGCGTAAAGAGTCTCACTCGCCTGGAAGTTGCGTTGAGCATGTGCCGGATACACCTCCCTATGCTCTCCGACGGAGCGAGGTATCTTGATTCAGATCTCGCCCCGGTCGCTGAGGATGTAGTGTGGGGGCCATCGCCCAAGTCGAATTTGGGCGGCTCAATAGCCCATTTCTGGGGCAAATCCTTTGAAGAATTCGCAATCAAGAAGAGGAAGGGCGATCGATTATCACTTGAAGGGGAGCTCTTCTTTCGCAACTTCGATCATTTCTTCCAATGGACCGCGAAACCGACGCCGGACAATCTTCATCCGGCGCCCGCCGTTCTCCTCGCCCGCATGCGCCGGCATCTTGCGGAACTCCATGCGCTTCCGGGTGTCGGCGATGCGGTGGGGCAAATTGAATCGAATTCCAAAAGACTCTCAAGGGCTCTTGAACGGGAAATACACCTAAAGGCAATCTATAGAAAGATGTCTGCTGCGATCCCGCCGGCGATGGACCCCGCCTGATGCAAGCGCTCGCGACCAGATCCCGCCAGAGAGGCGCGAATTCGTTCCAGCAGCAGAATCGATGCATAATAATCTGGAGAGTAGCTCCGAATTCCGGATCCCGAGCGAGCGGATTCCCTTTTCCCCCGTCGCAGCGGAGTCGACGGGGATTATCGAAGGAAGAGCGGATTGATATATGAGGTCAGGCCGTAGACGCACGCGACGTTCAGTTCAAGTCTCTTCATCTGAAAGAGCCGTGGGCGTTCTTGAAACCACGCCGGTCTTCAGGTACCGCGACGCTCTCGACCTTCCTCGATCCGAATCTTTCGATGCCAATCCGGATTTGCCCCTGAGTGTTTGCGTCGAGGGACCCGGCGGGCAACGGGAGTTCCAGCGAAGCACCCCGGAGTTTCTGGCGGACCCTGACAATGTGGGGCTCTTTTCATCTTTCGCTGAAGACACAATCGTGTATCCCCCGGCATTCTTCGTTAGCGCTCGAAACGCAGTCGTCGTGGGCGCCCGGACCATCTTGTCGGGAAGCGGCTTCTTCTTTAACGACGACTCGATTCGCGGCGGGGCGCAACAGCGAGAATTCATCAACGAGTTCGCAGCAACTTACTCCTTAATCGAAGAAACGGGCTTGGAGTTAGTCGACAAGGACGGCGGCTTCAGGCTGAACATCGGATCGAGAAAAAGGGAACAGATTGAAGGTACCACCGTTGTTCTCGGTTCCGCTGAACCGTCGAACTATGGATCGTGGATATTTCGCGTTGTGCCGAAGTTCCAAACGCTCAGGTGGGCTGCGCCAAAAGAGCAATTACGCTACCTTGTATGGTGTGAAATTCCGGCGTTTCAAGAGTATCTTGAATTTCTCGACGTTCCAGAGGATCGGATTATCCGTCTTTATCCAAACGACTGCATTTACGAGCTTGAGCGTGCCGTTGTTCCTTCCATGCGAAATAATCAGGCATTTCTCGATCCAGAGAGTGTGGCGCTCTTTGCGGAGATACGGGACAAGCTTGGAAAGCGCCAGGAGCAAGGAACGCGCATCTATATTTCCAGGGTGGGGCAATCGCAAAGAGGCCATCCGCGAGCAATGCTGAATGAATCCGAGCTTGTTGAGCGGCTCGTGAAAATGGGCTTCCAGATTGTCGAACCGGAAGCCTTATCCGTTGCCGAGCAGATCTCAACATTCAGTTCAGCCGAAATGGTTGTCGGTCCCTCCGGTTCCGGGATGTTCAACGTAGTTTACTGCCATCCGGGAACGAAGGTTATCGACATTGAATCTGAACCGCACTGGATTCACGCGCATCGATGTCTGCTTGCGTCATGCGGCTTGCGCTACGGAATTTTCGTCGGCGCAACCCTCGACCAGGACTTTAGCCTGTATCACAAGCCCTGGAGAGTCAATATTGACGCGCTCGTCTCAAGAATTGAAGCGTGGTCGTGAACGGTTTTAATCGCTTGCCCTATCCATGAAAGGAGGCGCCGATCCCATGATGCAGCCGGGCGGGAGAATCGAACGACCACTGCTGCGCTGGAGCAGATTCTGCCTCATTTTCCTGCTTCCACTCATCTACGGATGCCGCTCCTTGCCCTCGGCGCCGGCGACAACTGCAAGCTTTCGGCCTCCACGGGTCTCTGCATCTCTCATTGGCGCGCCGGAATCTGTGTTTGATACGCGGGACGCCTGCGAAACAATCGACATCCCGGACGCTTTTCCGAGAGCCTTTCGCGATTTCGAGAATAAGGTCCACTTGATCGCAACTCACTTTGTTGCCCGCGCCATGGTCGGCCCCAGCCTGGACACAGTAAAACACGATTGCAGAGTCATCTATCGATCTCCGCGCGATCCCGATCCAGCGCACTTTCTCGACGCCAACTGGCTGGATTCGCTCTACACAGAAGACGGCCGCAGGGTGGCGGCATTGGTCCATTCCGAATACCATGGCGACGAGCACCCCGGAATGTGCGGAGACCTTGAGAATCCCAATCACTCCAACGACTGCGCCTGGACAACCGTCACGTTTGCCGAATCGGATGATGGCGGGGAGACATTCCATGAACCTGACCCGCCTGCAAATCTCGTAGCCAGCCTGCCTTATCCCTATGACAAATTCAATCGCGCTGCGGTGCAAGGTTATGACAGCCCAACGAATATCCTGAAGCTCGGAAGTTATTATTTCGCTATGATCAATGTCTGGCGCGAATACAAGGAACAGCGCTATGGCCCTTGCCTTATCAGAACCACTGACCCTTACAATCCACCATCCTGGCGAGGGTGGGATGGTAAGTCCTTCGCGATTCGTTTCATAAATCCATACATCGAGAAAGGCATCGATCCGGCTCAACATGTGTGCTTCCCCGTAGTCGCAGGGACTATCGACAGCCTCGCGGTCGACGAGGCGACGGGAGCGATCATTGCCGATGCCTATGTGGAGGACGATCGATACGGCAAGGGACCCGGTCTATATATATTTGCTTCCCAAGATTTGATGCACTGGTCCACGCCGACGTTAGTGGCCAACACGAACACTCTGCTCCAGGCAGAACCTTCCGGACACTGGAACTACCTCTATTTCGCTTTGCTGGATCCGAATTCAACAGACCGCAATTTTGCAACGATCTCCAATCAGCCGTACCTGTATTATGTGCGGCTCGATCAGAACCACCCGCCGTACACACGCGTTCTATTTCGGCGCCGGATCAAGATTTCGATCGCGGCGAAATAGGCGGCGAAACGGGGAGGGCGTGGTTATTCGCAGTGCACTTTGCGTTCGCGGCGCGACTTAATTGCATGTACTTGGCCCGGGACGCCAGGCCAAGCTAATCCGCATCGAGGTTTCCGGATTCCAGGGGGCGGCTTCTATCTTAGAAAATCCCCTCAGCCATAAATGACCGGATGCGATTGGTCAGCGCCTCGATGTTGACCGCGAATTCCCGGTGCACCGGCTTAGTGTCCGCCGGATCCGGCTTGCCAATAAAGATGCCGTAATCCAGCGATAGCGATGAATACATCCCCGTGTAACTGTAGATCCATTGAGGCTCCGATTGAATGTCGATTACCTTTGTTCCAGGATGACAGAACATCGTATTGAACAACCCCGACCCGGATGGTCCGACCACGATCGAAGCCGCAGAAAAGGTCATGATTTGATCGCGAACACTAAGAGTCTCTGGCTCGACGATCTCGAAATGCATAACCCTCAGCCTGGCAATCAAGTCGGTCTCGTTAGTCATAATTCGGCTAGCTCCACGGCCGCTGTTGTTGAGCCCGACTCGCGATACATAGATCCTCCGGCGCTTTGGCTGCGTACCGTAGAGCGTTCGTAACTCCGCAAAAAGTTCGAGACTCGCCGGATCGAGATAAGCATGCGGGTTGCGCATGCTGGGCACTATCGCCCTCTCGATGCGGGTGACTGCACGGACGTCGTGCGGAAGAATGGATTCCGAAGAGACCCCACAAAGATTCAGAAGGTCCTTGAAAGGTTTTGGCTGGACGAACGCTATACAAGGAGTTCCAGAAAGTCCTGATCTCCTCATCTCCATCACCTTTGGCAGAACCCGAAAGAGAAAGGAGCCATAGCTGAAGGGCTCGTCGGAACAAAGAACAACGACGTTCCCTTCCAGATATCTAGAAGTGCGGCCTCCGGGATCGAAGCGAAAGCATCGCTCCCGATTCGTTGGCCGCAGTCCTGTTTCTTCATTTGAAAACGAATCGGAGCTGGAAATGCGGTCTAGCTGATGTTGAATCTCCTCCGGCAAGACATAAGCTTGGTCGGTGAAGAACTGGTGGCCGCCCGTCAGAATCGTTCTATACCCCACAAGCGTGGCTTCGTGGATGACAGCCGCGTAATTCGGAGGATAGACATAGGGTGCAGGGCCGAGGCCTCCGGGAAAGAGCCCAACCTCATCGGGATCGTCGACAAACGACGCGCCGTATCGATTGAACTTGCGATCCGTACCGGGCGGTTCCACATGGATACCGTCTCTGTTGCCCGAAAGAACCTCCGCCGCTTCGATCCGGGGAAGATCGGTCGGGTTCACTGGCTCGTAGATAGCCGGATCGGTCTCGGATGATACGTTTTGGCCGTTGACCACTGTGATTTCTTTTCCCCCAACGCGCCGTCTACGGCCTTGCCGGCAGAACCTGGTGCCTCCGCTCCCGGCATTCTCTGCGACACTTCGCACAATCGGCGCGCGAGTTTCATTCCGATCTCGGCAAGATTATACGACGAACGGCGCCTCTTCAAGCCGGAGGCTTGGTGCAAGGGCGTTATCCACTCCGTCCCAGCGTATGCCATCACGAACTGTCAGCACCCGTTCTGGAAGGTGCGTTTTGGCGCGTAGATTCGCGGCGCCGGTCGGCGAAGAAGAAGGAGAGAAGCAGTTCCGCCCAGTCGGATGAGATGCGATCTGAAACGCTTCTCAAGGATTTATCATCAATGCAAACTGCCTGCCGCGGAGAGCGGCAAGATGTCTCCCTGGGATCCGGAAAGGACTGGCTACCGAAACGAATGAGAGTGCTTCTTTATGGAATGCAGTCCAGCGGCGCTTCTGTCCTGGCGTTTACTCTCGCACAAAAGCCCGAGAGCCTTGCGTTTGTCGATATCTGGAACATGTTCGCGGCGCCGGAGATTGAGGCCGCCGAATCGGATATAGTCGCTAAGGTCGTCGTCACGACCGCCTTTAGTCTTGAAGTTCATCGGCGCCGGTTCCGTCCCGATGTTACGCTGCTAGTTCTGCGCCACCCGGTCGACACATTTTATAGCCTCTCTGGAAGATCCTATGCGAATGAGAACGGTCTGATCGATGAGAAGTTCGCGCTGTTGGAGGAAGTCTTCCGTGCGGGCTCCGGATTCGACCACATCGTTCATTACGAAGACTTCATCTTTCGTCCTCGCGGCTTTGTCGATCTGGCTGATCGCATCGGCTGGAGGATAGGCTACGACGCCTTACTTCTTCAGCGGGCGCACTCGGATATCGAGCGTACCAACCTTGCCCGCTGTCCAGGCATCGCTGAGCGGCTGAAATACGGCGTTGGAAACATCCATACAAACAGCTTGATGCGTGATCGTGTGCGCTTCTCGGAGCCGTGGAACAGAACAGCTCACCTGCCCGGACTCTGCCCATCCATCTTCGCTCATTATGCGTCGATGCGCATGGAACAAGGGGAGTTGTGGAACGTCCCTTCACTCGCGCTCTTGTCCGCAAATCTTCACGCTTTGCTTCGCGAACTGGCCGGTTCCGAAGCGATTCCCAGGCATGCCGCGAAGTTTGGCTATAAGTTGCAGTTTACCGGTGGAACATTTCAATCCAGGATTCAGGATGCCAAGATCGTTCTGCATCCGGCCCCACGCGGGCGTGAGACACAACTTATGATCTCCGGGCTCCCCGGCCGTCCCTTCAATCGGCTTCGTGCGGTGTTCTTCGCCGAACATCCTCTTGCCCCGGGGACCATTGCACGCCTCGTCATTGAAGGCACGGACGGTCAACCTCTCGCCGAGAAAGAGCTCACGCTATGCCATTGCGATATGCGAAACATCGATCTTCCCTTCGAGGCGCAGACGGATTTCCTGTCGCTTAAGCTCAGTTTGCGCGTCGCGCACAATGGAACCTCGCCGTCCATCTCCGGCGTATGCATTCAGAATCTCCGGCTGGAGCAAGTCGCCGGTTAACTGGCAGACATTCTGCTGTGCAAAAACTCGGCATTGGGCTGCAAGGGCTTGGTTGCCATTCATGCGCTCCGTTGATCCAGGAGCATTTGGCAAGCGGGAATGAGCGCCGCTGCCGCATCTTCATGCATCTCTGGGGAGGGGTAGTACAGGTTCCTGGTTACGATTCGTTTCTGAGATGTCGAAGAGCTATCCTGAGCGGATGCGCCACTGTGTTGACCCGGCACAAGCTGCGGCAGCCCTCGCTTCGATATACATTCAACATAAAGACTGGTGTGGCCTTTGAGCCTCTCGACAATCGCGCGATTGATAAGTTGTGGGAATTCCCCAAAAAGACGCGTTAGCGGTAACTCCATACACTCCTCGTAATCCGGGCTGCGCGTGGAGAACCAGAACAGTATCGTTGGCGGTACGATCGCATCCAGCAGCCGTGTCATCGCACTGGCATATTTCTCTCTCGTCTCAGCAACAATCTCCTGCGCCAGTTTTGTGTCTTGCGTGAGCAACCATGTGTAGAATTGGTCCGCAGAGCACTCGCTCCCGTTGGCCAGATTGGTGCCGCACATGGTTTGGCCCGCCATACGGAAGAGTGAATTGGATTGGCTGCGTCCCGAGAATACCTGAACGATAACAATACGCGAGCCATTGATGTGCTCCATGAGCGCCGGGTTCTCCAGAGGAAACTCCGGACCGGCCCCGCCCCGTCCCAGGTTCAGCGTATCGATCCTCAGCGCGTAAGAAATCAATCTCGGGAACGGCATCTGGACGAATCGTCCAAAGGTCTGAGAAGCTCCGACGCAGGCAATGTACTCCCGGCTTTGAACCGGCGGGCCGCGAAATGTTCCGTGCACGCCCTGGAGTTCGTAGAGCTCGTAATCAATGAAATGAGCATCCCGCTTCTGATATCCCCTCGACATAGCCCCTCAACGGCATTTGAGCCATCTTCGCACGCGATGCCAACGAACGCAATAGAGCCTCTTCGCTTCTTTCGCTTTGTTCGGCTCGGTATAAGTTCCCTCGCAGCGCTATCGTAATTTCGACGATCTATCCTCGATTGGGATAGCCTTGAAAAGAGTGGAAAGTCCCAATTTACGGAGTCGGAATGAAGGATCCTTCGCGAGGCTACTTGTTGTGCTGCATCGAGCGGACCGGAAGCAATCTTCTCGCCGAGGCCTTGGCAGGTACGGGGATTGCCGGCCGTCCGCTGGAGTACTTCAATCCGGTTGAGCAAAACCAGCCCTGGATGCGGAGCATCCTGGGTGATTCCGGCCTGGTCAATGGGATTTTGAAAGTCCTGCGAGCCGGTACGACAGCGAACGGAGTCTTTGCCGCCAAGTGTCATTGGAGCCATCTTCGTCACCTGGGCATGCTGATTCGTCGCGAGTGGAGCGAGTCGGAGCGCACCGCGATGTATTCGACCGTGAGGTCGCAGTTACCGGGCCTGATCTCTGAGCAAGCCGCGTATGTAATCCTATCGCCGCGATTCTCACACCTAAGCGGTCACTTAGAGGCTTATAAGCTCTTCGAGTCTCACCTTCCTGACATAGACATTGTCTGGTTAAAGCGGCGAAATATGATCGCGCGCGCGATCTCTCATTTTCGAGCGAAGCAAACGGGCATCTGGTATAAGGACTCATCCAATACCGGCAAGCAATTACGAGAGCATGCTTATGAATTCGACCTCGAGGAGATTCATGCGCTGTACTTGATCGGCTGCTTTCAGGAGGAGATGTGGCGGCAGTTCTTTCACGTGCGAGGTCTCTCGCCTCATGTCGTGATCTATGAGGATCTGGTTGCCCGGTACGAGCCGACTGTTCGCGGCGTATTGGATTTCCTTCAGCTGGAGATCGGCCAATCGGCCATTCCCCAGCCGATCGGCATGAAGCAGGCCGATGCGCTCTCGGATGAATGGGAGCAGCGCTACCGCCAGTGGAGAATCGAGGCGGGGCTATAGAACTGAATCAGAGGATAGCGAATAGGGGCTCCAACGTTCCGCACTTGCGGCGCAAGCGGTCCAACTCAGCAAACCACACCACTCGGTTCCGCTTAAGCAGCGAATCGTAGCGGACGGCCTGAGCCTCCATTTCGCTGACTATCTTGCGAAGGTCAGCCTGAGGCATGTTATTCACCGAGAACTCCGGGGGCCTCATAACGGTATTCACACCGACATTGCACCCCCACTCATCGGCGAAGAGACAGAAATCCCCGAATTCATGCCAGTTTTGCCTCATGAAGCAAAATGTCAGTGAGAGATCGGTCTTGCGTTCG
>Ga0326727_10024572_pt1 | contig 11380 bp, 6 predicted proteins | sample MB2enrmetagenome_FD_207643 | JGI IMG/M metagenome (GOLD analysis project Ga0326727, IMG submission 207643) | Lab enriched peat soil microbial communities from McLean, Ithaca, NY, United States - MB29MY | ecosystem: Environmental > Terrestrial > Soil > Wetlands > Peat | place: USA: New York... | reverse complement strand
GCAAAAGTCTCTGCCCAATCTTCATCGGGATGCTTTTGCGCGTAGTAGTCCGGGAGGTGCTTTACGTGGCGCTTACTCCATGGATTGAAACTATAGTAATCTGAATATTTCTTGTTGAAATTGCCGAACAGCTTCCTCCATTCCGCATCGAGATAGAGTTTGTAGGCGTAGTTCAACGCGTGGCCGAATTCATGCCGAAGCCCCATCTTGATCTCGCTTTCGTTTTCGACCCCATCGTAGGCCATCTCGTCTTCGATAGCCGTTAACGTCTCATTCTGAAACCAAAAGGGAATCTCGATCGAAATGCTCTTGTTCACACATCCCCAACCGATCCCGAGATAATATTCAGGCCTAAATTTTATGTTCTTTCTGTCTGCTTCCGCCTCGACTTGTTTGATAAGTCTTAGAAAATTTCCACTGATCTTTGTGGATAGTTCGCAGATGGGCACATCTAGGTACTTCAGTTTCTCTAATGCCTTTTCAAGCTCAATCCTTGTCATCAAAACCCTTCAAACGTTCTGTTTTGCGATAATTTTCGACTCTCCGTGGGCACTTCTGTCAAAGGTCTCGTGCCGCAGATCGCCGGACCCAGTGGAGTCCGACGGATTCTACGAGCGGATTAAATAACACCAACTCATTTGAAAATACAAGTCATTTTTTAAAACATTACTTACGTCACATTTCACACCCAGAAACGCAGAACTTTAGGGTCATGAGATATGTTTAGTTTCATGTTGCACGCGTCTAAATTATCTCTGACTTTAAAACATGAATTTCATAGTTGCTTTCTTTGTCATAATTGGATCATTTCCAAAAGAGATCCACTCGGAGAAGGAGCCGCAGGTTTTCTTTTACAACGGACAAAAGCTAATAATGCTCAATGAGATATTTGTTCCCAATATTCGCCGGGAAAACTTCCGGTTCTTCGTCAAATCGCAATACGAGCTGGAATATGCTTCGATGGATTCTTCCGAAGTCGCAATCTGTCTGGTCGATCGAATCACGAAACAAGAGATGCAACTGAAAGGAAGATGGTACACGATCAGGTGGGAAACCGGTCTGAGAGTAGGATCGGAAAGGCACATGATTTTCTTTACTGCACGATCGGGAACCGTTTTCACGAAGCGGTTCACAATAAATGTTGAAGGAACAAAAAGATTAGAAAAACCATTAGGAGAAGGCAAATGAAGAGACCCTTACTAATTTTCGTCACCATGGTCGGGATTGCCATGGCAGGGATTGTCCATGCGCAAATTGAAGATTCACAGGAAGAAGGAGATGCCATCAAACTGAACAAGCCATATTCTTGGGAGCTTCAAAATACTCCGATGATACCGGCAGGGAGAATCTTCAAAGCCCAATCACAAACATGGATCCCCATAGGACCGGATCCAATGAGCAGCGTTATTAACGGCGTAAATTATTACGGCAATGTGTCAGGAAGGGTGACCTCACTCGCGGTTGATCCGACCGACACAAATATAGTTTACGCTGCAGCCGCGGGCGGCGGGTTATGGAAATCTACCGATGGGGGCACAACGTGGAGTCCGTTGACAGACAGCTTCGACAGATTATCGTCAGGATCCATCGCAATAGACTCGAATAACCCATCGACGATATACTTCGGAACCGGAGAATTGAATTTTAACATCGATGGCTACCCCGGCGTAGGAATTTTCAAATCAACCGACGGGGGTTCAACATGGGCTCAGATGAGTCTGCCAGGCAACGGACTTTATTACACGAGTAAAATTGTCGTCGCTTCGAACAGCACGGTTTATGTCGCAGGTCTCTATGACGCCTACAGATCAACCGACGGTGGACAAACATGGACGGAATTAAATTTGGCAGATGGTGCAGTAGATGATATCGCGGTTGATCCGACAAATCCAAACACTATTTATGCTTCTTATGGCTCGTCCTGGGCAGTCGACAGCTTGAGTTACGGGATACACAAATCCACTGATGGCGGCACATCATGGACATGGCTCACGACGGGGCTTCCGCCTGCAAGCCAGGTATCCAGAATTTCTCTTGCGATAGCGCCAAGCAACGATCAGGTTCTCTATGCCTTTGTAAACGGGAACAGACCAGGCAGTACGACGGAGGATACAAACCGTGTTTTCACTTCAACCAACGGAGGTGCATCATGGGCGGTCCTTTCGTCCGCAATTTCTGACAATGGCTTCGGCGGCGACCAAGGATGGTACAACAATGTGGTCGCCGTCGACCCGACCCATCCCGATACGGTTTACGTCGGCGGAATCGATTTCTGGAAATCGACGAACGGCGGGACAACCTGGACAAATCTTACAAACGGTTATGGATCGGTGAACGGCAAGAATATTCACGTTGACCAGCACGCCATTGCATTCGCAAGCCAAAACGGCTCTACTTTTTATATTGGCAATGACGGCGGCGTCTGGAAGAGCACCAATGGCGCCTCTTCCTTTACGAACTGCAACACGAATTTGCAGACCATACAATTCTATGATATCGACGCCGACCAAAATAGTTCCGGAAAAACTGTCGGCGGAACACAGGACAACGGTACCGAATCGGACAACCAGCCATCTGCGATATGGAACGAGATATATGGCGGCGATGGAGGCTACGTATTGATCGATCCGAAAAATTCAAATATCATCTACACCGAATACGTGAATGGAGCTCTGCAGAAATCGACCGACGGCGGGACAAGCTTCAATCAGATCACAACCGGCATACCAACAAGCGAACAAGGATATTGGTTAACTCCTTATGTGATGGATCCGCAAAATGACAATTTACTTTACACCGGTACGAGTAAGATTTATAAATCGACAAATGGTGGCAACAATTGGGTCGCAATAACGGGAAATCTGAAATCTTCCGACGACCTTTTCACAACCATGTCAATCTCGCCTGTCGAGGGAAATGTCATCTATGCAGGAATTAGCGGCTATCGTGGAGCAGCTGACTCGGCATTTCTCTTCGTTACAACAAACAGTGGTAATTCATGGAACAATGTCACTACCAATCTTCCGGCGAACACAGACTTTGCTCGCGTAACGGCGGACCCGAAGCAAAAAGGGGTTGCATACTTAGCGGTCTTGACAGGCGCGGCTCGCGTGCTGATGACGACCAACTATGGAGCCACTTGGAACATGATAGCATCGGCCGGCGATTTCGTCGGTGTTCCTACAAAAGTAATCAGCGTCGATTCAACCACTGGAAATATTTACGCGGGCACTTATTGGGGCGTTTACAGATCGACGGACAATGGTACAACCTGGTCAAAGTTCGGAACCGGTTTGCCAAATGCAGTCGTGGATGACATTGCGATTCAGTATTCGACACATTCCTTAAGAGTTGGAACTCATGGCAGAGGAGCATGGCAGGTTGACGTTACCACCGGGATTGCTAGCCCGTCCGAAGAACCTAGTACGTTCGCGGTGAACCAGAACTATCCTAACCCGTTTAATCCGACGACAGTGATCAGCTATAAGCTCTCGACGGTCAGCTATGTGACATTGAAGGTCTATGACATACTCGGAAATGAGGTCGCAACCCTGGTAAATGAAAAACAAGAAGCCGGTACACATTCGGTCCCATTCGACGGTTCACATTTTTCTAGCGGCGTTTATTTCTACCGACTCGCTGCTGGAAACATGACTTCGACGAAGAAGATGGTACTTCTAAAGTGATGGAATAATGAATTCATGGACGAGGTCACGCGACCTCGTCTTAAGTGTGTTTGTGCTAATTCCTCTCGCATTTGTTATCTTCCCTTCATGATATTTTTCAAGAAGAGACTGAAGCCGGACTGGACTTTTCCTAACGGGACAAATAAAAGCGGAAAAAAAGTCTGGCGATTGTCAATAGGAAGCGATGTTCTTGTTGCCGAGTTTCGCGACATCGACAAAAAAACAGTAGAGCTCGCCGGAATAGATTTGCATTCAGGTTCAGCTCTCTGGATAAACGACCAGCTTCCCGTTCCTTCGGAAAAAGAAAAATGGTGGACGACGCTGAACACAATTCATAAGGACGTCATCCTACTGCAACAATATGCCAGACCCGACATGCCGACCACTGCCAAAATTTTTGTGCTTGACCTCTTCACGGGAAAACTATTGTGGCAGAACCACGAGGTCTCATTTATGAGTGCTGTTGGCGATACGATCTACTGCTTGAAGAAATCGTTCCCTTCGGAGAAGACAATTGGATTAAATTTCAGAACCGGTACTGAGAACGAGATTTCTACCCCGGAACTCCCTGGCGACCATTATGTTTCACCGTCCGACTTAATCCTTCCCGATCCAATTGAGAATGTCGCAGACGATCTGTGGGAATACATTACACGCCACCATCACGCTGGTTTAAGAATTCCGCCGGACGTCAAGCATGCCATGATCTTGAAGCTTGGCCAAAAGAGCGTCATCGGATTTCATCTCCCATCCGGAAAAGATCCCAAAGGCGCTGCATTGTACAACGCTCATTTGATTGTCGCCGATTCGGAAGGAAGAATCGTCTTTGAGGATGTTGCCGATAGAAATGTCTATGTGCCGTTAGCAGATTTCTACTTTGGAGTGGGCGGCAGATTGATCTACGTCAAAAATTCAGATGAGATAGTTGCGATAAAATTAGAGTGATTCTTCGGTGGAAAATCTCTCTCTGCTCAAGGCTACCCTGCAGGCTTCGGAATACGAACAATATTTGCAGACTCGCTCGTAAGAAAATTTTGTCAGATTAAACCGGCCCGTCGCGGCTTCGGAGACCTTCTCGCCGAAAAATAATTCGGTTTCCTTCAGAAGCTCGTCCATTGACCAAGGATACCGATCAGCAGCCTTCAACTTTCTTCCACTGCCGAAGCTTGGATTGTATTTCAATCCAGCTTCATCCGTTTGCACAATAAATCTAATCAGATCTTCTCCATCGTCGCCGCTCATCAGTTTATCCCGGTTTATTGAGATGAACGCCGCACCCGCGACTTTACCTGATGGCTTTTCTTCATGCTTCCATTGATTCAGTGCGCTTAGATATAAAATTAACTGCGGTGAAATCTTGTCGCCGACGACATCTCTGTGTGACGGAATCACCGAAGAAGTCTTGTAATCGAAGATTGTAAATCCATTTGCGCCGTTATCGACCCGGTCAATCTTTCCACGCAGAAGTATATTGCCAATCTTCGCCGGAGGAATCCCACCCTCACTTTTGTTTCCTGAGGAGATCCGTTCGGACATTCCGAATGCTAATTCGAAAATCTCTGGTTGAAATCCATATTCTGAAAGCTTCGATTGCACTTTCTCAAGAAACAACTCCAAAGTCCCCTTGACGCTTGTAGTGCCAAGAATCGTTTCTCTCTCAACGTCGAATAAGTCATGCTTGATTCCGAGTTCGTCCAAAACCTGCTTGCCGATCTCGAGAAGAAGCCTCAATTCATCTCTTGCGTTGTCAAGTTTGTCCAACTTTCGCAGCTCACTATAAAATCGAAACAAGATCCTGTGAAGAACTGCGCCTCTCTCAATCGCACTGAGAGAAATCTCGATATCCGGAACTTCGGCGATCTCCAATATCCGGTGCGCAAAATACTGGAATCCGCATCTTGCCAACGATTCTAATTGTGCGGATGAGAAGACTCTGTCTGCAAATATCCCCGACAGCAATTCGATCGAATCATTCCCGGTAATTCTTCCGTGAAATTCACTTTCTTTATTGTCTTTGTACCTCGCGATTTCAGCGTTCTTGCATCTCTCTAAATTTTCCGGCAAGAGATTCGCGTTTCTTAATTTGATGGTCTCCAAAATTTCATCGGAGGCCTCTATCGCCTGCTGAACGTTATAAATGTTCCCGTTGTCCTTCCCGCTTTCCGAGTCATCGACGTTTGTGCAGACAGCGATATCGAGAACTGCGTCTATAAATGATGATCGAATGAGACGCACGTCGTCGGTTCTTAAGGCATGAATCAGGTACAATGCTTTCTTGAAAGAGCTGACCGCCTGATAGAAAAGGTGCCTCTGAAGATATGGCTGCATCTCTCGGTTCTCTTTCTGTGAAACCATCGGAAGGAAAATTTCCGGAGAATACCTGGCCGGTAGCTCGCCTTCGTTGAGCCCGACCATAAACATATAATCAAATCTAAGCCCTCGAATTTCCTCCAGCGAAGTAACGTAGACACCGTAGCCATATTTTTGCCTGACGTTATAGCGCGTCAGCGAAAGCGCCGAGCGAAGCTTTTCGATCCATATATCCAGCTTGAGCCGTTGATTCACTTTCTCCATCTCGACATCGACAATCTCATCGATGACATCGAGGAATGCGGAAAGCGCTCTCGCGTCGCGTTCGACCAGCTCCGCAGCGACATTCCTGACATCAAGCCTCGCTACGCTCTCATGGATTTTCAAGCTGGACAACAAGGATTTGATCGCGGCACGAAATTCAGGCGGCGTCATTTCCGCGGTAAATGGCGCCAACCTTTTTTCAATGGACTCTAAAATGTCTTGAGCTTGTTTGAGAGTCCTGGCATTCCTGCGGATTTGAATCTCCTCATCGTCAAGATCTTGAGAGCCAAGCCTGCTGTTAAGCTCAAGGTGGAATGCGATTGATTCCTTAAAGCTCCTCAACCCTCGCTCGAACTTGCAAAGCGCCGCCGCATCATAAATGATGCTTCCAGCAGCACTTGGCGGCAGGTCATCACTCACGACAATAAACCGATTGGTTATCGCGCGGAGTAATGCGCTCCTTTCGTAATCCGCCAACCTGACATCGATGAACGACAAGACAGCATTTACAACGCTGTTGCTTTCAAGCGTCATCCGATCCGTTACGTTAGATGGAATTCGGTACTTGGCAAATACTTCCCTGACAATTTGAGAATAGTCTTGCGGAAGGTATGATGCGACACAAATGCGGTCAAGTTTTTGGGCTGGATTATTCTTGATTATCTCCCTGATCTTCTCCGCTACAAATTCTATTTGACGGAGTCTGTCGCGTGTACCCGCGACGAATATTTTGTTGTGCATATCGAGCTTTGCGGCAGAAGATCCTTCAGCAAATAAATTTGAAGCGAAATATTCTCTGAAAGAACCTTCTGGCCCCTCACTTCTAGATTCCTGCTCCTCTTCTCCATCTAATACATTCTCTGTACTACTTACCGCCCTCTTAAATCCTCTCGCCAACAGGTCAGACGCAGTACCAAGCATTATTTTAAAAAGGCTCTCGTTCGCGTCAACGCAATCGAGTTTCATGAGAAAGGAGAAATTCTTCCGGGAGGATAAGATCCTGAAGAACTCCAGCTCCGGCTTCTTGAAGTTGTAAAAGCCTTCGACAAAGAAAGTAAGACTAGCGTAAGAATTCTTGTACATGAAATCCGTCGATCCGGCAATTTCACGGTTCACGAGCGACAGCAGCCCTGCACTGTCTATCAGTTTGTTGTCGAGACCTTTTTCGTATTCCTGATAGATCCGAAGGAATTCAGACAATTTATTTCGTTCAGATTCCTCGGCGGCGACAAGCATTTTCCGGTAATCTTCAGCGGCAATTCCATTTTCTCTGAGATAATCGATTTGATCGACGATCTTTTTGATCGTTCCGGCGGGTGCGACACCTTTCCTTCCACCCGGACGAAACGACAAGTACCTGAAAAATTTGAAATCATCTTTGGATAATATCTCACTGACGATCATACCCTGCATCGACGGCGAAATTATTCTTCTGCCCACATTTAATTTTGCATAGACTTCACGCGCAAACAATTCGAGAGTGTAAATCGGCATCTTTCCGAACACGACGTCTTTGACGAGCTCGCGCTGCAATTCGCGCACGCGTCTCCGCGTCGGAACGACATAGAGAAAATCATAGATACCTTTCTCACAACCGGCAGCGGCGCGGCGCTTGACCTCGGCGGCAAAATCCGGCGTCACCTCACCGTCAAGATTCTTTGTGAGAATTATCGGCATTACTCTATTTTCTTCGTTTCATCGTCTATCTTTGCAATTCCCTGCAGGCGCTCCCTGAATCTAGCCAATGCTTCGTGGGAATCGCTATATTTGTTCGAAGCATTTTTGAGGTGGCTGCCGAGAGTTTCAAAATGGTCATCGAACTTTTGCAGAGAATTTTCAAGCTGTGCAAGCTGATTTCGAATCAGTTCCGCGTTCTTTTCAATTTGCATTCCCTTGAGGCCGATGGCGATCGCCTGAATGTATGCATAGAAGCTGTTGGGCGATGCGGGAACAACATGTTTCTTCATCGCATATCGGTACACACTGTTTTCGTCGCTGTCCTGCATCAGCAGCTCATAGTACATGCTTTCCGAAGGAATGAACATTATGGCGAAATCGAACGTGTTCTCGGCAGGCTTGATATACTTCGCGGCGATGTCGTCGATTTGATTCTTCATCGCCTTTGAAAACTTTGTCATGGCGTTATTCTTTTCCGAGTCGTTCTCGGCGTTCACATAGCGCTCAAATTCGTCTTTCGGAAATTTTGAATCTATCGGGATAATTCTTTCGGAAGTCTTGATGATCGCGTCGACTTTCGATCCGTCGCGAAACGGATGCTGGAATTCATAAAAGCCCTGTGGTATGACCTGCTTGATCAAATCCTCCAGGAGCGTCTCGCCGAAATTCCCACGAAGCTTCGGCGAGTTCAAAATGTTTTGCAATTGGCTTATCTGCTTTCCTATTTCGAGCATGTTGTTGCTCGACTCTTTTAACTGGCCGAAATCCTGCTTCAGAGACGAAAACAATTTGTTGGCTTCGGAAAGTTGACCGCCAAGTTGAGAACTAAAATTTGTCAATCGATCCTCAACGGAGCCGCGAAGATTCTCAACTTGCTTGCCGACAATGTTCGCTAACTGGGAAACCTGACCCGCAAGCTGTTCGACCTGAGAATTTGTCCCCGCCCGGTTTTCTTCCATCCCTCTGGAAAGCGTATTCGTGACAAGTTGAAGTGTGCTCGTCATTGCCTCGTTGTTGGTGCGAGCCGATTCGGAAACCGATTTGATTGCAGACTCGACATCGGATTTGAACATGGTGAACAATTGCATCGCCTGTTCGGATGAGGATTGCTGCTTCGTCGAATTTTTAAACTGGACAAAAATAAAAATCAGACCAACGAGCAAGACCGCAATGATGGATAAGATTATTATTTCCACATTCTCTCCGTGATAAGTTCCAAATCACAAGCTCCAACTCTCAGTCCCGAAGCGGTGCCTTGCTTTTTGTCCTTTCGAGAATTGGAGCGTGGTGCCCGGAAATTGAAGCTCTGTATCGTGTACCACTTCACTAGAACATTTTCTTTCTTCTCGTCAGATATGCCGTCAGCGCCTTGTCGAACGGTGTTGAAGTGCTGAGGAGTGCATAGTCGATATCGTTCTCGAAGCACTTACCTTTCAGATCATGGATGAAGCTGTTCACGCTTTTCCTGTAAGCCGTCTTCAAGGCAGAAACCTGGGTGGAGATTCGTTCCCCGGTTTCAAGATCTGTAAACGAAGCGTCCCCGGGAAAATCGAGATTCATTTCCGCATCGTCCAAAACATGAAAAGCGATGACTTCATTTTTCCGATGACGAAAATGCTTCAATGCGGTGATGACGCTTTTCGTCTCGTCTAAGAAATCGCTGATGACGATAATCAAGCCGCGACGCTTTATCCTTTCGGCAAGTGAAGAGAGCGCAGTCGCAGTCGAGGTTCTTGAATTTGCCCGCAGATTAGACAACTCGGCCAGAAGGAGTTTCATATATGAATAAGTGAGATGCGGCTCGAAGAGGCGTCTCACTGTCTCGTCATATATCGCAAGTCCCGTCGCATCCTGCTGTTTCATCATCAGGTAAATCAATCCCGCGGCAAGGTAAGACGCATACTCAAGCTTTGTAATCTCTCCGTCGTGTTTAAATCCCATCGAGTTGCTCGCATCAATGAGAATATAAGCCTTGAGATTGGTCTCTTCTTCATATTGCTTTATGTAAAGCCGATCACTTCTTCCGAAAACTTTCCAATCGATATTGCTTATATCGTCGCCGGGGAAATATTGCCTGTGTTCCGCAAACTCGACGCTGAAGCCATGGTACGGGCTCCTGTGCATTCCAACGAGGAATCCTTCGACGATCAGCCTTGCTCTCAACTCCATCCCGGATAATTGAGAGATGAATTTCGGCGTCAATATCTTGAGTGCGTTCTCGCTCATTTATAGGTAAATTTACTGAAATTGGAGGCCAAAACCATCGCGGTAATTTTTTCTAACGTACAAATCGTTTAGATTAAAACAGTCACTTCTGACCAATTTATCGAAAGAGGATATGTTGTACGGATCGGTTCGAAGTTCTCACGCACGGCTCCACCGCGAATCTCGAAGGATAGCATCGGTGGCGCGCCAGAAGACCGGCACTTATCGAAATATTGACCAGGATTTCCGCTTGACATTCAATTCCGATCATCATATATTAGGAATAATTCCTGTTATTACTTTTGTTTGTGCATTAGCTTAAACCTAACATCGCAAGGAGATTGACATGAAAGACAAGAAAGGAAGTGAATATTATGAGTGAAGAAAACAAGTGCCCGGTAGCGGGCGGCGGCACAACGAACCGAGACTGGTGGCCGAACCAGTTGCGGCTCGATATCCTGCACCAGCATTCCTCCAAGTCCAATCCTATGGGCGGGGATTTCAACTACGCGAAAGAGTTCAAGAAGCTCGACTTCAAGGCCGTGAAGAAGGACCTCCGCGCGCTGATGACCGACTCACAGGACTGGTGGCCGGCGGACTTCGGACACTACGGACCTCTTTTCATCCGGATGGCATGGCACAGCGCCGGGACATACCGCACCCACGACGGCCGCGGCGGCGGCGGGCATGGTAACCAGCGCTTTGCCCCCATCAACAGCTGGCCCGACAACGTCAGCCTCGACAAGGCACGCCGGCTGCTCTGGCCGATCAAACAGAAGTATGGCCGGAAAATTTCCTGGGGCGACCTGATGATCCTCGCCGGCAACGTTGCTCTGGAATCGATGGGATTCAAGACATTCGGTTTCGGCGGCGGGCGTGAAGACATCTGGGAACCTGAACAAGACACCTACTGGGGTTCCGAAAACAAGTGGCTGGATGACAAGCGCTACTCCGGCGACCGTGATCTTGAAAATCCTCTCGCTGCTGTGCAGATGGGACTGATTTATGTCAATCCGGAAGGTCCGAACGGCAACCCGGATCCGATCGCGGCGGCCAAGGACATCCGCGAGACTTTTGCGCGCATGGCGATGAACGACGAAGAGACGGTGGCGCTCATCGCAGGAGGTCATACCTTTGGCAAGACCCACGGTGCCGGCCCTGCGTCCCATGTGGGTCCCGAGCCGGAAGCGGCCCCCATCGAGGAGCAGGGCCTCGGCTGGAAGAGCAGCTTTGGCACG
>Ga0326727_10024570_pt1 | contig 11380 bp, 11 predicted proteins | sample MB2enrmetagenome_FD_207643 | JGI IMG/M metagenome (GOLD analysis project Ga0326727, IMG submission 207643) | Lab enriched peat soil microbial communities from McLean, Ithaca, NY, United States - MB29MY | ecosystem: Environmental > Terrestrial > Soil > Wetlands > Peat | place: USA: New York... | reverse complement strand
TATTGAGCATCGCCTCCAACTTGTCTAAGTCTTGGTCAATTTGTCGTTCATCGATTCCCTTGGCAATGCTGTTAATAATCTGGGCTGAATATGTGGCAATTCTAGCCCAAAACTGCCTCTCAGCAATTGTAAGCTGTCGCTCGACCCCACTTTCATCTACAACTCGCTTAACTCTACCGCGAGCGTAATCAGAAGCAATCTCAAAAATCTCCTCAAGCCGCACAATCAACTTCTGCCGCGTCCGTTGAGTATCAACATGCAAAATGCGCCGCATCTTGGAAAGACGCAGAGATACACGCAACCGATTATCTAAACGATAACGCAAACCCTCTCCTCCCTACTATTTACAACCCGAATCAATCAGTAAAAAGCATTGTCAAACCAAATGGCCTATCGTTGAAGACTCCCTCTTCCACGCGTATCGATAAGGACTTCGCCTTTCTCAACGTCGGGCACAAGATGAACTTTGACTGGCTCGTTTAACTGCGCAATCACATCCATTCGCGTAATTTTAGAAATCACTTCGCTGATTTTTCTGTCATAGTGGCTGTTGCGTAGAATTATGCCTCGAATTTTTCTTTCCTGCACTTTGTTAACGTTTCTTTTATGCATAACATCATCTCAACGCCACTCAAAGGCGGCGAAACGAAAGCGACACGAGACCCTTGGCAAACCACAATTATCTAGTTCTTTTTGAGTCCTGCCAGGTAGCTTCGGACTGCTTCTTTGACCAGTTCTGCTCGTGAGGTATAGCCGAGGTTTTGGCTTCTTCTGACGCGGTCGATTTCTGCCACGAGCTCTTTTGGCAACTTGACTGTGACCCAGTCGGAGTCTGTCATTCTTGTGTCACTGTTGACACACCCATGTCATGGGTCATATTTAGGCATTGCCAACACCAACCACTCAATCATTCACCCACAAAACCCTAGACCCCTCAACAAGTTTAGACAGTTAAGTTTAAATCTCTGTTACTCACAAATGAATCATAAGTGACATAAGCATGTCATCTGAAGAAACTAATTCTGACGAGTACACAACCGTAAGACTGCCAAAAGAAATCATGGACGAAATAGACCAAATCATCAAGCGTGGCACAAGAGGGTACAAAAGCAGAGCCGAATTCATAAAAGAAGCCATAAGAAAAAGGTTTGAAGAACTGAGCACTGCACAATCCATGCCAAAGCTGCCATCCTTAGAGCATTTTAACGTGAGTGAAGAAGGAGTCAGAATTCTAGACAGAACCCTCGCCAGCAAAACATCAACGGGAAGAATAATAGACGTTTACTTCAAGCCAGACAACGTTTGGTGCGATTACTGCCAATCCAGCAACTGCCAACACACCAGATTCGCCCTCGATCTTCCAGCTGTACAGGAGATCCTAAACAAAAAAGGCTGGACAATAAAAGTATAAGAACCTATACTGAATTGAAAATGAAAGTTTTCTTATCGATTGGGAATTGGGAAAAGAAAATTCTCCCTAAGCACACTAGCTAAAGTGCGACTATCTCCCTTATCCTTTTTGCCATCTAAATGACCAGCCAAAAAGAGTAATCCTCCCTATTTTCTAGTTTCTGAAATAGCGCTTGTGGTCTCTTTATCGATTTAATAAATCAAGCATTAAGTGCTGATTCGTTTTCTAATTGCTTCGTACTGTTCGGGCGTGAACACTTCTTCTTCACATGTGGGACATCTAAGTGCTTTCACATTGCGCAGTATAACGCCGTCAAGTTCAAAGTCAAACTCGACTTCGACGTATTCAACGCAGCATGTCGGACAAAGTAAAGCACTTGCCTTAACGCTTCTGGGTTTATTGGGTGAATTTTTTTCCAAGTTCTTCTGCCCAAGCCTCTACCTTAGCTAGGTCTGTGTTATCCACCATGGTTTTTCCCATGATTTTTATTCGCCCGCCGAAGGCTTCTGTAGCTACAGGATTGATGTTTGGATATTTATCGAGGGTGTTTTCGACGAATTTGACTTTTGCATCTTCATAGCTTCCTGGTGTACCTGCCCAAGAAGAGGAAACAAAGAAAGCAACTCGTTTGCCACTGAGGTCGTTTTCAAGAAACTTTAGGGCTTTATTGTAAACCTTGCCGCCTCTGACGCCTCCGCCGATAACAAAATTTTTGTACTGCGTTAGGTCGGGGATTTTTTGCTCTTTGAGGTCAACCAAGTCAACTTCTAATTGATATTTGGAACGCAAGACGTCGGCAATTTTTTTTGCTGCCTCTTCAGTGGCTCCACTCTTAGTTTCATACGCTATAAGAGTCTTGTTTCCATCCATTTTTTAGGCACTACCCTGCGGCTCTCCAACCGGAACAATTCTAGCGCCACAGCGATTGCAGAAAACTGAGCCAGAAGGATTCTTTGCGCTGCACTTCGGGCAAACAACAGTTTCTACTTGCACAGGTTTTGGCCTTAGGCTCTCCTTAGCTTTCTGAACGGCTGATTGCATTTCACGCTCGGCAATATTGAAGGCTTTCTCAAGCTCTAATCCCACGGTATAAAAAGCCTCCCGCAACTCGTCGGAAGGATAAACAGCGTTTGCAGCTCTGCCTTTCGCGGTTTTAGTGCCGCATTTTGGGCAAAAATTAGCGTCATCAGCTATTTTTTCGCCACAGTTAGAACAGTTAGCCAAACTTTTTCACCATAAATACTCATGTTGTATTGCGAATTTAAGCCTTTATTGATTTAAGAGATTCAAGTAAAAAAGATAATACAAAAAAGTTAGGTGGGGGAACGCTTAATGGAGTTTTTGTTTGGCTTCTTCAATAAGCTTTATCGTTTGTAAGCGCCATGGCTCAAAGTTCTGCGTCGTTGTGGGGTATGTGTTGTAGTGTGCACCAACCTGCCTCATCAGCGTAACTGTCAAACTCAACTTTTTGAGAAATCCGACGCGTCGAATACCTCTGAAAACCCGTTTGGCAGTTTCAGTAATGTTCAGGTGGAAGTCATCGCCCATGCCCGCTTTTAGCACGTCATCTTCGGTCATGAGTTTCTGGTTCATGCCGTAGTTTAGGTCTTCGTCGCTGCAGGATAAGAGAAACATGCGGAACACGTCTAGGCTTGCTTGTTTTTTGCCGTAAGTTTCAATGTACTTCTTGTTATAACTCCACAACGCCTCTTTGGTAGGCTCGCCCTTGGCTAAGGCTTCAACGATTGTTTGCCCGGCAAAGTATCCGCTAAGCATTGATGGTCCGATGCCGCCGCCGTGAATCGGATTAACCAGCGAAGCAGCATCTCCAACAAGCACGATGCCGTTGGCAACCATGTTATCCAGCGGTCTTCTCGTCGGGTCAAACCATGCGCCCGCATCCAAAACAAGTGATCCCTCAAACGCCAGTTTCGCGAATGTGTTATCGTATAGTTGTTTTTTGGGATTGGGGTATTTGCCGCGCATGCATATGCCTAAGCCAACGTTAACTCTGGCGCCGCCTTTGGGGAAAATCCACACGTAACCGCCTGGAGCAACTTTCTGGTTGAGGTAAATTTCGCAGAAACGAGTGTTCTCGGTTTCCTGTTTTAACTGGCGGATTTCTCGGTAACAAGCCTCAACATCCTCATTTTCTATTTCTTTGTCTATGCCCATTTCCTGTGGAAGCTGATGTCTTACAACACCAAAGAAACCGCTGGCGTCCACAACAACTTTGCTTCTTAACTGCACAGTTTGACCAGTTTTCATGTTTTTAGCTACTACACCAACTGCTGCGTCCTTCTCAATTATTGGTGAACGGAAATTCATGTTATCCTCAAGGATAACGCCTCTGTCAGTTGCCTTTTTCAGTACCCATTGTCCGAAAAGACGCCTGTTAAGCAAGTACCCGACAAACTCCTTATCCGCTATGGTGAAAACTGTGTTCTCGTCAGGGGAATAAATTTTGATACCGTCAATTCGAGTCTCTAATTCGCCTCCAGTCGGTTTCTCCAGCCCCAGAAACTTTAGGTGGTGTTCTCCGAGAGCGTCGCCGCAGATTTTTTCTCCAATCTGCTCGCGTTTTTTCTTTTCAATTATGCAAACTTTTAAGCCTGATTCAGCCATGGTTTTTGCGGCTAAGCAGCCTGCTGTTCCCGCGCCAACAACTACGGCATCATATTTTTCCAAGAACTTGGCTCCTCCATGACCTGATGTAATTTGTATACCTTGTTGTATTAGTAAACCCTTATAAATTATGAAGTGAGTCAAACTACACCGAGTGTAAAGGCGATGAGTGCTCCATTAACTTTAAGCGCTGAATTCCGAAAAATCGTGGAAGCCCGCATGAACCAAGTGTTAAAAGGCGTGGAGGAAACCTTCAACCAAATAATAGAAACCCAAAAGATAACGCCCACCGAGCTTAAAGAAGAACTTGATAGTCTGCAAGAAAGCTTCAACCTTTTATTCCAGAAATGGAGCCTTGAAATACTCTACACACTACTGCTCAAAAACGCCATCGGTTTTGGCGGAATAAAAAAAATCTTAACCGTCAATTCCCGCACGCTCTCAGATAAACTGAAGATGCTTCAAAAGCATGGTTATATAACAAGGAATGTTACTGCTGGCCCGCCGTTGCGAGTGAAGTATTCTCTAACTGCCAAGGGAAAAAACACTGTACTGCTTGCATTGCCGCTCTTGTACTATTCAAGCTCATCAGAAGTTAAGGCTTAACTGGTTTCCTCTCATTCCGCTTTAATGGTCGAGGCAGGCTCGTTGTTTCCTTCACAGTTTCAAAAACCATGCACGTCAGCGTCTTCTCTAAACCATTAATCAATCGCAGCTTGTCAACTACAAATTTTCCGACTGCATCCACGTTTTCAGCACGAAGTTTCACTAGCAGATCCCAATCGCCAGTAATAATGTGGACTTCCTGCACTTCAGGAAACCGAGCTATTTCTTCAGCAACCTCTCTCTGAGAAACTGGGGCATCATCGGTTTTTGCCCTGTATGAAACTGAGGCTAAGACGAAGGCAGCTGTGCCTAAATTCAGCTTTTCAGGAGACAGAATTGCCCTGTACTGCTTTATTATGCCTAGTTCTTCCATGCGTTTTGTTTTTGCGAAAACAGTGGTTATTGGCGAATTGATTTTTTTGGCGATTTGCTTGGCTGTGAGTTTACTGTTTTCTTGGATTAAAACCAAGATGGCAAGGTCTTTCTCGTCTAGTTTTATGCTCATATGTAAATATTACAGGTTACAAGTATAAAAGCTTGTAATAATTGTAATTTATCCATGTTTTATTATAAAAAATTTATTATCTGCTTTGCGCAGTGTAGTTTCCAATAAGTTAACTAAGGTGACTACACTTGAAGGACAAACAAGAAACTATTCAAATGGAAATTCCCAAACCATTAGATCAACTTTCACCAAGCGAATTAGAAAGGAAAACCTGCATAGGCAAAATAATGACCCACACGCTAAAAAGCCTCACATCCACATTCGTAGACAAAGGCTACCAGTGGCTCCTTCCAGTAGCCCTAAGCCAATGCACCGACCCACTCTGGCCTGACCCAGGTGCCTCCATTGAGAAAAGGATAGAAGTAGACATCTACGGCAAACCTGTACGTGCAACAGCAAGCATGATCATCCATAAACTTGTCGGCGCATCAACCGCATACCCCAAACTTTTCATCCTTTCACCCAACATACGCATCGAGAAAGTAGAACGGGCTAAAACAGGCAAACACACCTACGAGTTCACACAACTTGACTTTGAAGCCAGAGACGCCACCTCAAAGGAAATCATGACATTAACAGAAGATGCTCTTTGCACGCTAGTAAAAGATTTAAAACGTAAATTGAAAGGCGAATTAACTACGCTGGGGCGCTCTGATGATCTGAAGGCACTGAAGGCACCGTTCAAAATTTACGACCGCGTTGAACTTGAAGCAAGATACGGCGCAGACAAATGGGAAGCAGGCATAACCAGAGACACAACAGAACCCGTTTGGGTGATGAACATCCCCAGAGAATTCTACGATTATGAAGACTTGAACACGGGCAAATGGGATAACTTCGATTTATTCCTGCCACAATTCGGCGAAGTGCTCTCAGGCGCCAAACGTGAATGGGAATACTCAAAAATCTCAAGGAAGATCGAGCGCGACAAAGTTAAAAAAGAAAACTACGCGTTGATACTTACAATGGCTAAAGAAGGCCGATTGAAACCCACTGCTGGCGGAGGCATAGGCATGGAACGCTTAGTAGGCTGGATTGCAGGCGTCAAACATATTGGTGAATGTCAACCGTTTCCGAGAGTACCTGGAACTGTAAATGAACTCTAAAACTGTGTAAAGAAACAGGGCGGCAATCGATACAATAATCAACTTTTCTTTTTATTGCAAAAAGTTTATCATTTACGTATGCAACCTACTGAAAGGAACGCGAATAAACCCTGAAAAGATTGGAGTGAAAAGAAATGGCTATAATGAATCCATACCTTGAGGCTGTACAGCCTAAACTTAGCGCGTCCGATTTCAAGAAACTAAGCGCCATAGATAACCCTAACGTTCATGAGTTTATAGCGAAGGAAAGCGACCTCTGTCAACCTAAAGAAATATTCATCTGCACCGACTCCGCTGAAGACATCGCACGTGTTCGGAAACAAGCAATCGTTTCAGGTGAAGAACAAGCAATCTTAAGCTTACCTGGACACACTGTGCATTTTGACGGCGAATATGACCAAGGACGGGACCGTCAAGCTACCAAGTATCTTGTACCCAAAGGCATTTTCCTAAGCAAAGCCCTCAACCAAATGGACCGTCAAGAAGGGTTAGCTGAGGTTAGAAGTTTACTTCGGGATTCCATGCAGGGAAAAACAATGATTGTCCGATTCGTCTCACTGGGGCCGCAAGATTCAATCTTTACCATCCTGGGATTACAATGCACAGACTCATGGTATGTTGCGCACTCTGAAGACCTGCTTTACCGCCCTGGATATGAGCAATTTTTAAAGGCAGGGCCAAAAAGTGACTTCCTACGCGTTCTGCACTCGGCTGGAAAGCTAGATGGGGACATGGTCAGTGTAGAATATGATAAAAAATGCGTGTACATTGACCATATGGATAATACCATTTACAGTGTTAATACACAATATGCCGGAAATTCTGTCGGCTTCAAAAAACTCGCCTTCCGTTTGGCTATCCGTAAAGCAAGCAGTGAAGGCTGGCTAGCGGAACACATGCTGCTCATGGCCGTGTTTGGTCCTGGTGGACGTAAAACCTATTTTGCCGGAGCTTTCCCAAGCGCTTGCGGGAAAACCTCAACAGCTATGCTCCCTGGAGAAACAATTCTTGGCGATGACATAGCTTACATCCGAGTCATAGACTCTGCTGCCCGTGCAGTTAACGTTGAATCAGGCATATTCGGCATTATACAAGACGTTAACCCCAAGGACGACGCGTTAATCTACAAGCTACTAACTAGCCCAGGCGAAATCATCTTCTCTAACGTGCTGGTTAAGGACGGCAAACCATACTGGCTAGGCATGGGGCAAGAGCTTCCCAAAGAAGGCTTAAACTATACTGGAGCGTGGTATGAAGGCAAAAAAGACGAGAACGGTAACGAAATTCCACCTGCCAACAAGAACGCTCGTTACACACTAGCACTCAAAACATTGGAAAACTGTGACCCTCAACTTCACAATCCCATGGGTGTTGAATTAGGCGGCATAATGTACGGCGGACGCGATGCTAAGGCTTACGTGCCTGTTCAGCAAAGCTTCAACTGGGAACACGGCATAGTCGCTTACGGCGCATCTCTTGAGTCTGAAACCACCTTCGCTACCGTCGGTCAAGAAGGCGTTCCAGAAATTAACATGATGAGCATCCAAGACTTCATCTCAATCCCACTTGGCAGAAACATTCTCAACAACTTGCATTTCGGACGGAAGCTCAAAAAGCAACCCGTCATCTTCGGAGTTAACTATTTCTTGAAGGAAGTAGGCAACGGCAAATACCTAAACAGTCCACAGGATAAGCATGTTTGGTTAAAATGGATGGAGCTGAGAGTACATAACGAAGTTGACGCTTTGAAATCTCCAACAGGGTACATTCCGAAATATGAGGATTTACGCAGGCTATTCAAACAAGTGTTAGGCAAAAACTATGCTAAAGACGATTACATTAAACAATTCACAATTCGGCTTCCAGAAAACTTGGCGAAGATTGAACGGGTACAACGGTTCTACCAGGAAAACGTCACTGACACGCCGCTAGAATTATTCGGTGTATTGTATCTGCAGCGTCAACGCTTGCTTGAAGCTCAAGAAAAATACGGTGACTACATCTCACCCGAAAATTTCGAAAAAGAAAAAGCAGACTGAGGCTTCCAAAATTGAAGACGACGACAATATTCCACCACTTTCTATGCGTAGAATTTTTAAACGAATCGTACATATTGACTACTAATTCATAACCGTTATTTAACAATGGCAATCATTGGAAATTTAAAGAAAAACAAGGTGAAGATAAAAGATGATGAAAAAGCCACAAAAGAAAGAAGACGCAGCCTACAAAATAAATTTAGTCACTATTGAAGGCGACGGCTCTTTCCCCTGCCCCAAATGCGGAATTACAATCTCTCCCGAAGACGAGACAGAGGAAAACTACAGAATCCTAGAAACTAAGGTTGTCAACGAAGAACTTGCTGAATTAATCATCGCATGTGGCAAATGCCGAAGTACGATAGTACTTACAGGTTTTCAAGGGTTTTGACGCTTAGCTCGGCAAATTTTATTAATTAATTAACTTTCATTTTGCCAGAAAGCTTGGATGTAAACAGAAAAGCCGATAAAGAAGCCAACTAAAATTACAGTTAACGATCTTCTTAAATTTTAATAAGATGCATGCTAAAGATTCAGTCTGCATTAACGAGTTTGGTTTTTAGGCAAATAGTTTATTTTGTCTCTCAGCATTAATGAATATTGGTCTGTATGCTTATTGAGACGTTCACGGTCGGCATGTTATCAACAAACTGCTATGTCATTAACTCGCGGCAAACGAAAGAGGCAATCATCATCGATCCAGGATTGGACTTTTCTTCTGAAGCCCAACAAATTCTCGATTACATAACGCAAGGCGCATTAAAAGTTGAGTTAATAGTGAACACTCATGGGCACTCGGATCACATAAGCGGCGATGCCCTTTTCCAAGAAAAGTACAATGTTCCCATTTGCATTCACAAGTATGATGCTCATTCTATTGAAGAGTTTAACAAAGGCAAGTTTCCAGCAAATGTCCTTTTGGAGGACGGCAGCTTAATCAAGTTCGGCGACGAATCTCTGAAGGTTATGCACACCCCCGGGCACACGCCTGGCAGCATCTGTCTTCTAGGAGAGCGGCTAGTTTTCACTGGCGACACATTGTTCGCTGGAGGAATCGGCAGAACAGATTTTCCAGAAAGCTCAGTCAGCGACATGAAGATTTCTTTGCAAAAGCTTGCGCGCTTGCCCGATAATTTTTTAATTTACCCAGGGCATGGACCTGCATCTATAATGGGTGAAGAAAAAAGAGTTAATCCCTTTCTGAACAGTAGAGATAGTTTTTAATTGCGCTTTTGTTTTGCTGGAGGAAGGGAGGCATAGGTGATAGGAGCGTCAGGGTTGGGAAGACTGAGCGTAGAAGCTACGAGGTAGGCTGGAGAGTCCACACGGTCGCGTCGATGTCGGCACTTCCATTAACCTATATTGTTAGGGCTCCACACGTCAACGATAAAGACCTGGTTGAACCGTTGTTGAAGCAGGCTCCAAACTGCTTATGCATTATGGAAAGCGCGTCAGTCACGTCATAGGAGTGGCTAAGGTGCGGATACATGTGACCCTATGCTTCGCGTGCATGTATGCCGTGGCAATCTTGGCTCACAGGATAGGCAGACCGGAACTTGCCAACAGCATCGCAGCTGTCGCGTACTAAACGCCTAAAAAAGACTCCATTTGCGAAATCAAGCTAAAAAAGAATTAATGACCACTTATGCGCGCGCGAAATTTGGCGAGCACATTGTGGAGCAGAGAGGCTGGCGTTCGCGCGCTTGAAATAACTGAAAGCCTTGGAAGAGCTGACAAAGCAGTTTCACCAACGTTCTTCAACATATAATATCGGGACAAGCAGCGCGCTTTGGGGTCGGAAGCTTTCCTCCGAGTCATAAATAGAAAATGGCTACGAAGTTCGCGCGCCGCGCTTTGGCTCTTGCGCCCTTGTATTAATGATCATTCGTTTAGCGTCTCGGCGAGTAAGCGGCGTTCAGCTCGTCTTAAATGAACTGCTAAGGTAGAACTCGAAAGACCAAGCTTTTCCGCAAGTTCATCTACGCTTACTTTTCTGGGCGTATCAAAGTAGCCAAGCCTAAAAGCCAAAGAAATCGCTTCCTGCTGCTTTTCAGTCAAGCGACTGATCGGCGAATTGAGCGAAAATTTGGCATCCGTCAGCGACAGCACCTTGTAGTTAACTCCAGTAGTTTCAAGGAACCCCTTAATCTGATCATTATCTCCGACAAGGGTAACTCTGACTTTTCCATCCCTGACAGCAAAAGGTAACATGGGGTACATTCCGCTTCCGATAAATGTTCCTGAACTTGACGGAGCCGATTTTCCCCTGATAAAAAAAATGCAAGCTCCTCCATCATGCTCTAAAAGTTGATATTCGACTTTGATGTCATGAAGAAGTGACTTTAGAAGTTCTTCAACTTTCATAGAATCATCCTTGGATTCTAGTCTGAATATGGCTGCAACTTCAGAGGAATCAAGTCGTAAAATATGTAGCATCTCCAATGACTTGATTTTTTTCATGGTTTCGAGCCTGTTTAGTTCAGTCAATTGAGCTTTCTTAATTAATTCGGAATTGTCCCCTGCTCCAGATTTTTTGAGTCTCTCGATTTCTCGATCCTTGATTTTTTTAATTGATTCGTTGATTGACCATTCTACAACTAGCCTGCGCATGTGATTTACATTGCTTTCATTCAATAAATAAATTGTGGTAGCGAATATGCTCGCTATAAGATTAATCCGCATTGATGTCATTCAGTTAAAAGAAAAAGATTCGAAGTTGAACAGTATGGTTGAATACAAATGGGTTGCCCTTTCAAACACAACTATAGGCACACTAATGGCTACGATTGATTCTTCTATTGTTCTGATAGCCTTGCCAGCTATTTTCAGAGGTTTAAACGTTAATCCGTTTACTTCTTTTCAATATCTGCTCTGGATACTATTCGGCTACAGCATCGTCACCGCAACCTTGCTTGTAACCTTCGGCAGAATATCAGATATGCTCGGAAGAGTCAAACTATACAACTTAGGATTTGCCATATTCACAGTAGGCTCACTCCTCTGTGCCATAACACCAAGCCAAGGCAATCTGGGAGCAATCGAACTAATCGCATTTAGACTCATACAAGGCGTCGGTGGAGCATTTCTT
>Ga0326727_10024569_pt1 | contig 11380 bp, 9 predicted proteins | sample MB2enrmetagenome_FD_207643 | JGI IMG/M metagenome (GOLD analysis project Ga0326727, IMG submission 207643) | Lab enriched peat soil microbial communities from McLean, Ithaca, NY, United States - MB29MY | ecosystem: Environmental > Terrestrial > Soil > Wetlands > Peat | place: USA: New York... | reverse complement strand
GCCTCTTTCTTGTCCATGTAGAGGAGGGGGTCGAAGTTCTTCACTTCGGCCGCGATTTTAGTTTCGGTTCGAGATGCGTCGAAGCGAGTTATCGGGCCCACTCCGCTCTTGCCCTGCTTGAGCGAGTTCCAGAAGGTGGCGACGTCGTTGCCCACCGGGCTGATCACGCCGAGGCCGGTCACGGCTACTCTCTTTTGCATTGCTTATCCTTTCGGCCGCCTACAGGGCCGTCTCATTGAAACTCAATATTAGCAAAAACGAGGCTGCGCGTCACTGGAGAAGGGCCTACCAGCGGATGACATTCGCTCCGTAGGTAAGACCAGAGCCGAAGCCGACGAGCATTACGAGCTCTCCCTGCTTGAGCAGGCCCTTCTCATTCATTTCATTAAGGGCCAAAGGAATGCTCGCCGAAGATGTGTTCGCGAATTCCTGGATGTTGAGATAGAAGCGGGCCTCGGGTATGCCGAGGCGTTTAGCCGCGGCCTGGACTATGCGAGCGTTGGCCTGATGGGGGACGATCCAGGCGAAGTCCTCTAGGCGGTACATCGAGGCGTGGAGGATCCGCTCAATGAGGACGGAGATAGACTTCACCGCGAAGTTATAGACCTCTTTGCCGTCCATTTTAATGGTAGGGACTAGCGGATCGGAGCGCTTGAAAGCGTCTTTTCGTTCAACTTGATCGAGGTAGAGGGCCTTGGCCCCGCTGCCCTCCGCGCCGAGGATCGAGGTGAGTACGCCTCGCCCTCCTTCTTCGATGCGAGATATGACCGCTGCCCCGGCGCCATCGCCGAAGAGAACGCAGGTCGAGCGGTCTTTCCAATCAGTGATGCGCGAGAGAGTATCGGCCCCGATTACGAGCGCATGCCTGCCTTTGTGCGCCTCGAGCATGCTCGAAGCCACGTCGAGGGCGTAGACGAATCCTGTGCAGCCCGCCGTGACATCGAAGGCAGTGCAGCCTTGGGCGCCGATCTTGTCCTGCACGATGCAAGCCGTAGCCGGAAAGCCGAAGTAATCCGGCGTGGCTGTGGCGAGGACGATGATATCTATCTCGCGGGGACTGACTTTAGCTTTCTCGAGTGCGTTCAAGGCCGCTAGGGTGGCGAGGTCGCTCGTTTGCTGCCCTTCCGCCGCTATATGCCTGGCGCCTATACCCGTGTGCGAGCGTATCCATTCATCGGTTGTATCGACCATGGCGGCGAGTTCGTCGTTGCTTATTCTCCGTTCAGGAATGCTCACTCCAATCGATCTGACGAGTATCGACATGCTTCCCCCATGACAAAGAGGTTCATTTTTGTCAAAACAAAGGAATACTAAAACGTGCAGAATGTCAATATGACATCTACCAGGCAATTGTCAGTATCTCCGAAGAGTAAGCGACTGTTCTTGACGTATCTATATAAATAAGACTATTATTCAGTTACCGAGGACAGCAGAATGGAGACCATTAAAGGAGATCAAAAAAAAATCGACCACAAGATTATCGTGTGCATGGGGTCCTCTTGTTATCTGCGCGGCAATCTGCGGAATACGGAAATCATTCGCGAATATATCGAGGAGAAAGGCCTTGCCACTTCTGTGGAGTTTTCGGGCGCCCTCTGCTCGGGACAGTGCAAGGAAGGGCCCGTCATTACCATCGATGGGGAGACCTACACCAACGTGGATAGTTCTGGTCTTCTTCCTCTCCTTCGCTATCGATTGTCCGCCCCCGATGCCTGAGAATTAGAGATGGACCGTCAGTATCCGATCTTCACCGAGAAGGCTGCATGCCAGGACTGCTACAAATGCGTCCGGAACTGTCCGGTCAAAGCGATCAAGGTCGAAAACGATCATGCCCTTATCGTGCATGAGAGCTGCGTCTTCTGCGGAACATGCGTGCTCTCCTGTCCTGTCGGCGCGAAGAAGGTCCGCGACGACGTACCAAAGGTCAAGCGCCTGCTCCAGATCCGTAAGAAAGTGATAGTCAGCCTCGCCCCTTCATTCGTGCCCGAGTTTGCGCCCGCTACGCCCGATCAGGTGGCTGCCTCCCTCCGCGCCCTCGGCTTCTGGGCTGTATCGGAGACCGCCATCGGGGCGGACCTCCTCAACGCTCATATCGCCGAGACTCTATCGCTTCCCGACGCCAAGGGCATCTATATTTCATCTGCCTGTCCTGCGGCAGTCGATCTCGTACGAAAGTATCACCCGAATCTTGCGCAGAGAATAGTGGGCGCATATTCCCCTGCCTTCGCGCATGCCTCCTACCTCAAGAAGCTCTATGGTCCCGATGTCGGCGTCGTCTTCATCGGACCCTGTATAGCGAAGAAGGGAGAGGCGGACGCCCACGAAAAGCTCGTCGACGCGGCTCTTGGCTTCAAGGAGCTCCAGGCCTGGTTCGAGGAAATGGGCATACTGCCCGAACGCATGCAGGTTCCCGAAGCGCCCTCCGGCGACGCCGCCTTCGTCCCGCGCAGGGCGGGAAGGGGAAGCATCTACCCCGTCGAGGGCGGCATGATCTCCAGTCTCCGACGGCACCGCATCGAGGGGTCTGTCTCTTTCATGTCCTTCACCGGCCTTCCCGCCATTTCGCGGGCGATAGCCGACCTCGAGTCCGCTCCCGTGAACGAGCCAGTATTCCTCGAGCTCCTCGCTTGCGAGGGCGGCTGCATCAACGGTCCCGAGATGAGTTCTGGCCGCGGCACGGTCGCCAAGCGCCTCGAGGTGATGGACTACGCCAGGCTCTCCGAGGCCGAGCCCTTTGCGGACCATGAGCTGCCGATTGCCGAGGGCATTGAGGCCGAGCCCATCTCCGAGTCTCCTATTTCCGAAGCCGACCTCCGCTTTGCCCTCACTACGGTGGGCAAGTATTCACGCGAGGACGAGCTCAACTGCTCGGGCTGCGGCTACGATAGCTGCCGCGATTTCGCCCGGGCCATGCTGCGCGGACGCGCCGAGAAGACGATGTGCGTCTCGCACATGCGCAAACTCGCCCAGAAGAAGACTAACGCCCTCATCCGCTCCATGCCTTCCGGCGTCGTCATCGTCGATAGGAGCCTCACGATAGTCGAGTGCAACCGTCAGTTCGCCGAGCTCGCGGGAGCGGACACCCTCGTGGCCTGGGAGGCCAAGCCCGGCCTCGAGGGCGCCAGCCTCTCCAAAGTCATGCCAGCCCTCGAGGAGATATTCGAGGCTGTGAACGTCAATGGCCTTGAGATCGACCGGGACCTCAAGCTTGGGAAAAAGGTGGTCAACATCTCGGCCTTTGCCGTGGAGCAGGGTGCCTTCGCCGGCGCCGTTGTCCAGGACATCACCCTTCCCTCGGTTCGCAAGCAGCGCATCGTCTCGCAAGCGAGCAAGGTCATCGACAAGAACCTCGCCGTCGTTCAGAAGATCGCCTACCTTCTCGGCGAGAACGCGGCGGAGACCGAGTCGATCCTCAATTCGATCATCGGTAGCTTCACCTCCGGCGAGGACGATGAGAGTAAGAAGAAGGAGTCATGATCGGAGCATTCGTCGAGGTGGGCTACGCCCAGGAGAACAAGCGGGGCCAGAGGGTGCCCGGCGATACCTTCATCTCGCAGCGCGACCCTGCGACGGGCCGCGTCATCAGCGCCCTCTCCGACGGACTGGGCTCCGGCATCAAGGCGAACGTCCTCGCGACGCTGACCGCCACCATGGCTTTGAAGGGCGTGGCCGACGGCACGCCCATCGAGAAGACCGCCCAGCTCATCATGCGTACCCTTCCCGTCTGCCGCGAACGCAAGATCAGCTACGCCACCTTCAGCATCGTCGATATTCTTTCACAGGGGAAAGTGCGGATCATCGAGTACGGCAATCCCTCCTTCGCGCTCTTCCGGGGCGGGGAGAGCTGCAAGAGCGAGCATCGCGAGCTCCTCGCCCAGCGCCGCAAGGGCCGCGGCAGGCAGGAAGTGCCCGAGTCCCTCGCCACGCTCCGCCTCCAGTACTCGGAGTTCCAGGCCGCTCCCTTCGACCGCGTCGTTTTCTTCTCGGACGGCGTGTCCCAGGCTGGGATGGGCGGCCGCGCCCATCCCTTCGGCTGGGGCCGCGACGGTGCCGTGGAGCGGATGCAGGAGATTCTAGGCGAAAATCCTGGCGTGTCAGCCCGCGAACTCGCGCGCCTCACCGTCCAGGAAGCGCTCATACGCGACGGCTACTCCGCGAAGGACGACATCTCCTGCGGCGTCATCTACTTTCGCGAGCCCAGACAGCTCCTTGTGCTCACCGGTCCGCCCTTCGACAAGGGGCGCGACTCCGAGGCCGGCCGCATAGTCGAGGAGTTCAAGGGGCGCAAGATCATCGCAGGCGGCACCACCGCCAACCTCGTTGCCCGAGAGCTTGGGAGGAGCGTAGTAGTAGACCTGCACCGCCTCGATAAATCCGTGCCCCCTGGGGCCACGATGGAAGGGGTGGACCTCGTCACCGAGGGTATCATCACCCTGGGGCATGTCGCGTCGACGCTCGAGTCCAGGGCCGATGGTTCGCGCTCGAGCCTCTTGCTTTCCAATCCAGCCGATCAGGTCGTGGAGATGCTCCTCGAGAGCGATTCGATCCGCTTCGTCGTAGGCACGAGGATCAACGAAGCGCATCAGGACCCCTCGATGCCCGGCGACCTCGAGATACGACGCAACGTAGTGAAGCGCATAGCACGCATCCTCGAGGACAAGTACCTCAAGGACGTTACGATCGATCTCATCTGAAGGAGCTTTGTATGGACAAGAGAATTCGCGTGACCGTGTGCTGCGGCACCGCCTGCTATGTGCTCGGCGGCTCCGACCTTCTCGATCTAGGCGAGAAGCTCCCTCCCGAACTGCGCTCCAGGGTCGACGTCGACGGAGAGCCCTGCCTCGGCCTGTGCAAGGACTCTAAGGCCGGCGCCCGTCCCTTCGTGAAGATCGACGGCGCCGTCCTTCAGGGCGCAAGCATATCGTCGGTCATCGACGCGGTGCGCTCCCGTGCCGAGATCCTTGATAGGGGCGCTCTCGCGTGAACGCCAACAACGATGCAAGCCGTCTTCGGCGCGAGCTTCTCGAGGAGGTCGCGCGATCCTTCATGTGCGGCTCCGAAGAGGGCTCGGCCGATGGCTCGACCAAAGGCCGCGACGGGATCGATCGTGTCCCCTTCAAGCTCTTCCCCCGCGCGCAGAAGAGCGTGCGCTGCTGCATCTACCGCGACCGCGCCATCGTCCGCTACAGGCTTCTCGCCCAGCTCGGCTTCGCCATAGAGGACGAGGTCGACGAGTCGACCCCGCTCTCGGCCTACGCCGCGCAGGCCGAGGAGCGAGCGAAGAGCAAAGCGGTATCGGGACCCTACCTCACCGTGATCGATGAGGCCTGCAACTCCTGCCTACGCGCGCGCTACATGGTCACGAACCTCTGCCAGGCCTGCCTCGCGCGGCCCTGCATGCGTAATTGCCCCAAGCAGGCGATAGCCATAGACCGCAAGGCCACGATCGACGAGGAGAAGTGCGTCAACTGCGGGCTGTGCATGCAGGCCTGCCCCTACCATGCCATAGTCAAGCTCAGTGTGCCCTGCGAAGAGGCCTGCCCCGTCGACGCTATCGCCAAGGACGATTCCGGCAAGGAGCACATCGACTACGCGAAATGCGTCCATTGCGGCAAGTGCATGGTCGAGTGCCCCTTCGGCGCCATCATGGAGAAAAGCCAGATGGCCGACGTGCTCTCGAACCTCGCCTCGGCCCGTAGCCTGGTCGCCATATATGCGCCCGCGGTGGCGGCCCAGTTCTCCGAAGGAATCCCCAAAATCGAGGCGAGCCTCCGGGCCCTCGGCTTCGCGGATGCCTATGAGGTCGCGGCCGGGGCCGAGATAACTGCGCAGAAAGAGGCCGAGGAGCTCTCCCTGCGCCTCGAAAAGGGCTCGGGCCTCATGACTACCTCTTGCTGCCCCGCCTATTACGAAACCGTGCGCAAGCATCTGCCGGACCTGGCGGCCTGCGTGAGCTCGACGCGTAGTCCCATGTACTACACCGCGAAGCTCGCCAAGACCGACCACCCTGATGCACTCATCGTCTTCATAGGACCCTGTGTGGCTAAGAAGAAGGAAGCCTGCGAGTCGGGCCTCGTCGACTATGTTCTCAACGCCGAGGAGCTCGGCGCAATGCTCGTTGCCGCGGGCATCGAGCTCATCTCCATCCAGGGCATAGCGCCAAAAGCCCTTGCGGGGAAGGACGGCCGAGGTTTTCCTGCCTCAGGCGGCGTGGCCGCAGCCGTGCGCTCCAAGCTCACGAGCTTGCCCGGCTGCGAGTACGGTTGCGCGAGCGAGTGCGTGAACGGCCTCGACAAGAAAGGGATGGCGCGCTTAAAGCTCTTCGCTGCGGGCAAGCTTAAGACCGATCTCCTCGAGGTCATGGCCTGCGAGGGCGGCTGCATCGCGGGTCCCGCCGTTTTGATCAATCCGAAGCGCGCTCAGGCGCAACTCGAAAGCATCCTAAAAGCCTCACACACCTAACGTCTCGTAAATTTGCGCCTCGAAACTTGCTGGTTTCAACAAGTTTCGAGGCGTTTTTTTCGACTATATGTTTCTACTTATAGTCTTTATAATTTTGATATTTACTGTCTATATCTATAATAAAATATCGTAAAGGCTCTTAAAACACTCAAATAAGCATCCTATGCGAAAAATACCAGGACCTATTGACGTTTATTCTTGATATTGCTATGTTTTTTATATCGATAAAAAGATAGAGATAATAACATACAGATAAGCGTTGATCGAATAGGAGGAAAGCGTATGAGCAGCACTGTGGTTAATGAGAGAAGGCCGCTCAAGGGCAAGACGCCCGGCGAGAACTTCAGGATTGAGGAGCTCCCAGTATCGGCCTCCGGGTTCGATCAGCTCGAGGAGACGGTTCACAAGGCCAAGGAAGCGCAGCGGATCTACTCGACGTATACGCAGGAGAAGGTGGACGCAATTTTCCGCGCGGCCGCGCTCGCCGCCTGCGCGCAGCGCATTCCTTTGGCTCTCGACGCCGTCGCCGAGACGGGCATGGGCATCGTCGAGGACAAGGTCATCAAGAACCAGTTCGCGTCGGAGTATATCTACAACAAATACAAGGACATGAAGACCGCCGGCGTTATCGAGCGCAGCGAGGCTGACGGCATCATCAAGATCGCCGAGCCCATCGGCGTCCTCGCGGGCATCGTTCCCACGACGAACCCCACCGCCACCGCTGTCTTCAAGTCGCTCATTGCTCTGAAGACGCGCAACGCTATCGTCTTCTCTCCCCACCCTCGCGCCAAGAAGTGCACGATTCGGGCAGCGAAGATAGTCCTCGACGCCGCGGTCGCCGCGGGCGCGCCGGAGGGCATCATCGGCTGGCTCGAAGAGCCGACGATTGAGGATTCGAACCGCCTTATGAAGCACCCCGACATCAGCCTGATCCTCGCTACCGGCGGGCCGGGCATGGTCAAGGCCGCATACTCCTCAGGCAAGCCAGCCATCGGCGTCGGCCCCGGCAATACGCCCGCGGTCATCGACGAGAGCGCCGACCTCGATATGGCGGTTTGCTCGATCATCCTATCGAAGACCTTCGACAATGGCGTCATCTGCGCCTCCGAGCAGAGTGCAGTCGTTGTCGACTCAGTCTACGATGCTGTGCGCAAGAAGTTCGTCGAGCAGGGCTGCCTCGTCCTCGACGACGCGCAGAAGCAGAAGCTCGCCAAGGTCCTCGTGAAGGACGGCCGCATCAGCGCCGACATCGTCGGCCAGAGTGCCGCGACCATAGCCAAGCTGGCGGGCATCGAAGCCCCCGCGGGCGTTAAGATCCTCATCGCCGAGATCGAGAAGGTCGGACCCGAGGAGCCCTACAGCTGGGAGAAGCTTTCGCCCGTGCTCGCCCTCTTCCGCGTTCCCGACTTCGATGCGGCAGTCGACAAGGCCGTCTCCCTCATCGACTTCGCGGGCCTTGGGCATACTTCCGTCCTCTATACGAATCCCGCCAACAAGGATCGCATCGATACCTTCGCGCATCGCGCCAGGACCGGCCGAGTTCTCGTGAACATGCCGACCTCCTACGGCGCTATCGGCGATGTCTTCAATTTCAGGCTCGAGCCCTCCCTCACCCTGGGCTGCGGCAGTTGGGGAGGGAACAGCGTGAGCGAGAACGTGGGACCGAAGCACCTCCTGAACTACAAGACTGTCGCCGAGAGGCGCGAGAACATGCTCTGGATGCAGTTGCCCCCGAAAGTCTACCACAAGTACGGATGCCTCCGCGTCGCGTTAGGCGACCTCGCCGGCAAGAAGCGGGCCTTCGTCGTCACCGACAAGAGCCTTCTCGACCTCGGCGTGGCGAACAAGGTCACCGGCAACCTCGACAGCCTGGGCATCGAGTACTCGGTCTTCTCCGACGTCCTCCCCGACCCGACGATCTCCGTGATCAAGAAAGGGCTCGAGCGCATCAATACCTACAAGCCGGACGTCATCATCGCCCTGGGCGGCGGCTCTCCGATGGACGCGGCCAAGCTCATGTGGCTCATGTACGAGCATCCCGAGGTGAAGTTCGAAGACCTCGCCATGCGCTTCATGGACATCCGCAAGCGCATCGTGACCTTCCCCCATCTCGGCGAGAAGGCGATCATGGTCGCCGTCCCGACGACGAGCGGCACTGGCTCCGAAGTCACGCCCTTCGCCGTCATCACCGACGACGCGACCGGCAAGAAGTATCCCCTCGCCGACTATGCCCTGACACCTTCTATGGCGATCGTAGACGCCGAGCTCGTCATGAGCATGCCGAAAGGCCTCACCGCCGCAGGAGGCATCGACGCAGTTACCCACGCCCTCGAGGCCATGGTCTCGTGCATGCAGAGCGACTACGCGAGCGCTCTGGCCATGGAGTCCGCGAGGCTTCTCTTCGCCTACTTACCGCGCTCCTTCGAGAAGGGAGCCGCCGACCTCGAGGCCAGGCAGGAGGTGCACAACGGCGCCACGATGGCCGGCATGGCTTTCGCCAACGCTTTCCTCGGCGTCTGCCACTCGATGGCCCACAAGCTCGGCGCGAAATATCACATCCCGCACGGCGTCGCGAACGCGCTCCTCATCGAGGAGGTCATCAAGTTCAACTCGGCCGACTTCCAGTCTAAGATGGCGGCCTTCCCCCAGTACAAGCATCCGCACGCGAAGGCAGACTACGCTCGTTTGGCTCGCTATATAGGCCTCTCGGGCAAGGACGACGATGCGCTCGTAGAGGCCCTGATCAAGGCAGTCGCGGAGCTCAAGGCCAAGATCGGCATTCCCGCCTCCATCAAGGCTGCGGGCGTGGACGAGAAGCTCTTCCTCGAGAACCTCGACGCTCTCGCTCTCGACGCCTTCGACGACCAGTGCACTGGAGCCAATCCCCGCTATCCCCTGATCGCCGAGATCAAGGAGATGTACCTCAGGGCGTACTACGGGAAGTAAAGCAAACAGGGGCGTTCGGGAAGGAATGCCGCGGATCTGGATACGGTATCTCATGCCGTACAGTGATCCTCGGCTCCATTCCCGAGCGCTTCTTTTTATCCCATCAATGAGATTCGCGACGATTATCTTACTAATATGGAAGCATCTTCAAGAAGAAAAGGATCCGTGCCTAACTTGGGCACGACTGTTGCCTAAGTTAGGCACGAGCGCTGCCTAAGTTGGGCACGAACGCTGCCTAACTTAGGCACAGACCTTGCCCAACTTGGGCACAGCTCGCATTCAAGGCTTTTCTGCCTCGGAAGAACCGATAATTATTAAGGAAGACAAGCCCTCCATTTTGGCGAAAGAACCTCAAGTAACTAGCCCGATAGCAAAATCTCAGAAGTCTCGTTTTACGACTGAACGCTGACGTTCCAACCCCGTTGTTATCTTCCCTGCAAGTTATGCGTAGGCTGCGGTTGCTGCTTAATGTCCTTTCCTCATGGACACGACCTCCCCGATGACCTCGGCCTTCCCTGAGCCCTTGAGTAGCCGTAGATGAGGTCTTTAGGAAAGATTCCCTTGTCGTCGCTTACCTTTGTTCACCTCCAAGGGCGAATCATGCGCTTGCTTGGAGGTTCGCGAGCCGGTCTATGATGAAATTGGTAGAGCGATCGATTGGCTTATTTCCTGAAGGCTACTTGAGCCTATAGGCGTTCCTCGAAAGAAAATGAGATCCTGATCTTCGACACGAAAAGCCTGCATTTCACCTACGCCAATCAGGCCTCTCTCGCCAACCTCGGCTACAGCATGGAAGAGCTCATGGGGAAGACTCCACTCGACATCAAGCCGGATTTTACGGCAGAGCGATTCGAAGAGATCCTTTCGCCCTTGCGCTCTGGGAGCACTGAAGCGGTCACTCTGGTGACGAGGAATCGAAGGAAAGACGGGTCTACCTATGATATATTCCTCTCCATCCAGATTCACGCCGACAGGGAGGGAAACGCTTCTCCGGGAGATTCCCCATCGGACGAAGAACAACCTCCAAGTGGTCAGTTCGCTCATTGCGCTTTAAGCTTCGAATTTGACCGATCCCAACGTCCGCTCCGCTCTCGGCGACATGGAGAGCCGCGTGGGCGCGATGGCATTGGCCCACGAAATGCTCTACGAATCCGACAATCTTTCCCGCATCGATCTAGGTTCTTATCTTGAAGCCACAGTAAACCTTGCATTACAGAGCAGAAATGCCAGCGTAAAATATGCTTTCCCCAATCGTCGCGATGGTTTCATTCACCCTTCCATGCATCTTTGTGTGGTGGGGCATGTCAAGCTCGAGTACGGTGACGACGGAGTCGGTATGCCTGTGGATTTCGTTCCCGATCAGGAAAGGCACCTCGGCCTTATTTTGATCAAATCCCTTATCGAACGACAGCTCCTCTATCGTGATTCCCCGAAGGTTGCAGTCTCAAGTTGTTATTATACGTAGTAAACATTTTAAATAACGCAGATTCACCTTCATAAGACAGTTTCCATAAACAATAATTGAATCATGGGAAATGGCAACATCGCCGAGTACTGATCTAGAAGAAACTCCGGAGGTTGATATGAAACTAGCGACAAAACTCATTGCGGCGTTTTTTTCTGTCGCAATGATCGCAGTCGTTGTCGGCGCCGTTGGATTGGTGAACATGGCGCGAATCAGCGCGGCTGATACGAATCTGTACAAGAACGCGACCCTGCCGCTCGCGCAGATATCCAGAATAAACCAGGGATATCAGAGATTTCGCCTGAATGTCAGCAAGATTACAGATGAAACTATCCTTGATAACGCAAAGGCGGAGGCTGCCAAATGCAATAATTATATGCAGACAATAAGGACAAACCTCGATGCGTTCTGTTCCCCGCCAATAGCAGTTTCCTAATCCTTTTCCAACTCGCCCGAATAGCATAGCATCTGTCGCCAGGGAAGTTTCCCCCGCCGGCGGCCATAGCT
>Ga0326727_10024568_pt1 | contig 11380 bp, 2 predicted proteins | sample MB2enrmetagenome_FD_207643 | JGI IMG/M metagenome (GOLD analysis project Ga0326727, IMG submission 207643) | Lab enriched peat soil microbial communities from McLean, Ithaca, NY, United States - MB29MY | ecosystem: Environmental > Terrestrial > Soil > Wetlands > Peat | place: USA: New York... | reverse complement strand
GCAGGCGCATAAACATTGTCGAGAATTTGAATCGTCGTGGACGGGCCGAGGTCGGCGGGTGGCGTCCACGAACGCAAGGCCCAGACGATTTTTTTGTCCGGCGTGACTTCGATGGCCTGCACCGGCGCATTGCTTGGGGCCATCTTGTCCACCGGCTGGCTGAACCAGTTGTTGATGAGTGTGTTTCCGTTCGCCAGGCGCGTCGCCACCTGTGTGTTGGAAAACTTGTATCCCGGCGCGTCGGCGGCCGTCCATTCCCAGACGGTTTCCCCTTTGCGATTGATCTCGCGCACAAACTGATTGCCGCTGGTGGCGGCCAGAATGTTGCCGTTGGGCAGCTCTTCGGCCGACCAGCAATTCGTCATGTCCTGCGACCAAAGCGCCTTGCCCTCCCAGTCATACTCGACGATTTTCCCCAAATCCAAATGCGCGACCAGAACCGTCCCTGCCGCCGTGATCTGCGCCCGCCGGAACTGGCGGTGGACGCTGTCGGTGAACTTCACTGGCATCTCAAACTGGTGCTCGACGGCACCGGTGGTTTTGTTGACGACGACGAGCTTCGCGGGATTGGCATTCTCGATGAACATCACGCTGTTCGTGCCGACGGGCTTCGCGGTGTGGATTTCGGTGTTTGCGGGCGCGTCAAAATTCCAGACCACTTTTTTATCCAGGGTGATTTCCGTGATGCCAAACTGGTGGGCGAAGAGAATGTGCCCGTTCGGCTCCAGCACCGCTTCGCTGATCTCGCCCCGGCCGGGATGCGTGTAAGACCAGACGACTTCGCCGCCGCGGACGATGAACATCCGCTCCTCGCGCCCTTCGCCCGCGTAAAGGAAATCATGCTGCGCCAGCCCCTTGCCGGGCAGGACGGCGGGCGCAAAAGAAACGGCCACCGCCGCGACGGGCGCGCCGATGCCGATGGAATTGGTGCCGGCGCAAAAACCGGTTGCGGCGGTCATGCCGAGGGCGAGGAGAAAAGGAAGCCGGAATATTTTCATGGCGCGGAAGTTTGCGGTCTGGTTTATTTCAATCATAGATTTTGGATGCCGATACTGATATATCAGTTTGAACCATTGTCAAGCCATGAACAAACCGACCTCCAGCCGTGCCCGCCGGAAAATTGCGCCGGCCGCCCTGTCCGCCGCCTTTGTCGCCGCGCCCCGTTCGCTGGCGGCGCGGGCCTATCTGGAAATCCGCGACCGGATCCTCAAGGGCGAACTGCCTGTCGGCATGGCGCTCGCGCGACGCAAGCTGGCGGCGGCGCTGGGCATCAGCGTGCCGCCCGTCAGCGAGGCGTTGCAACGGCTCGAACGCGAAGGCCTGGTTGAAAGCAGGCCGCGCGTCGGCACGCGGGTGCGCGTCCCGACCCGGCGGGACATCGAAAACCGCAGCCTTGTGCGCGAGGCATTGGAAACGCAGGCCGCGCGCCTTTTTGCCGAACGGGCGACCCCGGTGGAAAAGAGGAATCTGCGCCGGATGGGCCGGCGCGTGGACCGGCTGTATGCCGCGTGGGAAAAAAGTCCCGGCAACCGCGATGGTTTGTTTTCCGCGAACACCTGCCACATGAGGCTGCATTTGCACATTGCGGAGCGGGCGCGGTGCCCGGCCTTGCGCGATGCCATCGAGAGGGAGCAGGTGCTGGTCTTCAACTGGCTTCACGACACCGCCGTGCAGCGGCGTTCGCTGGCCTCGAATTATCACATCCAGCTGACGGATGCCCTGGCCCGCTGCGCGCCCGCCCAGGCCGAAGCGGCGATGCGGGAACACATCCGCTGCGGATTGCGGCAGGTGCTGTCCAGGCTGGCCTGCATGGACGGGCGGGGAAATGGCTGGCGTCACAAAAAACATCCGGAACCACTCAAGCTGTGATTTGAGTTTCCCATATTTGTGTGGTGACAAGTCCATTCACCGGCACCGGGCTGCCTGCAATTTTTTCTGGCGTCCTCGGACAAACATCCGATGCGTTTTCCGGGCGGGCATGGTAAAATTCTAGCAGAACCAATGTTCATCCAAAATCCTGCGAACGAAAAGCATGCGCCATTCGGGACCCGTCTTGCAGGGTCTTCACAAGGAATTCTTTTTATGATTATAAATATGTTTAAACCTGCGTGGATGGTTTTGCTGGCGATCGTGCTGGGAGCCTGTGAAACCGGCCGCGCGCAAACCACCTGGGCCTCGGCCGCCAGCGGCGATTGGAACACCGCCGCCAGTTGGTCTCCAGCCGTGGTGCCCGGCGCGGGAACCAACGCCACCATTTCCGTGTCCGGCACTTACACGGTGACTTACGCCTCGCCGATGTCCGCCGCGAGCATTGCATCGCTGACCCTGGGATCTTCGACGGTCACGCTGAACATCAGCACGAACGGCTTCAACGTCGCCGGCACCTCCACGCTCGTTGATAGTTCGGTGGAAACCATCAACATCAACAGCGGCGGCGTGATGACCAACAACACGCTGGCCATGAACAGCCGCGCGTGCAATGTCGTCGTCAACAGCGGCGGCATCATCACCAACAAGACCACGCAGGTCGCCAACAACGGCAGCAACGACGGGTCAACCCAATTAAAGATTACTTCCGGTGCGGTGGCCAACCTCGGCAGTGTCACGGTCGGGCGCCACACCGAATCCAGCACGCTCGGTTTGTATATCACCGGCGGCAACGTGACCGCCAGCAGCATTGATGTTGGCATCCTGAATTCATACTCCGACATGGCTGTGACCGGCGGCATCGTGACGAACGCGGGCAGCCTCCGGCTGGGAACCGGCACCGCCACGGCGGGTCGCGAGATCCGCTACAACCAGACCGGCGGAACGGTGGGTTGCGCGGGAACGGTTGATCTCGCGGTTGCGGCTTCCTACACGACCTGGTTCAGCGTGCTGAATTCGGCTTCCACGTTTTCCGCCGCGGGAATCCGGATTTTCCCAAATTCCGTTTCGAGCGCGGTCGCGCGCTTCACCAACAGCGGCAGCATTTATCTCGGAGCCGCCGGATTTAACGTGCTGAATTCCGGCACCTACACCGTGGCCCTCAACAGCCCCGGCCTTCTGGGCGCGAACGCTGACTGGTCCGGTAATGTCAACATGGTGACGGGCAGCGGCACGGTCACTTTCAATGCCGCCGACACCGCCGGCAACGCGCACAACATCACGCTGACGAACGTCATCAGCGGTGCCGCGAACATTGCCAAGACCGGCGGCGGAACGCTGGCGCTTTACGGTGCCAACACCTACACCGGCAGCACCACTGTCAGCGCCGGGCTGCTGCTGCTGGGCAATGCCGGCGCGTTGCCCAAGGGAACCGCGCTGACGTTGGGCGGCAGCGGCACGGCGGGCATCTTGGATCTGGCCGGCTTCAACGCCCAGATTTCCGGTCTCGCTTCCGGCGGCGTCGCGGCGAGTCAAATCATCACCAACCGAAGCGCGGCGAACACATCCACCTTGACGTTCAGCAACAGCTCGGCGAATTCCACTTTCGGCGGCGTCATCGCGGGCGTCAAACCCATCGCGCTGACTCTTCTCGGCGGCAACCTGACGTTGAGCGGACAAAATGCCTACGGCGGAAATCTTTTCATCAGCAACGGAAAGCTCGCGTTGAGCGGCGCCGGCTCCACGTTCAGCGGCGCGCAAATTGTCTTGAGCAACTCCGCCGCTGCACTGGACATTTCGGGCATGGGCGGAATTTCCCTCGGTGCGGGCCAAAGCCTCTCCGGCTATGGCGTCGTCACCGGCAGCGTGACCGCAGCGAATTGCCCGGTCTCGCCGGGAGCCGTCGGCGCCGCCGGAACGCTCTCTTTCAGCAACAACCTCACATTGAACGGCAATGTCACCAATCATTTTGATTTGGCGCTCGACCCGGCTGCGGCGGGCAACGATTTGATCGTCGTTGCCGGCGCGTTGAATTTGGGCGGCACAAACACGATCGAAATCAGTCCGCTGGGCGCGTCGCTGTCCGCCGGCACTTATTCCCTCATCAAGTTCGGCTCGCTGGGCAGCGGCGGCGCGACCAATTTCCAGGTGACCGGCACACCCGGCCCCAGCCTGCAAACTGCCATCAACGTCACCGGCACGGAAGTGGATTTGATCGTTTCCGCCGTCGGCGGCACGCAACGCACTTGGGTTGGCGATGGTTCAGCCAACGCTTGGGATTACACAACGACCAATTGGTTGAATAGCGGCGCACTGGCGGTGTTCAGCGACGGAAATTTTGTGACGTTCGACGACACCGGTTCGGCCAGCCCGCCGGTGAATCTGACGGCGACGCTCCAGCCGGCGGCGGTGCTGGTGAACGCGGCGGCTAATTATACCTTCAGCGGAATTGGCCAAATCTCCGGCACTGGTGCGCTGACCAAGACCAATTCCGGCGCGCTGACGATTTTAACGACGAACAATTATTCCGGCGTCACCATCATTTCCCAGGGTGTTTTGCAACTGGGCAACGGCGCCACCTCCGGCTCGATTGGCACCAACGTCATCCAGAATTCCGGCGCGCTCGTCCTCGATCTGCCGGGCAGCAACACTTTCACCAACGTCATCAGCGGCACGGGCGGTTTGGTTCAGGCCGGTTCCGGCACGTTGACGTTGACCACGAGCAACTCCTACAGCGGCGGCACGACCATCAGCAACGGCACGCTGCAATTGAACACCGGCGCGTGGTTCGGCGGCGGCAACGTGACGAACAACGGTGTGCTGGCCATTAACAGCTCTGCAAATCTGACCGTGGGCGCAATCATCAGCGGCACCGGCGCGTTGACTCTGGCCAGCAGCGGCGCGGTGACGCTGACCGGCAACAACACTTACAACGGCGGCACGACCATCAGCAAGGGGACGTTGCTCGTGAACAATTCCGCCGGCAGCGGCGTGGGCAGCGGTCCGGTGACGGTTGCGAGCGGCAGCACCCTGACCGGTGGCGGTGTCATCGGCGGAGCGGTCACAATCAACAGCGGCGGAATATTCGCGCCCGGAAATCCCGTCGGCACGCTGACCGTCAGCAATAACTTCACCGCCAGCAGCGGCGCGATTTTGAATTACACGCTCGGCACGAGCAGCGACCGCACCATCGTCAGCAGCAATCTTAATTTGAGCGGAACATTGAACGTCACCAACGGTGGCGGCTTCACCAGCGGCACGTTCACGTTGTTCACTTACGGCGGCGCGCTGACGCTCGGCGCGCTGACGCTCAACATGCCCGCGAACAGTTCCGCCACGATTAATACGAACACGCCCGGCCAGGTGAATCTGGTTGTCGCGGCGCTCCAGACCAACATTCCCGCTTTTCCCGGCGCGCTGGGTTTTGGTGCGACGGCTTATGGCGCGCGCCTCGGCGGCACGGTTTATCATGTGACCAACACCAATGATAGCGGCACCGGGTCGTTCCGCGATGCGGTCAGCCAGTCGAAACGCTTCATCGTCTTTGACGTGGGCGGCACCATCACGCTTTTGAGCGCGGTGTCTTGTTCCAGCAGTCTGACCATTGCCGGCCAGACCGCGCCTGGCGACGGCATCGCCATCATCGGCAGTGAAGTTTCCTTCAGCGTCCGGTCCAATGAAATTGTCCGCAACATCCGAATCCGCCCCGGTTCGCTCGCCGATTCCGGCGACGATGGCGTGAACATCGGCGACGGCACAAATATGATTTTCGATCATGTCTCCATTGAATTCGCGCCCTATGACAACGTGGATGCCGTGGGCAGCGACGCCAATTCGCACTTGATCACCTTTCAAAATTCCATCCTTGCCGATCCCATCGGCCAGCAGTTCAACTCCCACACCGAGGCGTTGACCCATGATTTTTCCTGGTTCTACAACATCTGGTCCAGCGCGCATAACCGCAATCCGCTAGCGAAGATCAACACGATTTTCATCAACAACGTCATCTACAATTATCAGGGCGGCTACACCGTCGCCGACACCAGTGGGAGTTTTTCGCACGACATCATCAATAATTATTTTATCGCCGGGCCGTCCACCAGTTCTCCGGGGGACGATTTTTTCCAGATGGACGACAACCAGTCCATTTACTCGTCTGGCAATTTGCTGGACAGCAGCGCCAACGGCACCTTGAGCGGCAGTTCCACATCGCCCAGCGGCGTGGTCACGTTGTCCTCACCCTGGTCGTCCTTGACGCCGACCGTTCCGACTTATTCCACCCTCACCGGCTACCGGTATGACGTTTCGCTGGCCGGCGCGTTGCCGCATGATCAGGTGGACCGGGCGGTCATCGGCGACGTGACATCGCTTGGCACTTCGGGTCAGATGTGGACGTCGCAGACTTCAACCGGTCTTGGCAACAACGGCTACGGTGTGCTCAACGGCGGGACGGTGCCGGTGGACACCGATGGCGATGGCATGCCGGATTATTGGGAGGAAGCCATGGGATCAAACCCGAACGTGGCTGACAGCCTCACGCCCGGCATCGGCGGCTACACGAAGCTGGAAAATTATCTGAACTGGCTCGCCGCGCCGCATGCCGTGGCGCCGAAAAACTCCTTTGTGGATGTGGATCTGCGGCAATACACCGGCGGTTTCACCAATGCCAGCCCGGTGTTTGCCGCGTTTGCCCCGACCAACGGCACGGTCGCGCTGCTGGCGGACGGCCACACCGCGGAATTCACCGCGACGGGAAATTTCTCCGGTCTCGGCGGTTTCAATTTTTCCGTGCGCGCCAGCGACGGTTCGACAATGACCAACACTGTGGGCGTGCTCGTGATGGCCACCGGCGCGTCGCAGAATTTGACCTGGCACGGCGACGGCACAGCCAACAACTGGGACACCGCCAGCACCAACTGGCTGAACGGAACGAACCTCGTCAGCTTCGGCGCGGGCGACATCGTCACGTTTGACGACACTGGCTCGAACAATCCCGCGATCAATCTGGTCGGCACGCTCTCACCGGCATCCGTCAACGTCGCCGCGAACCAAAATTACGCCCTGGCGGGCAGCGGCTCGCTCACCGGCACAATGGCGTTGTCCAAATCCGGCGCGGGGATTCTGACCATCGGCACGAGCAACACGTTCACGGGCGGCACCTTTGTCCAGGGTGGCACACTGGTGTTGGGCAATACCAACGCGAATGTTTATTGTCTCGGCACCGGCGCGGTGACTTTGGGCGACGGCACACGATTGAATTTGTTCGATGCCGGGCCCAATCTTCCCGGTGCGGGCACAATGTCGAACAATCTCGCCGTCAGCGGCAACACGGTCATGGAATTGCCGGAACGCGGCGGCGCGACCGGTGTGTTCACCGGGAGCGGAACTTTCACCCTGGTCAACCACTACGTCCGCGGCGATTTCGATTATGACAGCTCCGCCTTCACCGGCACGTTGATCGCCATGACGCCCGACGCAAGCGCCGATTTCCGGATGGGCAGTTATGCCGGATTTGCCAGTGCAACCGTGAGTCTTTCCAATAATATCAACGCTTATTTCACCGGCATAATTGATCCCAGCGGCGACACGGTGGACTTCGGCCAGATCAACGCGCCCGCTTCCGCCACGTTGCGCGGCGGGCCGACCAGCGGACGCGCCGTCGCGTTGCGGATTGGCGCGCTTGGCACCGACTCCAGTTTTGCCGGCTCCATTGCCGAGCAGACCGTCGGCAGCACGACTTCGTTGATCAAAATAGGCGCGGGCACGCTCGCGCTCGGCGGTGCCAATTCCTATTCCGGCCAGACCATCGTCAGCAACGGCACGCTCATCGTCAACGGCAGCACCGGCACCAACTCACTGATCGTCGTGAACGGCACGCTCGGCGGCAACGGCGCGATTGGCGGCGGCGCGGCGCTTTATACCGGCACCGCCATTGCGCCGGGCGCGGACATCAATCTCGGAACGGTTGGCACGCTTGCCATCGCCAACGGTCTCGCGCTGACCAACGCCACGCTGGACTTCGATTTCGCCGGAGTCGCGACTCCCGGCGGCGGCGTGAACGATTTGATTTCGCTTTCCGGCGGCGCGCTGGTTTTGAGCGGCGTCAACACGGTCGTGCCGAATCTGCTCAACGGCAATCTGGCCACCGGCACTTACACTCTCATTGGCGGCGGCAGCTCGACTGTTGGCAGCGCGGCAAATCTGGTGTGGGCCGGCGAAACAGGTTCGCGCCAGACGTTTTCATTCGACACCACCACCACGCCCGGCAGCGTGCTGCTGGATGTGGTCGGCCAGCCTCCGGCCACCCTCGTCTGGTCGGGAACCAATGGCGTTGCGTGGGACACCAGCACCACGAACTGGCTTAACGCTGGCCTGGCGGACAGATTCTATAATTTCGACACCGTCATTTTTGACGACACTTCCACCAATGGCAACGTCGTCATTTCCGGCGTAGTCCAGCCCGCGCAGGTGCTCTTGACCAATTCCATTTTGAATTACACCCTCGGCGGCGGCGTGCTGGGCGGCGCGGCGCAACTGGTCAAGAACGGTTCCGGCACGCTCTTCTTGAGCGGCAGCAACAGCTTTGGCGGCGGCGTCATCATCAACGGCGGCATCGTTTTGCTGACCAATGACATCGCCAATCAGTTCGGTTTGGGAACGGGATCCGTCACGCTCAACGGCGGCATGCTCTCAATGTTCAACAACACCAACAATGATGACAGCTCTTATTGGAATTTGATTGTGCCGGCGGACTCCACCGGCGCGCTCAATGCCGATTCGCGCTGCGATCTTTACGGTTCGTTGGCCGGCGGCGGCACGTTGAATTTCCACGTGCCCTACGTCCGGACAAGCCTCTGCGGCGACTGGTCGGCGTTCACCGGCGCGATCAACGTGACCGGCGGCGGCGAATTCCGCGCGCTGAATTTCACCGGCTATCCCGGCGCCGCGCTCAATTTGTCCAACAACACCTACGCGGATTTTCAAGGCGCGGTTGATCCGGACGGCACGACGCTGCAAATCGGCGCGCTGTCCGGCGACAGTTCGACCATGCTGCTCGGCGGCCCAACGGCGGGAAACATTTTCACCTGGCAAATCGGCGGCGCCAACAACGACGCCACGTTTGCCGGAACCATCACCGAGCAAAATACCAACACCATCACCGCCATCGAAAAAATCGGCGCCGGCACTTGGACACTGACCGGTAGCAACACTTTCGTCGGCGGCATGACCGTGAGCGCCGGAACATTGCAGGTCAACAACACGACCGGCAGTGCGACCGGCACGAACCAGGTTTTTGTCGCCAGCGGCGCGACGCTTTCCGGCAGCGGCATCATCGGTGGCCTGACGGTGTTGGACGACGGCGCCACGCTCGCGCCCGGCAACAACATCGGCACGTTGACCATCAGCAACGAACTGGATTTGAGCGATCAAACCATGCTGCAATTCGGCCTCGGAACAGTCAGCGACCAGGTGGTTGTTTCCGGCAATCTGACCTTGGGCGGGTTGCTGAACATCACCAACACCGGCGGCTTTGGCGCCGGCACTTACACGTTGTTGACCTACGGCGGGGCATTGACCATGAGCAGCTTGACCATCGCCTCCGCGCCCGCGGGTTTTGTCTGCACCGTCAGCACCAACACGCCCGGCCAGATTCAGTTGATTGTGCAACTCCCCGCGCCGCCAGTCTTTGGCGGAATCAATCTCGCAGGCGGCAATCTTGTTTTCAGCGGCACGGGCGGCGTGTCCAACGCCACGTTCTATCTGCTCGGTTCAACCAATCTCGACACGCCGTTGACCAATTGGACGCGGCTGCTCACCAATCAGTTTGACGGCAGCGGCAATTTCAACATCACCAACGTCCTCGACACAAACGCGCCGCAGGATTTTTATCTGCTGGAAGCGCCGTGAGAATTTGAAAAACCGAATTGCTTTTGAAGAAGACGCCACCGCCGTCGTCCGGATTTTGACCGGTCACATCAAACCATTGCACATGAAAGAATTCTTCGGAACCACCGGACTCGTTGCCGCGCTGATGGCTTTGGGGCTGATCGCCGCGCCGGCGCAAACCGTCACCTGGACCGGACCGGCCAGCGGCGGCGAGTGGAACACGTCGGCCAACTGGAACCCCCGCGTGCCCGGTGCGGGGACCAACGCCATCATCGGTTCCGGCACCAACGTCAGCTACACCTTGCCGATGGCGGCGGCCAGCTTCGGCGTGCTGACCAACAACGGCGTGCTCAATGTGAACACCAATGGCTTCAACAGTGGCGGCATCGCCATGTTGAATCCGGGCGGCACCGGAAAACTCTTTGTGAACACGGGCGGCGTGGTCAATGTGACGGGCAACGTCGGTTTTTGTTCCAATTCGCTCGTCACGTTGTCGGCCGGAAGCATCATGAACATCAGCGGCTCCTTGTGGATCGGCTGCGGCGCGGCCAATGGCACCAGCGGCGCGACGCCCGGAAGTTATGGCACCATGACCAACAACGGCGGCACGCTCAATGCAGCGAGCACGGGCTTGAATCCGGGCAACGGCAGCGTCACCACCAGCGCGTTGCTGGTGATCAACGGCGGCGCCAACAATCTGGGCACGGTCACAATCAAGCGGAGCAAATCCGGCAGCGGCGGATTCAGCACGCTGGGCACGGAAGGTTTGGTGATTTACGGCGGCACCGTGACCATGTCCAACCTGAACGTCGGCGGCACGAGTGGAAATTCATACCTGACGGCGCTGATTGACGGCGGGGTCGTGACGAATTTCGGCAGCGTGTTCATCAACCAAGTCACGTCGGGCCGGGCTTCCCAGTTGCTTCAGATGGGCGGGCTGTTCGTGGTGCCGGATCCGGGCGTCATCAATCCAAACGGAACGGCTTCCGGCGCCATTCAAACCTATTCGGTCACCGGCGGAACGAACGTCGTCGGCGGATTTTATTTCGGAAACTCGAACGCCAGCCCTGGCACGGTGAGCTTCACGAACTCGGCGGTCATTTACGTCGGCAGCCAGGGAATCGCCTCGAATGGCGTGGTCGCGCTCAACGCCACATTGAACGACGGTGGCTTGTTCGGTGCCACCGCGAACTGGACCGGCTCGGCGGCGATGAATCTCGCTGGCGGCACGTTCAGTTTCAGTCCGGTGGATTTGAGCGGCAACGGACACACCATAACCCTGACCGGCGTTTTGAGCGGCGGCGGCGGCTTGCTGGTGACCAACGGCGGCGCGCTGGTGCTCGCCGGTGCCAACTCCTATTCCGGCGGCACAACGGTCGGCGCGGGTTCGCTGGTTCTCGGAAAGTCCGGCGGCTTGCCTCCCGGAAGCGGCTTGACGATTGGTGGCAACGGCACGGTGGGAATTTTGGATTTGGCGGGTTTTAGTCCGCAGATCAGCGCGCTGGCCACCGCCGGCACGGCAGCAAACCAGCTCATCACCAACAGCAGCGCAACGGATGCCTCCACGCTTACTTTCAGCAACAGTGCGGTTGGTTCAAGTTTTGGCGGCGTCATCGCGGGCGGGAGC
>Ga0326727_10024567_pt1 | contig 11381 bp, 10 predicted proteins | sample MB2enrmetagenome_FD_207643 | JGI IMG/M metagenome (GOLD analysis project Ga0326727, IMG submission 207643) | Lab enriched peat soil microbial communities from McLean, Ithaca, NY, United States - MB29MY | ecosystem: Environmental > Terrestrial > Soil > Wetlands > Peat | place: USA: New York... | reverse complement strand
AGGCAGTGGGGGTTAAGTTGGTACGCCCGGGGTGATTCGAACACCCGACCCCTTGCTTCGTAGGCAAGTGCTCTATCCAGCTGAGCTACGGGCGCACAACATGCGCGGCGGGAGAGTTCGGATTTCTCAATCAACCCTCCACGCCTTAGCTTACCTTTATTGTGCAATGAGGCCGCTAGACTGTCAATCCTGGATTGGATTGCGCGCATTGGTTTCGCCGGAAGGAAAAGCTCGAAGACGGGGCGACAAAGACATAGCTTCAGCATTCGAAACGCGGGTTTATCGGGTCCAGGGTTATGATATAGTCGCCAGGAAATTGATAAGGATGGGCGACAATGGCAATTGTGGAGCAAATTCAAAGGGATATGGTCAACGCCATGAAGGCAAAGGAGGCCCTGCGCCTCTCCGTCCTGCGCATGGCGAAGGCGGCCCTGATGAACAAGAAAATCGAACTCGGCAAACCCCTGGGAGATCCCGAGGCCCTCGCTGTTCTGCGAACGCTCGTGAAGCAGCGGCATGATTCCGCCGAGCAATTCCGCAAGGGCGGGCGCGACGACCTGGCGGATAAAGAGGAAGCCGAGATCAAAATCATCGAGAGCTACTTGCCTTCCGGCGCAAGCGAGGAAGAGGTGGATGCCGCCGTAGCTGCCGCCATGGAAGAAACAGGCGCCACGAACGCCAAAGACATGGGTAAGGTAATGAAGGCCGCGATGGCGAAGCTTGCAGGGAAATCCGTTGACGGCAAGCGCATGAGCGAAAAGGTCCGCGCCAAACTGGGCGCGTGACGGCGGCTTTCATCCGTGACCTTTCAGTGAATCGTTTTTGGGAGGTTGCTTTCGCAACACGCGATTGGGGCCAGCCGGATGCAGCGGTATCTGTTCCTCGGAAAGTAGTCGAGGGACATCCCGCCGGCATGGCGGCCTCCGACGCCAGTTTCGAGGAGACTTATGGCCACTGAATCCCCCAAAGGAAGCCAGCAACCTGCATTCCGTCCCTACGTTCCAGCCGAAAAGGAAATCCCCGAATTCACATTGCGCGCCGTGCTGCTGGGTGCGCTGCTTGGGATCATCTTCGGCGCCGTTTCCGTCTATCTGGCCTTGCGGGCCGGGCTGACGGTCAGCGCGTCGATTCCTGTGGCCGTGCTTTCCATCAGCATTTTCAAGTGGCTCGGCAAGTCGACGATTCTCGAAAACAACACGGTACAGACGGTCGGGTCGGCGGGCGAATCGATCGCCGCCGGTGTGGTCTTCACGCTCCCGGCGCTGATTTTCCTTGGCTTCCAGCTTGAGTACTCGCGTATTTTTCTGCTGGCGCTGGTGGGCGGCCTGTTGGGCGTCCTCTTTGTCGTCCCGCTGAGGCGGCCTCTGGTGGTCAAAGAGCATGGCAGCCTGCTTTTCCCGGAGGGCAAGGCATGCGCCGACGTTCTGGTGAGCGGAGAGGAAGGCGGCATCCAGGCTGGAAAGGTTTTTGCCGGTGCGGGGTTGGGGCTGATTTACAAGTTCCTGATGGGCGAACGCGGTGGCGCCGGATTCTGGAAGGCCCAGCCGGAATGGCATCCGGGCTGGTATCCCGGCTCGACGCTGGCGGGTGAAATCACTCCCGAATACCTGGGGGTGGGCTACATCATCGGCCCGAAAGTGGCCGGAACAATGTTTGCCGGCGGCGTCATTTCCTGGATGGTGCTGATCCCTATAATCAAGTTCTTCGGGGCGAGCCTTCCGCTGCCCATGTACCCAGCGACACTGCGGATTGCTGAGATGCCGCCAGCGCAGATTTGGGGCAGCTACATCCGCTACATCGGCGCCGGGGCTGTAACAATGGCGGGCCTGATTACCCTGGCGCGGACGCTCCCGACGATTGCCAGTTCTTTCAAGGCCGCTTTCAAGCAGCTTCGGCAGAGCATGGCTGGCGCACAAGTCACGGAAGAGCGGACAGGGCGCGACCTGCCCCTCACCTACGTGCTGGGAGGAACGCTGGTGATGGTCGGCGTGGTTTGGGCGCTCCTGGCCTTTAACGTCAATCCCGGGAAACACGGGAATTTCATTTCGGCAATCCTCGTGGTCGTTTTCGGGTTCTTCTTTTCCACCGTTGCAGCGCGCATTGTAGGTCTGATTGGAGCATCATCGAATCCCATTTCCGGCATGACCATCGCGACCTTGATGGGCACCTGCCTCATCTTCGTCATCGTCGGCTGGACGGGAGGCATCTACTCCGCCATCGCCTTGAGCGTGGGAGCGGTCGTGTGCATTGCGGGGGCCTGCGCGGGAGCGGCGACGCAATCCTTGAAGACCGGCTTCATCGTCGGCGCAACACCGCGGCGCCAGGAGTGGGGATTCGTGGTCGGCGTCCTGACGTCGGTCCTCGTCATCGGCGTGACCCTGAAACTTCTGAACAGTTCCGCCACGCGCATCAGCCCCGCTCCTTTCGCAAACGTCGCGGTGACCTCCGACATGAAAGTTCAGGGCAAGGTTGCTTACAACGGTCATGACTACCAGGTGCTGAGCATCTTGGGCTCGCGGACGATTCCCGACGGGCGCTATTACTACGATCCGCCCACGCAACGGATTGACTTTCAAGAGGTCCCGGGCATCGGTTCGACCGACTATCCCGCGCCACAGGCAACGCTGATGAGCGTGGTCATCAACGGTATCCTGAACCACCGCCTGCCGTGGACCCTGGTGCTCTTTGGCGCCTTTCTCGTCATCACCCTGGAATTGTGCGGTGTGCGTTCGCTGGCGTTTGCCGTGGGCTCCTACCTTCCTATTTCCACGACCGCGCCGATCTTTGCCGGCGGGCTCATCAAATGGCTGGTGCAGCGCGTTACCCGGACGTCGGAAGAAGAATCCGAGGCAGGCAGCGGAGCGCTGTTCAGTTCCGGCCTGATCGCCGGAGGCTCGCTGGGAGGACTTGCTCTGGCCACGGTGGTCGGCTTGAAAAAGGAAGATGTTGTGGCGGTCGGTTCGCGCTGGGCGCCGCATTTTGCTCAAAGTAATCTGGCGGCGCTCGTCATCTTCGTGGGCCTCGCCACGCTCCTCTTCATCATGGCCAAGTCCAAGAAGCCGGCGAACAGCAGCAAATAACCGGAGGCGCGCATCGGCCCCTCATCAAGGGGTGGCATGGGCAACTCCCCGAGCACGCCAAGCCCAGTTATCTCCGGCCACTGCGCAGCCGAAGTATGTTACGCTTTTAGCGATGCGATATTCCCGCCAAGTCGCCTATTCGTTCGGGCCGCCGCTCACCCGGACGGTGAAGCAATTGATCGTCATCACGACGGCGGCGTTTGTGGTCACTTACATTCCTCAGCAGCTTTTCGGCTGGAGCGCGCCTTACGCATGGTTCGCCCTTCAGCCTTCGGACGTCATCTATCGCGGATACGTCTGGGAACTCGTCACCTACCTGTTTCTCCACTGGGGTTTCTTTCACATCATCTTCAACATGTTTGCGCTCTGGATGTTCGGCTCGGACCTTGAACGCATGTGGGGAAGGCACAAGTTCCTCTTCTACTATTTCCTGACCGGCATCGGGGCCGGGGCTTGTGATGTTTTGCTGAACGCGATCATCCCCAGCAGAATTCCCACCGCCACAATCGGCGCTTCGGGAGCAATCTATGGGTTATTGCTGGCTTATGGAATAACTTTTCCCGAGCGGCCGATCTACCTCTATCTGATCGTGCCCATCAAGGCGAAGTGGTTTGTGGTGATTATGGGAGCCATTGAGTTTGTGAGTTCGTTCAGCGCTCCCGGATCAGGCATCAGCCACGTCGCACACCTTGGAGGCATGCTCTTTGGTTTCTTCTACCTCCGCGGCGCAAGTCTGCCCTACAGCCTGCAATTACGATATGAGGAGTGGCGCCGTGCCCGGTTGCGCAGCAAATTCGAAGTCTACATGCAAAAGCAGGAAAAGAAGGACAAACCCGGCCGTTGGATTAATTAGCGGAGTACCGGCGACCTCCTATGCAGGAGGTCTGAAAATCCTACGCCCACCCGTAGGTCTCCGCATGACGCGAAGGCTGGCCCCACGCGTGCACATTTCAGAAACCCGTAATGAGGGTGGAGCCACGCAGCCCGCTACTTGTCGGGCGTTCTTTCGGAGCCCATCGGGCTGGAACCTTTTTCGGGTCGAGCAGAGACGGGTTCCGTCACCGGTGTGATCCCTTTCTGCGGCTGCAGTTCTCTTACAACCGCCTGGTTCAGGCGGGAGCGCACGTCATACCTTTCGCTCGCACGGGTAATGTAACGAATAGCAATTTCCACACCCTGGCTGGTCTGTTTCACATTAACGGCCGGTGCTGCCGAGAACGAACGCACGGCGTAGCGGCTCGTCACGCGCTGCCATTCCTGTTCCGCCATCTTTGCATCGCGTTCCGTCTCCTTCTTCACGACGGCCTGAACCCTTTCAAGCGCGGGATAAAGACTCTCACCTGCGGGCATGGGCATCTGGATCTGATCCCACAACCATTGGCCGGAGGTTGAGAAATTAAAATAATGGCCTTCGACGGCGAAGCTGTTCACAAAGGCGACCTGCCGTCCGGTCGGGTGCCCGGATTCATTCCAATTCCCCGTCTCCAGCAGAATGGTGCGCAAAAGGCCTAGCTCAATCACCTCGCCGCCCACACCGTTGATTTCTACCCAATCGCCGACGTGGATTCCATTGCGGCCAATCAGCACAAACCAACCGAAGAACGCGACAACAAAATCCTTCAAGGCCACGGTGAGACCCGCGCCGGCAAGACCCAGGATAGTTGGCATCTGGTTCGGCGACCCGAAAATCGCGACTAGGATCACCAGCAAAGCCAGAGCCTGCATCGTGAAACGGATCACCGCGCGAAGCGTGACCAGTTGCTTGCGATCCGAAGCGAAATGGACAAAGAGGTGATCCGTCAGACGATCCAACAGGAAAACAAGAAGGAGCGCCAGGACAATCCAGAGGACAGACTTGATGATGCGGTGCAAGGAAGCGCGCTCACGGCTTTCGATCAACGAACTCCACTGACTGTAAATGGCGCTCAGTTGCTGATGGTCCTCAATTCGCTTGCCGTAGTTCGCGAGCGTCGTTTGGTCGGCAGAAAGGCCGCGCAGGGAAGCCAGCGCGTCCGCCGCCATTTGTTTTGAGTCCTCTCCGGCAGCAGCCTTACTCACCTCCAGGTGGTTTGACGCCTGCCGGGCCAGATCCATCTTCTGAGATTGTTCTTGCCGGACGCGCTGTTCCAACGCGTCGTGCTTTCGGGCCAAGTCCGCCGTCGCATTCAGAGCATCCTGCTGGGCTGCCGCCAATTCCGCACGCTTCGCACGGAGGGATTTCCATTTGCTCCACATGGCTATCAAGCTCTGTCTTCCCGGCTCTGACGCTGGCGTGCTGCTGGAACTGGCGCTCATCTGGACGGTCCCATTTGCGTGCTCTGTCGCTTCGTGCTCCTCCAACAGGCGCTGGATTTTGCTGCGCGGGTCGCCTCCGGCCCGGATCAAGGCTTCCCGGGCTTCATCCAACCCATCCTGCTCAAGCGCCAACTCCGCCTGGGTGAGTTCGAGCTGGATCTCAAGGCTTTCCTGATGGCCTCCCTTCGCCGCAGCCTTCATTGCCGTTAATTGTTTGACTTTGTCCCCGCCGACTGCCACCCGGTTTTCGAAGTTCTGGATTTGCTCTTCAATGGCTTTGATTGCGGGCGTCTCGGATTTTGGAGTCTGGCTGGCCGCTTGAAGCGCCATGGCAAACGCGAGGTCCACTTCCTGATCCGCAACTCGCTGCGCGTCCTCCGCAAACTTGTGCTCACTGCGAGTTTCAGCCTCCCCCGCCAGATTGCGAGCCGTCGCAAGCGGCCGCTGGTCCACCACCTCTTCCTGATTCGAGGCCCGTGCACGACGCCGGCTGATGAGGGAAATCACCCGGCTCGAGTCATTGGTCAGCAACAGTCCAACCGCGGCCGCCGCAGCAAGGACCAGCAAGGAGATAAGAGTCAATTTGTGAGAGGTTTTCATAAGGGATATATCCTGCTTCCCAACGGGCGTGGAAAACTTATGACTGCGCCTCTTCCAGACTCAGCACCTCAGTCCACTCGAAGATCCTGGCCACTCCGCTGGCTTTGGAGAATGTCGTCGATGCCGCCGGCCGCGAGAGCCAGCGCTTCATTCTACGCCCAATAGCAACCGGCGGAAACTGATTGAGAGAGCGCCTTATTCCGGAAACGGGCAAGAAGAGGGAAGCTTAACGGATATCTTGCTGGGTCTGGGTTTCCCAGCTTGAAGGAACCGGTATCCAACCGCGAGTGAACACATCGCCGACCGTCAAGCCGATCAGGATGGCCAGCCAGACGAGGGAGGAGACAACCACGACGCGTAAGAGGCCGGAACTCCAACGCAAGTGCATGAAGAAGAGGACCACCAAGCTGGCTTTGCAAACGGCAATGGCAAGCGCCGCGACGGCATTCCATTTTCCAAGATTGATAAAGGAGACACCGGTTGTGAGGGCGGTCAGCGCGATCAGGCCGGCGAAAACGAGAAAATACAGCTTCTTGGGAACGATGTGGCCCGGCATCAGTAACGCCCCCCGATCAAGTACAACAACGGAAACAGAAAGATCCAAATAATATCCACGAAGTGCCAGTAAAGGCCTGCCATCTCCACAACGTTGAAGCGCTGCGGTGAAAACTTTCCTCGACCGGCCATAATGATGAGCACCACAAGAATTCCCACTCCCACCACCATGTGCGCGGCGTGGACGCCGGTCATGAAGAAATAGAAGCAGAAAAATAGCTCGAGGTGGGCGGCGTCCGGCCCGTTAAAAGTCCAGTTCAATCCCGGAACAAGCCCTTCGATGAAGTCGTGCCGCCATTCGAGAGCAAGTTTGGCGCCGACAAAAGTCAGCCCCAGGAGCAGCGTGAGCAACAGAAAGATGACCAGCGCCTTTTTCTTCCCAAGTTGGGCCGCACGAACAGCCAGCGCCATCGTCAAGCTGCTCGAGAGCAGGACCGCCGTGTTGAAAGCCCCGATCCGGACGTTGAGCAGGCGGCTGCCGGCTTCGAAGGCCGGCAAATCAAGGTTTCGGAAAATGACGTAACCCGTGAACAGCCCGCCGAAGAACATGATCTCTGTGGCCAGGAATACCCACATCCCGAGACTGGAAGCCTCGTGCTGCTGCTCGAGATCGTCGAATTGTCCCGCCAACGCGTTGTTGCTGCTATGCAACCTGAGTCTCCTCCGTTCCGTAGGCGTAAGCCTCTTCCGTCACCACGGGCGTCTCCTCAAAATTCTCCGTGGGAGGCGGAGAGGGAGTCTGCCATTCCAGGCCTTTGGCTCCCCAGGGGTTGGGTCCCGCCACCGGCCCGTAACGCATCGACCAGATCAGGTAAACCAGCGGGATCAGGTAGCCCACTCCCAGGATCGACGCACCGGCGGACGACATGACGTTCAGCACTTGAAATTCCGGAGCATAGACGGCATACCGCCGGGGCATCCCCAGGTAGCCCAGGATGTACTGAGGAAAGAAAGTGAGATTGAAGCCGACAAAGATGACCGCTGCCGCGAGCCTTGCCCAACCATCCGGATACATCCGTCCTGTGATCTTGGGCCACCAGAAATGGAGGCCGCCGAGATAACCCATCACGGCCCCGCCCACCATAATGTAATGGAAGTGAGCGACCACAAAGTAAGTGGCGTGGACGTGCACATCGATGGCCAGCGTGGCAAGGAACAAACCGGTCAGTCCACCCATCGTGAAGAGCCCGATGAACCCGATCGCATAGAGCATCGGCGCCTGGTAGGAGACGGACCCTTTGTAAAGCGTGGCGGTCCAGTTGAAAACCTTGATTGCGGATGGAATGGCCACCGCGAAGCTCAGGGCGGAAAACACCACGCCGGCATAAATGGATTGTCCCGCCACAAACATGTGATGGCCCCACACCAGAAACGAAATCGCAGCGATCGCCACGCTCGAAAAAGCAACGAACTTGTAACCGAAGATCCGCTTCTTCGAGAAGGCGGTGATGAGTTCGCTCATGACGCCCATGGAGGGTAGGATCATGATGTAAACCGCGGGGTGCGAATAGAACCAGAACAAATGCTGGAAAAGGATGGGATCTCCGCCCACGGCGGGATCAAACACTCCCACATGGATGAGCCGCTCGAGCGCCACGAGAACGATCGAAATCGCCAGAACGGGAGTTCCGAGAATCTGGATCACGCTGGTCGCATAAATCGCCCAGAGGAACAAGGGGAGTCGGAACCATGTGAGGCCCGGTGCGCGCATCTTGTGGATCGTGACGATGAAATTCAATCCGGTGAGAATCGATGAGAAGCCCGCGATAAAAACACCCAACGCGGCGGAAATTACATTGGTATTGGAATAGGTGGTGCTCAACGGCGTATAGAACGTCCACCCGGTATCAACTCCTCCGGTCAGGACGGCATAAAGCGTGAAAAAGCCGCCGATGATGAAGATGTACCAGCTCAAGAGGTTGAGCCTCGGGAAAGCCAGGTCACGTGCGCCGATCATCAGCGGGACCAGAAAGTTTCCCAGCACCGCGGGAATCGAGGGGATCATAAACAGGAAGACCATGATGATCCCGTGCATGCTGAACAGCTTGTTATACGTCGCCGGCTCCAACAAAGCGCCCTGGGGCTCAACCAGGTTCAGGCGCATCAGCACAGCGGCTGAGCCGCCGAAGAAGAAGAAAAAAGTGATTGAGAAGAGATAGAGGATCGCGATGCGCTTGTGGTCCGTCGTCAGCAACCACGACTTGATGCTGTAGCCAGCATTCAAATAGTTGATGCGCGGCAGCGACCCTCCCTGAACGTCCGCGGCTTCCATCACTTCGTTACCTTCCCTTCCCCAGAACTCAAAGACTTGATATAGGCGATAAGCTGCAACAACTGCTCTTCCGTGACCTGCCCTTTGTAAGTCGGCATGATGGGCGGATATCCCATCACGATCTTGGCCGAAGGATAAAGAATCGACTCCCGGAGATAAACCTCGTCGGCCACGACGCTAGTTCCATCCGTGAGTTTGACCGGCCGCGCAAATACATCCACGAGCGGCGGCCCCTTGCCGGTTCCATGGCAGGTGATGCAGGCGAGTTGTTCATAAAGCTTGGCGCCGGACGAGACCATCGATTCCCCGCGCACGCCGCCACTCAGCCATTGCTGGTAGTCCTCCGGCTTCATCACGATCACGTATCCGCCCATAAGAGAATGATTCGTGCCGCAATATTGATTGCAGAAGAAGTGGTAACGCCCCGTCTTCGTCGCCTCAAACCAGATGCTCGTATACATCCCCGGCACCACGTCCTTCTGGACGCGAAACGCGGGGACATAGAAATTGTGGATGACGTCCTCGGAGGTCATGGTCAGCTTGATGGGGAGTCCCACGGGCACGTGCAGCTCGTTAATCTCCCTGGGACCCTCCGGGTGCTGTAGCTTCCACATCCATTGCTTGCCGACCACGAAAATCTCCATCGCCGCTGTGGGTGGCCGGGAGTTTCGGATATAGAGATTCGCTCCCCAAAGAAACATCACGACAACAAGGACCAGGGGAATAAAGGTCCACAGCGCTTCAAGTGGAAGATTGCCTTCGATCTGCGTGGCCTTATCCTGTGGGGAGCGGCGCCGGTATCTCACGGCGAAATAGAAAACGGTCAGAAAAATGACGGCGGTGAAAAACAAATCGACGGCGGTCAGGAAATAGTAAAGGTGATCGACTCCGCGCGCGATCGTAGAGGCTTGTTCAGGCTGGATTGGGAAACCTTGCCACATTCTCCTGGGTCACCTTCCGCAGTTCGAGGAGGACAAATCCCCCTCTGCATAAGACTCTCGTTCACCTTCAGGCGGCTGGCCTTATCGTTCTCGCCCACGCATCAGGCCGAAGTCTTCACGGGCGGGACGGTTGCCGGCTTCTCGAAAGCGCCAGTATCAACCCTCCAATGCAAAGGATGGTCACTAGCCCGGCAATCTGCACAATTCGAGAAATAATCATGCCGTACTTGCCGGTAGCGGGATCATACCGGCAGCAGAATAACAACACCTCGTCAACCGGCGAACCGATCCTGTTTGCCGACGCCTCGACCAAGCCCAGGCGCAGGTCGCGCGAGGGGAAATAGATCCCGTAGAAGTAACGTGCGATCTTCCCTTTGGGTGTGAGCACCATAATCCCGGTGGCATGCACGTACTGTTTTGCTTGAGCATCATATCTGTACCGGAACCCCACCGCCCTGGTCAGCGCCTCAATTGAGGCCTGATCGCCTGTGAGAAAGTGCCAGCCGCGCTCGGCTCCGGGTCTCCCATAAAGGCCAACGTAGACCGCCTTCTTGGCGGCGGCAAGCTCAGGTGTATCCTGCGGGTCGAAGCTGACCGTCAAAACTTCGAACTGGTTCCCCACGCTGAACTTGACCTCTTGCAAGCTGTGCAGCAGGCCATTCTCGGCCATCGTGCAGAGCATGGGGCAGCTAAAATAGACCAGCGAGAGAAGCACGGGTTTCCTGCCGAAGTAATCGCCCAGCTTGACCGTCTTGCCCGCCTCGTCCCTGAACTGCAGATCGAGAGGAACCTGTTCATTCAGCCTCTGGTCGATCCCGATCCCCTGAAGGAGCGGCGGGAAGACATTCGAATTGTCCGCGCGGGCCGAGGCTGCTCCCTGAACAGCTAGGAAGCCCAGCAGCAGAGCCGCTCCCCACCACCCGGCAAGACCACTTCCTTTGCCCCGAACTTGCAACTGAAACTTTGTCCCCCAAATTGAAGTGCTCATCAAATTCATTCCCTCGTCTATCGGGACCCGGAACCTGTCGCGGCCTGGTCCACCGGAGCTTTCCCGGCTCCCCGTCCGAAGTTCGCTCCTGAAGTCTTCGGCGCACCCTGCTTTGCCGGAGCCACACTGTGAACCGGCAAACCTTTCTGAAGCAGGACCGCCATCGCCCGGTCAATGGGAATCCTCACAACCCCAGCCGATTCGTCAACCCACCCATAGCTCGTCAGGACTTCGTCCTGAGCAGCCTTGTACTGCTTGAGATCCGCTGGCGCGGAAACCTGCAGTCGCGGCTCCGGGGGCAGCGTCCGCTCACTTGCAAACGGCGAGGCTGGAGGACCAAGTCCCTGGTGAGAGACGAAGTAGCGGAAAACTCCAAGGCTGACCAGGAGCCCGGCGAGGATGAGAATCAACAAGCCGATGCCCGACAGAACGAGGCCGCGAATGTTCGCGTCGCTCGTTTCGTGACCGCGCCCGGGTTGTTCACCAGGAAACCGACCCTCATCCATGATGACCTGCACCCTCCGTTCAGGATTCGTGAACCGGCAGCAAGGGACAGCTTCCCAGACTTGCCGTAAACCGCCAAATCCAAATGCCCCCGATACCGAGCATCGCCGCCCAGTCCATCCAGTGAAATTGTGGCCCTGACCGTT
>Ga0326727_10024566_pt1 | contig 11381 bp, 11 predicted proteins | sample MB2enrmetagenome_FD_207643 | JGI IMG/M metagenome (GOLD analysis project Ga0326727, IMG submission 207643) | Lab enriched peat soil microbial communities from McLean, Ithaca, NY, United States - MB29MY | ecosystem: Environmental > Terrestrial > Soil > Wetlands > Peat | place: USA: New York... | reverse complement strand
CTTGTTCACGGTTCGGCCGGACATTTGTCTCACGCATCCATCGTGATTTCTTCATTCTAGCGATTTCGATCATGTGCAAAGAATGCCTGCAGGCACTACCGCCTGTTGACGCGGAACCAGGTCGGCGGTGAGGAATTCGGGGAGAACCGTTTGGTGGAAATCCTCCAGGGTCGTGGCCTGCCTGTCAGCGTCCTGCTTACACAAATTCAAGCAGCGGTTCTGCGGTTCAGGGATTATGGGGGTCAAGCCGCTGATTTGACTCTGATTGTTGCTAAGGTGTGTTGGGGTAGGGCGTCAAGCGGTTTCGGAGAAAGGCGTGCACGATGCCTGATTTCGAAAATGCATCCAAAACTGCTTTTGCAGGAAGGTTCACTTCTGGCCCAGCGACGGTTGCTTGCCTGGCGTTGTTCATACTGATCATTCACCTGGCGGCAGCCGGCATGTGCGGGTTGTTCGTCGACGAGTTATATTTTCTCGCCTGTGGCGAACATCTTGCCTGGAGTTACGTGGATATTCCGCCGCTCACTGCCTTCCAGACTTGCCTGAACCGGGCCCTGTTCCGGGATTCGATGTTGTCGATCCGCTTGTTTCCCGCGCTGGCCGGAGCCGGCTGGTTCTGCCCACTGGTGCAATTACCGCTCCTATGGCCATGCCATTGCTCAAACCCGAACCCTATATCCGCTATACCCAAACCCTCGGCCTCAAAGTCCCGCAGGTCGAGCACCGCCGATCCAGCCAACTGCCCCAGCTTTTTGCCGACCGTTTCGGCCGGCCGGAAATGGCGGCTTGCGCGGCCAGGGTCTACCATTCCCTGCCGGCAGAGGACCGGGCCAAGGCGGCCATTTTCGGCAATAATTACAGTGAATGCGGTGCCATCGATTTCTACGGCCCGAAATTGGGATTGTTCAAAGCCATCGGCAACCCCATCAAAACTACTGGTATTGGTAGTCGCGGGACCTTACAGGCGAAGTTATGATTGTGCTGGGAGCCGACCGTCGCGAACCTCTAGACCTATATTGCAGTAGCGTGACTGAGGCGGACCGGGTGGAGCACCCTTGCTCAATGGCATCGGAGAACTTCACCGCCTAACGTTCGAAACGTCCGCTCCAAGAAATATGGCCGAACCTGAAAAACTGGAACTGACAGAATTCCAAATGTCCGGACCGCCAATCAGAGAGCAACGTCGCAGACCCGCCGCGCCTGGCTCGTGTGTTCGGATGAGGGGACCGGGTTCTTCGTGGGTGTCTGTCCCAAGACAGGTTTTTCCAATCGGGCTATGCGTTTGCCGCAGCACTGGACCCATGAAGAATGGGGGACTCCATGATCGAAGCAGAGCAAACCCGCGCGCTTCATCGGGTTTGTCGTTGGATCTTATACAGAATCTGCCGCAGGCAGACCAATCGAGCTGCCTGCGGCCTTGAAGAGAATTTGCATGCGCGCGCGTAAGGTACAGGGGAAATTTTAGCGGCTGATTGTGATCAAATGAATATTTCGTTAAGTTTCTCGCTCCTCCCACCGGAATGCGGGAAGTCCGGAATCGGACGTACTCTAACCAAACAAAAATCAACTATTAACACCACCTTGAGAAAATCCGTCGTATAAGCTTAATCGGAGTCTCCAGAAATCGGACGGTTTTGGTCTGCCGCCCTTTGGAGCCGGATATGCCGAAAATATTGATTTTTGATCGGGACGCACGCAGCAGGGAACTGTATCGGAAAGAGTTTCAGGGTGAGGGCTTCGATGTGCTGACGGCATCCAGCCTGCGGGACGCACTGCGAAGTTTTCGGACTGAAAGGCCTGCGCTGGTCTTGTTCAGTATTGAATCGACGGGAGCCGAACTATTAGGGACCATAGAGCAAATGGTCTCTGCAAATCGGCGTGTGCCGATCATATTTGCCGGTCAAGTAACTAAAAATGCGGATCCTGGATGCGTACGATCGGAGATTTTGAGTTTGGAGGAAGGTTCTGGTCTTTGCGCATTGAAACAGGCTGTGCGAGAACTATGCCCGTTTCCAGCAACGCTCCTGATTTCGAGCGCTCGCTCAGATGATTCAACGCGGGGAACGCAAGGCGGATAGCTGAAAATCTTCCCCTAAGAGGCAGCCACGTCCTAAGCTGGCGTGGCGAATCCCCGAAGAAGGCCGCTCTTCATCGCAACAGTGTTGCTATCTCCGTCGGTCCTCCGCGCGATGTGGTACGCTCTTGCTCACCAAAATCCCCGGAAGGTTGGGATATTACGATGGCAAAGTCCCACAATATTCTGTTGATCCTTGTTTCGTGTCTCACCCTGATTCCCGCAACCGCGGTGGGATGGGGCGAAAAAGGATATTCCCTATGCGCGCGAATTGCAGCTCGACAATTGCCCAAGGATGTCCCGGCATTCTTTCCTGGTGCCGTGGAACGGCTGGCGTATCTCAGCTCGGAGCCCGGACCGCTGGCGAGGTCCTTCCTCCAGGGCGCTGAGCCAGCTGAATGCACCGGATCACTACCTCGACTTGGAGGCATGGGGCGCAGATCCCCTTCCTGCCTCGCGTTAAGACTTGGTCGTTCTGTCGATCAAGAAGGGGATCATCCACTACGATCCACTGGCCGCCGAAAGCCGCCGGGGCGCCCTGGATGGCGATAAGTTTGTAAGCGATGTGGGAACCGCACCCTACGCCATCGCGGAAACGGCCTGCAAGCTGGTCTCAACTGTCCGCGGCTGGCGCGACTGCCCGGAGGACACCGACACGGCACGCCTGGACAAGGCCCAGATCGAAGACAGCATCATCTATCTTGCCAGCGTATTGGCGCACTATGTGAGCGATCTCGGCAATCCGCTAAACTGCACAGTGCACTTCAACGGCTGGGCGGAGAGATATCCAAATCCGAAGAGTTTCCCCGTAGGCCGGGCCGCCAACGAAATCCATTCCCGGTTCGAGGACAATTATGTAAAAAGCGCGATTGAGGGAAAGGATGTCGAGCCGTTGATCTCGCCGCCGCGGCAATGGATTTGTCGACGAGCTGTATACCCTGGACAAGGCCGGTGCATTTGGATCCGGCAGCGAACCGCAGCAGGCGAAGCCATTCGTCGCCGCCCGACTCTTCCATGCTTCGTGACTTTTGGACCGCTGCCGGGGTGCTATCGCAAGAAGAATGGCTGAACGAGCGCATCACCGCTTCTTCCAGGCCGGGGAAGCCGGTGTTGCAATTACCGCGCGCGAGCGCTATCGAGTCGAGACGGCAGCCCGCGACGGCGTGATTGAGGTCGTCGGCATCGGCAACCGTAAAAATGGGATCGACGGCCGAAACTGGCAGATGTACGTCAACAGTAGGTCCAGCGGCCCCGGCCGCTCGGTCGATACATACATTCCCGTATCCGGCGAGTGCGTCGGCTTCCGATTCGAAAGGCCTTCCACGGCTCCCAAGACCCGCTGACGTGGCAGGCGCTGGGGCTTTCCGCCGTCAGCCGTCAGCTCGAGCCCCGGTCGGAGCTTTCGCGGGTTAACAACCGCGAGCAAACTTGCCTTGCTTCATAGCCGAAATGAAGAGGGCGACCATGGGTTCTGCCTGGAAGCCACTTCAGAGGTGCGCCGCTTCATTCAGGAATCCAGGCGAACGAGAAATCACGGCGGCAAAACAATTTTCGGATTCGCTTCTCCGACTGAAGCAAAAACCTGCCTTTCACCCGGCACTAAATTTCACAAAGGCATGACCCTTGCTAAAATTTCACGATCCCTTTACCTGGACATAACAATCGTCTGCAACAATATTTGTCTGGGAAACGACGTGATGGAGTTTTCGGAGGCCAATCACGGCAACGCATGCGAAAGGAATTAGCCTATGACAATTGCAGCTCAGCAACCGCTTCGCTGCGGGATCGTTTTGGCCGGTGGAGAGGGGAAACGCGTCCGACCCTTTATTCGTCGGCTATTAGGGGTAGATCTTCCCAAACAGTATGTAAGTTTTATTGGCACGCGGTCGATGCTGGAGCACACATTCACCCGGATCGAGCCATTGATCCCACCAGAACGTCTTTTTGTCGTCGTGGCTCGCGATCATCTTGACCATATCGAGGTTCAACGCCAGATAAACGAAAGACCTCCTCACACAGTGATATCACAGCCACTCAACAGGGAGACTGGGCCCGGGCTCCTTCTTCCTCTAATGCATCTCGTGAAGCACTTTCCGAATTCTATCGTCGGGGTTTTTCCTTCCGACCATTTTGTTTTGCAGGAAGACCGTTTCACAGCCTGCGTGAGGCAGGCGTTTGAGGCGGTAGAAAAATGCCCCACCCAGATCGTGTTTCTGGGAGTCAAAGCTGCCGATCCGGAACAGGAGTATGGCTACATCCTTCCGGAGCCTCAAGATCCGGACCTAGGCTCGCCCGTCCAAGCCGTGAAGGCATTTGTTGAGAAGCCGGAGCCCCGAATTGCCGAGCAGATCCTGTCTTTGGGGGGATTATGGAACACAATGGTGATGGTGTTCAGGCCCGGAATTTTGCTGCATCTGGTTAGCATGTCCGCACCAAAACTCTATCACTCCTTTCAACAGATCTTTCGGTCGCTGGGTACTTGCCGTGAGTCATTGACCGTTGAAAAGATTTACCGACAAATGACGCCTCTGAATTTTTCAAAGGACCTGCTTGAAGGTCTTGATTTGTACTCGCGCAGGCAATTGGCTGTGGTTCCAATGGAAGGGGTGTCATGGAGCGATTGGGGCTCTGAAGAGCGCATTGTCGCAGTCTTAAGGGACCTCGGATATCTGGATCGCCTATTTAAAAGACACCCGTCGGATGATGCCTGCTATCAACTCCCAGCGGTTGCCGAGGTCCGCATGACGGTAAGTCTCTGATTTCCTAGGCGATCAGGCTACGGTAAAGAACCACAGATATCCAATATCCTTACCATTCAGTAACCCCGGAATTAGACCGTCTTGGCTACAATCTTGCTGTCCTCAAAAGCTTCGCTGATGGCAAATTGAGTGATGAGGACCTGAGATAGTGACCAGGCGTTTTATCACCAATCTTGATTTGGACCTTCATGAAAATGCAACAGAGGCGTTGCAGATTCGCCGCCTCACTGGCAAAGCAGAGTGCCACGATGACGGAAGCAAGGGCACTCGCTCATTGAGGCAGGAATTCCCTTGCTCCGACGATATAGCGGAGTGCAACCATTCACGTCCCTTTCTTCAATCCCGCCATTCCCATCTTGGATTTTCTCCCTACCCTCTGCGGTAAATTAGCATGGATGGGGTAAGGCGTCTCAGCATCATAGACACAAAGGGGTTTTGGGCGGGATTATCGGCAACATGCAGTCCCCTGCTAGGCTCAAGCCGCCCAACAGCGAAATCGTTAGAAACCGACGGCGAGAACCGGAGTGATCCGACGATACAAACGCCTCGCTTCCAAGATCTGGCAGATCAATTTGTTTGGTTCCTGGATCATAACGCGTGACCAATTTTAGGACAATTCCTGACAATCCCAAAGCCGTCGTGGCATGCAGTGCAACAGGGTTAAGAGAGAGCCTATTGGGGGCGAAGCAAAGGACTTTCACCCTCCCGAGCGATTGAACACGCCCGTTCAACGAGCCGCCTCGAGCACTCCGGCAAGTTCAAACAGAAAAAGGCTTCTTCTCCAAGGCGAGTGGGTAAAAAACGGCTCTTTTTCTCATCGAAGCCTTGATGCTCAAGGGTTTGAGTGCATGCGAAAACTTTGAATTTGTGCGATAAAAAACAGGGAAATGGATCAGAAAAGAACCCTTCCATCCACTCCCCTCTCCAAGATCTCGCATAGAGGCGACGAAAAGCCCCCCAATTGAAATTGGGGCCTTTCGGCACTGGCGCAAAAACTGCAAGTGATGGGGCGTGAGCGGGCCGAGCGTCAAATGCTTTATATTTGGCACGAAGCCTGCGGCCCTCAGCTTGAGCTTCAATGAACTGATCAGGACAGAAGCGATTGCATTGCCAGGCCCTTAGCCTATGCTCACTGCGATTTCTGCCAGTAAACAATTAAAGACCTGCCGACCAGACCAGTCTCCCTGAATGAATGTGTTCGCGGTGTGGAGATAGGAGTATGCTATCCAATAGGGAATATGGACGGCAACCTGACCGGCATGCTGCACGCTTACGTTGCTTTTGACTGGGGAGATGAAATAGATCTCGACCATGCAAAACGGCTAGTGCGCTCGGAAGAGCATCCATTCTTGCGCCGGCCGCGAACCCCATCTTCTTTTGCCTATCGGCCCGCCCCCCTCTATTTTGTCCTCGACGAAATGCAGCTCAATCTTCCCGAGATCGGCCACGTCAAGGCGACCGCCGAGGCTACCGTATTCGATTTCGGCGGCGTCAGCGTCGACGTGAATATTCCGTTTGACCTGAAGCAGGACCGTTTCCCAAGCCTGGCCGGGCGGCTGGCCGATCAGGACCAACTGGTGCAGGCCGCAACAGATTTGCTGACGCCGCTTCACCGTGAGTTGTTGCCGTCGATCCGCTATCCACTGTGGAGCTCTTTCAATGAAGACTATTTTGTTTTCCATTTTCCACCCGGCCCTCCCCTGCTCCCTCCTGCAGATATGCTTCGTCAGGAAGGCGCCGGCTGGCTCGCCGGGTTGGTCCGAATGGAAAGCGGTCCTCTGAGCGATGAAGAAGTTGCCGAAGCGATCAGGCTCCACCTGAGTTACAGTCCCGAAGATCTGTTTATAGCCGATTGGGCTGCGGCGGTGCTCATCGACCGCGACTGCGATGAGACGCTTCAGACGATTGAGTTTGTGAATTTACTCCTGCTCGAGTACCGGCATCTGGACGAGCGCCTGGACACGCGGCTGACGGCGGCCTACAAATTGATTCATCCCCTGGCTCGCTCGTGGCTGCCCTTGTGGCATACGCACCACCGGCCTTTGCGTTCTCTCGGCGAGCTCAAAATGGAAGCCAACAGCATGATTGAGCGGCCGGTCAACGTGCTCAAGCTGCTGGGGGATCAATATATCGCGCGCGTCCACAGTCTGCTCTCCAGGAGGTTTCATCTTGAGGAATGGGAGCAGAGCATCCGGCGCTCGCTGGAGATTGTCGAAGGAGTCTATGCGGTCGTGTCGGATCAGGCCGCGAGCTGGCGAACGGAACTGTTGGAAATCATCGTCATACTCCTGATCCTGTTCGAAATCGTAATGGCTCTCTTCCGGCATTGATCGGCAGTTGGAATGACTTGACAAGTGACGGCTTTTCAGTCACCTTCGGGCTGAGTCAATCCCATTTAGGTGTTTCGGAGTTCATCATGCCGAAAATTGTGGGAGTAATTCAAACTAAAGGAGGAGCGGGCCGTTCGACTCTGGCGACCAACCTGGCTGCTCATTTCTCCTTGCGGGAGACGACGACCCTGATCGACTGCGATCTGCCGCAGGCAACGAGTTCGTCCTGGTATGCGCTGCGTCAGGCGGAACTCCCCTCCGATCACTTTCTCCTTGCTACAGCTCACAACCACCAGGAACTCATCCAGAAGGCAAAGGAGCATGCACTGTTATCCAGGTATTTGATCATCGATGGCCCTCCACGGCTGGCGGAGATGACACGGACGATCATGATTCTCAGTCACCTTTGTCTCGTCCCGCTAGGAGCAAGCGCTGCGGAAATCTGGTCAACGACCGATTTGCTGGAGACGCTGGAAGATGCCAGGAAATATAAGACAGACGTAGACGCGCGCCTCGTATGGACTCGTTTTCGCGCGCAGACAAGGGAAGCGCAGGAACTGAAAGAGGCCGTCCACAAGGAATTAAAGCTTAAAGACCTGCGGGCTCGGCTCGGCTACCGCGTCGCTTTCAGCGAAGCCCTCGCACGAGGTATTTCCGTTGAGGAGGGCGGCGACCCGATTGCGCGCGACGAGATGCTCGGGCTGGCTGAGGAGGTCGAATCGATTCTCGCGGAGAAAAATCAATGGGAAAACAGAGAAAAGGCGCGACGATATTGAAGCCGGTGATTGATGAAGAAACCGCGCTTCGGTTTGCATCGGCAGGTTCTGAAAAAAGTGTGGAAGCGGCGAATAGCAAGTTGTCTGAAGCGGTATCGAAGGAATCGGCTTCCCCGAAAAGGTCCCGGGGCGGCATTGAAAAGGACTCGCGTCAGATATTGCTGACAATTGACAAAGATCTCTATAGCAAAATCGCAGAGGAAGCCGCCCGCAAAAACAGAACCGTCGAAGAGCATCTCGAGAAACATCTGATAAAACGCTACCAAAAGTAATCTGTCCAAGAATGCCTTCTGGAGTGCGGCAGGTTCCTGCCGCCTTGCGTTTAGGCGTTAACGTGTTCACGCGTTAATCCACTAGGTTCCCGATGAGACGCGTAAACGTCGATACAGGAAGCTGTCGCACTTCCAAAGTACCCTTCAGAACAAAGCCTAAAGATCATCTTTTGCACGTTCTTGAGTCCCCCGGGGAGATCGACCGTGAAGATCACCAGCATCGGACAGCGCACCCTGCTCTTTAAGGCTTCGGGAACTAGGTTTGCCCTGGCCGCACTTTCCGGCGCGCTGTTTTACCTCGCAATGAAATTGACGCCGGTGTGGTGGGCGGCGTGGCTGGCGCCGGTCCCCATATTGTTGGCGGCCTTCGATTCAGGAAAGAGTGAAGCAAGATTACTGGCGTGGCTTGCCGCCGGAATCGGCCTTGCATCTGAAGTTGCCTATTACTGGAAAACGACGGGGCCATTCGCAACCATAGTGATCACGCTGCTGCAAATATTGGTGTGGGGCTTTTTTGTGCTGCGGACGCGCGCCGTGGTGACGAAGTCTTCCGGTTCGACGATTATCTTTGCATTTCCGCTGTTGCTCGCGGGCATGGACACCCTGGTCTCGTTCTTTTCACCGCATGGGACATGGGGGAGCTATGCCTACACACAAATGGACGCAACACCGGTGATCCAGGTGGCATCTCTGGCCGGGACTCCTGGAATCGTGTTTTTGGTCGGATTGTTTGCCTCGACAGTTGCCGTGATCATCCACAAAAGAATGGGGATCAATCGTCCGCTGTTGGCTTACGGACTTCCCCTATTTCTGCTTTTGGCGGCCCTGGGCTATGGTCTGCTGCGGCTGACCGATCAGCCGCAAAGAGCGACCGTGAAGATCGGGCTGACGGCCATTGATGATTTTATTGGTAAGCAGACGCCTCCTGAAAAAGTGGAGGCTGTCTGGCGCGGTTACGAAAAAGCAGTCGCCCAATTGGCGAATGATGGCGCCAGAATCGTCATCTTACCGGAGAAAATAGAGGCCTTCGCTTTGAACGACGCAGAAAGAAGAAAAGCGGAACTAGCGGAGCTCGCAAAGAGTCAGGGTGTCTATCTTATTGCTGGAGTCCAGCTGAATGACGGCGAACGGGAAAGCAATGTCTCGTGGACATTCAATGCAAATGGTGAATTGGTGGCCGAATATCACAAACGACACATGGTGCCATTCCTGGAGGGCGATCTAATTCCGGGGCATGAAGACAAGCATTTCGAAATCGATGGCAAACGGTATGGACTGGCCATCTGCCGCGATTTGATCTTTGCCGATTTTGGAAGAAATTACGCCCGCTACGGACTTTCGGCAATGCTGGCGCCCGCATGGGACTTCTATGTGGATGCGTGGATGGCGACACAGGTTGCCGCTCTGCGAGGGGTTGAGGGCGGATACGCGGTGGCGAGGGCGGGGCGGGAAGGTTACTTGAACGCAAGCGACCGTTATGGACGCGTGCTTGCGCGCAAGCGAAGCGATTATCTGCCCGGGACCAGAGTGGTTGCTGAAGTGACGCTGGAGTCGGCCAAGCCCACGTTCTATGCGCGGTTTGGAAATGTTTTTGGGTGGTTGTGTGTGGCGGGCGCAATTCTGACATTATTGCCGCGGCGCCGAGACTCAGGTGGGGCCGAAATTTCCGATCATGTAGATTAGATTCCTGCTTTTTGGAACAGGACTCGTGTGAAAAAACTCCCGCAGGTAGCTCACGTGAGCTACCTGCGGCTTTTGGAGGAAGTGATGATTCTATGCGTGTGCATACTCTACAGAAGGAATATTAACGCTTCATTACGATCAAACATTGATTTCGTTAAATGAAGTCAGGGTGCCTGTAGTGCAAGCAAGACGTTCATCTTGAGATGACCAATGAACTCCCAGCCGGTTGATTAAGCTAGAACTCAAGCCGCATCATAAACTCCGCGCGGCAAGGAGCGCCGGTGCCTGTGGCGTCGGGGTTCAGAATTGAGGTGTTTGTGCCAAAGCTGGCTGAAGGCTTTCCACCGGCAAAGGAGCCCATGCTGGTCGAAGGCTCGGCCCACATCGGGTGATTGAGAAAATTGGTCCCCGCAGGCCGGAAATTAAAGCCCACATTTTCCGTCATTTTGAAATTCTTTGTAAGCAAGCCGTCAATTTCGCAATTGCCGGGGCCGCGGGCGACATGGGGACCGAGACTCCCCAAGTTCCTTTCGCCGTGATAGCGGAAGCCGCCGTGTTGTTCATGAAATCAGTCGCCGAGGCGTAACTGATTGTCGAAATTGTCAGGCTATTTCCGGGATGATTCAGCTGAATCCACGAATGTGGACTCCCGCTTTGAGCGTATGGCGGGCTGGCGCCGTCGTCAAATTATCGACGGAGGAAAATGTGGTCCTAACCTCGGTATCCAATGACCTTCAATGATGTAAAGCGAGGGGGCATTAGGGTTTGTGTTTCTGAAACAATGATGAGGACTCGGCAATAATCGCGTGAAGCATTTCTAGGTGGTTTTAATAAATGGAGAATCGATGGCCGGCGAAAACCCGAGCAACTCCTTCAGCGGTCGGAAGGGTTTGATGGGCGATTGTCTGCAGGTGGGCTCGGGTTTGAGCCCTGCAGTGATTGCATACTTTGCGGTGAACTTGTTGGACAATGTGCTAGTACTACTATGTCATAAGATGTTAAAACCCGCACCAGACAAGGGTGTCAACGTGGTCGTTCCCGAGCACTAAAACCGAATCAAACCCTCTGTTTATGCGGGTTTGATCTATTTTTATGACACAGTCGTACTAGTGGACACTCAGATACGCTTTTGAAATGCACTCAAATGCCAGTTTGGCTGCGCTCTTGCGCTCCGAGATCTCAGCGGGGACACTTTCCAAGACCCTAAGTTCCAGGTGGATGGTATGCAGTTTCAATAGTCTTAGGAAATGATCCGCAAATTGCATATCACCATAGTAGAAGACATTGTCCCGGTTCAGAGTTGTTATCTTGTTACCGTCTATAGAAAGATAGTTGACACAGACCGGGAGAATATTCGATCCCACTTCCAATGCGGCGTCTAACAGTGCGCTTTTGAACGGCAGAACACTTTCACCGGAAGAGCTGGTTGCTTCCGGGAACAAGACAACAGTAAAACCCTGTTTCAGCAGACCGGCAAGGGCCCGAAT
>Ga0326727_10024565_pt1 | contig 11381 bp, 12 predicted proteins | sample MB2enrmetagenome_FD_207643 | JGI IMG/M metagenome (GOLD analysis project Ga0326727, IMG submission 207643) | Lab enriched peat soil microbial communities from McLean, Ithaca, NY, United States - MB29MY | ecosystem: Environmental > Terrestrial > Soil > Wetlands > Peat | place: USA: New York... | reverse complement strand
GGACTGGTATTGACCCTGCTGGGTGCTTACGTCGGTGCCAAGTTGCGGTGCATGGGGGGCAGAGCTGTTTCCGTACCGGAAAAACGCCTGAAATCATTTGAGGATGCGGCTTCGGTCCCACCGAAAGCCGGACGCCTTGCAGGCTAGACAGGCTGCCGAAAAAGTCCAGAAAACTCCATCTGCCTCTACCTGCCAACCGCTTCTATTGACTAATTAATTACTCCCATTCCCGCCGTAGTTCCCCTATGCTCGAACCATGGCGGTTTTGTGGACGGTTCTGGGAAGCGGGAGCAGGGGAAATTGTACGGTGGTGACGACTTCCCGCGCCCAGGTTCTGGTGGATGCGGGGTTTTCCTGCCGCGAGACGCTGCGTCGCATGCGTTTGGCGGGCCTCGATCCGGCAGCGACCAGCGCCATTCTGATTACCCATGAGCACTCCGACCATGTGGCGGGACTGGAGCGGCTGGCGCGGGTCCTGGACGTGCCCGTTTATCTTACGCAAGGCACTTATCAGGGATGGCGGCGCTACCTGCGCGACAAGCTGAAGATGGATGCCAGAATTGCCCGGCTGGAGATTTTCCCGGCGGGTCGCTCACTGACCATTGGCGATCTGAACGTATTGCCGTTTACCATTCCGCACGATTGCCTGGATCCTGTGGGATTTACGTTTTTGGCGGAAGGGATCAAAATGGCCTACGCCACCGATCTGGGCTGCATCCCTGCCAACATCATCGATCATTTGCGGGGCTGTAACCTGTTGATGATTGAGTCAAATCACGATCTGGAAATGTTGCGGGTCGGGCCCTATCCGTGGCCGGTGAAGCAACGGGTGATGAGCCGGGTGGGCCATCTTTCCAATGAGGCCCTCGCGGAATTCTTCTGCCAGCAGTATGATGGGGCAGCTACATACCTGATTCTGGCGCATTTGTCGGAGCAGAACAACCATCCTGAGATTGCCCGGCGCTCGGCGGAAGCGGCATTAGTGGGCCGTTGTAACCTGCTGGATAACCGGTTGTTGCTGGCATCGCAAGGGGAAGCGCTGGGGTCCATCCGGTTGTAGATGTTGGAAGCAATGACAGACAAGTGCGTTGACAAAGTCGTGGGAGATATCCTGGCGGGTTGGCGCTATGACATCTCGGGGATTGTGCCCGAGATGCGTGGCGACTACGAAGCCCACTTTGAGGCCTGCGAGCACTGCCGGGCCAAGCGCCGTCTTCATCGCACGATCGACATTTCCCTAATCGTCCTGACCGCCCTGTCGGCGCTGGTCTTCCTGATCGCCTTTGCGGCCGTACACCATTTTGAGCCGCGCCATGCCTTCATTCTCGAACTGATCGCCCTGGGTGGGTTTCTGCTTTCCATCCTGGTGTGGCTGGTGGTGGCGGTGGTCACTCCCGCCCCGCTGGTGGTGGTGGGCGCCGCCTTGCCCTATGCCCGCCTCGTGCACGACCGGCTGCCGCTGCCTATACGCGAACGACTTCCCGAAGAATTGCGGGAGAAGCTGCATAATAGCGGCTAGTGGCTAGTAGCTAGCTACTAACTACCAGCTACCGCCTGCCAGTTACCGCGAAAGCACATTGGCCAGCGCGAACAATTCCGGATCAATGGGTTTCTGTATGCCGACCACCTCGGCGTAGGGAGTGGTGGTGATGGCGCCGCGGATGGTGCCCACCAGCACGCCATGTTTGCCGCAATCCAGAGCGGCCACGGCGCCGGCGCCCAAGCGGCTGGCCAGAAGACGATCAAAGGCGGTCGGGGTGCCGCCTCGCTGTACATGGCCCAGGGTGGTTACCCGCACGTCGAATCCGATCTGCGCGTCGTGTTCCTTGAAATACGTGGCCAGAGCTTGCGCGCCATAACGGGCGCCTTCAGCGATGACCGCCAAGGCGTGCGGTTTGCCGCGTTCGTAAGCGTCACTGAATTCCGCCGCCACCTTCTCGGGTGTGGTTTCGATCTCGGGGATGACCACGGTTTCCGCGCCTCCCGCAATCCCGGCCATCAGCGCCAGGTAGCCGCAGTTGCGGCCCATGACCTCCACCAGACAGCCGCGGTGGTGCGACGAAGCCGTGACTTTGAGGCGGTCGATGGCCTCCAGGGCAATGTTCAGCGCCGTATCGACGCCAATGGTGATTTCCGACCCGGCCAGATCGTTATCGATGGTGGAGGCAATGCCGACGACCTCCACGCCCAGCTTGGACAGGCCATACGCGCCGGTCTGCGAGCCGTTGCCGCCGATGACGACGAGGCTGGAGATATCCTGCTCGTTGAGCCGGCGCACGGCTTTCCGCTGTCCTTCTTCGGTGTGGAATTCGGTGCAACGGGCACTCCCCAGCACGGTGCCGCCTTTTTGCAGAATGCCGCCCACGTCGCGGCGGCGCAGCGGGATGAAGCTGCCGGCAATCAGGCCGGCGTAACCCTCGCGGATGCCAAACGCATCCCATCCTTTATCGGCGGCTACGCGAACCACTGCGCGAATGGCGGCGTTCATTCCGGGAGCATCGCCCCCGCTGGTGAGTACGGCAATTCTTTTCATTGCTTCTTCTCCACTTCGACCTCAGAAACCACTGTTATCAGCATACGCCCGCAGGCTGAACTTCAAACTCGCAGGGAATCCATGTGGAGTCTCCCACTCTGGTTCCGCGATTCGGAGCCAGAGTGGGAATTTTACCTGTTTCCAGACCAACAGCCGCCCGGCGGCCTAGTCGTCCAAGGCCCCGGTCAGATACGAGTCGTAGGCTTGCAGATCAAGCAGACCATGACCGCTCATATTGAACAGAATCACGCGTTTCTTGCCTTCCTCGCGTGCTTGGATGGCTTCGTCAATTGCCGCGCGGACGGCGTGTGAGGACTCCGGCGCGGGAATCAATCCCTCGGCGCGCGCAAACTGCATGGCCGCTTCGAAAACCGAAACCTGCTCATAGGCCTTGGCTTCGAGCAGCCCGAGTTTGTACGCGTGGCTGACGGCGGGCGACATGCCGTGATAGCGCAAACCCCCGGCGTGGATCTTGGGCGGCATGAAGTCGTGACCCAGAGTGTACATGCACATCAACGGCGTCATCTGGGCGGTATCGCCGGAATCGTAGCGCAGCTCACCCTTGGTCAGGGACGGGCAGGAGGCCGGTTCGACGGCCATAACCCGATAACGCTTTTTCTCTTTTATCTTGCCGCGCAGGAAGGGAAAGGCCAAGCCGGCAAAATTGCTGCCACCGCCCGCGCAGCCGATGATCACGTCCGGCTCTTCCCCTGCTTCTTCCATCTGCTTGATCGCTTCCTGCCCGATCACCGTCTGGTGCAGGCAGACGTGGTTGAGCACGCTGCCCAGCGAATACTTGGTGCCGGGATGGCAAACCGTGTGTTCGATGGCTTCGCTGATGGCGATACCCAGGCTGCCGGGGCAATCCGGATCCGCGGCCAGCATTTTCCGCCCGAATTCGGTCTCCTTGCTGGGACTGGCGTGTACGGTGGCGCCATAGGTCTGCATCATCAACCGGCGGTAAGGCTTTTGGCTGTAGCTGACCTTCACCATGTATACCGTGCACTCCAGCCCAAACAGGCTGCAGGCCATCGCTAAAGATGCGCCCCACTGGCCGGCGCCCGTCTCGGTCGCCAGGCGCTTGGTGCCGGCCTGTTTGTTGTAATAGGCCTGCGCCACCGCCGTGTTGGGCTTGTGGCTGCCGGCGGGACTGCTGCCTTCGTACTTGTAGTAAATGTGTGCGGGAGTTTTAAGCGCCTTTTCCAGGCGCACCGCGCGCAACAGCGGTGTGGGACGCCATAAGGCATACACCTGACGAACTTCCTCGGGGATATCCACCCAGCGCTCAGGCGTCATTTCCTGGGCTACCAGGTTCTCCGGAAAAATGGCCAGCATGTCTTGTGGCCCGATGGGCTGACGCGTACCCGGATTCAGGGGCACGGGCAGGGGCTCCGGCAAATCCGCCAGCAGGTTGTACCACTGCTTGGGGATAGAGGATTGCGGTAACGTATAGCGTGTCTGCATTGTCACCTGACTGTATATGGGAATGATTCAGGGTAAGCCAGCCTCTCGCAAAGGTCAAACGTCAGTTTGCGCCTCTGCCACCCGCCCGCGCTCTGTGACTTGCTGGGCGCTAAAGACATTACGGTATTTACCGATTAATTAAGTTAAAGCAGAAATTCCCGGAGATATCCATGATCAATTGTTGGGAAGCCAAGAAGTGTGGCCGCCAGCCGGGCGGCGCCAAGGCAACAGAGCTGGGGGTCTGTCCCGCGGCGACTGAGACACGAACGAATAACCTAAATCACGGCATCAATGGCGGACGGGTATGCTGGTTGGTGGCGGGAACGCTGTGCGGCGGTGTGGTGCAGGGAACCTTTGCCAGCAAGTTGGCAAACTGTCTGAAGTGCGAGTTTTATCAAGCAGTCGGCAAAGAAGAAGGGCCCGGCGTGGCCAAGGGGCGCGATGTGCTGGCTCTGTTGAAATAGTCGTTTCTGAACAGGAGCTGCAACCCTTATCCCCGGTCGGACCTTCAGGGGAATGCCTTATTTTGGCCGGTCCCACTCGCCGGCCTCTTATTCCGCGCACAACATCGCGTGGCCGCGCTCACATACGGACGTGACCGCACGCACTGGCGCATAGCGGGGAAATTCGTAAAACTATCAAGAAGAGCAATTATAAGACTCCTTGCTCCGGATGGAACCAGAGTCCAACGCATGGGGGGGAATAATAATCATGGAACGTATTCTTGTAATTGGTTATGGCAATCCGCATCGCGGTGACGACGGCTTCGGATTTCATGCTGCCGAACAAGTGCAGGCGATGATTCACGAACAGGCCGTCACGGTGATGACGGTTCAGCAACTGAAACCGGAACTGGCGGAAACGATCTCGCGGGTCGATATGGTGGTGTTCCTGCAGGTTGCTTCCACCGGCGTGCCGGGTACCGTACACATGGGCGAGTTGGCTCCCAAGGACGCGCCCGAAGGGCTGCTCTCGCACGAGATGAGCCCGGAAAAACTTTTGGCCGCGGCCCAGATTATCTATGGCCGCTGCCCCGAAGCCGTGATGATTACGGTAGCGGGCGAGATCTTTGGGTTTAGCGCCCATCTGTCTCCCGTTGTGGAGGCGGCGCTGCCGCGGGTTTTTGAACGGCTGAGAGAGATCGTGGTTTCGGCGAAGGAGCGCGAACCGGTGCGGCTGCGCGCCCACGCCGTGGCCGCCGGCAGCTGCGGTTAATCGGTTCGTAATCCGCCAATCAGGTCGGTAATCCGGTCGATGCGGTGTTCGACGCACCAGCCCTCCAGGGCGTCGACGATTTTTTCGGTGGCGCAGGGGTCCCAGAAGCTGGCAGTGCCGACTTCGACCGCGGCCGCGCCGGCCAGGATGAATTCGATCACGTCGGACGCGGTACTGATGCCGCCCATGCCTATCACCGGAATATCGACGGCATGCGCCGCCTCATAAACCATGCGCAAGGCAATGGGCTTGATCGCCGGTCCGGAAAGGCCTCCGGTGATGTTGCCCAGGCGGGGGCGGCGGGTTTCCGCATCGATGGCCATGGCGCTGAAGGTGTGAACCAGGGAGATGGCGTCGGCGCCGGCTTCTTCGGCCACCCGTGCCATTAACGAAATGCTGGTCACGTCCGGCGACAACTTTACGATGACCGGCCGCCGGGCGGCACGCTTGGCGGCGGCCACAACTTCCTCCAGCAACGACGGTTCGCTGGCGAACGGAATATCTCCGTGCTGGGTGTTCGGGCAGGAGACATTCAGCTCGTAGGCGGCAATATTCGGGCCTTCATTCAGAATGTGGATGGTGGCCTCATAGTCGTTGCGCGTGTAGCCGAACACGTTGGCGATGATCGCCGTATTTTTGATCTTGCCGAGTAGCGGCAGCTTTTCATCGACGAAAGCGCGGGCCCCGATGTTTTGCAGCCCGATCGCATTGAGCATGCCGGCGGCGGTCTCAAACAGCCGTGGCGGGGGATTCCCGATCATCGGTTCCCGGGACAGCCCCTTTACGACGAAGCCACCCAGACGTTCCAGATTCACGATTTCTTCGAACTCGATGCCGTATCCAAACGTGCCGCTGGCGGCCAGGATTGGATTCCTGAGTTGCAGGCCGCAGAAGCTGACGCTCAGATTCGGAGGCCCAATCTGGTGCGGTCGATGATCTCTTACTGCCATGAGGGCTGCCTCCTGCGGGGAGTGGGAGTTTCCGCGGTTCTGCCTTGGGTTGGCAGGCAAGCACAAGCGGCGAGTCCCGGTCCGCCGGGAGTCAAGGATAATTGCGTGTCGTGCATCGTGAAGTTAGTTTACGACAGGCGCATCCGGAAGGGCATGGATGGGGTGGAACAACTCTTAGCGGATACCCTTGCCCACCAGAAATGAACTATAAGCGCGATCGGTCCGTAGAATGTGCTGCTTGAGCCAGGTTTGGATGAACTGCATCATCTCGTCGCTCACCGCGACCTTGCCGGCGACGAACTTTTGCCGGAAGTCCTGCATCTGCTGGTTAAATTGCTGGTGCTCGACCGAATGGCGGTCGTAACCGGGATAGCCGAACTTTTTCATGGCGTTTTCTTCGTCGGCGAAGTGTGTACGCAGGTAATCGACCAATTCATTCAAGGCGCCAGCGGTCGCGCGGGGAGTTTTCGCGGTTTCCATCGCATCGTTCAAGCGGTTGATGATCTTGAACAAAAGCTTGTGCTGTGCGTCGAAGCGCTGTATTTGTACACTGTAAATATCGTTCCAGGTGACCAATTCTGGCATGGGCCGGACTCCTCCAGTGCCTTCACTGTTCATCCAATCGGCAAAACCGCCCCAAAACTTTAGCCGGGCGGAAATTGCCGGGAAGTTGCCGAATGGCGGCGGAGATTCCCCGGTTTCGTATGGTGGATTTTCGGTATTCGCGTTACATTAGTTGTTTGTATGCTTGATCTTAGCTTTGTTCGCGATCATCTTGATCTGGTTGGGGATAAACTGCGGCAGCGCGGCATGGATCCGGAAGTCGTGCTTAAGGACTTCCGCGACCTGGACGCGCGCCGCCGTCAGGCCATCCACCAGGTGGAAACCCTGAAGGCCCAGCGCAACCGCATTTCGGAAGAGATTGCCCGTCTCAAAAAGAGCAAAGAAGATGCCACTGCCCTGATCGAACAGAACAAGGCGGCGCGCCAGGAAATGGAGGATCTGGAAAAGCAGGCCGCGGTGGAAGATGCGGCGATGCGCGAGATTCTCAGTACCCTTCCGAATTTGCCGCACGAGAGCGTGCCGGCCGGCCGCGACGAAAGCGCCAACGTGGAAGTCCGGCGCTGGGGACAGCCGCCGTCTTTCGATTTTGTCCCCAGACCACATTGGGAATTGGGCGAGCTATTGGGTGTTCTCGACCTGGAACGCGCCGCGAAATTGTCGGGCGCCCGGTTCGCGGTGTATTGGGACGGAGGTGCGCGACTGGAGCGGGCACTGGCCAATTTTATGCTCGACCTGCACACCCGCGAGCATGGCTACACCGAAGTGTTGCCGCCGTATCTGGTGAATTCCGCTTCCATGTTTGGCACCGGACAACTGCCCAAATTCGCACAAGACCTTTTCCGATGCGCGGAGACGGACCTGTGGTTGATTCCCACCGCCGAGGTGCCGCTGACCAATCTTTTCCGGGACGAAGTGATCGATGTGGCGCGCCTGCCGCTTTCCGTTACCGCTTATACTCCCTGCTTCCGCAGCGAGGCCGGCAGTTACGGCAAGGACGTCCGGGGCATCATTCGCCAGCACCAGTTTCAAAAAGTCGAACTCGTCAAGTTCAGCCGCCCGGAACAATCCGGTGAGGAGCACGAACGGCTTACCCGCCATGCGGAAACCGTCCTGCAGCGGCTCGGCCTGTCCTATCGCGTCATGCTGCTGAGTACGGGCGACATGGGCTTTTCGGCAGCCAAGACCTATGACCTGGAAGTCTGGCTGCCGGGGCAACAGCTCTTCCGCGAGATTTCTTCCTGCTCGAACTTTGAGGCCTTCCAGGCGAGGCGAGCCAACATTCGTTATAAACCGGAAGGGAAGAAGGGGACTGAATTCGTCCATACGTTGAATGGCAGCGGACTGGCGGTCGGACGCACCTGGGTCGCGATTCTCGAGAACTACCAGCAGCCGGATGGCAGCGTCATTGTTCCCGACGCGTTACGGCCGTACATGAACGGCATCGATCGCATAATGCCGAGAAAGCCATAACCGCCGTTTCACGTTGGGACCGGCGGTGTTTTTCTGGTGCCGGAAGGTTTACGGTTTGCAGCCAGGCAGGCAGTTTCCTGGCAAAACGCAGATCTGGTTGCTGGCAAACGAGAAACGTGGAACGAGGAACGTGAAACGTAATTTGCGTTACACTGGTGTTTCACGATGAGTCGTATTTGGCGAACAATCCGCAGCTATATCTGGTGGACACACAATCGGGGCAGCTTCCATTACGACGTGATGGTTACGCTGATCCTCCTTTTTATCTTCGTGGCCCCGCATTGGATTGACTTCAACGATAAGCCGACGGAACGGAATCCACATCAAACCGAAGTCGTGGTGCTCCCCGATGGTGACGAATTCATTTATCAGATCGACGTTTCCGCGGCCCTGGGCGATACCGACACCGAGATTCGCAAGAGCCTGATGCATATCGTCGAACCGATTGCCGGGGAGATCGAACTGGTGCGGTATGAGGCGGTGCGCGACCGAAAAGGCGATATCAAGTCGTACAAGGCGTGGATCCGTAAACCATACCACTGACGCTTTCCGTGCCAAGTGAGGGCCTATAGATTGCGGGCGAAAATAGTAAAGAATCTTTGCGTAGCGATGTCCCTGTTGGCGCTTTGTGGCTTTGGCGCAGCGGCATCTCCCCAGGCCCCCCCCAGGGTGGGCGGAACGGTTGCGGCTTCCGCGAATGCGGATATGGAAAAGGCGCTGACTGCCATGGATCACACCGCCGCCAGTTTCCGCTCCGCTAAGGCCAGCTTAACCAGGCAGTCGTATGAACTGGTCGTCAAAGAATCGACCACGCAGGGTGGCGAGATGTTCATTCGCAAGTCCAGCAAAGGCATTGAGCTGGCTGCCAACCTCACGTCGCCTAAAGGGCAGGAGAGATATGTGCTCGTGGCGGGCAATGAGGTCAAGGTGTACCAGCCCGGAATCAACCAAATGACGGTATATGATCCCGGCAAGAACCGTGACGCTTTTGAGAGCTTCCTGTTGTTGGGATTTGGCGGCGGCGGTCACGAGTTGTTGAGGCAGTTCAATGTGGAACCGGGCGGCACGGAGAGAATTGAAGGAGTGAATACGATCAAGCTGGAGCTGACCCCGAAGTCGCAGCGGGTCAGTAACCTGTTTGCTCACATTGAGTTATGGATCGATCCCGCGCTGGGAGTGGCGCGACAGCAGAAGTTTACTGACCCCAGCGGCAACTATCAGCTGGCCAGCTACACCAACATCGAGATCAATAAGTCTTTGCCGGAAAGCAACTTCAAGCTGAAGACGAAACGCGATACGGTGGTGGTTCACCCACAACAATAGGAAAAAGAGGTGATGGAAACCAGCGGGTGGGACGCATATACTCGGACCGTGCGCGAATGTTGGGGGCATCGATGGTTTCCGGGACCAGTGGGATTCCAGCTCAGACAACGAACGCACTATCGATTGCGTCCAATTAAAATTATCCCTGAATTCGAGTGAAGCATGGCCAAGGTCTTGACGATTCCCGTGATTCCCGATCCCCGCAGGAGTAAGCGGAAGACCACTCCCGACCCGCGATACGTGGAGGGCCAGCATTTCCTGGTGAGGGCGATTGAGTATTTGACCAAGGCCGATCCGACCGGGAACCGTCCGGCTATTGAGCTGCTTTCGGAACACTTTCGCACGCAATTTCGCATGAGCGACTCCCCCCTTAGAGGCGCCGGCAAAATAATCGAGAGAAGCAGTTTCGAACCTTGATGCCCAGGAAGCTGGAGCGTTCGCAGCCTTCTTCCGTCCCCCGTCTCCAGTCGAATGAGCGTTGCAGATTGAAAGCTCCATTGGCGACCGGGAATTAACCAAATCCAAAAAGAATTTGCCTCTCTGCCTCGCTGGGTCTCGCTTACCGTACCTGCGGAAGCACCGGTATCCGTCCTCCGCCTTCGTAAGGACTCGGAAGTTCATGATGGCGTGAGATTGGAGACGGGCGCAGGAGACGACGATGCTCGAAACCTCAAAACCGCAGCTCCGGTGACGATTTGGCGCAACAACATGTGCCATGATGTCTCATTTGTCTTCGCTCCAGAAAATACTAAATTTAAAATCAACGACTTGCGATTAGCGGCCTCTGGCCCGGGGCGTGCACCAGGGAAAGCGTCACCATTTTGATAGAGGGCACAGAATGAGCTGCAATCGAGAACATTTCGCCGGAACAGTGAAGAGACGCAAAGTTCTCTTAGCGGTCTCTTTTTCGCTGTTGATGGCGGTCCTGGTACTGGTAAGACCCCCGGCAGCATCGGCCCAAGATGGCAAGATCAGCGCCGAATTACGGAGTCAGGGAACCGGCAGCGCCGATGTCATCGTCACGTTTGCCCACACTCCGACGCAGGAGCACATCAGCAAAATGCAGGCGCTGGGTGGAGTGCATCGCCGTCACCTGCCTTTTATCAAAGCGGGCGCGTTCAACATCCCGGTAGGCGTATTGGATGAACTGGAAAACGATCCCGAAGTCGTGTCGGTAGTGCCCGATCGCGTGGTCAAGTCCACGACCACCAATCCTTACTATGATTATGTAACGGAATCGGTCGGCGCTGACACGGCAAATGCCGCGGGATGGGATGGCACAGGTATCGCGGTGGCCGTGCTGGATAGCGGCATTCACGTTCACCAGAGTTTGCACGTGCAGGGGAATGCGTATTTACCTGACCGCGTAATCTTTCAGCATAGCCTGGTGCCCGGTGACTCCAGCCACGACGACATCTATGGTCATGGCACGCCGGTAATGGGTGTAGTCGGCGACTACGGTCCGGTGTATGCCGGATATCCGACGACCTACAACGGAATCGCTCCCAACGTCAGTCTCGTCAGCTTGAAGGTGCTTGACGCCAACGGCGAAGCCGTGGACAGCACCGTAATTGCTGCTATTCAGGAAGCGATTTTCCTTAAGAACAAATACAACATTCGTGTGATGAATCTGTCGCTGGGCCGGGGCGTATTTGAAAGCTACAGGAAGGATCCGTTCTGCCAGGCGGTGGAAGCAGCGTGGAAGGCCGGCATTGTGGTCGTGGTTGCCGCCGGCAACGGGGGCCGTGACAATTCGGCCGGTACCCACGGGTATGGCACCATCACATCTCCGGCCAACGATCCTTATGTGATCTCAGTCGGCGCCATGCGCACCATGGGCACGCCTTCGACTTCCGATGACT
>Ga0326727_10024564_pt1 | contig 11382 bp, 6 predicted proteins | sample MB2enrmetagenome_FD_207643 | JGI IMG/M metagenome (GOLD analysis project Ga0326727, IMG submission 207643) | Lab enriched peat soil microbial communities from McLean, Ithaca, NY, United States - MB29MY | ecosystem: Environmental > Terrestrial > Soil > Wetlands > Peat | place: USA: New York... | reverse complement strand
CCACATACCCGCTCCCTGTGCGCGGGCCGCCGGGGCCCGTGGCGAACCGAGGGCAGCCGCGCGCTCAGGCGAGGGCGCGGGCATTATCGCTGCGCAGTGCCGGCGCGGTTTCCGACCCCCGCTTTCGCCGGGGCGCGGTTGGCGCCGGACGTGCGGCCCGCCGGCCCGCCCGGCGCTGCCGCCATCTCCCAGCGCACGTCATACTCGCAGAACGGGTCGCCGTCGTACATGCACTTGGTCTTCTTGATGTAGGGCACGCCGCCCGACGCGTCGATGACGCCCTCCATCCAGCCGACGTGGTTGTAGGTGCAGCGCTCGCGCGGCTGCTTCTTGCCCATGTCCACTTCCATGCGCACGTGGTTCGGCCCGACGTCGAAATTACGCACGATCACGCCTTCGCCCCAGTTCTTGCGCAGGCACAGGTCCATCTTGTGAATGATATAGCCCGGATCTCCCGCGCGGAAATAGCGGGCCAGATCGCTGCCCGGCAGCACGTCAAACTGAGCGCGGTAGCGGGTCATGTCGCGCAGGATGTCGTCGCTGCCGTTTCCCAGCTCCTTCTTGATGGCATCGGTCAGCGCCCCGAGCAGCTCGGGTGGATACTCGCCGTTGTCGTCGATGCGCCCTTTCAGGATGCGGCGGGAGTCGTCGTCCAGCCGGCGCAGCACGCGATCGAGCGCGGCCTGGCCGAAGCGGTCGATGACGTAGCGCAGCCTGCCGGTCAGCGCGACTCCGCGCGAGACTTTGCCCGAGACGGCCTTGACCTTGAAGTTGACGGCGTTGTGCTGCAAAGTGTTGGCGACGTCGCTGAGGCTGCAGGTGCCCTCTTTGATGCTCTCCATCCGATCGCGCATGCCCTCGATCGACGTCCGGACGGCCAGCAACGCGGCGCTGTTTTGCTCGCTGACGCCGGCGATCGTCCGCAGCGTCTCGCTCATCTGGCTGGCGTTGGCAGCCATCTCCTCGGCGGAAGCGGTGTTCTTTTCGACGATGGCGGTGACCTCGTTGGCGGCAGACATCAGGCCATCCACGGCCGCCTGCACTTCACGGGTGGACCCCGAGATGGCGCGCATGGCCTGCGTCCCGTCCTCGGCGGCGCCCACGATCGCGGTCAGCGCCTCCCCGGCGCGCACCGATCGCTCTGTGCCCGTCTTGTTGCCCGATTCGACGGCGGGCATGGCGTGGGCGACGTCGGCCACCGACTCGCGTATGCCGCCGGCCAGTTCGGCGATCTCCTGGACCGCGCCGGCCGACTTGGCGGCCAGCTTGCGCACCTCCTCGGCCACCACGGCGAAACCGCGCCCGTTCTCGCCGGCGCGGGCCGCCTCGATGGCCGCGTTGAGCGCCAACAGGTTCGTCTGGGCGGCGATCTCGTCGATGGTCTCCACGATATCCCGGATGCGTTCCGAGCGTTGCCCCATCAGGTCGATCTTTTCCTTGATGCGCCCGATCGCGGCCCCGACGTCGTTCATGCTCTGGATGGTTTCGCCGATGGCGGAGGAGCCGGCATGCGCCGTGCCGGTGACACGTTCTGACGCGGCCACGGCAGACTCGGCGTTCGCCACCATCTGATCGATGGCTGCTTCGATCTGGGCCATCTGGCGCGTGATCTGGGCGATCGACGTGGCCTGCCCCTGGGCGCCGTCGGCCACCTCCTGGATCGCCCCGGCCACCTGGTCGACGGACGCCGAAGCGCTGGAGAGCCCGCGGTTCTGCTCGTCGATGCCGCTTTCGACCCCCTGGATGTCCGTGGCGATGACTTCGGACAGATGGGTGGTCTCTTCCGCAGCATGGGCGATATCGCCCGAAGCGCGGCTCATCTTGTCGGCGCTCGCCGAGAAATCGCCGAACATGCTGCGCAGCTTGGCGGTCATGCCGTCCAGCGCCTTGCCGACCGACGACACGTGGGCCGTGGTCTGGTTGAGCTGGGCGGCCAGGCCACCGAGCTCGTCGTGCGAGGCGATCGAGACCTCCTGAGGCCGCAGCTCGGTGACCTTGGTCAGGTTTCCGCCGGCGACGGCTTCGATCACGTCGGACAGGTTCTTGAGGTCCGCCTGGGCGATGTGCTCGGCCGCGGCCCCGATCTTCTGCACCGGCGCGACCAGGATGCGCTGGGCGAGCCAGGCGATGCCGAGGACACCGGCGCCGCACAAGACGATACCGGCAGGCACCGAAAGGGCGTTGACGCCCACGACGCACATCGAAAAGGCCACGCCCTGCGCGGCCAGCACCGCGACCGTCTGCAAGACCATGATCTTGAAGATCAGGCCGCGGCCCCAGATGCGCCAGATGGCAGCGAGTAGGACGACAGACACACACAGCGTGAGCAAGAGGATGGAGAGGTAAGTGCGCATTTGCCCCGTCTCAAGGGTTCGCGTTAACACAGTGAACATCGTGGTCCACCACCCTTTCCGAACGGCCACGCGTCAGCCCGCAGCCCAACCCTGCCGCGTGGGGCCCGCGACGATGGCTCAAAGAGGGTTGGCAACGCGCCTTTGGCGGCCCCTTCGAATAGTCCCTATTCACATATCGTCCGGGCGAAGGCGCGCGCCATAGGAAAATGGTACTAATGAGGCGTGAATGGACGGTTCGACCGATGCGCCTGATTTCCGCTGACCCTCGGGAAGGACATGGCCCCTGAGCCTGGGCTCAGCCCGGCGTGCGGAAGGTCAGGCAGTAGAGCTCGCCGCCGGCAATTTCCCTCACCCGCACGTCGCGCATGTCGCCTGGCACCAGGTCGACCGGGGCAGAGATCGCTTCCGGCCGCGCGCCGTAGAATTGCCCGCTCACCGGCACCTTCTCATAGGCTTTCGCCACGCGCTCGGTCTCGTCGACGACCAGCACCTTCGTGCCCGGCCGCGCCACGCGGGCCATCTCTTGCAGGGCGCGTGCCCTGTCGTTGAAGAAGTTGATGCCGCCCATGTGGAAGACGACGTCGAAGGCCCCATCGCGAAACGGCAGGCGCTCGGCCGTGCCCAGGAAGAGCTCAGCCTGGCGGCGCCAGCGTCTGAGGTTGCGCCGGCATCCCATCAGCATGCCCCACGACAGGTCCAGCCCGAAGTAGCACGCCCCGGTGGGCAAATACTTCAGGTTGCCGCCGGTCCCTATCGAGACCTCCAGGACGCGGTCGCCGGCCTTCACCTCCAGCTCGTCCAGGTACTCGCGGCGGCGTTTTTCCTCGCCGCCGCTTTTGAGCCAGGCGTACGCGCGCAGCGAGAGGTCATAGACGGGGGCCACGCGGTTGTACAATCGTTCGTAGCGCTGGTTCTGGCCGGTGAGATCAGAGCCGCTCAGAAAGACGGGGATGCCGTCGCGCAGAGGAAAGGCATGCCCCGAGGCGCTTCTCAGGACCTGCTCGCCGCCCACGACGGCCAGCTCGAGGGGCTCGTGGCTTTGTGGATCGCACAACAGAGGCAGAACGTCCGGGTCCATCTTCCAACTCCTTATTTTTCTCGTTTTGATCGTCGCAGGCCGCGCGGATATGCGGTCCGGGCCGCGCCCCCTCCCCCTACCCGCTGTACCTCTCCAACACCTTGAAGATCGCCTCGCTGCCGAAGGCCAGGCACCCGGCCGGGATGCGCTCGTCGGCCCCGTGGACCAGCGAGAGGGCGTCGAAGCCCGGTGGCAGGTTCATCGGCAGGAAGCCGTAGGATTGGATGCCCAGGCGCGCCAGGAAGCGCCCGTCGGTCGTGCCGGGCAGCAGGAGCGGGATAGCGGTCGCGCCGGGCTCATCCTCGCAGAGTATGTTCGCGAGAGTGCCGAACAGCCCCATGTCGGGCTCGGCGGGGCCTGGATCGTAGGCCGCCACCTCGAAGGCCACGTCCTCCCCGACGATTGCCTGCAGCTCGCGGATCAGGTCATCCGGCGTGTAGCCGGGGAGGAGGCGCCCGTCCAGCCCGACGGCGATCTCGCTGGGGATCACGTTGATCTTGTCGCCGCCGTGCACCATGGTCGCGTTGGCCGTGTTGTGCAGCAAGGCGTCGAGCAGGGCCACCTGGGCCCCCAGCCCCAACGGCGCCAGCGCGTCGAGCGTCGTGTCGGTGAGAGCCGGGTCGAGCAGCCGGGCGAAGGGCGCGCTCGCAGGGCCGGGCGCGCCGGCGGCCATCGTCTCCAGCATGCCCCGCATCGCCGGCGTCACGTGGGCCGGCAGGCGCTGCCCGTCGAGCTTCCCCAGCATCCTGGCCAGCCTGGCCATCGTGCCGCCGCGCATGGGCACAGAGCCATGCCCGGCCGGGCCCCGCACGGTGGCCTTCAGCCAGCAGATCTGCTTCTCGGCCACCTGGATCGCGTAGAACTTGGCCGGGCCCAGGTAGATCGGGAAGCCGCCCATCTCGCCGATGGCGTAGCGGATGCCGCTGAACTGCCCGGGGTGGTTCTCCACCAGGTACCTGGCCCCGAAGTCGCCGCCGGCCTCCTCGTCGCTCACGACGGCCAGCACGATGTCGCCGGCCGGGGCCAGCCCCTCGGCCCTGGCGCGCAGCAGCGCGGCCAGCATCATGGCGATGCCGCCCTTCATGTCCACGGCGCCGCGCCCCCAAAGGTAGCCGCCGGCCTCATCTCCGCCGAACGGCGGATGCGTCCACGCTTGGTGGGCAGTCGTGACCACGTCGACGTGCCCATAGAGCAGCAAAGGCGGCGCGGCGCCCCGGCCTGCCAGCCGGGCGATCAGGTTCGGGCGGCCCTCGTCCCTCGCGAGCACGGTCGTGGGGAAGCCGGCGGCCTCGAGCAGCTCCTTGATGAAGGCGATGCACGGGCCTTCGTTGCCCGGCGGGTTGGTGGTGTCGAAACGCAGCAGGCGCTGCAACAGCTCGACGGGCCCTTGCCCCGCCGGTGATTGCCCAACTTCCATGCTGCCCCCTTTCGGTCCAGTGCAGGTGCCGGGAAGGCCCTCGGTAGCGGCGTCTGGCATTCTGACCTGCCCAGCCCGCCACGCCGTGCTGCGGCTATGCAAGGGGCCCTCCGATGTCATGCTGAGTTTTCCATCCCGCGAAGCGGGATGCGGCTACGCAAGAAACTCTTGGACTGTCATTCTGAGTCCCCCATGCCGGCGCGGCGGCATCTGGCATGGCAAGAAACCTAGGGCTTGTCATTCTGAGCGGGTCCATCCACAGTCGCTGTCGCCGGCGAGCCACAGCGAAGAATCCGTCGTCAGGCAGTTTCTCGGAAGTCCCCCATGCCGCCGCGGCGGCACATGGCATGGCGAGGAACCTCTGGCTTGTCATTCTGAGCGGGTCTATCCACAGTCGCTGTCGCCGGCGAGCCACAGCGAAGAATCCGTCGCGCGGCCCCCAGTGTGCGCAAGCCTGGAACGGATCCTTCGGCCTGGCAACGTTTGTGGTCAGCCAGCGTCATGGATTCGGCCTCAGGATGACAAGGCGAGTTTCTTGCGTAGCCGCATCGCGCCCGGCGGGATGGAAAACTCAGGATGACATGGCGAGTTTCTTGCGTAGCCGCATCGCGCCCGGCGGGATGGAAAACTCAGGATGACAGGCTCGGGAACTTGTTCCTTCCCGAGCCCTAAGTTAGCGCCCGTGCGGCGGCCGGTCGCTGGCTGGCAGGGCCATTCTACGTTGCTGCCGGCCCCCGGCGTGTCCATCCTGTCCATCCCGTTTCATCCATCCCCATGCGGGGACCTCCGTGTCTATCCTGTCCGAATAAGCGCCCAGGGACGCGCCAGCTGGCCCAGGCAGACGCGGCTCAGCGCCCTGGCCCGGCGTGCTCAGGCGCTCGCCGGCACGCCGGCCACGAAGCGCTTGCCGTCGCGGTGGCACAGGATCTGGATCAGGTTGCGCCCGGATGGGGCCACGGCCGGCAGGCCGCCGCCCGGCTCGACCCACTGCCCGATCATGTAAAAGCCTTCCAGCCCGGGCAGGGTCTTGCTCATCCCGCGCATCATCAGCTCGCCCATGTTCTTGCCGAAGGGGTTCCAGCCCTGGATCGATCCCTGCCAGTTGCCCGTGTAGCGCTCGGTTGTCAGCGGCGTCGCCACGTCGACCACCTCGATGTCCCCGGTGATGCCGGGGTACAGCCTTTCGAGCTGGCCGATGACCGCCGTCGCGGCCTGCTGCTTCTCGGCCTCGTAGCGCTCGCGGTCCCCGGCGGCCTCCTTCCAGTAGTCGTAGCTCGAGCCGAGGAAGACCACCACGGCCGATCCTCCGGCCGGCGCCAGGGAGGGATCGTAGCAATAGTGCCGGATCGGCAGGGTCTCGCGGGCCTCGCCGGCGATCGTCAAGGGCGGCTCCAGCAGGTAGGTGACCGCGTGCGGCTCGGCCGAGAGGTCGCGCCGGATGCCCAGCGAGATCTGAACCACGGGGGAGAAGATGGGCAGGTCGCGATAGTAGCCCCGGAACTCGTCCGAGAGGTATTTGCCTTCCAGCATCTCGAAGAGCGTCGTGCGCCCATCGGCGGCCGAGACGACCGTGTCCGCGCGGCGTTCGCTGCCGTCCGCCAGCCGGATGCCGGCGGCGCGGGCCTGCGCCTGCCCGTCGGGCCCCGTCCCCTCTTCGACCAGGATCTTCGTCACCCGGCAGCCATAGTGGATCTCGCCGCCGAGCTGCAGGTAGCGCCGCTCGATGGCCCGCGCGAACTCCAGCGAGCCGCCGGCGGGGTAGCCGTCGTCGCCGTGGTCCATGCCGGCTAGGAAGAGGAAGTAGAGGAACATCGGCGTCTGCGCCCCGAAAACCAGCGGGAAGGCCCGGCGCAGGAAGGGGTCCTGGAACCGGGCGGCGAACTCGCCTGCGCTGACCTTCAGCCACCGTTCCATCGGCGCCATATAGGGTGCCAGCCGGGCCATCGTCTGTGCGCCTTCCTCCGCGGTCATCAGCTCGCGCGGCATCATGGGGTGGCCGTCGAACGTGCGAAAGAGGCGCATGCCTTCGATGAACTCGTCGATCACCGGCGCATCGGCCGGGCTGAGCTTCTTAAGGTGCTGCTCCAGCCGGTCGATCTGCGCGTAGATCACCAGCGTCTGGCCGTCGGGCGCGGCGATGCGCACGAATTCCTCGTGCGTGATCGGAGGGCGGCCCTGGAAAGCGCCCAGCTCGTTCCAGACCTGGTAGAAAGGAGACTGGGGCGAGGTGCCCATCAGCCAGTGGATGCAGCCGTCGAAGGTGTAGCCCTGGCGCCCCCAGGCCGTGCACAGCCCGCCCGGCTTCGTGTGCATCTCGTAGATGGCCGTATCATAGCCGTTCATCTGGCCGTAGCAGCCCGCTGCAAGGCCGGCGATGCCGGCGCCGATGATGATGAGAGATTTGTCCGCCATGATGATCCTCCTTGCTATGGGACCCGAGCTATCGTTCGGGTATCTCGCCGTTCTTGATCCGCGCGATCACGCCCTCGAGCCAGGCCAGCTGGCACTCAGCCCCCGCGACCCCGCAATCGAGCGTCAGGAGCCAGCAGTACAGCTCGCGGGGCGACCCGACGACGCTTGCGTAAGCGGACGGTTCGCGGGGTAACCGCCCGTAATGTTCCAGCATCGCCCGCGTCTGCTCGGCGGCGCGCTCGAAGATTGCCAGGATCTCGTGATCGCTGAGCTGCCCGGCAAAGAAGACCTGCACCAGCTCCGCGCTGCGGTGGTCGGCGGGGGGCAGCGGCAAGGCCAGCCAGGCGCGCAGCTCGGCGCGCCCGGCATCCGTGATGTGATAGACCTTGCGGTCGGGCCGGACCTCCTGCTCGATCTTCTCGGGGCTGGCCCAGCCCTGCTCCGCCAGGCGGGCCAGGCTGCGGTAGATCTGCGCCTGGTCGGCGGGCCAGAAGTGCCGCACCGACGCGTCGAAGACCTTCTTCAGGTCATAGCCCGAGAGCGGGTGGTATTGCAGAAAGCCGAGGATGGCATGTTCGAGTGACAAGGGCACACTCCGATAGCAGAAGGGTCATAGAGAGACCAGTCATGTATATGACCTATCCTATATTACCACGGCTCGCGGGGCGTGTCAAGGGGGGAAATCGCTATGGGAAAAATCACGAACCCGGCCTGCTGGGGAAAAGTGACCCTGAGGGGAAGCCCCGGCCCACCGTCGCCCGGGCAGGGCCGTGGTCCAAAGGGAAAGCGCCGGCCCGGCAGTGCAGTTGCCCCTCTGCAGCTACCGGGCCGGATGAAAAAGGAGGAGTCCCCCGAACGGTCGTCAGGTGTGCTGTGCGCTTTGCTGAGGGCAGCATATCCGATGTCGCGGTTTTTGTGCATGGGGACGTCTCAGTATTTCGTCCGCGAAAAAGACCCCATCCTGGCCTGATGCGGAGCTCGACTCCAGAGGACGGGCCCCGTTGGAGGCCTGCGCCGGCCACGGCCCCACAAAAGAAGAATTTGGAAAGACCGCGCGCCCTGGGCGCCGGCCCTGGGGCCGGGCGCCCCGCTTCGCCCCGGAGGCAGGGCGGCAGCGCCCGGCGTAGCCTCAGCGTCCCCGCTGAGGCTCGCCAGGCCCTCGGCGACGGCGAGCCGGGCCTCCGGGAAAGGGTCCAGCGCGTACATAATGGTGCTGAGCACCCGGATCCACTCGGGGCTGTTGAGCACGAACGTCTCAGGGGGGTCTGGCCTTGGCACCAGCCCGCCCGTCATGCGGGCCAGCAGAGTGATGCAACCCCGCGCCTCACGCAGCAGCAGGGTGCCCACCCGCAGGTCGGCGGCCTCCCCGGCGCGGTCGAGGGCGGCCAGGGAGCGGCCGTGCAGGTCGCGGAGCTGGTCGCGAAGCGTGTTGGCGTGGGCGACCTCGGCCGCGGCCTGGGGCCTGCGCCAACGAGGCAGGGACGTGCCGCGCGGCATGGCGGTCCAGCGCGTCCTGGGACACGCAGAACGCGACAGTAAGTTGAGACCTTGTTACGCAGCGCTCGATCAGCGCCGTATCGATGGCGGCGCGCTCCTGGTGGGCGCAGATGGTGCAGGTCCTGGGCATGGCGGACTCCGTACGGCGAATGGCCGGCGGCGACAATGAGGGCGGTGCAAAGCGCCGGCAGGCCCCTTTAACTGCCCTCTACTAAACATGACAGCGCATCTGTTCTACAGGATCAAGTAGCGGACTTGCGGCGGGCTTGTGCGGATGGGGAGGCGGGCCGACCACGGATACGACGCGGATGCGCGGATCGCGCGTCGCGGCAACGGCGCCCGGCCGCGCGGGCATTCGGGCTGGCCCCTGACCCCACTCGACCGTCGCGCCGTTGCGAGCTGCGCAAGGGAGGATGCCGAGCGCCTGGCAGCGCGCTTGCCATTCGGGGTTTTCAAGGGGCTACGCCCCTTGAGCGGGGCCCTGGGGGCCAGCCGGCCCCCAGGAAGACATTGGCGAGAGACAGGCGTGGGGCCAGGCGGCCCCCGCGAGGACAAACGCGAGGCGCACCGGGCCAGCCGGCCCCTAGGAAAACAAAACGCGGGACACGTCCGTGCACCGGCCACGGGGAACATCTATGCGGTGCGACCGTCCGGCAGAGGCCCCGGAGCGCGTGTCGCCACGTGGCGCCGCACCCGCCTTGCGCGCGGCGGGCGGGTATGCTATAGTTCGGACCGTTGATGGCCAACCCCAATTGGCTTCTCGTCTTGCGCAAGCAACAGCCCTGGCCTTGCCAGGCGTTAGCTCGATCGTGGCGAGATTTCTCCACGGCTTCTCTCTCCATGTTGCCGTACCGGCAACAAGCCCTCGCGATATTGAGCACATGAGCCCGCCCGGCCTGCCGGGCAACGCACGAGGCAGGCCGCGGCCCCACCTGGAGGCACGCATGAGCCGAGGCATGAACCGGGCAGAGCGCCTGAAGGAGATGGAGCGCCTGTACGCTCAGCGCGCCTTCAGCGACATCGAGATGGCGAGACGGCTGGGCGTCGATCGCACGACGGTCTACAAGGACCGCATCGGGCTGGAAGCGACGGCGCCTTTCGCGCATGACGGCTGCGGCGGCCATCGCATCGACCGGGCGCGCTACATCTCAGGGATCCGGCTCAACCTGCACGAGGCGCTGGCCCTGTACCTGGCGGCGCGGCGGGCTTCGAGGCAGACCGGGCTGGCGCAGCCGCACGTGGCGAATGCGCTCGAGAAGCTGGCGGTGGCGCTCAGGTCGCCGATGGCCGAGCGGCTGGTGCAGGAGGCCGATCTCGTGCTGGCCAGGGCGCCCAACCCGGAGCGGGTGGCGGCCCTGGAGGCGATCGCCGAGGGTTGGGCAGGCGGCCAGAAGGTGAGGGTCCTCTATCAGAGCCTGCGCTCGCCGCAGGCGCAAACCCACCTGGTGAGCCCGTATCTGATCGAGCCGTCGCTGTGGGGCGATGGGACGTACGTGATCGGGCACAGCGACCGGCACGATGCCGTGACGACCTTCAAGCTGGAGCGGGTCGAGCACGCCACGCTGACCGGCGAGCCGTTCAACGTGCCGGAGGGGTTCGACGGAGGGGCCCTGCTGGACCAGGCGTGGGGGATCTGGTATGGCGAGGGCCGGCCCGTGCGGGTGGTGCTGCGCTTCGGGCCGGGGCCGGCGGCACGCCGTCTCAAAGAGAGCGTCTGGCACCCGAGCCAGGAGATCGCGGACTGCCCGGACGGCGGGTGCACCTGGACGGCGTGCGTAGCGGAGTGGCGAGAGCTGGTGCCCTGGGTGCGCGGGTGGGGCGCCGATGTCGAGGCGCTGGAGCCGGCCGAGCTGAGGGAAACCCTGGTCTGCGAGGCCGGGCGCCTGGCCGCGCTGTACTGTGCAACGGTTCCGCCGCCTACTCGATCGCAGTACTATGCCCACTCGCGGCCCGACGTGCCCGAGTCAGAATGGCAGCTCCTGAGGGCTCACCTGAAGGCAACAGGCGAACTGGCAGCCCAACTAGGTCGTGCTGCAGGCGTGTCGGAGCTGGCGCGCATCGCTGGAAACCTGCATGACATAGGCAAATACTCAACGGAATTCCAAGCGCGATTGCGGGGCGGCAGCGGGCGGGTCGACCACGCTACGGCCGGCGCGCGAGAGATCGTGAAGCTGTACCCTGACCCCCCTTACAGGGATTGGGCCGAGCTGATTTCCTACTGCATCGCGGGACATCATAGCGGGCTGCCGGACTATGGCAGCAATTCCGACGTCGAGAGCGACGGGACGCTGTTGGCTCGCAGAGAGAAGAAAGTGCTGAAGGACTTCAGCGCGTATAGCGACGAGGTTTTGGTCCCGCCCTGGCAGGCGCCTCGCCCGAGCATCAAGCCATCCCGTTTCCGATTCGGCGGGAAAGAAAAGCCGTATCCTGGGTTTTCGATCTCCTTCCTGACGCGAATGCTCTTCTCCACGTTGGTAGATGCCGACTGGATAGAGACCGAGCGCTACATGGACGACGCCGAGAAGCCGCGCGGGCAATACGCAAGCATTGACGCGCTGGCCGAACAGTTCAACCGCTATTTGCAGCGCTTCGAGAGCCCGCAGACCCCCATCAACCACAGGCGT
>Ga0326727_10024562_pt1 | contig 11383 bp, 7 predicted proteins | sample MB2enrmetagenome_FD_207643 | JGI IMG/M metagenome (GOLD analysis project Ga0326727, IMG submission 207643) | Lab enriched peat soil microbial communities from McLean, Ithaca, NY, United States - MB29MY | ecosystem: Environmental > Terrestrial > Soil > Wetlands > Peat | place: USA: New York... | reverse complement strand
AGCGCTCGCCATCTACGCGAAGTCGCTGCCTTCGCACCATCTGTATGTCGCCTCGGCACATCAGATTCTGGGCGAGGTGCTGCTGCGGCGCGGCTCCATGGCGGACGCCGAGACCGAGCTTCGTACCGCACTGGACATGAACGTGGATCTGGCCGGCGCCGATAGTTGGCGCGCCGCGCGCAGCGAGGCGGGGTTGGGCTGGCTGCTGATCCAGCGCGATAAGGCCGCGGAAGGCGAGCCCATGCTGCTCTCGGCACGCTCCCAGCTGCTGGCCAAAGTGGGCCCGAGGCATCCTGCGACACAGCAGGCAACCGACTGGCTCCTCCAGTACTACCGCGCGCATCATCGCGACGCCGAGGCTGCGCGGGTTCTCGCGGCGCCCGACAAGCGGTAAGCTTGAGGAACTATCGGGTCGGCATGGGGTCCGCTCTTGGACGGTGTGGCAAATTCTCAGGAGTCTTGATGTCTAAAAGAAAACCAATCGCCTCTGCCCTGTTGTTCCCCGCGATCCTCGCCGCCGCAGCCATCGTGAGCACCGCACATGCCGGCGCGCGCGAGGAGGGTCGCCTGCTCACGGCAACCGAGGTTCTGGAAGAGGTGCAGGGCATGCCGGATCAGCGCATACCGGATGCGCTGCTCTCCCGCGCCTATGGGATTGCCGTGATACCTGACGTGACCAAGGTTGCCTTCATATTCGGCGGCCGGCACGGCAACGGCGTGCTGGTAGTGCGCGATACATTGAACTCCCCCTGGAGCAATCCCACATTCATTACGCTGAACGGCGGTAGCTGGGGCCTGCAAGCCGGAGCGCAGTACTCCGACATCATTCTGGTATTCACCACCAAAACCGGCGTCGAGGGCATCGCCGGGGGCAAGCTGACCTTGGGCGCGGACGCGTCCGTGGCCACCGGCCCGGTCGGACGGCAGGGGTCGGCCGCCACCGACATGAATTTCAATGCGGAGATCTACTCCTATGCGCGGACCCGCGGCCTGTTCGGCGGCATCGCGCTCGATGGGAGCGTCATGTCCATCGACCGATCGGCCAATGCCTCTCTGTACGGCAAGAGCAACGTCACGGCCACCGAGATCTTCTCGGGCCAGGCGCCGGCGGCGCCGGCGGCAGCGCAGCGTTTCCTGGAACGATTGGCGCAGTCGACGCACACGGCGGTGCGAAGCTCGCCGGCACCACAGGCCGATACGCCGGCCACATCGGCGCAGACGCCGAACGGTGCCCCACCGAGCGCGGAACCCCCGCGCACCTACCCCTTGGAACAACAGAAGTAGACCATGCGCATCGGTATCTTAGGTTTGGGAAGCATGGGGCAGCCGATGGCACGGCGCCTCGCACAGGCTGGATTCAGCGTCATCGCCTTCAATCGAACCCGCAGCCGGGCCGAGGCCCTGGCCGGTGACGGCATACAAGTCGCCGACACGCCGGATCAGGCCTGTGACGTGGACCTGCTCATCAGCATGGTTTCCGACGACGAGGCCGTCGAGCAGCTGTTTTGGCAGAACGGCCGGTTTCTCACCATGGGTCGGCCCGGACTCGTGCACGCCGGCATGAGCACCATCAGCGACACCCTGGCGGCACGCCTGACCGCCGCCCATCGCCAGTACGGTCAGAGCTATATCTCCGCTCCGGTATTCGGACCGCCGGAAGCCGCACAATCGGGAAAGCTGTATATCGCAGCCGCCGGCGATGCCGCCGTGATCGAGCGTTGCCGCCCCGCCCTCAAGGTGCTGGGCCGGGTCGACGTGATCGGCAGCGATCCTGCGACCGCCAATGTCGTAAAGGCTGCCGGCAGCTTTTTGATGGCCTGTGTGGTCGAGGGTCTGCGCGACGCGCTCACCGTCGTCCAAGCCGCGGGCGCCGATCCGAGGCAATTTGCGGGCCTGATTACCCAGGCGCTGTTTCCGACGCCCGTGTACCAATATTTGAGCGGCACCCTCGCCAAGCAGCTCGTGGCCGGCGGCCAGGCGGTTGCGAACCCCTTCGTCAAGAGTGCGCTGATGTCCGCCGCGTCGGCGGATCGCTTGGGAGTAGCCGCGCCCCTGGCCCATCAGATTGCGAAGCAAGAGCCGCCATCATCCCTGCTGGCGCCATTGCCGGTGACGCCGCGCTGAATCAGCCTTTCAGAAGGCGGTTCAGCGAGTCCGAGGCATCACGCATTCCGACGGATAGCACGATATCGGCGTCCATTCTGGCTCGAACTGCGCCGTGAACCGAGGCCGCCAAGGCACCGATGACCGCATACTCGACTCTCGTTCCGGTCAACAGATCGACCACATCCAGAAGCAGAAGCGCGGATTCACCCGACCGGCTCGTTCTCATGATTGCGGCCGCAATGGGCGAAGTCGCATCTTCTTGCCGGCCTCATGCAACTCCATGACCAGCCGGCAATGCGCCAAGAACGCATTGAGGCGTCCCTCCGGACTGAGCCGCTGCGTCGCGTCTACGAGCGCCCGCTCGGCCTCTTTGGCGAGTTTTGACTCCATACGGTGGAGTCTAGCGGAGCCTTCTGCACGGCGTCGCCTATGCCTTTGCCGGCGCCACCAAACGCTCCCAGTGCGCAATGGGATCTCAGTGCGTCGCAATATTCTCAGTGGTATGCTCCCTGCGGATCGCGGAAACCAGCAACACCAAGCGCATTGCGCGTGAGGTATCACCCGCCGCCGCTTGGGCGGGCGAATAAGCCGGCCGCCATCGATCTGTAAGCTCAAGGAGTTCAACATGAGAGCATTGGTAGTGCTGTGCGGGTTGCTCGGCGCCGCGGCCGCCGGCGCGGCGGCTGCGGCGACTTCGCCCGTCGCAATCACGCATGTCACGGTCATCGACACGACGGGGGCGCCGCCGAAGTCCGACATGACCGTCATCGTGAAAGATCAGCGCATCGTCGAACTCGGCAGGAGCGACGCCGTGCACGCGCCCGCCGGCGCGCGGCTCGTCGACGGCTCCGGCAAGTACCTCATCCCCGGTCTCTGGGACATGCACGTCCACGAGATATTCGGAGACTGGATCCCGCGGGACGAAAAGGTGGTGCCGCCGCTCTTCGTCGCGAACGGCGTCACGGGCGTGCGCGACATGGGCGGTGATCTCGACGAGCTCAAGGTGTGGCGCGCGGACGTCGCCGCCGGGCGGCTACTAGGACCGCGGATGATCATCGCGGGTCCCATGCTCGATGGCCCCGTGCCGCGCTTTCCGAGCTCTGCGCCCGTGGCGAACGCCGCGGATGGGCGCCGGTGGGTCGATGAGCTCACGCACCGGGGCGCCGACTTCATCAAGATCCAGTCGCTCATCCCGCGCGACGGGTACTTCGCGGCGGCCGACGAGGCGAAGAAGCTCGGCATGGTCTTCGTGGGTCACGTGCCCGATGCGGTGCGCGCGTCGGAGGCCTCGAACGCGGGTCAGAAGAGCATCGAGCATTTCACCGGCATCTTCGAGGGGTGCTCGACGATCGAGGATCAGCTCATCAAGGGTCCGAAGAGCCTCGGCCGCAATGTCGCGACCTACGATCCCGCGCACGCGAAGGCCCTGATCGCGCTCATGGCCAAGAATCAGACCTGGCAGGTACCGACGCTCGTCTGGGAACGCGGTCAATGGCTCATCGACGACATCGACCTCTCGCACGATCCGCTCATCAAGTACGCGCCTGACGCCTGGAAAAACCACACCTGGCCCATGTTCGTGAAGGACATCCTCAAGGATATGGACACCGATCCCCTACCCGTGCGCAAGAAGTTCGTGCAGATGGAGCTCGACATGACGATTGCCATGTTCCGTGCCGGAGTACCCTTCCTCGCGGGCACGGACACGGCGGCGGGCGTGCACATCTTCCCGGGATTCAGCCTGCACCAGGAACTCGCCCTCTTCGTGCAAGCCGGCTTGACGCCCCTGCAGGCGCTGCAGACGGCGACCCTCAATCCGGCCAAGTTCATGAACCGTCTCTCGGACCTCGGAACGGTCGAGCGCGGCAAGCTCGCGGATCTGGTTTTGCTCGACGCCAATCCGCTCGAGGACATCGCCAACACGAAGAAAATCCGTGCGGTCGTGCTCGCGGGCCGTTATCTCGACCGCACCGAGCTCGATCGGATGCTCAAGGGCGTGGAGCAAGCGGCGGCCGAATCCGGCGGCGCACCGGCCGCGCATGGAAGCGCGCAATGATCGGCGTCGTCGAGGTCGCCAGGACTCGCGCGGCGGTGCTCGCCGCACTCGCGCTCGCCGCACTCGTGCTCAGGCCGGCAGGCGACGCCTCAGCCAAGCCCGTGACCGTCGCCGATCTGCTCACCGACTCGCCGGCCGAAGACTGGCGCGTGCCCGACCCCGAGGACACGCTGTACATGGATCTGGCGCGCGGACGGGTCGTCATCGAGCTCGCCTCGCGCGTGGCGCCTCAACACGTTGCCAACATCCGCACGCTCGCCCGGGCGCATTACTTCGATGGTCTCGCGATCGTGCGCGTGCAGGACAACTACGTCGTGCAGTGGGACGATCCGGATCACCATCGCCCCGTTCCTGCCGGGGTGCGCGCCGCGGTGGAATTCACGGCCCCCGCCGATGCCGCTGCGCGCTTCCAGCCCCTGGCGGATCGCGACGTTTATGCACCGCAAGTGGGATTTCTCGACGGTTTTCCCGCTGCGCTCGATCCGCGCTCGCACCTCGCGTGGCTCGCGCATTGCTACGGGATGGTGGGCGCGGGACGCGACGATCCGCCCGAGAGCGACGGCACCGAGATATATGCGGTGATCGGCCATGCGCCGCGCCAGCTCGATCGCAACGTCGCGCTCGTCGGACGCGTCCTCCAGGGCATGGAGCTCCTTTCCAGCCTACCGCGCGGCAGCGGCGAAATGGGTTTCTATGTTCCATCGGAGCCCACGGCTCCCATCCGCTCGGTGCGCATCGCCGCCGACGTGCCGAAAGCGGAACGCACGCCGATCGAGGTGCTGCGCACGAATAGCGCCACGTTCCGCGCGCTACTGGAGCAGCGGCGCCAACGGCACGAGCCGTGGTTCAAGTTCAGCCCCGAGCACATCGACCTTTGCAACGTGCCGCTGCCGGTACGCGCGATCCCCTCCGCGAGCCCGTGAGCTCCGCAAGGGCTCGGCGCGCCCGCCGCCGGATCGAGGTCTCGGCGGCGGGCCTCGCGATTACTTGAACTTGTAGTTGAGGTCGATGCCCGTGGTGCGCGGCTGGCTGACCGCCACCCGGTTGAAGGTCGCGAGGTTGACGGCGTCCTGCGTGATGTTGTTGAGGAGCGCGCGCTTGTCGGCGACGTTGTTCACGAAGAGGACGGCGGACCAGCGTTCGCCCTGGAATCCGCCCCGAATATTGGTGAGATCGTACGAGGGCAACGTGTTGGTGGCGAAGGTCTCGTCAGTGCGGCTGCCGACGTAGCTCGACTCGGCGCGGGCCGTCAGGGCAAGATCGTCCGTCAGATCGTGGTGGTAGGCGAGCTGGGCCGAGGCGCTCCATTTCGGCACCTGCTGGATCGGCGTGCCCGGATTGAAGCCCGCATCGATGAGCGTCGAGCTCACGAGCGCGGCGTCCGCATAGGTGACGTTGGCCGAGGCCTCGAGGTCGCGCACCACGATGGCGCGCGCCTCGATCTCACCGCCCTTGACATGCGCATTGCCGACGTTCGCCGTGTAGACATAGCCGCACGAGGAGAGGGCATTGACCTGCTGGACGCCCACCCAGCTCTCGAAGTAGCCCGAGGCGCTGACGCTGAAGCGCCCGTCCGCCGAGCGCCACTTCTCACCGAGCTCGTAGCTCCACACGCTGTCGGAGGTGAACGAGATCGGTCCTTCGACGAACCCCTTGGAGCCGTACTCCTGCATCAGCTGCGCCTCGCAGGAGAGCGGTCCCGAGGTCGGCACCGGGCCGGTGCCTCCGCCCGGGCGGAAGCCCTTCGCAGCCGTCGCAAAGACGAGCAGGTCCTTGTCGAACTGGTAGGAGAGCGAGACCTTGGGGGTGACGCCCTGGGCGTTCTCCGAGGTGCTGGTCACCACCGTCGACGTGAGCGCGCCGTACTGGTCGAGCCCGACGGGCGCATCGTAGTGATAGCGGCGGGCACCCACCGTGACGGCGAAGGGCTCGGTGATGTTGTAGGTCAGCTCGCCGAATACCGACTGCTGCAGGATCTTGAAGGGGCTGTAGTAGCTGAAGAGATCGTTCGAGCCGAACACCTCGGCGCCGGTCTGCGACGGGAAGATGATGTCCCAGCCCGATTCGAAGTCCGAGTAGAAGTAGCCGGCGAGCCACTTGAGGCTCGTGTCGCCCGCCGAAGCGATGCGCAACTCCTCGGTCGTCTGATGCGACTGGTTGTCCTCATCCGCGTATGCCGCGCCGATGCCGCCGTTGCCCGGACCGTACCCTGAGACGTAGGCAGGTCCGAGGCCGGTCGTCCATGACTCCGAGGCGTCCTGAATGAGCGGCTCGTGCCGCGTCCAGTAGGCGCTCGCCGAGCTGATCTCGAAGACATCCGTGCGGTACTTGATGCTCAGCGCCGAGAGGTGGAACTCGTCGCGATAGTTCTCGGGAATGTCGAACGGCTGGTAATGCGCGTCCGTCCCCGGGACGCTGTCGATGTAGGGCAGGCCGCCGGCGCGCAGCTTCTCGTAGAAGTAGGACGGCGTGATGGTGAGCCCGTCGATCGGCTTGAATACCGCGCTCACGCGCACCGCGGTCTTCTCGACGTCGTTGACGTCGTGATACTCGTTCGCGATCGGAGCGGCGAGCACGTTGCCGCGAACCGTGCCGGTCGGGAGCGGAAAGTCGCCTGGCGCGACCACCACCCGGTCGATCCAGCCGGCATCGTAGGAATAGGACCCGACGATGCGCAATGCCCCGAGTCCGTTCCCGAAGGGCAGATTGATCATGGCGTTCTCCCCGTGATCGAATCCGCCATGATCGGTATCCGCGAATTTCGCCTCGCCCGAGGACTCGAACGCATCGGGATTCGGCGCGTTCGGTATGACCCTGATGGTACCGCCCATGGAGCCCGAGCCGTAGAGCGTGCCCTGCGGGCCGCGCAGCACCTCGACGCGATTGAGGTCGTAGAGATCGGGTGAAATGACGATCTTGCCCTCGTTGGTGGCGGCCGGCGCGGTCAGGGGCGTGTCGTCGAAATAGAAGCCGACCGTCGGGGAGTTGCCGCCGTTGGAGGCGACGCCCCGCATTTCGAACTCCGTCATGCCGGGACCGCTGGTGCGCATCGAGACTCCGGGGACGGACTGCATGAGGGAGGCCAGGTCCGTGATCCCGCGGTTCGTGATATCCGCCCCCGAGACCGCCGTCAGGCTGATGGGCGTCGTCTCAACGGTCGTCTCGCGCTTCTCCGCGGTGACGACGATCTCCTCGAGCTGTCCCGCGTCGGAACGGGATTGCTGGGCGATCGCGACGTCGGCGAGCATCCCCCCAATGACCGATACGCAGCCGAAGGCCGCGATGGACTTGAATTTATAGTTCATGAGACTCCCTTGGACCGGCCACCCCGGCCGCTCGGCGAGTATAGCCGACGAGGTGGACAAGGCGATACTCGCCTTGTCCCGAATGGCGCTGCCGAATGGGTTTTTGCAGCGAAAAGCCGTTGCCCTTAGGTTATGATTTCAGCGGTTCCCTGCCGTTGGCGAAGCATTCCGCCGGCTGCGATCGACGATGAGGCAAGGCCACAATTGGAAATAAATGAATATGAACAAATACTCCTTAATCCCAGCCTGCGGTGCCCTCACCCTGACGCTTTCTTGGACTCCGATTGAACCGGCGGCGGCTCAGTCGTTGTCCGTACCGCAGGTGCTGAGCGCGCTCAATTCAGTGCACTCGATCGAGGAAGTCGCCATGGCGCCCGATGGGAAACATGTGGTCTATGGAAAGGTGGTGACCGGCAAACGCGGTGATGCTGAATTGGATGTGTCAACCCTGTGGATCGTCGATGCAAAGGACGGATCGGGTGCGGTTCGGTTGACGGCCTGCCCCGGCTCGGTGTGCGACGAGCACGGCGCGGCCTGGTCTCCCGACGGCAAGCAGATCGCGTTCGTCACCACCGACGCGCAGGACCAAACCCAGCTGGCGGTGGCATCGATGGACGGGCGCAATGCGAGAATCATCACCCGCGCGCACGGGCCGCTCGATACCCCGCGATGGTCGCCCGACGGTACCCGCATCGCCTTTCTCTATTCGGAGGGAGCGCCGAAGACGCCTGGACCCCTCAATCCGCTCGCTCGCGATGCAGGCGTGCTCTCATCGACCGTGTATGAGCAGCGGCTGGCGGTGATACCTGCTCATGGCGGCGAAGCAACACTGCTGGGTCCGGCCGACTTGAACATTTATGAATTCGATTGGTCGCCCGACAGCACTCGTTTCGCCGTGACGGCGGCGCATGGCTCCGGCGACGATAATTGGTGGATTGCGGAGCTCGACCTGGTGGACGCTGGGACCGGCGCCACCACCACTCTGTCGAAACCACCCCGGCAGATCGCCTCGCCGCGATGGTCCGGGGACGGTTCGCGCATCGCCTATATCAGCGGCATCATGAGCGACGAGGGCATTACCGGGGGCGACGTTTACTGGGTGGCTGCCGGCGGCGGGACGCCCGTCGACGCGACCCCGAACCTGCCCGCCTCCGTGCATACCATCACCTGGAACGGCTCGAACAAACTCTTGATCGCCACCGAATTTGCCGCCGGAGAAGAGGTGCTGGCGGCCATCAACGTAGATGCGAAGTCGCAGCACGAAATCTGGCGTGCCCCGCAGATGATCTGGGCCAACAACTTGCTCGGCTTGACGCCGGGCGATGCAGGCATTTCTTTGTCGAAAGACGGCTCCACCTCGGCCGTCATCCGGCAATCGTATACCTCGCCGCCCGAAGTGGAGACGGGAGCGCCCGGCAAATGGAAGCCGATCACGCAGATCAACAACGCGGTGCATCCGATCACGGGCAACGCGAAGAACCTGCTCTGGAAGAGCGATCCCTTCAGCGTGCAGGGCATGCTGATCCAACCTCCGTCGGTGGTACCCGGGAAGAAGTATCCGCTCGTCGTCGTGGTACACGGCGGCCCGGCGCATGCGCACTACCCGATGTTCCCATCGAGCCCGCATTCCTTCGACGCGGCGCTGGCGAATCAGGGCTACTTCGTGTTCAAGCCCAATCCGCGCGGCAGCTACGGTCAGGGCGCAGCGTTCACTGAGGCCAACATCAAGGACTTCGGCTACGGGGACCTGCGCGACATCTTGAACGGCCTGGAGGCCGTGCTGAAAAGCGCGCCGATCGACCCGCAGCGAATCGGCATCACCGGCTGGAGCTACGGCGGCTACATGACCATGTGGGCACTGACACAGACCGATCGCTTCAAGGCAGGGGTCGCGGGCGCGGGATTGTCGGATTGGCTGAGCTATTACGGCACGAACAACATCGATACCTGGATGATTCCGTATTTCGGCAAGTCGGTGTACGAGGATCCGAAAGTCTACGAGCGCAGTTCACCCATGACATTCATCAAACATGTGACTGCGCCGACCCTGATCGTGGGCGGCGATCGGGATGCGGAGGTGCCGATAACGCAATCGTATGAATACTGGAACGCGCTGCGCCGCCTCGGCGTGAAAACGGAGTTCGTGGTTTACCCCGATGAGGGCCACTTTTTCTTCAAGCGAGCCGACCAGGGCGATGTGATGTCCAGGATGGTCGACTGGTTCAACACCTACTTGCAGGCGGGTTCATGAACGCGGCGGCTCATGACGTGATGGCCGGGTCCCGGTGACGCCACATTGTGGATTCATCCGCCGATCTTGGCAGCCTCGATCTTGTCCTGCGTCTTCGTCTCGAAATCGCCGGCGTCGTGACGTTCGTGCAACTGGTCTGACAGCTCGCCGCTGATACGGTTGACCTTGCGGCCCCGTTGCACGGCGGGGCGCCCGGCGATCGCGTCGGTCCATCGCCGGACGTGGGTGTATTCCTGAACTTGCAGGAATTCGCCCGCCCCATAGAGCTGCCCCTTCACCAGGGTGCCATACCAAGGCCAGACGGCCATATCGGCAATCGTGTAGTCGGAGCCTGCCAGATACTCGACCTGCGCCAGTCGCCGATCCAGGACATCGAGCTGGCGCTTCACCTCCATCGCATAACGGTCGATGGCGTACTCGATCTTCGTCGGCGCGTAGGCATAGAAGTGTCCAAACCCGCCCCCCAGGTAGGGCGCGCTGCCCATCTGCCAGAACAGCCAGGACAGGCACTCGGCTCGAGTCGCCGCGTCGGCCGGCAGGAAGGCCCCGAACTTCTCGGCCAGGTAGAGCAAAATCGCCCCGGACTCGAACACCCGGATCGGCTTGGGGCCGCTATGGTCCATGAGCGCCGGGATCTTGGAATTTGGGTTGACGGCCACGAAGCCGCTGCCGAATTGATCGCCTTCCCTGATCCGGATCAGCCAGGCGTCGTACTCCGCCCCGCCTATCCCGAGCGCCAGCAGCTCTTCCAGCATGACCGTAACTTTCACGCCGTTCGGCGTGGCGAGCGAATAGAGCTGCAGGGGATGCCGGCCCACCGGCAGATCCTTGTCATGTGTCGGGCGATTGATGTTCGCGAATTGGCCGCCGCTTTCCTTGGTCCATGTCCAAACTGTGGGCGGAGTATATGTGGACGAGTCGGTCATTCTCATCACTCCTCTTCTATCGAATCCGTGAGCACGGCTTTGCGCGCTGCGATGAACGCCTGCATCGCCTCGTCGGCGGCCGGCTCGATGCCGGGATCCTGGTACTCGGCCAGCATTTTCTTCCATACCCGATTGGCGCGCTGCTCGGCCGTCAGCGACCCCGTGCTCGACCACTCCTCGTATGACGAGTAATCGGCAATCGTTGACTGGTAAAACGCCGTTTCGAAATTTGCCTGCGTATGCTCGCAGCCCAGGAAGTGGCTGCCGGGTCCCACCTCGCGCAGCGCGTCGAGCGCCTGGCCGCGAGGCGACATATCCATGCCCTGCGACAATGACTGCATCATCGCCAGCTGGTCGATGTCCATGACGAATTTCTCGTAACCTGCCACGAGACCGCCTTCGAGCCAGCCGGCCGCATGAGTCACGAGGTTGACGCCGGCCAGCAGCGTCGGCAGCAGGGTGTGCGCACTTTCGTAGCCGGCCTGCGCGTCGGCGACCTTCGACGAGCACAACGAGCCGCCGCTGCGGCATGGCACCCCCAGGCGTCGGGCCAGCTGGGCGGTGGCAAAAATCATCTGTGTCGCTTCCGGCGTGCCGAACGTCGGCGCACCGGTGCGCATTGATATGGCGCCGACAAAGGAACCCAGAATCACCGGAGCCCCCGGCCGAACCAGCTGGACCAGCGCCATGCCGGCCATGGTCTCCGCAAGGATCTCCGACATGCACCCGGCGGCGGTTA
>Ga0326727_10024561_pt1 | contig 11383 bp, 9 predicted proteins | sample MB2enrmetagenome_FD_207643 | JGI IMG/M metagenome (GOLD analysis project Ga0326727, IMG submission 207643) | Lab enriched peat soil microbial communities from McLean, Ithaca, NY, United States - MB29MY | ecosystem: Environmental > Terrestrial > Soil > Wetlands > Peat | place: USA: New York... | reverse complement strand
TGGCGGACTTCCGGCCCCCTGGATTAAATGGAAATCCCTGAAAAAGGGATCATCTCAACAATCCTGACACAGGGGGTGTAGCCCGCGGCAATCACTTCACAGAATGTGCTGCGTGGTAGAACGACAAGCTGAACGCGACCAAGGCGCAGCATCTGAAATGCCTGAATTTTGCTCTCGACAAATGAGAAATGGTAACTGGAACCGAGTTGGTCCATTTCTTTTATGTGGGTACTTGCCACCGAGTAGGGCTTGATGCTTTTTATGCTGGTGGGGCGGAGTACTTTGCCTATTCCATAGGCCACCAAATCATCGTCGGCGATTGGTACGTTGACCCGGATCAGGTTTGGGAATGGGCGTAAGTCCAGATCGGTGCTGCGCAACGAGTCGCCGTCGAGCAAACCCGTATTGATGAGTACCAGTGCGCGCTCGGGTGGGAGAGGCTTGATTATCAGCTCGTAGCCAAGACGGGATGCGGCCTCTTTAAGCACCGCCTGGGACATTTCCGTGATCATGTTTGCCTGGCTGATGGGCGCAGCCAGGGTTAGCGTGGCCGCCTGCACCGGTTCATGCATGATCAACCCGGTGGAGATGGCGAGGATGCATACGGCGGAGCGAAGCATTGTCGAGGCCCACAGGGTATACATTAGCTATTCAAGATTAGCAGCACCCCTATCCATGGGCAATAAATCGCCCATCCGGGAGATCTGCCACTGCGATTCAAAGCCTGCCGCGCACCGTCTGACTGAATGGGCTCTACCCTGCCGCACGGATCAAAGAAACTTTCGAAAAACTGCCGACCTGTCTCAACCCGAAATCGACGATTTGCTGCCGATCCATAATCGATCGTAACTGGCCGGCCTCAAACAGGCGCCTCGGTTCGATGCCTGAACACCTTCACCAATCTGTTCAGATCTTTTTGTAATCGAACACATACACCTGCACGGTCGTCCGTTTTCTCAGCACCGCCGTAAAATGCAAGGTCGAGTCGTTAAGCCCCGGGAAAAATGCCACCCCTTCCGCTTCCCATTCTCCGCTTTCGCCAATCTGTTGAAAGGCGTCGCTCAGCTTCAGCAGATCGGTGACTTCACCGGTATTGAGATTGACGGTTCGCAGCCATTTTTCATCGTCGTCACTCAGGATATACAGCAGGCCACCGCTGACCTTGGCGCACTGTACTTTCGAGATTTCACGGGACAGGGTCACGCGCTTGACAGGCTCGGGGGCCTGCGGGTACGGGAGATCCCAGATGGACTGGCGGTCATACACATTGATCACGGTCACGCCATACGCTTTCGAGGTGTACAGCGAGCGATCATCGGCGGCCACCCAGGGCACGCCGTCATCTTGATCCGGCCCCGGATTGAGCTGTACGGCTTTTTTCAGGTAGGCCAGGCTGGCGGGGTCGTACTGAGCAAACAGCGGGTGCTGATATTTCGGATCCCTCGCCCCGTCCTCCACCGGGGCGTACAGCACGTTATCCCGGATATCGATACAGCCGATATGACTCGGGTTGGCACTGCCAGGCAATCCTTTCAGGGCATTCATGTTTTGTCCGAGCGAGTCGTAATTGAGCGCGGCGCGTTCCAGCCCGGTATTGCCGGAAAAAACCACTTCTCCTGCCGTGGTATTGAAGGCCAGCCCCTGGCCTTTCAGCGGCGAATCCTTTGCATTCATCTTCCGGAACGAAACCAGACTCCATCCATTGGCCTGATCCGCAAAAATCGGGAGTGAAGCCCCCAGCAGGACCATGGCCAGCGCGACCCGAGCCAATTTCAAACGAAATGCTTTCATGGCGATTCCTCTTCACACGGTGACGGCAGACTTGAACACCAGCCCGTCCGGCAATTTCAGATGGCCCCCTCTGGCGAAATCACTGACTTTTTCTCCGGTTGCAACGTCGTATTCCATCACCTGGGACGACACGCTGTCGGCGACGAACAAATGTCCATTGGGGCCGAACTGCATGGCATCCGGATTCACCCCCGCGGCCACGTCCCCTCGTGGCAAGCCATCCGGGTCAAAGCGCCAGATTTTGCGGTTATGCTTGTCGCCGACAAAAATGCCGCCGTCCGGTCCGACGGCAACGGAGACCGGCGAAAACCGTGACGGATTCCGTTGGGCCGGCGCGATACTCCCCAGCATCTTTTTCGCCGGGACGTCATAGCATTTGACGACGTCCGCATCGGATACGTACAAGCGCGACCCATCGGCATTGAAGGCGAGCGAACAGGAGGCCGTTCCTTTCAGATCGCCCTGCGTGAAGGTTTCAAGATAAGTGCCGCTACGGCCATCGATGACCACCAGTTGATTGACACGATCGACAATACGCATCCCTTCGATGTAGAGGTTGCCGCTATCCGGGTGGGTCGCCATCGCCCCCGAGCCGATCTGCACAGCAGGCAGACCCGAGACATCGAGCAGGCGCTCGCCGGTCGACGCGTCATACAGTGAGGCGGTGGCGGGATCGGGTTTGCGCGCGAGCCATACATTCCCCTCCGGGTTGATGGCAAGACTGCCTGAAGAATGCAGTCCGGAAACCAGATTGGCGATGAATTCACCGTTTTCGCCGTTGTACTTGTCGATGGTCCCCGTTCCCCGTTGTGCGCCCTGATTGCTGACGTAAAGAATTTCACCCGCCTGAACCGCCGTTGCCACCCCCATCAGCATAAAAGCCGCCGTCAGTGAACGTCGCGTCGGTTTCAGTCCGGCATGACCGTGAATGATGAACCGGCTCTTAAGCAAGCCCGCTACCCAATTACGTTGCCCCATATTCCGTCTCCTCCACCCCCCCGATTTGAATGAAGCCAGGATTCAGCCTGTTATTCCATAAGCCAGGCCTGACACTGAGCCGTCACCCGGGCTGCGATCTCGCAAACCGCCTCAAGCTGCTGGCCGAGCGCGATATCATCGGCCTGCTCCACCATCGCTTCCAGCGCATAAAGCGCCTCCGCGTAGGGGGTATCGAGATAGAGCGCCGCGCTACCCATGCGGTGCGCCACCCCGCCCAGCCGCGCCAGGTCGCGCCGCGCCCAGGCCTGCCGCAATTGAATCAGGTCTTCTCCATCGCACGACAGAAAGCGTTCGATGAATCCGCGAACGGCATGGGCATCGTCGCTAAACAGCGTCATCAGTCCGGACACATTCAGTCCGGAGACGGCGACTTCCTTGTGTTCCACGGAGAGGTCGGCGTCGTCGATCGCCACGCCCTCGCGCAGCAACATCGCCTTCAGCATCTGCAAACTCACCGGCTTGGTCAGATAATCGTCCATCCCGGCGGCTTTACCCCGCTCGATATCCTCCGGAAACGCATGTGCGGACAGGGCCACCACCGGGATGTCGGCCAGCAGGGGTGTCGATTTGATCCGGCGCGTCAATTCGAATCCGTCCATCCCCGGCATGGAAATATCCGTCAGAACCAGGGCGGCACCCGGCGCGATCGCCAGTTGGGCCAGCAGCGCATCGCCGGAATCGACAAATCGGGCGTGAACACCGAGGGTTTCCATCTGGGCCTTTAAGGCGGCCTGATTGATCGGATGGTCCTCGACAACCCAGACCGCCCCCTTGCGCTTCGCGACGACCGATCGCACGGAAAACGTCGGACGGGGCTTTTTCTGCCGGGCTTCAGGCGAAATCAGGCAGGGCATGCCGATCCGGAATATGCTGCCCTCTCCTGGGTGGCTTTCTACCTGAATCGCCCCCCCCGCCTGATCCAGCAATCCCTTGATAATGGCCAGGCCCAGGCCACTGCCGCCAAATCGGCGGGCGGTGGTGGCATCGGCCTGAACGAAAGGCTGAAACAGTCGTGCCAGCTGTTCCTGGTTCATTCCGATGCCGCTATCGCGCACCGACACGATCAACGCGCCGGCGTCATAGGCGTAGGCCATGACGACCTGACCACTGGCCGTGAATTTGATCGCATTGGACAGCAGATTGCCGATGATCTGCCGCAAGCGGTAGGGGTCGAGCATCAGGTAGGGCAAGGCCAGATCCGGCGGTTGCACCTCAAGCACCACAGGCTTGCCGCTCAGTTCGAGCCGTGCCCGTTCGGTTTCGGCCAGATCGTGAATCAGCGAAGCGACATCGACCGGCTCTGGCACAAACTCGACCCTGCCGCTCTGGATACGGGTAAAGTCGAGCACATCGCCGATGACGCGCAACAGCAGATCGCTCGATGTCCGGATCAGTCCCAAAGCCTGCTGTTGGGCAGCATCCAGCGGCCCCTTCCCCAGTAGTTCGACCATGGCGGTCAATCCGTTCAGCGGCGTGCGGATCTCATGACTCATGACGGCGAGAAACAAAGCGCGCGCCCGGTTGGCCTCTTCCGCCTGCTCTTTTGCACGTCTCAGCGTCTCGTTATTCTGGCGCAGCTGCGCCTGATAGCGTTCGAACGCCGCCAGGGCATTCTCGGTCGGCTTGAGCAGCAGGCGCCGCACCACCAGATAACCCCAGAGCAGGCAAAGCGCCCCCACCAGCCAGGGCAAGGCATGCAGCAACAGTTCGCGCCACTCGGGCGCCAGCTCATCCGCGCGCGCGGGCGTAAAAACCAGTAGCCAGGGGATAAATCGCAGGCGGCAGGCAAACAGCATTCGCCCCTGATGATGTTCAAGTGCGATGGTTCCGGCTTCTGCCGGCATGGCGAATTCGCGCCAGTGCTGACCGTCGTAGCCCGAAGAGGCATGGAGTTCACGGCCAGCGTCGAACAAGGCGAAGCCGCCAGGTCCCTCGAACAGATGGTCGACAAAGCCCAGGGGAATGGTTTCGATCAACACGCCCTGCTTTCCCGCGGGCAATTCGACAGGCGAATAGGCAATCAGGCAATCGCAGGGGCCGTCTTGCCGACGCAGGCGCAACACCCATTGGACCTTGCCTGGCGGCAGCGCCCCCAGCCCGCGGATCCATGCCAGGGTCCGCTGCAGCGTACCGGCATCGACCGGGGGAACGCTGGCCAGAAAATCGCCACTGCGATCAACCAGCACGGCCGTCAGAAGCCATGGACGATCGAGATGCTGCTTATAAGCCAGATACAGAATGCTGGCCACGCGAGGTTGGGACGGGCTGACGTGCGGCTTCACCCAGAGCCCCCCCGCCGGCGCGGAGGAATGGACACCGAGATTCAGTTCGAACTCCCGCCAGTCTCCGCTTGCGGCAAGAAGCGGTCCCGCCTGCAGCGCCGGCGAGGCCTCGCGCCAGGCGGTCAGCCGTTTCAGGTAATCGACAACCTGGGCCCCCTGGCGGTCGAGGGCTTCCTGCACCTCGACCATGCGGTGCAACGCCCTGTCGTGCAGCGCCTGCAGCTGAAGCTGATAACTGGAGAACGTCACCAGGCTGAGCGCGAGCAGCGCCAGCCCGAACATGCCGCCGCCTCCGCGACGCAGCAGCATGGCGGCGCGTTTGAGTGCGCCGTGGTCGTCGTCAGGATTGAGGATCATCGGGCAACGGAGCGGCATTGAGCCCACATGCCAACTGAAACAGCTCGACATCGCTTTCGATCTGCAATTTGCGATACGCCGTCTGTTTTTGCGTGCTGACGGTCTTGATACTCCGGTTGAGCCGTTTCGCGATATCCGTCACGCTTTGTCCGCTGAGCAGCAGCCGGACCACGACCATCTCGCGGGGCGAGAGCTTGAGCAGGGCGTCTTCATAGCCGCTGGCACGAGAGATGTCGCCGCGCACGCCGGGGTCGATATATTGCTGACCGCGGGCAACCTGCCGGATGGCTTCGCGAACCGGTTCGCCGCTTTGCGATTTGCGCATGAATCCCACGGCACCGGCCGCCAGGCAGCGCGAGGCCAGCTCAGCCGACACCGTGCCGGAAAACACCAGAATGCGTGTCTTGGGAAAGACACGGGACAGATACTGGATCAGTGCGATGCCGTCGACCTCTCCGGGCATGGAGTAGTCGAGGATGACCAGATCGCAAGGCTGTCGCCGCAACAAGGCAATCAGCTCGGTCCCGGATGTCGGCTCGCCCACCACGTTGAATTCGGCATCTTTTTGCAGCACAGCCTTGAGGGCCTGAGATACCAGAGGATGATCATCGCAAATAAGGGTATGAATCACACCAATCTCCTTTAATGTGTAATAACACATGCTGAAGATTACTTGAGGTCTATATTTCGTTTAGCATATGAAACGATGCAAGGCCACCTGACACAGGCCTGCGCGAGAAATATATTTAAGGAAGGCTTTATCCTTGAAGGAGATGCGGATGAAAATCCCGCTCGAAGCTGTCGTTCAGTTATTGCACGAAAGTCCGCAAGCTTCGCTTGCCACCTTGTCGCAATCGTTACCCGGCTACCCTTTTGCCAGCGCCCTGCCGTTTGCGGTCGACGATACCCAGGCGCCGGTATTTCTGATCAGCCGGCTGGCGGAGCATACGCGCAACCTGTCCGGAGACGCCCGGGCGAGTCTGTTGATCCAGACCCGGGAACACCCCCAGCCCGAGGCCAGTCCCCGTTTGACCCTGCTGGGCGATGCGACCGCTTTCGATCCGCAGCCCGCGCTGATCCGGCGCTATCTGCGCTATCACCCGGACGCCGAGCGCTATCTGAATCTGGGCGATTTCGGGTTTTTCCGCTTTGTGCCGCGCCGTATGCGGCTGATTGCCGGGTTCGGTCAGATGGGCTGGGTGGAAACGGAAGAATGGCAACAGGTACTGAGCCTGCCGCTCGACATGGAGAGCGAACTGCTCAAAGACTGTCATCCGGGCAATGGGCTGATCGGGCTGGATTGTTACGGCATGGACAAAATGATGAACGGCGCGAGGGAGCGGATCAGCTTCCCACGCGCCGTTCAACCGGATCAGATCCGGGCGATGTTAGTGCGTCTGGGCCTGTGCCAGGAAAGTGGCGGTCGGCTGTAACAGAATCTGCGCCCGCAGATCATGCGCGACGAATCGCGCCAGCTTTCGCAGAAGCGGATAACGCTCGGGCGACAGAACGGGCGAAGAGTCATTGAGCACCAGCACCCGATGAATATGCACCGCATTGCCCTCGCGCTGATAGCTCGCTTCGTAATGTCCCAGCGGCGTATCGATACTGACCGGCCTGGGCAGGGCCAGCACCTCGACTCCGGTGGGCAGCTTGAGCGTTGCATTTTCTTCGCAATACCCGCTATCCAGCATGGTCGGATAGCGGCGTGCGGTCATCTCCCCTCCCCAACTTGCAAAAGCGGCAAGCCCAACGATGCTGTCTTCGCCGCTGGGCACCACGACGGCGGTGGGTCCGGTCAGGTCGACGAAATCGGGCAATTCGAACGCTGACTGATAACCGAACGGGTGGGTCAGATCATAGACATTGGACAAGGTCAACGATCCGCTTCCCTGCAGTCCGCGCGCCGATAACAGCTTCGAGGCGGCCTCGCCTTCGGTGCCGGGCGTGACTTCAGAAAAAGCCGAACGCGCCATCACGTCGTATACACCCTGGTGGTGAACATCGCTACTGCCCTTGATGCTGCCGTCAGACATCAGCTTCATTTCGCTGGTGATCGAAATCCGGTCGGTCTTCGGATCGGAATTGGGCAAGGCCATCAGTTTTGGCTTGCCGCTGCCATCGTCGGTCACCAGCGCGGTTTTTCCGGATTCGACATCGGGCAGCACGCCAAACGGTGCAAACTGCGCGGTGGTATCGACAAACAGATTCCATTGCGGCAGATAGGTGATGGCATGGTTGAACGCTCCGGTCGGTACGGCAACACGCGACAGCCACCAGCTCTGCTCAGCGTTGACCAGCACCGGACTGCTCTTGATGCCTTTTGCGGCAAGCAGGGCCTGGTACAGCGTGACATGGTCCTTGCAGTCGCCATACAGGGCGTGCGCCACGAGATCGGCTTCATGCGGCACCACGCCGCCCACACCGAAATAGATCGCCACATAACGGATATTCTTGCTGACCCAGCGGTAGAGCAACTCAGCCTGCGCCTTCGGATCCGTGGTGCCCGACGTGATCTGATCGGCCAGTTGACGGATGTAGGGCGTGACAGCCGCCTTGGGGTTGGCGCGCGACAGATAGGCCTGCGCCAGCTCGTCATAGCCGTTCATGGTCGATACGGCGATACGCGGACTGTAATCCACCTCGCTGATGGCATCGCTTTCGGGTGCTTCTGCGGCATTGCGCCCCAGATGCCAGTGCCAGGTGCTTACACCGGCTTTGCCGGAGGCTTCTTCTCCCCCCGGCACTTGCAGCGCTTCCACCTGCAGATGCATCGAGGTCGGGGCATTGATGATCAGGTCGGTCGAGTCCCGGTCTTCGTTACGCGAATAGTGTTCCTCCAGCGCGAAAACGCCAGGAAACTCGGCAACTTGCTGTTTACGTTGAAAATGAATATGAATCTTCACGCCAGGTGCCAGTGCCGGAAATACAACATTCACGACTTTGGAGTCGTCGAACATGGGCGCATTCGCGCTACCGGCAGCCTGTTGCAACAGGATGTTCTCACGGGAAACCTGCAGTTTTTTGCCGTCACGCGTCTCCGTCCAGGCGTCCAGGACCTCGACCGACTGCAATGCGGTGCTGAATTGAATCGAATATTGGCTCAGATCATCCACGCCCGCCTGATTATTCAGACGCAAGTCTTCAGTCACATCTTCGACAAAGCTGCCATCCGCCTTGACGTCATATTTTGCTACCGAATCGAGAACCGTATAAGAAGGGCTGTAGGTTGCAGCGCCTGCGGCTGCAGCCATAAGAAGAAAGACACCTGTACAGAGAAACTTGTGCGGCATAGATTACCTTCGTGAGCATTTCGTACTACCTTGTGCAAAAATGTCAGCACAAATCCATCAACGAACTCCAGCTTTATTCCAAATCCGACTTTGCTTGTTGCTGAATATTCTATAGCATTGCAATTCCAACGCTCACTATTATGCACAAATACTCTATGCTTGCTAAGTCCTTGTTGTGGAAACAATTCATCAAAGCCGCAAAAAAAGAAGTCGCTCCTGCACTGGGGTGTACCGAACCGATTTCGCTGGCTCTGGCGTGTGCGATTGCAACGCAAAAACTCGGCAAAAAGCCTGAACGCATTATTGCCGCGGTTTCTCCCAATCTGATGAAAAACGGCATGGGCGTCACGGTTCCGGGCACCGGCATGGTCGGCATGCCGATCGCCGCGGCGGTCGGTGCGCTCGTGGGCGATCCGACCGCCGAGCTTCAGGTGCTGAAAAACCTGACGCCGGCCGATGTCGAAGAAGGCAAACGCATGCTGGACGAAGGCCGCGTTCAGGTCAGCGTCGCCCCGGTGGATAACATCCTGTACTCCGAAGCACGTGTAGAAGCAGACGGACATTGGGTGCGTGTCGCGATCGCCGATGCCCACACCCGCGTCATTCTGATCGAGAAAGACGGCGAAGCGCTGTTCAAGCTGAAGGAAGAGGCCGACGACACTTCCGGCGAAAGCGGCAGCTACTCCCTCAAGGGCGCCACCGCCCGTGACGTGTTTGAATTTGCGACCGAAGCGCCGATCGAAGATATCCGCTTCATCCTCGAAGCCGCCTCATTGAATAGCACGCTTTCGCAAGAAGGCATGGGCGGGGAATACGGACTGGGCATTGGCGCGACATTCCAGCGCAACGCCGACCGCGGCCTGCTGGCCGACGATCTGCTGACCCGCATCCTTGCCCGCACGACCTCGGCCTCCGATGCCCGCATGGGCGGCGCCATGTCTCCGGCAATGAGTAATTCGGGTTCGGGCAATCAGGGCATCGCGGCGACGCTGCCGGTCGTTGTTGTCGCCGAACACGTCAAGGCCGATGCCGACACGCTGACACGCGCCCTGATGCTGTCGCACCTGATGGCAATCTACATCAAGAGCTACCAGAACAAGCTTTCCGCGCTCTGCGGCGCAACTACGGCTTCGATGGGCGCATCCGCCGGGATGGCCTGGCTGCTGGGCGGCGATTTCACCACCGTCAGCATGGCGATCTGCAATATGATCGGCGATGTGGCCGGGATGATTTGCGACGGCGCGAAAAACAGCTGCGCCATGAAGGTTTCTTCTTCCGCGGGCGCCGCGTTCAAGGCCGTGCTGATGGCGCTGGACGGTACCCGCGTCACCGGCAACGAAGGCATTGTTTCGCACGACGTCGATGAAACCATCCGCAACCTGGCCGCACTGGCGTGCAAGGGCATGGTGGAAACCGACGAGCAGATTCTGCAGATCATGCTGAACAAGGCCTGATCGCCCGGACGGGCCCGAAAAAAACCGGATGGCCATTGCCATCCGGTTTTTTTGTCCCTTCGGTCCGCTATTTGAAGGTCATGAATTCGATCAATACGTTTTTGAGCACAAACCCCACCACGCCGAATCCCAACACCAGAAACAGCATCACCATACCAAAACGTCCGGCGCCCGATTTCTTGCCCAGATCCCAGATGATGAATCCCATCAGGGCCATCAACCCCGTCAGGCAGACCACCAGGCTGATGTTTGTGAATTCTTGCTCAGACATTGCCGTTCCCGCTTGCGGAGCAATGCCGTAGCGCCATGCGCGGGGCAAGCCCCGCGACGACGCCGCATTGCCCGATTACTTGTTCAACTGCTTGTGATGGGCTGCGATACGCATCCGCAGCGCATTCAGGCGGATAAACCCTGCCGCGTCAGCCTGATTATAGGCGCCGCCGTCTTCATCGAAGGTCGCAATCGTCATGTCGTACAGCGAATCGGTTTTGGAATCGCGACCGACCACGTAGACCCCACCTTTGTACAGCTTGACGCGAACCCAGCCGCTGACCGAGGCCTGCGAAGCATCGATCATCTGCTGCATCATGCGCCGTTCGGGCGACCACCAGTAGCCGTTGTAAATCAGGCTGGCGTATTTGGGCATCAGTTCATCTTTCAGGTGCGCCACTTCCCTGTCCAGGGTGATCGATTCGATCGCGCGGTGCGCCTTGAGCATGATCGTGCCCCCCGGGGTTTCGTAACACCCACGGTTCTTCATGCCGACGTAGCGGTTTTCAACCAGATCCAGCCGGCCGATGCCATGTTTGTTGCCCAGCCGGTTCAGTTCGGTGAGAACAGCGGCCGGGCTCATCGCATGACCGTTGATCGCCACGATGTCGCCATGCTCGTATTCAATCTCGACATATTCAGGCGTATCCGGCGCATTCTCCGGGCTGGTGGTCCAGAGCCACATATCTTCTTCCGGCTCGACAGACGGGTCTTCCAGCACTTTGCCTTCGTAGGAGATATGCAGCAGGTTGGCGTCCATCGAGTACGGGCTGCCGCCCTTGCGCTTTTTGGAAATATCGATGCCGTTGGCTTCCGCGTAGGCAAACAGTTTTTCCCGCGACAGCAGATCCCACTCCCGCCACGGAGCGACCACCTTGACGTCCGGCTTGAGCGCGTAATAGCCCAGCTCGAAACGCACCTGGTCGTTTCCCTTGCC
>Ga0326727_10024560_pt1 | contig 11384 bp, 9 predicted proteins | sample MB2enrmetagenome_FD_207643 | JGI IMG/M metagenome (GOLD analysis project Ga0326727, IMG submission 207643) | Lab enriched peat soil microbial communities from McLean, Ithaca, NY, United States - MB29MY | ecosystem: Environmental > Terrestrial > Soil > Wetlands > Peat | place: USA: New York... | reverse complement strand
TCGGCAAGGGTCTGCTCGTCAAGGGAGAGATCAGCGGCTCCGAGTCACTGTTTATCGACGGCAAGGTCGAGGGTAGCATCAGCCTGCCCGGCAACCGCGTCACCGTGGGCCGCAACGGCCAGGTTGCCTCCAGCATCACCGCCCGCGAAATCGTCATTTTGGGCAAGGTGCGCGGCAACATCGTCGCCTCCGACCGGGTCGACATCCGCGCCGAAGGCGCTCTGACCGGCGACGTGACCGCGGCGCGCATCAGCATCGAGGATGGAGCCTTCTTTAAGGGCGGCATCGACATTCGCAAGCCCGACTCCAAGCTCGATTCCAAACCAGGGTCTGCAACTTCGTCATCGAGCTCACCGGAGCTGTCCAAGCTGGCATAGTTGTAGCCAGCTCTCAGGCTTCACGCTGGCACTAGCGCTCCTGCGTCGGCAGGGGCGTTTGTGCTTTTTGTGAACAGAATGGGTTGCTGCAGGTCTGTCCGGGAGACATAAATAGCCTCAGAGGACCGAAACAAGCGGAAAATAAAGCGCCGACGAACGGAAATTTTATTTTGCAAGCAACTTAAATTGAAATAGTTAGACAAAAATAAGCGGAAAGGGCAGGGAACTCTCCTATCCCAGCCCCAGCCGCTTCATCGCCACCCTGGGCAGCGCCGATCCAGTTTTTTCCAGCACCCATTTGACCACCACCACCCAAAGCGCCGTCCCGGCCACCAGCACCGCCAGGTCGATCCAGCGGACCTGGCCCGGCATCTTGCTCAGAAGCGCTCCGCCCAGCCACCGGAAGAGCAGCCCCACTCCCGTGCCGCTGGCGACGGCGGCCAGCAGGCAGCGGCCCATCTCCGCAAAGTCCAGGCTGGCCAGGGAGACCATGTGCCGCTGGTGCAGCAGCAGGGCAATGGCCCCGGTCTGCAACGCGATTCCCACGTCGGAGGCTACGGCCAGGCCCATGGCTCCGTGCCAGTGGTAGAGCACGGCGTAAACGGGCAGCGAGGCCAGCGTCACCGCGGTTCCAGCCGCCATGGGAATAAAGGTGTTCCCGGCGGCGTAAAAGGCGCGCGAATAAATTGCCTGCGCCGACCACAGGAATAGGGAGACGGAGAAGACGGCGAAGTAGGTGGCGCACTCCCGCGCGTCATTCAGTGAAAAACGTCCGCCCATAAAGAGCAACTCCACCAGCGGCGCGGCCAAGGCCACCATGGCCGAGGCGGCCAGCAAACCCAGCGAGGCCACGCGCGAGACCGAGTCGGCCACCCCGATGGCGAATTCGTAGCGGCGCTGCCTGCTCCACAGGCTAGCGAAAAAGGGCATCGAGGCCGCGCCAGCCGCCTGGGCCAGCATGGCCATCGGAGCCGTGAAAAGCTGCTTGGCGTAGGTCATCAGCGTGACCGCGCCGCTGGTCTTGGAGGCGAAGTGGGCGATAATCCAACTGTCGGCGGTCACCAGCGAAACTCCGACAATCAGCGGAAGCGAAAGCCGCACCCACTCGCGCAATCCCTCGTCGCGCCAGTCGAGAATGGGCCGGTAGCGCGTCCCGACGCGCCGGGCGAAGAAGGCATTCAGCAGGAACGGCCCCACCAGCGCTCCGGCCACTGTGCCGATGGCCAGCGAAGAGACGCCCAGCCGCTTGACCAGCAGAAGGCCTCCCACAATCGTGCCCAGGTTGTAGATCAACGGCGCCACGGCCTGCACGCTGAACTGCTTGCGCACCAAGAGAACCGCGCCGAAGACTCCGCCAGCAAAGAAGAACAACTGCGCGGGCAGTAGAATGCGCGTCAGCCGCACGCAGAGCGCCGCTTTTTCTGGGTCAAAGCCGTCGAACCACCAATGGATGTACCAGGGCGCCAGGATCTCCGCCAGCACGATGGCCGAGCCCAGCACTAGGTACATGGTGGTCAGAATCACTGACAGCGACCGCTTTCCTTCCTCTTCGCGCCCGGTTTCGCGGTAGCGCGTGAGGATGGTGACAAAGGTGATCGAGGCCGCGCCGCCCACCAGAAAGTACGAGATCATGTCGGGCAGCACAAAGGCGGCGTTGAAGGCGTCGGCCTCCATGCCGCGGCCGAAGAGCCAGGCGATGTACTTGATGCGCACCAGGCCGATGATGCGCGACAGGAAGGTCGAGGCCATCAGCACAAGGGTGGCCGTAAAGGCCGTGTGCGCGTAGGATGGGCGCAACACTCCCACGGCGCGCACCCATTTGGACCGCGCCGTCTGCGAGGGTTCGGTTGAGGAAGATTCTGCCACTACACCTGATTCTACCGGTATAGCGGAACCAGAGTACTGTATACCGGAAGCAAGCCCGCCAAGTGGCTTTTTCCTTAAGAAAAAGCCACCTCCAAGACACTTTGTAAGGATACGTTTACTCAGGTTCCGCTCTAGCCGTTCGCCTGTAGGGTCCCTTGACCACCGTCCGAGCTGACGCAGTTCCTCAGTTTGGTCACCAGGAGAACGAGTTCGTCCGCAAAATCTTTCTTGGCGGTCATGGATTTCAGCCGTTTTTCGCTTTCAGCAGTTGGAGAGCCTTTTCGAGCGGCTCGTCGGTCTTGCCGGCGGGTAGTTCCTCGCCCTCTTCATCGAGCGCCGGTTCCACCAGCACGGTGGGCGTGACGGCCTCGTCTTGAATCTTCTTGCCGCCAGGGCCTTCGTACTTGGCCACGGTCAGCAGCAGTGCCGCGCCGTCGGGCAACTCCATGGTCTTCTGCACCGAGCCTTCGCCGAAGCTCCGCTCACCCACCACGTCGCCGCGCTTCAAGTCCCCAATGGCGGCGGCTGTCAGTTCGGCCGGACCAAAGGTGCCGCGATTGACCAGCACCGCCAGCGGCGCGTCGGAAATGAACTTGGCCGGATCGGCAGTGAAACTCTGGAGGGGAAATTTCTGGCCCTTCAGGGTGGCCAGCGTGCCCTGCCGAATAAAGAAATTGGCCAGCCGCAGTCCCTCCCGCGGATCGCCGCCGGAGGAGTCGCGCAGGTCCAGCAGCACCTTGCCGCCCTGGGCTACCGTCCGAAGCCGTGCCCCAATCTCGTCCACGCGGCCTGGGGTCAGGGCGCCCGGCTTCAGGTAGAGAATGCTCCCGTTCTCATACTGCTGCTGGGCGAGCGTGGGCGGGGGGACGACGGAGCGGGTCAACGTCAGCTTTTCGGGGTCAGCCTTGCGCGGACGCACCACCGAGAGGCCCACCGTGGTTCCCGGCTTGCCCTCCAGCATCAGCCGGATGACGGCTAGCGAGAGTTCACGCGTGGATTGGTCGCCGATCGACTCGATAATGTCGCCGTCGGAGAGGTGCTGCTGATCGGCCGCCGAGCCAGGCAGCACGCTGACAATGGTGGCGTAACCGAAGCGTTTGGAGACCACCAGGCCCACCTGCGCCGCGCCTGCCGCCGGGCGTTCCCTGTAGATTTTGTACTCGGTCGGGGTCAGGTAGCTGGAGTCGGCGTCGAGCGACTCCAGCAGGCCGTGCAAGGCGCCTGTGGTCACGTCGTTCAGGTTGGGCTCGGTCACGTAATCGGTCTGGATCTTGCCGAGCACCTCTGCATAGACGCGCATCTGCCGGTAGGCGCCATCCTGCTGGCTGCCGGCATGGACGCCCAGAAGCCCAAACTCACCCAGCGCAAAGCCCAAACCGAGGGCGGCACAGATCGCCACGGAAAGAACGAACACAAACCTCTTAAAGAATCGAGACACACGCACCACTGCGGCGGCTTTTGGGGAGAACAGGCCGCGCGCCCTTTAAGCGCAATGATAGCGCAACGAGGCGCGGCGCGCTTTATTTAAGCCCAAGGGGAGGCGAAGACAGGGCATTTAGCGGTTCTCCCATCCACATACACTGGCCAGCCCTGTGCAAGGTGGCTTTCACTCCTACCCCAGCGACGAAGACCTATCGCAGGGGACCCCGGAGACCACCCCAGCGACGAAGACCTGTCGCCGGGGACCCCGGAGAGGAAAAAGCCACTTGAGCGGCTCTGGCTCCGGTGTGTTGCAATTGGAGAACCGCTTTACCCGAAGAGACTGAATGCTCTTTTCTTCTCTGGTTTTGGTTCTGAAGAACCTGTCGGATCGTAAACGGACTTGGCCATCTGCCGGATCGCCCGCCCAATCGATGAATCTTCCTGGGTGATCGGGCGGGCGGAGTTTTGCATCCGCCGCACCACGGTAAAGTTGTTGGGAATCATCCACTGCGCCGGCCTGGTTAGAGCCCTCGTAACGTCCTCCTCGGAGATCTCCATCTTGCGCGGGTCGTATCGGTTGATAACAATTTCGACCTTGGGGCTGCCCTCGGTAGAAAGCTGCTTGATCAGGCGATTTGAATTACGCAGCTCGGGAATGCCGACCTGCGTGACCAGATAGATGGTGGCCGATGCATCGAAGAGATGGGTGCACTGCAGATCGAGCCGCACGCCGGCATCGACCACCACGTAATCAAAATCCTGGCGGGCGACCTCCAGCAGCTTGTCGACGGCCTCATCGGAGACATGTGTAGGGGCCAATTCGCTGGGCGCTGCGAGCATAAAGAGCCCGGATTCGTGCTGCACCAGCAGGGTGGAAAGGAAATTCCCATCCAGACGGCTGTAGTTCTGAAGCGCATTTACAGTCGAGTATTCAGCCTGAATTCCGAGGTTGATCGCCGCGTCACCCAGCGGAAGATTGAGATCGATCAGCAGCGTCTTTTTCTTGGATTCCTGGGCCAGCGACACCGCAAAGTTGCAGGCCAGAGTCGTGACTCCCGAGCCGCCCTTGGCGCTGAGGAATACCAGCAGGCGGCCGCCCGCCATTTTTGGCGGCTGCGACGCCGAACGAAGCGCCGAGGCTCGAACCAGCGCCTCGGCCATCACGCCGGGATCGAATGGCAAAGTGAGGAACTCCCGCGCGCCCGCACGCATACAACGCAGCAGAAGCTCCGAATCGGTACGCGTCGAAAATACCATGCTCGTGGCCAGGCCACGAATGCTGATGCTCTCCACCAGGTCGAGGGCATACTCCGGATCGCTGTCCAGGTCGATAAGAACAACGTCAAACTTGTGCCCTAGCGTCCGCGACACATCGTCGAGGCTGGGAGGATAGGAGACGAACTCCTGGACTGAACCACCCTGGAATTCGGCCAGAGCGCTGGTGACGGCGTGGCGGCGTTGCTCGTCCGGGCTGATGACCGCAATGGACAAAAGGCCCGCGCTAAGAGAATCGGGGAAATGAGTGGATGCCTGCATGGCGAAATTGCTGCTCCCAGTCGCGTGATACACGTCATACGCGCTAACGCGTACTCATACAGCCGTTTGAATCTGCCCGCGTCCATCGAACAGACGCTTCGCTTGCCCTCGGGAACCACGGATTCATCGAACTGGACCATCCAGGGAACCCTCGCCTCCCGGCTATCACTACGAGCTCGGCTGCTGGTAACTGCGTAACCGGCCCTTGCTGCGTCCTATGCGAATGATCCCAAGCGATTTACGCTTGTAGCCCCTGAATGGTTACTCATGCAATTTATCGCCAGGGGAATCATTTACATGAGCGCTCTCTCTACTGATGCAAACTGGCTCCGAATGGTGATATTTTTTTAAATTCTAAGAAAATATTTGGAGTGAGCGGCTCGAAAAAGGCTAAGAATCTTCCGCCGCGCGGCCCCTGTGAACGCCAGGGAGGCGAAAATCTCCAAAATTGGAGATCCCTCAGAGAAATCGGCCACCCTCCCGATAAAACGCATGATTCAGGCGCTTGGCGGGCTCGGAGGCCGATCCTCCCTGTCTCTTTCGGGTTGCTCCTTCATCACATTCCCACCTGGAGAAATAGCGTATCAGAACTTGACATGCCGTCCCGGTTCCATCATTCTGATAATGAAGTCATTAAGCGGAATGAAGGACCATAATGCGAGACGTTGCCCCGCAAGGCACCTATAAGGTTCAGGCTCTGGACCGGGCATTCGCTGTACTGGATCTGCTGAGCGAAAGCGACACGCCATTGGGATTGGCGCAGGTTGCTTCCTCGCTGCAATTGCACAAAAGCACTGCGCACCGCTTCCTGATGGTTCTGGAGCAGCACCGCATGGTGGAACGGACCACCAGCGGCAGATTTCGCCTGGGCCTGCGGCTCTTCGATTTCGGCAACCGGGCCATCGAGCAGTATGACCTGCGTGACCGCGCGCAGCCGCACCTGAGGCGTCTGGTGTCCGAGACCGAGGAGACGGCTCACCTGTGCATCCTCGAGGCCGCGCACGTCATTTATATCGACAAGATCGAACCGGTCCGCTCAGTGCGTATGGTTACCCGCATCGGCGCCAGCAACCCAGTGCACTGCACCTCGGTGGGCAAGGCGATTCTGGCCTTTCTGCCTGAGGAGCGGATCGCCGAGGTGCTGCGCCGCGTTCGTCTCGAGCGTTTTACGCACCGTACGCTGGTTACTGCCGAGGCCCTGCGCGTGGAGATCGAGAAGACCCGTCGCCGCGGTTATGCCGTCGACGACGAGGAGTTGGAGGAAGGCCTGCGCTGCATTGCCGTGCCGGTGCTGGACGCGCAGCGGCTGCCGGTAGCGGCGGTGAGCATCTCTGGGCCGTCCTTCCGCATCACGGCGCAGAGGCTGCCTTCGATCACCAACCAGTTGCTCCAGTGCGTGCGCGGAATTTCCGTGGACATGGGCTTCGTTTCCAGCGGCCGCGGCCACCGAGCGGTCTGGTCGGCCTAGCACTACAGTTGTAAATCGAAGATTCTGGGGGGCAGGGGCTCTTGCTCCCTGAAAGTGAGCGAATTCACCGGGCCTTCAGGCCTGGGTTCCGGTTGCCCTTAAATTCTGTATGGGCAGCTCGGAATCAAGGCGCGGCGGAAGGAGTAATCTTCTTCGGCCAGCGTCGCGGCAAGCTCGATGCAGAGCCAAGACAACTCCCATCGGGGTTGCGGCCTCGACGGGGAGCCGGCTGACTCGGCTGGCTTGTGCAGTGATTCTTGGCGGCGCATTTTCCTCGGGCCGATGGGTGCCCAAGCTCCATTCTTTCTGATACACTCAAACTTGTTGCTGAAGCGAGAGGCAGTTTCTGCCCGTAGAGGGTAAGAAAACGGCCAAAAGCGGCAAGCCAAGTGGGAATGGGACTCTGATAACAGGGAACTGGTTCGCGTGGCGAGTTTATGAACGCAAGCTTCATTAGGGGACGTAGCTCAGTTGGTTAGAGCGCTGCCCTGTCACGGCAGAGGTCGCGGGTTCGAGCCCCGTCGTCCCCGCCATTCATTCCAAATGACTTAGGAACGAATGGCAAGTGACATTCAAAGGTACAATAAGAAAATCCCGCCTTCTGGTGGATGACGAAACATCAAGTTTGAGGATAAGAAGAGGCTCCCGACCGGCGGGGGCCTCATCTGCTTTTGGAATAGTACGCAGCTGATGTTTTGCCAATTTCGAATGGCGAACCCTACGGTGTTTGTCAGGATTAATCTGCGGGGTGCGCCTAGATCCGCAGCAGAGCCGGCTCTTCGTTGCGGCCGTGCTCAACCGCCGGGGTTCGCGCCTTGCTGCGTTCCTTCCAGCAGATTCTCTGCAAAGCCATGGCCTAGCAGCCTCTCCCTGAAGATGCCCACACAGTCCTCTGGAACGCCCAGCCAGAAGAGATTCCGCAGGGCGTAGGTCATCAGCAGCATTGCCGTGAGCTTCTGGAAGGTCTTGTAGTGGTACTTGCCGTCCACGTAGGTGCGAACCGCCTTGGCGATTCTCTCCCATGTGGTTTCGTACTTGTTCTGTGGCCGAAGCCCAAGCAGAGCACAGAAGTCTTCCATTGCCCGGAATGGCTTGCCGTTCTCGTCTACGTCGAAACGGTGTACGAGCAGAACATTGCCGCCCTCCGACAGTTCTGTTTTCGCGCTTTCGACCACTCTGGCCGTCACCTGCATACAGAGATGTTCATTGGCCGTGACAAACGGAAGCCTCGCGGATGAGCCCTTGATGATGTGCTGATGCGTGAGGAGAGTCGCCTTCTTGCGTGTCCCAAGTCCAACCTGCTTTTGCGCTTCCGTGTCCAGGAACTTCGAGGGTTCCGGCATGCCGGAACCCGTCAGCCCCACCTACATCATGTAGGATCGAAACTGGGAATGGAAGATGCCCTCAATCTCGTTTGGGCACTGCTGACGATCGTGCTCATAAGGTGCTGGCTGCGTCACGGCTCCCGCAATGGCCTCAGGCGGGGGACGCAGGCCGCCGCGCTGCTGGTGGCCGCCGTGATTCTGTTTCCCGTGATCTCAGTGACCGACGACCTGCAAGCCCTGCAGAACCCGGCCGAACTCGACTGCTGCGCGCGCCGCCACCACGCGGCTACTAGTCCCCGTTCCATCCCCCCGGCCACCGCTGCCGCGCTTCCCGCTCCTGTTTTCGCGGGAGTTTCCCTGAGCTTTTTGCGCTCTCCCGCGCCTTGTCAGGTGCCGGCGCCGCTGGTGGAGAACCCTGCGCTAGCTTCCATTCAGAACCGGCCGCCGCCCGCCGCCTGATTGTGCGCCTGATTTCGTTCTCCCCTTGACTGTACCCACCCCCGGTATAGTATCAACTAGATGGGGCATGGGAACGCTCTCTTTAGATTTTCAATTCATTGGGTCTCTTTTCCTGCTGCAACCGCCGTCGAAACCGCGGCGCAAAGGCTGTGTATGAAACAAAATTTCCCTTTCCGGCCGATTCTTGCGGTGGCCGCACTGTTGTTTTTTGCGCCGCTGCCGGATTTTTCTCAAACCTCGCCCTCTCCACAAGCCGCTCCGGCGCAACCAGGCCCCGCCTTGAGCTGGGATCAGGTGAAGGCCCGATTTGAAGCCGCCAACCCGGCGCTGCGCGCCGGTGCTCTCGGCGTGGACGAGATGAAGGCTGCCGAGACGACGGCTTTTCTGCGCCCCAATCCCACAGTGGCCTTTAGCGTGGACCAGCTCTACCCCTTCGGCGCGCACTACGACCCCAATGTTCCGGGCACCTACTACCGTCCGCTGAGCGACGCCCTCACCACCGGCTCGGTGAGCTACTTGTACGAGCGCCAGCGCAAGCGTAATTTGAGGCTGGAGAGCGCCAAAGAAGGGACGCAAATCGCCGGCTCACAGCACGAGGATTTGGAACGCAACCTGCTTTTCAACCTGCGCTCAGCCTTCGTTGAGACGCTCGAAGCCAAGGCGGTGCTGGAGATGGCCCAGGCCGATCTGGCTTACTACGACCAGATCATCCAGATCAGCCGCGACCGCTTCCGCGCGGGCGACATCGCCCAGATCGACCTGGACCGCATCGAACTGTTACGCGTCCAGTACGAGGCGGAGATTCAGGCCGCCATCGTCAACCTGCGCACTGCGAAGATTAAGTTGTTGCAACTGCTCGACGACCGCACCCCGGTCGAGAGCTTCGACGTGACCGGCAATTTCGACTTCTCAGAAGATCTGAAGCCGCTCGGCGAGTTCCGCCAGACGGCCCTCGACGCACGGCCTGACTTGAGAGCCGCGCTCGAATCGCTTCAGCAGGCCCAGACCAACCACAAACTGGCCCAGGCCAACGGCTCCACCGACCCCACCTTCAGCGTGGACGCGGGCAACAATCCTCCGCTCGATACCTACGTCGGCGCCGGCGTCAGCATTCCGCTACGCATCTTCGACCGCAACCAGGGCGAAAAACAGCGCACCCGGATCGACATTGACCGCAACCGGCAGTTGACCGAGGCGACGCGGGCCCAGGTCTTCAGCGACGTGGACTCGGCCTACACCGAGGTGGCCAGCAGCATCGCGCTGCTTAAACCCTACAAGGCGCAATACAAGGCCCAGGCGCTCCGGGTGCGCGACACGGTAACCTACTCCTACGAGCACGGCGGCGCCTCGCTGATGGATTTCCTCAACGCGCAGAGCGAGTACCGGGCCGTCCAACTGGCCTACGCGCAACTGATCGGCTCCTACCTGACCGCGGCCGGGCAATTGAATCTTGCCGTGGGACGCGAGGTCCTCCAATGAATTTGAGTTTTTCCTTGAAAAAGTGGCCGAAAACCTCGCTGGCTCGCACCCTGGCTGCCAGTTTTTGCCTTCTGCTTGCGGCCGCCCTGGCTCTCAGCGGCTGCAAGAACAAGACCGAGGGCGACGGCGCGCCGCCGTCGGCCAAAGTAATTCAGGTCAGCGACATGAACCTGATCTCTATCGATCCAAACGACGTGGCCAAATTTCCGCTGGTCGCCGCCGGCCAGATCGACGCCGCCTCCGAATTGAGCGCGACCGGCTCGGTCCTGCCCGACATTTCGCGCGAGATTCCCGTCATTTCGCTGGCCAATGGCCGCGTGGTCGACATCAAGGCCCGGCTGGACGACAACGTGAAGAAGGGCCAACTGCTGCTAAAGGTGCAGAGCCCGGACATTACCAACGCCTTCGACGCCTACCTGAAGGCCGCCAGCGGTGAGCACCTGGCGAACAAGGCCTTCGCCCGCGCCACGGACCTCTTCCACCACGGCGCCATCTCCCAGGCGCAACTGGAGCAGGCCGAGGAGACCGAGCAGGACGCCCAGGCCGACCTCACAGCGGCTGAAGAGCAACTGAAGACGCTCGGTGTCGACAAGCGCCACCCCACCAGCATCGTCAACGTCTACGCGCCGGTAAGCGGCGTCATCGTGGCGCAGAACGTGACCAATGCGGCCGCTGCGGGCGTCAGCCTCTCCGGCTCGGCCACGGCCTTCACCATCGCCGACCTCTCGCACGTGTGGATTGTCTGCGATGTGTACGAAAACGACATTCCCAAGCTGCAACTCGGCCAGGAGGCCTGGATCAAGCTCAACGCCTGGCCGGATCGCCCTCTTACCGGACGCATCGGTGACATCGGCCCCATTCTCGACCCCTCCCTGCGAACCGCCAAGGTCCGCATCGAGGTCGCCAATCCGGGCTTTCTCCGGCTGGGAATGTTTGCGACGGCCACCTTCACCAGCCGTGCCAAGGAAACTCATGCCGTGGTCCCGGCCGACGCGGTCCTCCACCTGCATGACCGCGACTGGGTCTACCTGCCGGCAGGCGGCAATCAGTTCAGGCGCACCGAGGTCCAGGCCGGCCCCATGCTCGGAGGCAATCGCCAGGAGATTCTCTCCGGCCTCGCGCCCGGCCAGAAGGTGGTCGGCAATGCGCTGCTGCTGGAAACCGCGGGGACCCAATAAATGATTCGCGCACTCGTCGATTTCGCGCTTAAAAACCGCTGGCTGGTCCTCGGCGGCGTGGTGGTGCTCACCGCCTGGGGCATTGTCAGCTTTCGCAACCTGCCTGTCGAGGCCTACCCGGACGTAGCCAACAACTACGTGCAGATCCTCACCCAGTGGCCGGGCCGCAGCGCCGAGGAGATCGAGCGCCAGGTCACCGTGCCGGTGGAGATTCAGATGGCCGGCATTCCCCACCTCACGCACCTGCGCTCTACCACGCTGTCCGGGCTGTCGA
>Ga0326727_10024558_pt1 | contig 11385 bp, 6 predicted proteins | sample MB2enrmetagenome_FD_207643 | JGI IMG/M metagenome (GOLD analysis project Ga0326727, IMG submission 207643) | Lab enriched peat soil microbial communities from McLean, Ithaca, NY, United States - MB29MY | ecosystem: Environmental > Terrestrial > Soil > Wetlands > Peat | place: USA: New York... | reverse complement strand
CGGACGATGGCCACCATAGCCCTTGATGCTACTTATAGTGCCGATCCACAGCTTACCGGCATCGGCGTGTATTCGCGCCGCCTCATCGAAACGCTGCTCACACTCGAAACTTCGCACCGGTTTCTGATTTGTTACCGCCTATCGCGGCTTGGCCGGCGGCAGTACTTCCTCCAGCCGGGATCCGTCCCCGGTGCGCGGGCGAGATTCTCGGTGCATGTGTATCAGGAGCCGCTCACCTTCTGGCTGCCCTGGCAGGCTCGACTTTTTCACAGTCTCGCGCAGCGCCCGCCCGCGTTCCACTTCCGCCAGGAGATTGTGACCGTCTTCGATATCTTCCCCATTACCGGCGAGAACTATTCCACTGCGGATTTCCGCAAGAAGTTCTCTGACCTCCTCCTGCAAGCCACGGGACGGGCAGCGCGCGTCATAACCTCCTCGCATGCCACGGAGAGTTTGTTGATTTCGCACGCTCATGTCCCGCCGGAGAAAATTCGCGTGATTCCGCTGGGTGTGGATCCTCGGGTCGTCATTCTCTCGCCGGAAGAACGCCGGAAAGAGCGCGCCCGCATTCTTGGCGGCGAGGGTGAAATGGTCTTGAGCGTAGGAGTGATCCAAACCCGCAAGAACACGCTAAATATGCTCAAGGCACTGAAGGCTCTTCCTGCAAATTACCGGTTGGTTCTTTCCGGAGGCAATGGCTATGGCAGCGAAGCCATCCATAACTTCATCCGTACTGAATCGCTCGAGGATCGTGTGAAGCTTCTCGGATTTGTTGACGATGCGCAATTGGCTCGGCTCTACCAGGCCGCGAGCGTCTTTCTGTATCCCTCTTTCGAAGAGGGCTTTGGCATACCGGTGCTTGAAGCGATGGCGAGTGGCGTGCCGGTAGTGACATCCAATGTTTCGTCGATGCCGGAGGTCGGCGGAGAAGCCGCTCTATACGTCGATCCTCATAGTCCTGCGGACATCGCGCAGAAGGTTATGCAGGCGTTGGAGGATTTGGCGCTACGCGAGGTCTTAGTGCAAAAGGGATTCGCCCGGACAAAAGAATTCACCTGGCGGCGTACCGCCGAGGCGACGCTGGCTGTTTACGATGAGGTGTTGGGACTCTGACATGCGCCGGCGCCACCTGAAAATGCGTTACGAATCCACCTGCCTTGCTTATTATCCTCAGCTTTCGTAATCTGTGAAATCTGAGCCATCTGCGGATCATTGACCATGGGCTTTCAAAACGCGCTTCTGCATCCGGCAGTTCCGGTAACGCTGTTTGAGGTGGTTCCTCCCGCCGCAACGAAGCCGGAGGCAATGGAATCGTCCCTGCACGAACTCGAGCAGTTGCGCGGGCGCGTGGATGCCATCAACATTCCGGAAATTCACGACGAGGACCGCCCCGGTGAGCGCACCAGCAAATTCATCAAGCGCGTTGAACCGCGCATTCTCGGCTCGCGCATCAAGCGTGAACTGGGGATCGACGTGGTCATCAACCGCGTAACCGTTCATGACGACGATCCGGAGCGCTGGTTCCGCGAAACCTGCGGTGAGTGGGGCATCCCTAATTGGGTTCTTGTTGGCGGCGAGTCGAAAGATATTCAATATCCCGGCCCCAGTCCCGCCGATGCGGCCCGAATGATCAAATCCTTGAACCTCCCCGCCGCGCTCGGTGGAATTACCATTCCCAGCCGGGTAAACGAGCCGGAACGCATTCGCAAGAAGTACGCCCAAGGGGTGGAATTTTTCACCTCGCAAGTGATGTTTGACTCGAACGATCTGGTGTGGCTGATCCAGCGGCTCAATGGTGTCGAGGCGCGGGTCTTTATCAGCTTTGCCCCTGTGAGCAATCGGCGCGATTTGGAATTTCTTCGTTGGCTGGGCGTTGACATCCCGCGTGACCTTGATCGCTTTCTGCTGGGATCGGAGCACGGTGAGGCCGCCCCCGCCGCAACGTGCCTTGAACGTTCGATCAACCTGGCGCAGCGTATTCTGATGGACTTGTTTGATAACCTTCCCCCCGATCCGCCACCCATTGGCCTGAACATCGAACACATTACCCGCAAGAACTTTGCGCCCGCGCTCGCCATGCTCGATCGTCTCGGAAACCTCTATGCCAGCCTGGTAGCGAAAAGCGGTGAGAAGTAACGAGCATGACGGCCAATTTTCAATTGACGATTAACGATTGAAAAAATGGGAGAGCGACCTGGCGCAACGTGATTACGGAGGTCCGAAGACTCACACGCCGGCCGAAGTTGAGGGAGGATTTTGTGTTTCAGTTGCCAATTAGGATTATAATCGGGCTCAAGAATAAGGGAGGGATATCTAATGATTCCGTTCCTGAGCGTGGTGGCCGCGATAATGGTGGGTGCCGGCATTATCTGGCGATTACGGCAGACCCGGGGGCGAGCGATAGGGGGAGCACGCCCGGCGGCACCAAGCCGTGCCGCCGGTGCGCAACCTCGCCAATCCCCCGCTTTGAAGCCTGTGCAGGAGGCACGGAAGGCCGCGGTGGCCGAAGTTCAGCAGGCCGTGTCAGCGGACTCGACCGGCCATTCGACTCTGGGGCGACCGTCGCGGCGTAGCGACCGCGTTCTGATAAGAATTCCACTGCAAGTGTCTGGAAAAGACCTGGAGGGGAATTCCTTCACGGAACGGGCGCAGACCATGGTTATTAATCGGAACGGCGCCTCGTTCGTTCTTCGGAACTCGCTCGTGCCGGAGGAGGGGGTCACAGTTAAAAACCTTCAAACTGGCCAATCTTGCAGATTCCGCGCGCGCCGGGGCTCCAAGAATCTTCCGGGCGGCCTTCGCGAGTGGGGAATAGAATGCATCGAGCCGGCCCCCAACTTCTGGGGAATATCCTTTCCGGAATTGCCGGAAGAAACCTCCGCGGATGAAGAAACCTCCGGCTGCTTGCTGGAGTGCACCGTGTGCCACTACCGCGAAATGACTAGATTGACTCTAACGGAGTATCGGACAACCGCCGAGAAGACGTCGTTAGCGCGGGGTTGTATCTGGTGTGGCAGGCAGACACAATGGAAATTCGCTGTCATCGAGGAGGATGTCGAAGCGGCATCCTCTCAGGGTATGCGAGATTGGGAGGTAGCCGTTTCTCGCACCTCCGGGATGGAATTACGGAGGGAGGACCGTCGAATCGTGCAGTTGCCGATTTCGATAAGGCACGAAGACGGGCGCGAAGAATCAACCATGACCGAAGATGTGTCCAAATCTGGCGTCTGCTGCACCGCCATTATGAAGCTCCAAGTCGGTGAACGTATCTTTGTAAGACTTGCTTCCCATGAAGATCCGGGCGAGAAAGAATTCCGCGCACGGATAATATGGCGCCGGGAAATCGACGAAAAGCGGGGAAACCTCTATGGGCTGAAGCTGGGCCCCGCCGCTGCCGCTAATCCATTGTTGAAAAATGTGGCTTAACCATAGCCGGAGGGGAAAATAGGCATCCGAAGTTGGTTTGGTAGACCCTCCCTACGAAAGCAGCCATTATGGGGACTTCCATCTTGCACTACGAATACGCAAATAACCAGATCGATGAAAAACGGCTTCGTGTGAGGGTCCCGTGGAACAAATAAGTGAGAATTGGAGGCGGCATCCACGGTTTCACGCAGCTCCGTCCTGGAGCAATTCCAAACTTCTTAAATCAATTTCCAGATCCCCACTTTGAAACGCATTCAGAAAGGCTTTGACCACCGTAGGATCGAAGTCGGCTCCCGAGCCCTTCGTGATGACTTCCTTGGCATCCAAGGGTGACATCGCCTTACGATAAGGACGGTCACTGATCAGCGCGTCGTAAACATCCGCAACCGTAATGATGCGAGCTTCCAGCGGGATCTCATTTCCATGGCTCGGATGCTGCCCCGATCCATCAAACTTGTCATGATGGGCCAGAATGATTGGGATGATGCGGTGCAGTGATCCTCCCAACGGTGTAATCGTACGAACTCCCGCATCCACATGCTTCATTAGCTCGTTGCGCTCACTTCCCGTCAAACGCGCGGCCCTATGGAGAAGCTCTCGAGAAACCTCTAATTTCCCAATGTCGTGCAAAAGCGAGGCCGCCCGCACGTCTTCGATTCGATCCGAATCTAAGCCCATAACCGCGGCAATTTTGCAGGCGTAGATTGCCACGCGGTAGGAGTGGTGCTCAGTGTATTTGTCGCGCGAGATGAATTGTTGAAGGATGAGCAGGACTCCGTGGTAGGTCGCGCGTAACTCTTGGAGCCGGGCCTCCTGCTTTTCGTAGAGCGTACCCATGGCGTACCCGGTAACCATCAAAGTACCGCCCCAAATTGCAATGTCGTACCACTTCTCAGCAATGATTAACTTGACCCGATCCTCTTCCCTGAACAAAAGGGGATTCCAGTACGCAATCAGGATTACCAATAAGATGCTGCCCAGGGCCGTCAATGTTGAGTGACGCCGCCCAAAATGGTACGCGGAAAACACAGTGGGCAGAACGTAGAATCCCAGCATCATTCGGTCTGAGGCAACTACGTAATTGAGCATCGCGACAATGCCGAACATCATCAAGAAGAGCCATAGTTCTTTATTCGCTGCTTCCAACTCCCGCACGATTCGCAAAAACACATTCCACCCCCTCGATCGGGATTGCGCAAACGCGGGCTCACAGGACCCAAGTTCATCTCAATTCTTTGCTTCTAGCTAATGACTTTACCACCAATTTCCATTTTAACCTCACACGACTATAAACCTATACCCTTGTTTGAGTGCTTGTATATTCTATAGTTATAATCTATAACGATACTTGCAAAGGAATCTTGTTTGTGTATCAATCCAGGGTCCGGAGAAACCGCTCTGTCTGTCGCTGGATTCACCGGGCCTTGGTATCCTGAGGGGTACTATGGAGGACAATAGGGGGGTAAGATGGGAAATCTCGTCGTAACCGGCGAACCTGTTATTAATGAACGGGAGCCAAGCGTCCGCCCTCGGCGAACAACACGTGTCGTTGTCAGACTTTCGGTACGGATCGGCGTCGTTGGTCTCGCGGGGGAAGATGAACTTATCGCCGGCCGGTCCTTGGCGGTGAATAAGTACGGGTGCAAGATCGAAAGTAAGAAACCTCTCCCTACGAACCAAGCAGTGGACATTACCGTTTTTGCGACCGGTAAGAAGGGCAGGGGCAAAGTGGTCTGGGCGGATTCCCACCCCAACAAGGATGGCAACTACGAATTCGCTGTCCAATTCGACGAACCTTGCAATCTTTGGGGCGTGGAATTCCCTCCGGAGGACTGGGAAGTAGAGAAAGAAAACAAGAATCCAGCGGCCGCAAGTACGCCTGAGCAGGAGATTTCCTCCAAGACTTCAGATCAAGCAGCGCCACCGATTCAAACGGACCAAACGGGCGCGGGGACGGCGCCCGCTTCCGTTCATAGCGCAGCAGTGAAATCGGATTTCCCAGTGGACTCGCCGCAAAAAGTGGTGGTAGGGCCGACTCTTCAAAAGCCCGTTTTCAAACTAGCGCCGACTCCTCAAGAGCCTGTTTTTAAAGATGAGTCAGAAACCGTGGATCTGACTCCGATGATCCCGGCTGGGGCCAGGGGAATGAGCGGCGAGGTTTCCCAGGCAGGAGCCCCGTCGTCTAGCCCTCATCGGGCATCCAACTCAGAAATAGCCGCCGCTTCTGATCCCTCGAGGATCACGACCGAAGGGACCTCGATCCCTCTTCCGTCGGCTGCGCTCACGCAGTCCTCTGAAACGGAGACGGCATCGTCCCCGTCCGTTGACAGCAATGTTTCTCCGGCTCCGGCTGCTGACCCGGCGAGCCAGCTACCCGGACCCAAAGTATCTCGATCCATCCCCGCTACGCCAGCCAACCGCCTGGCGGAGGCCATTCGAGATCTCATTCAATCGACTGTATCGGCGCAACAGAGCATTGCCGCTGAACAGCTTGTCAAGACTATGGAGAGCCGGATGGCTCAGATGCAACTGGACGTTTTGAACCGGCTTACGAAGCAGGTCGAATTCGTGGTTTCCACACAGACCTCGGTCTTGAAACAGAGAGCTGACGAGATTTCAAGCCAGAGCCAACAGGCCCTTGCCGTTCACTTTCAGCAGATGGCCGAGGCTGCCGATCAAAACGCAAAGGCCGTTCAAGGCAAGGCGGTATCGGCCATCGAGAGGGCAATGGATAGCCTCCATAACCGGGTTTCCGAACAACTGGCCCCAATAGAAAAGAGATTCCTAGACCAATGCCGCTCCCTGGCGGAACAATCACTTTCAGGAATAGTGGAAAACTCACTCCGGACCATGTCGCAACGCATCGAGGAAGTGAACAAAGGCTTCGCGAGCATCGAAGGACGTACTCAGAAGATTCTGCAGGATACATCTGTGCTGATGGAACAGCACGCTGCGACAAAGATGGATGAAATCATCAAGCATATGGAAGCGCAATTAAAGGAAATGGCCCAGCGCGTCTATTCCAATTTGCAGCAGTACAGCGTTGCAGAGCTCGGCAAGAGACATCAAGCCATCGAAGCAGCGTTTCAAAAACAGATGCAGGCAGTCTCGGAATCCAGCCTTCAGGAGGTGCAAGGGGCCTTGGCCAGGATGCTGCAAGGTCTGGCTGAGAAAATGCGGCCTGCCCCGGGTGAAGAGGTTAGCAATTCGAATACCCCGTAGGAAGCGCCAGGATTCCTGCAGTCAACGGTTTTCAGGTCAAGCCAGGACAAGGTGACGACTCTGCTTTTCTCCCGAAGGCCTTGGCCCTACAATGGGACCCTCAGGACCCGAACGGCGGTTTTTCCCCTTGCACGGGAGGCCTTCAAATGGAAGGAAGCGGTACGCGACGAAGCGAACGCATTGCCCAGGAGATTCCGATTGAAGTCTTCGGGTTTGACAATTCAGGGAGGAATTTCGTTGAACGTACTCACACTCTTCTGGTTGCCAGTCACGGAGCAAGGATTGCCCTAACTCGCAAATTGATTCCCGAACAAGAAATTGTCATCCGATCCCTCGCGACCGGCAAGGAAGCTGAAGCGCAGGTGATAGGACTGATTCAGGAGGGTGAAGAAGGTTTTCATTATGGGATCAGGATTGTGGATTCGGCGCCAGATTTCTGGGAGATTGAATTTCCACCCCTGAAAGCTGTGGGCGAAAGTGTTGGCCGCATCGTGTTGCAATGCAGTCGTTGCAAAACCCGTGCGGTGGCTTACCTTGACGAGTTCGAACTGGAGATTCTGGAGGCAGCAGGGGAACTTGTGCGCCCGTGCCGACGTTGCGCTGATTCCAGCTTATGGAAGAAGTCCTTGACCGATCTTGCTGAGTCTGAGAGCGCAGCTTCAGTTCCTGAGGCCGTTGTTGCGAAGCCCGAAAGCGCAGCCCCAACTCATGAGAAGGCAACCGTACACGCAGAACCACAGGAAAAGCGCCGCGAGCCACGCCTCGGGATGCACGTCAAGGCCTGCGTGCGTAGTGCGAATGCCCCGGAGGAAATCGTTTCCACGCGAAATGTATCTCGGCATGGGCTCCGTTTTGCGAGTCCCTGCAAATACTCTGCAGGTGACGAAATACAAGTGGCCGTCCCGTACTCGCCCAGAGGTGGAAATATCTTCCTGACGGCCAGGATTGTTAATATGCATTTCTTACCTTCCGAAGGATTGTACTTGTACGGGGTTGCCTTCAGGTAGAGCCAACTTCACCTACGATGGACATCCGCCCGTCACCTTACCTTGACTGTTGAAGCCGACGCACGCCTTATTGGGAAATGCCTCCGTAATTCCCCACGGCCGGTGGTCATTTAGTCGCACTATGCTGTCCAAGTGCGCTAAACATGTTCACGCAGCCCCTCCTTCTGCCTAGTCGCTTGTCACTCGTCACTCGCTACTGCTTTTAGCGTAGAATGCCTTCGTGGATCGCAATCCCTCTTCAACAAAATCCGCTCCTCACCCGCGGCGGGCGAACCTGGTGGAAGTTGCCGTGATGGCGGCCCTTCGCAATACTCTCACCTACCTGGTTCCTGATACTTTCACCGTTCAGCCCGGCCAGCGCGTGCAGGTTCCGCTTGCTACGCGCAAAGCGACGGGGATTGTGTTACGCGTGGGCAGCACCCTTCCTCCCGGCATTGCCGCCCGCCCCATTCTGCGCGTGCTGGATACCGAACCGGTTCTCTCCCCGGAGCTTCTGGACTTGGGTCTTTGGATTGCAGACTATTACATTGCGCCCATCGGTGAGGTTTATCGAGCCATGCTTCCTCTGCGGGCAGATACGCGCCGCGCCCGCTCCATCCGCCTGAGCGAATTGGGAAAGCAGAAACTCCAGGAAATCAATCAGCCAGATCAAGAACCAGCCGGCCCCGCAGGCGACCTTCTGAATTACCTTGCTGTGCGCGGCAGCGCTTCGATACAACTTGTCCGGCGGAAGTTCTCCGAGGCTTTCTTGCAAGCCCTGAAAGAGAAATGGCTGGTCGTTGATGAAGTCGAACGCGAGCGCACCCAGCGCCAGGTTTATTCGGTGCGCCTCGGGGGCCCGCTGCCGGAAAAACCACTGCGACTCTCACCGGTGGCAAAAAGAATTCTGGAAGCGCTGGGAGCAGATGGGCAGGCGGAGGACCATCGCGAACTTCTCAGCACGGCGCGCGCGGACCTTGCCACACTCAAAAAGTTGAGTGCCTCCGGCCTCGTCGAACTTGCTCCTTCCAAGGCCGAACGCCGTGCGGCCCTGCAAACGCAAGGATCTTCCCCCGGCGGGGACAAGTGGGCGGAAGCGGATTCATCCCTTGTCCTTACATCCGCACAGAGAGCGGCGCTGGATGATCTCAAGAGGCAAATGGAGGCGGGGCAATTCCAAACCGTACTCCTTCATGGGATCACCGGCAGCGGCAAAACGGAGGTTTATCTCCGGCTGATTGCCCATTGCCTTGAAATCGGCCGCACCGCCCTGACTCTGGTGCCGGAAATTTCCCTCACCCCGTCGGTGCAGGCTCAGTTCCTTGCCCGCTTCGGATCGGACGTGGCTCTCCTGCACAGCGCCCTGTCGGAGAACGAGCGCCATGAGGAGTGGTGGCGTATTCGCCGTGGCGAAGCCAAAGTGGTACTGGGAACGCGCTCGGCGATATTCGCTCCCCTCACGAATCTGGGAGTGCTGATCGTCGACGAGGAACATGACTCGAGTTACAAGCAGGAGGAGACGCCGCGCTATAACGGGCGCGACGTCGCCGTGGTACGCGCGCGGCTGGCCAGGGCACTCGCCGTGCTGGGCTCCGCCACACCGTCGCTGGAATCTTATTGGAACGCTCGCGAGGGGAAGTACCACCTGGCTTTGCTTCCCGAGCGCGTAGAGGGGAGAAAACTCGCGGACGTGGAAATTGTGGATATGCGGCAGGAATTTCGTGAAACCCATACGCAGGTGCCCGTTTCCCGCCGCCTGCATCAAGAGATCGAAGCGCAACTCGCGAACCGGCAGCAGACCATGATTCTCCTCAACCGCCGGGGTTATTCGTGGTTCCTGTTGTGCCGCAGTTGTGGACAGACTCAGCGCTGCGAGAATTGTTCAATCTCTCTTACCTATCATCGCCGTGAGCATCGCTTGATTTGTCATTACTGCGGATATTCCGCGCCGGTGCCCGCCCGGTGTCCAAACTGCGATAGCGAGCATCTCCACTATGTGGGCGAGGGAACGGAGAGAGTGGAAAAGAAGTTTGCGGAGATCTTTCCCAATGCCCGCGTGGCGCGCCTGGACCGTGACGTGGCGCGACGTCAGAGCCAGTTCCAAAAAATTCTGAGCGAATTCCGACAGGGCAAGATCGATATTCTAGTGGGCACCCAACTCATCGCTAAAGGACACGATTTCCCCGGTGTAACGCTGGTGGGAGTAGTCTCTGCGGATATCGGGCTGGGATTACCGGATTTCCGTTCTGCGGAGCGGACCTTCCAATTGCTCACCCAAGCCGCAGGACGCGCGGGACGTGGCGAAAAACCCGGGCGGGTTTTGGTCCAAACCTTCTTTCCAGACCATTATGCCATTCGCCTGGCGGCGGAACAGAACTATGAAGCTTTCTTCGATAAGGAAATGCGTTTCCGGCGCATGATGCACTATCCGCCGGTCACTGCTCTCGCCAACGTCATCGCCCAGGGCAATAAGCTTGAACAAGCTGCCCAAGTGGCAAAGCACGTGGGCAACTATCTGATCCCGCTGGAGCGTCAGACCGAGGGCCTGAAGATTCTGGGCCCCACGCCCGCGCCCCTGGCGAAACTGGAGGGCCGCTTCCGTATTCAGTTTTTGATCAAGTGCACTTCTCGTGCCCGCCTCAGCACAATACTCCAACGCCTTGCAGATTACGCCGACCAGCAGGGCATTCCCCCACGCTCGCTGATGATTGACATGGATCCGGCCAACATTATGTAGGCTGAAGGCGGCAGGCAGTAGGCAGTAAGCGGAAAGCAAAAACAGAAGACAGTATCCAGCAGGCGAGGGGGAGTGGCAATTCCGCTTTCTGCCTATTGCCTACTGCGTTCTGCCTACTGAATCTTGAAGGGCGCGGGAAGAAACGTGAGGACGAGCATGAGCGCGGCGACCAAGGCGAGAATCTTTCTCTTTCGCCCAAGGGGTTCTGTCGGCTCAATAAGCATGGGATGACGGAGGCCTAGAAAAAACAGGACCACTGCCCAGGCGATCCAGCCATACCAGCAAAAATATCCCAGTGGCAGCAGAACCAGGATAAAGCCGCGCGAGATATTCCGGCACTTATCACCCAGAACGGCGTACAGAATATGTCCGCCATCGAGCTGTCCCACGGGAAGCAGATTTAAGGCCGTTGCGAAAAGTCCTACCCAAGCGGCGCAACCCACGGGATGAAGGATGATCGTCGAGGGATTAATTCCGCTCCGAAATAAATGGGTGAGGAGGATTATCGCCAGAGGCGTACCGGGTGAAATCGAATCGGGCGTGGTTGCTGGCATGCCGCCCTTGGTAAGGAAGATCGCCAGGATCATGGCGGGGATGGCAAGAACAAAGCCTGCGATGGGTCCAGAGATGCCTACGTCGAAGAGCTCGCGCCGATTCACGATGGGAGACTTGATACGGATGAAGGCGCCTAACGTTCCAATCAGCGTGGGAGCAGGAATGAAATAAGGATAAGTGACGCGAATTCGATAATAACGGCAGGCGAAGTAATGGCCGAGTTCATGCGCCAGCAAAATGCAAAGCAGGGTGGCGGAAAACGGCGCGCCTAGAATCAGCAGCCCCGGGTGGCGCCACAATTCGCCGAAGTAGCCAAGCGAGACATCCCAATCGAAAGCCGGAACTCTCTGGGCATAGTTAAGCGCAATGTGCGTGCCCACGATCAAGGTCGTAAAGACCGTAAGCAGAAAAAGCACAATGTGAAAGGAAAGGGAGTTGTACCAATGCTCGCGGGGCCGC
>Ga0326727_10024557_pt1 | contig 11385 bp, 10 predicted proteins | sample MB2enrmetagenome_FD_207643 | JGI IMG/M metagenome (GOLD analysis project Ga0326727, IMG submission 207643) | Lab enriched peat soil microbial communities from McLean, Ithaca, NY, United States - MB29MY | ecosystem: Environmental > Terrestrial > Soil > Wetlands > Peat | place: USA: New York... | reverse complement strand
ATAGGACACCGTGAAATTAGAAGGTTGCTGCCATGATAGGTCTACATTCCCGCCATTCAGGACAGCACTAAGACCAAAGCTCCCCCCTGCCGTTTGAGCACGAACCGGAAATGCCATCAGGATTATGCCCGTCAATCCGAGAAGGCAAATAGTATACGTTTTTCTAAGCATGTCGTTCTTCCTTTTTTCTTAAGGTTTCCTCAATGGTCGTGCCACAAAACTACTTGAAATAGAAATGAAAAGAGGGGGACGGGGCACGGATACATTGGATCCTGCAAAAGGTGCACATTTTTATGCAACATCTGCAGAGAGTTTTTGAAGTGATTTAGAAGTGAATCCGGAGACTAATGTTCATCGCCGATGGACCCGGAGAATAATCCAAGTCCAAATTCGGAGGAAGATTCACGAAGGAATCAATTCCAGAATAAATATAAATCAAAATGAACGCTGATGCCGAGTAGAATTCGGACTTGTAATAATAATTGTATGTCCTATATCTGGATGAAGCCAAATCCGGCGTGGAAGCATCTAAATAACTTGCCTTTGCATCGCGTCGAAGAATGTCGAAAGCAATTGAACTCAAACCCGTTATCGTTCCCGCACCGAGTAGTATATGTCCTTTCACTGTCTCGCCCCGGAAACTCTGCTCCCAGCCTGGAAAAAGAATCGCTCTAAAAGTAGGGCCTCTGTTCTGATGTTGAGGGGAAGCCGCCTTCATTGAAGTGCCAAGAGCGGCTTGCGATCTATTTCCTTCAAGTTCCGTCTCAAATTGGCCCTTGGCAGTCTCGAAAACCCCGAGGATCTTAGGAGAGGTGAGTATTGGGTCGAGAGTCAACGTGGAATCAACTTTCAGTGCCTCCTTGAAATGATCTACTGCCGCATCGTTTCTTCCCTGGGCGACCAACGAGAAAGCCACATACTTTTCAAGCTGAACCCGGGCGGAATCTGACAAATGTCTTTCTTCGAGCATTCGCCGCGCCTGCAATTCGGCAGAAACATAAGAGCCATCGTCATATAATGACTTAATACCACCGAGAGTCGTATCTATTTCCGTGGGACTCTGCGAAAATGCCGGGGGAACAACAGACAAAAGAAGTACAAAGAAGAGCACCAACAAGCGCCTCTCCCGCACGCTCACAAGATACTTCAAGCGGGACAACCTAGCGCTTTTTGTCATTATTTGACTAAAACCATTTTCCTATAAATAATTCCATTCCCAATCTGCAACGTGTAAATATAAGCACCGCTTGGCAAATTCTCACCTGCAAATACAACAGAATTTTTCCCGCTATTTACAAATCTGTCGACGAGAGTGCTCACCTTTTGCCCCAGCGTATTAAACACTTCTAATCTGACTCTTGATCCCGGCAAGGGCACTTGAAACTCTATTGTGGTGGTCGGATTAAATGGATTTGGATAATTCTGTGAAAGTGAAAAATCCTGAGGCTCATCGCCGTTATTCTGTACGACAGCATTAAATGCGCTTACTGTTGGTTCAATTATGTCCACTGATGGGACAGGAACCGTTCCCCCTTTGTATTCGGGAGAATATCCTCCAAATAAATATATTTTCCCGTCGTTTCCGGTGTCAGCAACGAAGCCCGCTCTTGCGGTATCGAGCGAAATCTTCAACTTATCCTGCGTTTCAAATCCTGATACATGAAAATCAAGGAGGTACACATCCCCGTAGTACTCGTCTTCTGATGTCGATCCGTAACCAGAAATTGCAAACACTGAATCATTTCTATCTACAGTTTCAAAGAAAGCTCGCGGCTCATCCCACAATAAGGCTATTTGAGCCGAGCCCTCCGCGGGGTCGTACCTCTCTATGAATCTAATCGGGCCTACGACTGTCCCGAGGATTGATCCGATCCCTCCAAAAACATAAATGTACCGCCCTCTCTTCACAACATGGTGAAACGCACGTCCGTAAAGCAATGCAATGACTGAGTCCCATGCGCCCGTGGCAGGCGAATAGACTTCGACTGTATGCTGGAGGTTGTTAAAATTTCCCCCGCCGCCAAAAACAAATATGCTGTCGCCATAGACTACCGACGCTGCTCCTTCCCTTGCCAAAAGCATGTGCGAAGCATAATGCCATTCTTTACTCATCTGATCATAGACTTCGACGGATCTTAATACGATCCCACGGTCATCGACTCCACCCATGACGTAAATTGAATCATCAAGTGCTACCGCCGTCGCGTAAACACGAGGGGTGTTCAAAGGAGCGACAGTGTCCCAAGTCATCGTTTTGAAATCGAACACATCCACCATCGCAGTCCCCAAAAGAGATTGGAACGCGTCTGCACCCTGCATTGTTTGCGCCGGTGGAGCAGCTCCGCCGATAAGGAAAAGCCTGTCTCCTAACCGCGCGGAACACATCCCAACCCTGGCACGTCTCCACACGATAGATGAGGAATCCTGCGGAAATGCAGCATTACAGAGCAATCCCAATAATCCCAATGACAAAACTGTCGCCGATCTCCACGATTTCATTTCGTACCAAACCTTCAAAATTCCAATAATATGTTTCAATGATCGTGCCATCAGTTCCTCATTTGAAAATTGAAGTTTAATCTCATCGTGTCGCCCGGAATTACCTTTAAATTCTGGATGATATCTTGAAACGATGGATTGTGAATCCTTAACCGTCGAACGCCTGCGGACACGATGATGGGTTTACTCAGAGGTGTCGTGTCCCTTTTCAAGTCATCAACATAAATATCACCCCATGGCACAACCGTGATGAAAACGTATCCAGCGTTCTTCAAAAAGTCTGCTTCGACCGTCGAAAGATTTTTCGTCTGCACGTCAACGTCCTTGACGATCGGCACAAAGATTGGGTTGCTGAATGTTAGAGTATGTCTGCCAGCCGGGACTTTTATCGATCCTGCGATTGGAGTTCTGCCCACGTACTCGCTGTCTATGTCCACCTCCGCCCAAGGATTACAAGTAATCGATATATATCCCGAATCGATGGGTATTCCCGTGTTGACATTTTGTGGCTTATCAGACAGCGACGCAACTTGAGTATAGGAAGTCTTGCCCGACTTGGCACTTTTCTTAGGCGCATCAGAGCTAGGCCGATCACCACGCGTTTTGCTTTCGGAGATTTTTCTTTCCACGGCAGAATGAATAGCGGTGTCGACCGCATTGACCGTCGGTGCTCTTACGTTCTTCTCGGTCGAATTGATAACGATATAGGCCAGAATCGATCCAAGCAAAAGCATAATACCGAAGGCAACAGGTGCAAACCTGTTCCACTCATTTCTGACAACAAACTTTCCGATTCTCTTTATGCCTTTTTCTTCTCCCGCAAACGATTTCAAGAAATCAAGAGCCTCTTCGGCTGATGAGAATCTCGCGTCTCTGTCGGGAGCGAGGAGCCGGTTCAGAAATTCAAACATCGGCGGCGACAATTTCTCCGAAAATCTTTCTATCGATCTCAACTGAAAATTCTGTATCTTGTTTATGCATTCCGCATAAGTATTACCGAGAAGTATTCGTTCGCCCGTGAGGGTTTCAATCAATGTTATTCCCAACGAGAACAAATCTGTTCTCCCGTCGACGATCTCGCCTCTTGCCTGTTCTGGAGACATGTAGGCTGGCGTGCCAATCAGGCTTCCTTCCATCGTCAGTGAGGGAGCATCGGACACCGCCGCAAGCCCGAAGTCGGCAACCTTTATTACTCCATTTCCCGAGACAAGAATATTTCCGGGCTTTATGTCACGGTGTACAACTCCCTTTCCATGAGCATAGGAAAGTGCATTCAGAACTGAGACTGCAACTCCGGTCACAAGCTCTTCTGAATGTCCGCCATCGAGAATAATTTCCTCAAGTGACTTGCCTTCGACATACTCCATGACAATAGCCGGAGCACCATCGATTTCCGTAAGATCATAAACTTGAACGATGTTTTCGCATTGAAGTATTGCGCACGCTTTCGCCTCTCGCGTAAATCTTGAGACTAGACTTTTGTCGCGAAGCAGATATTTGTGAAGGACTTTGAGCAAAACCGTTCTATCAAGCACACCTTGATGCGCCTTATAAACGGTCGTGGTACTACTTTCACTTATTTTCTCGAGGATTGAAAAACTATCTTGATCCACTGCTCCATTCCTTTATACGGTACTGAAGCCATCGGAGGGAAACACCTAACTTTTCAGCGGTGCGAGTTCTGTTGCCGCCAGTTTCGGCAAGGGTCCTTTCGACAAGTTTGCGCTCGAACTCTTCCAAGGTCTGACCGCTCTGAAGAAGTTCTTCTTCGGAATATTGCTGCAGCCTAAGATCTTCGTCGCTAAGCTCTGAATTCCTTGAAAGGACGACCGCACGCTCTATCACATTCTGAAGCTCGCGGACATTGCCGTACCATGGATGCCTGAAAAGATGAGCCATCGCACTTGAATTAATACTATTCACATTTCTTCCATGAGTCTCGCATGACTTTTTCATGAAGTAATTTACCAGTACTGGAATATCTTCTGGTCGATCTCTCAGAGGCGGCAGATGAATCTCCACAATATTCAGCCTGAAGTATAAATCTTCCCTGAATTTTCCTTTCTTGATCTCCTCGGCAAGATTCTTGTTTGTTGCGGAAATCACTCTTAAATCCACTTTAATATTCTCCGCACCTCCGAGTCTTCTTATTTCCCTTTCTTGAAGCACACGGAGAAGTTTCGCCTGCAATGATAGAGGTAGGTCGGCGACTTCATCAAGAAAAAGCGTTCCGCCTTCGGCATATTCTATCAGTCCTTTCTTGTCAGCGTTTGCTCCCGTGAAGGCACCCCTCTTGTATCCGAACAGCTCGCTTTCCAGCAGCTGCTCGGGGATCGCAGAACAATTAATTGCCATGAAAGGCTTTTCGCGCCGCGCTCCCTGCTCATGTATCGCGCGCGCAATTAGCTCTTTCCCGGTGCCGCTCTCACCGGTAATTAGAACGGATACGTCAGTATCCACGACCCGTTGAACCAAGTCCAAAACACCTTTCCAGATCTTACTCTTGCCGATGATCCCGGGAAAAAGATTCGAGCTGGTTACCTGGCTCTTGAGGCGCGTGTTTTCAACCTTCAAGCTGTCATAGCGTCGAGCATTTTCTACTGCGACTGCAGCAAGACTTCCGAATACTGCGAGGAACTTCATTGTTTCTTCATTGAATTTCCTTCGCGACTTTGTGCTGTCCAAATAAATAGCGCCGGTCGTTTTGTTCCCGCGTACAGGCTCTTCTATTTGAAGACGAAGTGGAACACAGATTATAGAAAGTATTTGCTGCGCAACAATACTGCGTGAAGCTTCAAATCTTTCATCACTCAGAGCATCGAATGTTAATAGGGGTTCACCGGTATTCAAGACTTTATTAATCACGGAAGACGATGCCGCAGATTCGTCTTCCGCTTCCTTGCTTCCGCTCCGAAGAGATCCCGCTGGAAAATTCCTGCTTGCAACGACGTTGAAGCCCTCCTCAGCATCCACCATGACAATATATCCGCGCTCCGCGTCAAGATGTGTCATGGCGATCTCCAAAACCTTTTCGATCAATTCCTGCTGGTCGAGAATCGAGTTGATTTTCTGAGTTATCTCGTATAGCACCGTGAAATTGTCTCTTACTTGTTCGTGCATATCTTATCCTGACTACTTTGACGGCACAAAAAAAGAAGCTTCCTTCGAGCAAGAACTGTTTCCAAATTGATCCACCACGGCTACCGTCCAGTAATAATATCCGCCCGGCAATGAATCCGGATAAGAATAGTCCAACGTATCCGAACTAATTTTTTCCTTTGACGGAAGGGGACCATTGGCTAAACTCACAACCTGCAGTTGGTATGTATAGTCGAATGAAACAACCGGAGGGTTCCAATCGAGTTTCGGGAAATGGGTGGTCGTATCCTGGGTTACAGGATATGTCGGAGACGGCTCGGATTCAATTATTCTCGTGACATAAAAACCCATGCTTTTTCCCGTACCATTTTCGCTATCGATTGCGACAACGTTAAACTGTTTTCCAATGAGCCATTGAGGATCTTGATTAGGCAGCGAAGTGTCATTAATGACCGTCTCGAAAATATTTCCTGCGACATGCCCCATTTCAAAAGTCAGAGGACCGATCTGCACATAAACGGTTTTAATATCTATAAGCCCGTCAGGATCTGTAACGGCAGCAGTAACTGTGTCCGTATAAACCGGGGAAATGTACCAATGATCAATTTTGCTTGTGACGACCGACGCAGTGTCTATCTGCGGAAGCGCATCCAGATGTACCACCGTATCAAAACTTCCGCCAGCTTGCAGGTTTGCTTTTATTGTATCGCTCAAATACGAAGACTTTGAGATTACGACAATAATATTCCCCGAAGGGGCATTTGAAAAATTGAAGCTCCCATCTGTTGCTGTCAATTCTGCCAGATTTGTTCCTTCGATTGTTATTAATGCACCGGCGATTCCGAGGGTAAGCGAATTCAATGTCAGAACCCTTCCCGAAAGGTTTCCGTCAGTCTTACGATTGGGCGATGCTGGGTCCAATGGATTATTGTGCGGTGCATCCGGAGCACAACCTTCAAAAGCCGATACGAGAAGGCACAATACCAACAATGCTCTTTGCAGATTCCTCATTCGCTCCTTCTACTACTTGAATAGTTTATCAACGAAAGGGGGGAAAATCAAGCATTGAATAATACAAACCAGTTCCGAAGCTGGTTGCTTGGAACGTGGCTTGACGGTGCGCGAGGTCCGCCCCGTGTCAATCAGGAAAAGCCAAGCTTATCCGTTTCGAATGACTTTTATAATCGAACCAGCTACCGAACTCAGGACTTCATCAGAATTGTAAAAACCGCTTGCGATCTTGCTATGTATCTCGGAGAACTTATTTTGGACCTGCACGTCATGTAATTTTTTCGCCTCAGGGGAAAGGTCCACCTTGTCGTTCACATTTTGTGCCGATTGCCTTTCTGAGGTATCCACTTTTTTCTTGGCTTCCTTCGCGTTTTCATAGCTTGTGATCGAATCGACCGGACTAATAGCCATAGTGCCCTCCTTGAATCTTATAGGCAGCGATTTTCTTTGCGCTCCCCATCTTAGCAAGTTCTTTCAACAACGCAGACGATCTTTCTCTGATCGTTTTCATTGCCTCGAGAATATCATCTTGTATATTTTTCACCAACAAATTCATCTCATCCCTCATATCGGAACTTGCGATAGAAACTTTAGCGTCTTTCAAAGCCCTCAAATCCTCAATCAGTCCGACGCGCTCGCCGACAAGCCTCGCGGCTTCCTTCAAATTATCCTCTTTTGCGCACTTTTTGATCGCATTTGCATTCTCTGCTAGATCCCTAATTGTTCTTGCCGTCTCTGCCTCACGATTCATATTTCGCCTGCTTCAAGAAATCATAATAAACCGTCTGACGACATGCTGCTCCAGATGCTGGTGAGTGAACTTTGAGTCTGGTTCAATTGAATTAGCATCGATTCCTGGGTAGTGAATTGATTGCGCATCGCATCGGCTTGAATGTTAATGCCCGCTTGCATCGAGTTTATCATGTCATTCATTGAATTGATCTGATCCTGTGCACCGCCTATCTCTTGATCCATTATTCCACCTGGGTGCGAGAAGGAATTCACCAGCTTGTCAAGCTGCACGGCGACTCCGCCGGAAGAATTAAACAGATCGCTTACTGCAGTTTGATTAGTTGTTAATGCACTTGTAAATGCTGACTGGTCGCTGATTGATAGCGTTCCATCATTGTTGAGCTTTATGCCGATTGCGCTCAGAGAATTTGGATTCCCGCTTTGCACGGAGCTTACCGGACTCATCAATATGTTTTGTAATGAAAATTGAAGATTCATGAAGGTCACATCTCCCGCAAGAGGTGCTCTTGTAACTGTAGCACTGGAAGTGTCGGAGGAGCTGCTTGAAGAATTGCTCGTTGTGTCCGTCATGTTTTGGTTCAAAGAGGTAATCAACGTATTGTATGAATTGATGAAATCCTGAACGGTGGTTTGAATTGCACTTGTGTCCGGTGAGATTGTCAGAGTCACAGGGTTGTCGGTTGACTGCTGCGTACCCGCAAGATTTATTGTTACTCCCGTAAGCACATCGGTAATCGTGTTGGAGCTACGCGTAATCGGTATGCCATCAAGAGTAAAACTTGCGTCTAACGAACTGACCGAGCTGTTGACAAATCCTGCGCCAGTGGATGTCGAAGCGGTTCGTCCACTTATGACGCCGGTTGTCCAGCCCACATCTTGCATCAGATTTCCGCTCACGTCGGCAACACTGATAGAGTTTGCAGATCCGCTGTCATTGCTCGTGAACACAAGCCTTGCAGTAGAATCAGTATCATTGACAACCGAAGCGGTAACGCCCAAGCCCTTTGCGTTCAAGGCCGCGGCGATGTTCGCCATGACAGTAGAGTTGGAATCCCCTGCGTTTACAGTCACATTGATGTTTGTCGTAGTCCCATTTATTGTAACAGAAAAAGTCGAGGTTCCAGCGCCAGCCTTAGAGGAAATATTCGTTCCAGTTTGCGACAACTCACTTGAAACAAGCGTGTCACACTTTGCAAGTTGTGTCACCAGCAGGCTGTGAGTTCCCAATGTGGCGGTCGTCTGCGCTGTCGCTGTGACGACCGAAGAGTTCGACGATGAAACTGTTTTTGCCGCCAGCGGCGAAAGAGAGCCTACCGAACCCAAACTGTTGGCTTGTGATTGAAAATTGGATAAGTTTGACTTAATCGTCTGATAAGTTGAAATCAGCGAATTGATGCTCGATTCCTGGGACTGAAGTTGTTGGACTGGCTGGCTTATGGATGTGATGTACTCGGAAACCAGCTGATCTATCGAAGAAGTTGATGAGGAATTGGTATCTAAAGTAACCGCCGATGAAGACATTTTTTTTCCTTCTCAAGGTAACTTGAACGCTTCTGCCCATGAAGAACGAAGTTCGCCTATAATATTTCCCACCTCTTCAAAATTACCTTTTCTAGCTTCGCTCTGGCAATATCTGTACAAACGGAAAAACCCAAGAGAGATTTCCTTGTAGTCAAAATTTAGTGCCGCGATCAGTTGCGTCAATCCGGCATTTACTTTAGACAGATCATGCCTCTTGGAGTTAACAATCACATAATCATATAACTTTGAGATTAGCTGTACAGGAGCTAATCCCATTATTTCATTCTTTTTATATCCCTCGAATGCGTTCTTTCGTCTATATGCTACGGCTTCCATGGCTTTACCTCATTTAAAGAGAAACAGCACTCCGCCTGTTTGGCGGAATGCTGTTCTCAGATTGATCATTGAAACAGCTTCAGAATTTCACTGGGTGTGGAATTCGCCTGTGCCAACTGTACGGTCGCCGTTTGCTCCAGAATCTGGAGCTTAGTTGCGTTTACCTGCACTGCCGCAACGTCTGCGTCCATTATTCCGCTCGTGGCGGCATCGACGTTTGTGATCGAGGTGTTAAGCACTTGCTGCTTGAAGCTCAAACGGGACTCGAGAGAACCAACATACTGCAATTGCGATGTAACAGTATCGATAGCACTATCAACACTATTAAGTCCCGCGGCAATATTGGTCGAGTTTATGCCGCTCAGGCTTAGTGAAGCTGAGTCCACTCCACCCGTCACACTAACTGACAGAGTGTCTCCACTGTCGGCACCGACTTGGAATGACTGACCGGTGAACGATCCGTCGATCAGTTTCTTGCCGTTGAACTTAGTCTGGCTGATTGTTTGGTCAATTTCGTTCATGTAGTCATTAACTTGAGTGACGAGAGCTTGAAGTTCATCGCTACCCAATCCGGCATTTCCTGCCTCCGTGACTAACGTCTTAACGTTGACCAGTATGCTGTTGATTGCCTGGAGTCCACCCTCTGCCGTTGAAAGAACGCTCTGGGCATCTCCAACGTTCGTCAACGCCTGGCTCAAGCCGGCGGCACGAGCCTGCAACTTGGTCCCAATAGTGTATCCCGCCGGATCGTCTCCAGCGCTGTTTATACGTTTACCAGTCGCAAGTTCAAGCTGAGCAGTTTGAAGTTGTTGATTGATTGAATCTAACGCGTTATACGCGTTCATAGCGCCGATGTTCGTCGCTATGCGGAAACCATCCGTGTAGGATGCCATGGTAATTACCTCCATGTTATTTTTTGCGCGGCGTCCATGCCGCAAGAGGAGTTAACGGATAATCAGGCTGTTGGCGGCGCTCCTCTCACCACCGTGCCTGCACGCCACTCTGCCTGCCTACCAAAACGCCTTGTGCCGACGCACCCAAGTGCTTCGACATGCAGCCGGGCGGTTGGCCTCGGCATACTGACGTGCTTTAGCATTAGTATCGGAAATCGCTTTCTGAACTTTAGCCCCGAATGCCTGACAGGTCCTAAAAACCCTTCAGGCAAGGTCTGCAGAGCCCAAAACTTCCCTGCAAGCCTTTATCAAATGTTCAAGCTGATTCCCCAACCTGACATTTGTGTCGTGATCCGCTTGAATTTTGAGAAGAATCTTATAACCGTCAGCTACCCTGTTTGATGACAAATATCCGACAGCAAGAACATACTTAGAAATTGTATTTGTCGGATTGTACTGCAAACTTCTTTCGGCAAATTGTACCGCTGAGTTGTTGTCGTTCATTTCAACTGCGAGCTGGGAAAGCCTCATGAATAATCTATCAAGGATGGCAGTAGGCAGACGGGAATAATCCATGTTTAGAACTTTTCTCAGTTCCGTGTATGCATTCACACGATCTCCCGTGCTCATCAGAGCGACGCCGAGCTGATAATTCAGATAAGGGTCGTTCGGAGATTTCAATAATGCTTTGCGAAGAATCTTAAGATTTCTTTCGCCCCTGTTCTCCTTGCCTTGTACCATCTTCCTGGCATATCCATGATGAAGTATTACTAAATCTGAGTCGATTATCTTACCTCTGAACTTCTCGATCGCCGGCCTAATCTGTTCATGAATCGGCAGCGAATAACGAAACTCTTTCCTATTTCTAAACAATCGCAAAAGTCTTATCTCGTCAAGACCGACGACATCGCTTTCAGGCATTTCACTCCTGATGATCATCTCGATTCCATCAGCACTCGAGGATTCGATCACTCCCCGAATTCTCTCCTGTGTTTCTGTGACAAGCTCCTCATCCGCATCAAGAACGAGTATCCAGTCACCTGAACAATTCTCAAGCGACACGTTTCTCGCCTCCGAAAAATTGTCCCGCCACTTGTAATCGATTAGCCTCGCTCCGAATCGATTAGCGACGGCTTTCGTAGAATCTGTCGAGCCGGTATCCACGATAATGATTTCATCGACAACCCTGCCCGCACTTTCGAGGCAAATGGGCAGCGACCCCTCTTCGTCTTTCACGATCATGGAAAGTGAAAGTCTTGGCTTCATAGAATCC
>Ga0326727_10024555_pt1 | contig 11386 bp, 6 predicted proteins | sample MB2enrmetagenome_FD_207643 | JGI IMG/M metagenome (GOLD analysis project Ga0326727, IMG submission 207643) | Lab enriched peat soil microbial communities from McLean, Ithaca, NY, United States - MB29MY | ecosystem: Environmental > Terrestrial > Soil > Wetlands > Peat | place: USA: New York... | reverse complement strand
ATACTTTCACATTCGATCTGAAGGCAGTTTCGGCGGATGCCATCGACACAATCCTCAGGATTGAACTCGCCGAACCATGGAATTCGAGCGCTGTGGTTCCGGTTCCTGAACATTAGCGGAATGGTGCTTTTGCTCAAAGAGGCAGCAGCGCGCCATAAACGAATAAGCTCCGCGGAATTCATTTCTTCGTGTGCTCAACCGTATTGGAATGACGACTTCACATCCGCAGACTTGGGGGCAACAAGATAATGAGAAATCGAACGATCGGTATGACCTTCCTGACGCTTTTCTGCGCTGCCTTGGCAAGACTCGCTGTGGCGCAATCCGGTGTGGCCGATGGGTCGATCGCTTGGCGGCAGGGCCGCTTTCATGTCGATGTGCAGGGAGTGATTGGACGCTCCGACATCATTCTGGAACGGCCGAATCTGCACTCGGAAGAGGCGATGCCGCTCGGCAATGGGAGGCTCGGTGTTGCCGTCTGGTCCGGCGATGGGTTGACTGCGCAACTCAATCGAGCCGATACCATGCCCGATCGGTTGTCGACGGGTCAGGTTGTCATTCCCGGACTCGCCACTCTGACGAGTGCGAAGGATTACGCCGGACGCCTGGATCTCTTCAACGGCGAGTTCCGCGAGCAGGGCGGCGGAATGACCGCGACGGCCTATGTTGAGCCGGACACCGATACGTTGATTGTGGATGTTAGAGGTGCGAACCCGAATCAAACGCAAACAGCGCTGCTGAAGCTCTGGGCGCCAAGAACGCCGCAGGCCGTCGCACATGGCCCGGTTGGACTGCTCTTCCACGCATGGCTGGACAACCAACGCCCGGAGTCCTCCGGTCGCGCCTTCGGTTCGCTCGCGGCCATCACCGCCGAAGGGCGAGACGTTTCTGCCGCCGTCACCGATCCGCTCACCGTGGCCGTGTCATTCAAGCCCTTTCCAGACGGCCATTTTCGCATCATCGCCTCGTCCCCGCACTACGACGGCAAACAGGATGCGGTGGCGGCCAGCGCATCTTCGCTGCAAGCGGCTTCGGCCGAAGCACACCGGAATTGGTGGAAGAACTTTTGGAACCGCGCAGGCATTTTCAAAATAACTTCGAAGGACGGTTCCGGAGAGTACATGGAGAGTCTGCGGAACCTCTATTTGTTCGTCGCAGCCATCGAAAAAGGTGACGAGTTTCCCGGAACCCAGGCGGGCATTGCGGATATGATCTCTTCGGCGCGGGACGACCATCGCTGGGATTCATCGGCATTCTGGCACTGGAACCTGCGCATGCAGGTGGCAGCCAATCTGGGCGCCGGAGTTCCGGATCTCAATGAACCCTACTTTCATCTTTACCGCGGAAACCTGAGCGGCATCGAGGAGTGGACCAAGACGCACATGAAGGGGCTTCCCGGCAGTTGCGTCCCAGAAACGATGCGTTTCAACGGTCGTGGAATCGAGTACGAGTCCACTTGGAACCCCATTTCGATTGGTCTCGACTGCGATGCCGGGTTCAAGCCTTACTACAACGCGCGGACACTCTCTACCGGCGCCGAGGTTTCCCTATGGGTGTGGAAACAGTATCTTGCGACGAACGATCGTGGGTTTCTTGCTGAGAACTATCCGCTGATGGCCTCCGCAGCGCGATTCCTTCTCTCCTACCAAAAGTTGGGGCCGGACGGTCTTCTGCATACAAGCCCAACCAACGCGCACGAACAGCAGTGGGACGTAACCGATTCAACAACCGACATTTCGGCAATGATGGCTCTCTACCCTGCAACGATCCAGGCGGCCAGGCTGCTGGGCAGGGACTCCGACCTTGTCAGCCGGCTGCAGCGGGCGCTTGCCAAACTTCCGCCTCTGCCGCGGACCCAGCAGAGCGTTCCTCATTCCCTGTTGGACGCCTCTGCGGATGCCGAGGGCACGGATGTAATCGCTGAGTCTTACCGGCCTGAAATGGAGGAACACAATTCGGAGAACATCGGCCTGGAACCGGTATGGCCCTACGACCTGATCGGGGAATCCTCGCCGCTTCTCTCTCTGGCGCAAAGAACCTTTCTGCATCGGCCCGCAAAGAATGCTGCCACCTGGAGCTTTGATGCAATTCACGCGGCACGCCTGGGAATGGGGGCCGAAGTTGCTGCTGCGCTGATTGAGAACACCCAAAGGACACAACACTTTGTCAACGGCATGGCGAAATGGGAAGAGACCAGCAAGGAGTTCTACGTCGAGGAAACCGGTGTCGTCGCGGACGCGTTGCAGGAGGCTCTTGTTCAGGACTATGACGGAATGATCCGCGTGGCTCCTGCAATCCCTCCGGGATGGGATTTTGATGGCAGCGTGTTTGTTCGGGGAAAGACAAAAGTGGACGTGCAAACGAGAAACGGAGTTGTAACTACGCTGGTCATCGAAGCCGGAAAGACACAACGCTTTCGAGTGCGCAATCCATGGCCGGGCGAAGCAGTCGATATTTCCTCGGGTCGCGCGGGCGTTAAGCTCGCACACAGCGCGAAGGGACAGTTGATTGAGTTCACGGGCACTGCGGGGACGCACTATCTCATCGAGAAGCGCGCTCGACCTGCTTCAAGCCGACCCTTTGTCCTCGTATCCGGAACCCCGGCCTCCGCACCAAAGAAGCTTGGTCCTGTTGAGTTGGGACTCTTCAGAGGAGACAATCGCCAGTAGAAAGAAACCGGTAGAACGCCTGCAATACTGCATTTCAACTGGAGGATTGCCTGGGAGGATCGGAACACGGCTTTCAGTTGGGGAGACAAGGTGATCGCAAACAGACGGCAGTTTATTCGCGGCGCAGGCATGTTGTCCGTGGCTGCGGTCTTAACTGGTGGCGGGTCATCAAATGGAATTCATCGCGATTCCCGCATGACCGATTGCTTGATCGCATCAATCGGAGTTAAAGGAAAACTATGAGGACTCAACCGATTCGTGTCGTAACGTTCTTGTTTGCATTGTTGCCAGGATTGTCTTTGAGCGGGTCGTTGCACGCACAGAAGTTGGAGCCCCCAGCAGAGCTGAATTGGAGTTTCGATTCCCCATCCGACGCAGCATTGTCCCTGTCCCTTGAGAAGGCCGGGGATCATCTTCAGGGCAATTGGCGGCGCGTACCTGGCGTGAGGCACGAAGCACTTGAGTTCGACGGTTACACAACCGGCCTCTGGCGTGCGGCGAAGGACGTTCCCCGCCTCGGCAACGCCTTCACAGTGTCAGCATGGGTCGCGCTGAACAATTACCCATGGAACTGGGTTCCGGTTGTCGATCAGTCCGATCATCGCCAGATTGGCTTCTTCTTTGGGATCGATGCATTCGGCCACGTTGGCTTTGGCGCCAGCATCAATGGCGTCTGGAATCAGGCTGTCACGGCCAAGACTTTGCCATTGAAGCGATGGGCGCAAATCTCCGCTATCTATTCAGACAATCATGGAATCACCATCATGATCGATGGGGCTATTGCTGCTGAGCTCAGCACTTCGGGGAGATTCTGGCAGGCCACCGATACGAGTCTGGTTGTGGGGCGGGTGCACTCGCCTGAAGTGGCATTCCCCGCGTGGATCAGTCACCCTCAAGATCCAATGCAGTACTCTCTCGACGGCGATTTGGATGAAGTGCGATTGCTGAATCGGGCCGTGTCTGTTGAGAATCTGAATGAGGAATTCGCCCAGACCGCAAAACCGGCAGGGGATGTTCTTCCATTTACTGAATTGCCATCAGGGCCAAAGGGTGCAGGGGCTTTTGGTGCTCTGTATGCCAGCCTGCATTTCGAAGCCGCATGGGACCGCCTGCGCAGAATTGGCCCGGACTCAGATGTGATTGTGCGCTTCGACCGTTCGCCGATGCGACTGGTGTTTTGGCAGGGACTCAATTTCATCCCCGCATGGGTTACGGAAAACGGAAAATGGTACACCGACGAGTTCCTCGAAACCTGGGGACCGGGTTGCGAGGGCGCGGGCGATTGCGAGCCGATGTCAGACAAGCAGAGCCGCTATTCGCATGTCAGCGTATTGCAATCTACCGATGCGCGTGCCGTGATTCACTGGCGCTATGCACTCTCTGAAGCGCGCAACTATCAGGGCGCACATGCTGATCCTGTTTCTGGATGGTTTGATTGGGCGGACGAGTACTGGACCGTCTATCCCGACGGCGTTGCCGTGCGCAAACAAGTGCTGCACAGTTCCGCGCTGGATGCGCCGCATGAGTGGCAGGAAACGATCATCATCAATGGTCCCGGACAGCGACCTGAAGACAACATAGAGCCAAACGCGCTGACGCTGCTCAATATGGATGGCGAATCTGCGGACTATCGGTGGGAGCCGAAGTCCGATCATTCCTTCTCGAATCCCAAAGGCCCTGCGCGACTCGATCTGCCGAAGAATGCGAACATCCAGGTTGTGCATTTGAAGTCCGGGGAGAATCCATTCCAGATTGTCTGGGCGAAAGGCGTCTCCTTTGACACGTACAATGGTGAGCCCAGCTACTCGATGTTTGAGTGGTGGAATCACTGGCCGGTTGCGCAGGTGGGTTCCAGTGGACGGCCTGCACTTGCTCCGGACCGGCCTTCTCATACCTCTCTTTCGCACATCTATTGGACCCCCTGGGAGAGGACACCGGTGACCATGACCAAGTTGCTCCTCTGCGGCCTGGTGGAGCGGAAGGCCGCTGAATCTACTCTTCCCCTGGCGAGATCGTGGATTACTCCACCCCAGGCCCAGCTGGTGCCAGAAAGCTCCGGTCACGTTGAATACGACCCCACGCAGCGTGCATTTCATGTGCAGCGCAACGCGGATCCACTGGAGAAGTCGCTGGCGATCAGGCTTGAAGGTTCACCGGAACATCCGCTTGTGAACCCGGTACTGGTCGTCGATCATTGGAGTGCACCTGTTCGTGTGCATGTTTTTGCCGGAGGGCGCGAGATCGAAGGACGGCCGCGCATCGGCATCGAGCATCATCCTGAGGGAGATTGGTTGATTGTGTTTCTCGAGTGCATTGCACAGCAGGAGGTTCGAATTGCCCTGGAGCCCGCGCCAAAGTGACTGTATTGGCCAGATCCAGACAATGAGAGAAGGTTGTATACGGCTTGATCAACACTTGGGCCGAATGAAGCTCATACAGCCAGGGCTTTCCACTGTTCACTGTCAGTATCTGATTGTATATAAGACATTTGCGAAAGTTAACTGTTACGGGAGAAGATGTGAATTGACTGCGCTCTTCTGTCGCGAAGAAGTTGTGAGCGAGGATCAATGATGAATCGACGGACGTTTTCCCGCAGCGTTTTGGGACTCCCAATTGTTTCGGCTGCACTACACGCCTCTTCCGCTTTGGCTGAATCCAGAGATGATTCTGCGAGAGTCAGAACATTCACCGATTGCGGCAAGGAGGAACAGCCATTTCTGACTTCTTCGGAGGCGGAACTGTCGTGGCAGAAAGGATCCGGCTACCTGGATCATATGTGGTTCGGCGGCGCCTTTGCGAACTACCTGAGGCTAAGGCTGCGTGTATACGTGGATGGGGAGCTAATTCCCTCTATCGACATGGAACTTGGTATGGGCGCCGGGATCGGGTTTCAGGACTTGAATGCCCCATGGGGGACCCGCTTTTCCGGCGTCACTGGCGCGCCCAGCGGCATCTTCTTCAACTACCGTATTCCTTTTGCCAAAAGCGTGCGCGTCACGGCGGAGCTTCCGCTTGGCACTCCGCGGGATGTTGTCTTCTGGTGGATCATTCGCGGCTTGGAAAACCACTCGCTGGAAGTTTGCGGCTTTCGGTTGCCGCCGCAAGCTAGGTTGAAGCTGCACAAGCTGGTTGATTATCAGGCGCAGCCGCTCCAAGAATTTGACTTGGCGCGGGTGCCGGGCGCAGGCCTGATCTTTCAGGTAGCGATGGCGGCCAAGAGCACGAACTTGGAGTTTCTGGAAGGGCAAATGCGGGCCTACATGGGGAACAATTTGAAACCGCAGTTTCTTTCCTCCGGCCTTGAAGACTATTTTCTCGGAACATACTACTTCAATCGGGGACTCTACCACTTCGCCCAGGCCGGGCTGACGCACAAAGACGACACGAACAATTCCTTTTCGGCCTATCGTTTCCATGATGAAGATCCTCTGGTGTTTTCAGACGGAATCCGCCTCGCCTGCCGCTGTGGGGAACAGCGCGGCGAAAAGACCTTCGGAACCACCGGGAATCCTCAGCCTACGACTTATACCACGTATACATGGACGTATGAGTGGTGAAGGAAAAGGCTATCTGATCCGGCAACGATTGTTCCGAGAGAAACTACTTTTTCGTGGATAATCCTCGCTGCTAGCCGGGACTAGCCCTCGTCATCTTCTTCCAGGAGCACAAGCGCAATGCGTTCCGTTTTTCCGGAGTCTGGATCGACGCAATCGGTCCGACACAGGGGACGATAAAGCAGTGCTCCTGCATACGGGCGCCCAACTTCCTTGGCCTTGGAAGTTACATTCATCAGAATCTTTTCACGCTTTAGGCGGTCTGCATCAGGTGGCAATACCTCAAAGCACCAACGTATTCGTTAATGTCTTTGCCTTCAAGCAGGCCCTCATCCGCCGCGGAGATCACATTCTGGAAATCGCCAGCACAGGCAATTGCGATTTCGTCCATGACCTCCGGTTTTAGTTCGAATTGGAACCCGTATGCATCGGCAAGGTTGCCATTTTCACAAGCGAATCTGACGACGCTCGGTAGGTAAATGTGCGCGAGCGATGTGCCTCCACTCAAGCAGGATCGAGAGATACCACTTGGCAATAATGGCGCGTGCTTTGTTTACCCGTTGGTGATGCCGGTAAGGGGAAGCTTGGGCACACTCTGGGCACAAATTAGGCACAAATGTTTTAGAGATTCAATAATACATTGATTCTAGGCATGTTATGGCTGGTGCCGGGAGGGGGGGTCGAACCCCCATGACCGCAAGGGTCGGCAGATTTTGAGTCTGCTGCGTCTGCCAGTTCCGCCATCCCGGCGTGGGGTGGGAGCTGCTCTTAAAAGTATCGCACATGGCTTGCGCTGGGCGCTACCAGCGATTCCTGCCTGGCGGCGGGGATGCGAAGCGTCCCGCAATGCGCCAGGAATGGGGCCTCAGGGACCGGCTTCCCACTTTTCACCGCCTTGAGACAACTCGCGAGGGTGAGTACCATGCGACAATAGAGGCAATCGTGATGAAAAACTCATCCTCTCAAGACATTCCCGAACCGGTTTCGATAACCCCAGAATTGCTGGCGCAACACGGCATTACCGCGGAGGAATACGGCCGCATCGAAGCCGCGCTGGGGCGCGTTCCCTCATATACGGAGCTGGGTATCTACAGCGTGATGTGGAGCGAGCATTGCTCTTACAAGTCGAGCCGCGTGCACTTGAAGCGGCTGCCCACCAAAAGCGACCGCGTGGTGCAGGGGCCGGGCGAAAACGCCGGCATCATCGACGTGGGCGACGGCTGGGCCTGCGCCTTCAAGATCGAAAGCCACAACCACCCGAGCTACATCGAGCCCTATCAGGGCGCGGCCACGGGCGTGGGCGGCATTCTGCGCGACATTTTCACGATGGGCGCGCGTCCGCTGGCGGTGATGGATTCGCTGCGCTTCGGGCCGATCACCCCGGAAGAGGGCCAGAGCGAGGAAGAGCGGAAGTTTATCGGCCGCAACCACACGATTGTCGATGGCGTGGTGGCAGGCATCGCCGGCTACGGCAACTGCTTCGGGGTTCCCAACCTGGGCGGCGAAACCAAGTTCGAGGCCTGCTACAGCGGCAATCCGCTGGTGAACGCCTTCGCGCTGGGGCTGGTTCGCCAGGACGAGATTTTCTACGGCAAGGCCACCGGCGCGGGCAATCCCGTGATTTACGTCGGCGCCAAGACGGGGCGCGACGGAATTCACGGCGCCACGATGGCCTCTGAAGAGTTCAGCGAAGGCTCCGAGGCAAAACGGCCGAACGTGCAGGTGGGCGACCCCTTCATGGAGAAGCTGCTGATGGAAGCCTGCCTGGAGGCCATGAAGACCGGCGCCATCGTCGGCATCAACGACATGGGCGCTGCCGGGCTGACCTGTTCGACCTGCGAGATGGGCGGACGCGGCGGCGTGGGCCTGGATGTCGATCTGGATCTGGTTCCGCAGCGCGAAACCGGCATGACCTCCTACGAAATCATGCTCTCCGAGAGCCAGGAGCGGATGCTGCTGGTGGCCACCAAGGGACGCGAGAACGAGGTTCTCAACGTCTTCAAGAAGTGGGGACTGGATGGCGTGATTGTGGGCGCGGTTCATGCGGAGGAGCGGATGCGCATCCGCCATCATGGCGTGCTCGTAGCCGACATTCCCAACCGCTCGCTGACCGACGAAGCGCCGCTCTACCATCGCCCCATCGGCACATGGAAGGCGCCTGTTCCGCTTGAGCCTTCCGAAGAAATTCAAAACAAGCTGGCCGAGGACCGCGACTTTACCGCGGACCTGAAGAAGCTGCTGGCGAGCGCCAATGTCTGCGACAAACGCTGGGTCCATCAGCAGTACGACAGCATGGTGCAGACCAACTCCGTGATTGGCCCCGGCGGAGAAGCCGGGGTGATGCGCATCAAGGGCACCGGCACGCTGGGCCACGAGCGCGGACTGGCCATGACGCTGGACGGAAACGGCCGCTGGGCTTATCTGAATCCCAAGCTGGGCGCGATGCACGCCACGGCCGAGGCTGCCCGCAAGGTGGCTTGCACCGGCGCAACGCCTGTAGCCGCGACCAACTGCCTCAACTTTGGCAACCCCGAAAAACCGGAGATCATGGCGCAGTTCTCGGCGGCCATCGACGGCATCAGCGAGGCCTGCACGGCGCTCGGCACGCCCATCACCGGCGGCAACGTTTCGCTTTACAACGAGACCCTCGGCGAAGGCATTTATCCCACTCCCGTGCTGGGCATTGTGGGCATTATCGAGGATGTGGCCAAGGCCGTTCCTGCGCACTTCCAGGAGGGCGGCGACGCCATTCTGCTGATGTGGCCCATTCCGGTCGGCGAAGAGCCCAATCCCGAGTTGCATGTCCCGATTCATCCCGAGCGGGCGGAAAGCAACGCCGACCCGCTGGCTCCCGCGCTCGGCGACTCGACCCAACTCCATCCCGAAGAAACAGGGGAAGCGGAAACCCTGCTTGCCCCCGAGCTGGTTGCTTTTGGCTCCTCGGAATACGCCCATGTTGTTCTGGGCGGCATCTGGGGCCAGCCTCCACCGCTGGATCTGGACGCCGAGGCCGATCTTCACACGCTTCTGGAAGTTCTGGCGGAGCGGGAACTGCTGCGCTCGGCGCGCGACATCTCCGATGGCGGCATCGCGGTTGCGCTGGCACAGGCGGCTTTTCCCAAGGGAATTGGCGCCAAGGTCGAGCAGGAGCAGTCGCTGATGGTTCAACCGCTCTTCGGCCTCTTTGCCGAGCCGGCATCGACGATGCTCGTTTCGACGCATCCCAGCCAGATCTCCGCGATTGAAGAGCTGGCTGCCGCTTACAACTATTTTGTCGCTCGCATCGGCACCACCGGCGGCGACCGCCTGGAAATCTCCGTCTACCACGAGCCGTTCATTTCGGCTCCGGTCGACGATCTTCGCAAGCCCTGGGCCTCCGCTCTGGAAGCGACCCTCCACGGCGAGGTAACGGAATGACCCAGAGGCTTTTTCAGGGAGTCGATGGGGTTGCGGATCGGTCGCATGAGCTGGGTTGCTCTCCCACATCTGACGCAAAGAACGCGTCAGATATGGGGCACCCGGTTATGGGGAGCCCGGTTTTTGGGGGCCCGGTCGCATCCCTGATCTCTGATCCCTGTTCCCTATTCCCTGCCTTTGACAAGCTCCGCGAGGAGTGCGGCGTCATCGCGATCCACGGCCACCCGGACGCCGCACGCCAGGCCTATCTTGGCCTCTATGCGCTGCAGCATCGCGGGCAGGAGTCGGCGGGCATTGCCACGGCCGACGGCCAGCATCTGGCCAACATCAAGGGCATGGGGCTGGTTTCGGAGATCTTCACCGACGACGTGCTGGCGAAGCTGCCCGGCCAGATGGCCATCGGGCACACGCGGTACTCGACTACCGGCGACTCGGCCCTGCTCAATGCCCAGCCCATCCGCGTAGAGTCGACCAAAGGTCTGATCGCCATTGCGCACAACGGCAACCTGGTGAACCTGGCCCATCTGCGCACCCGGCTGGAACAGGACGGCGCGTACTTCCAGACCACTTCGGATTCCGAGATCATCGTCCAGCTCATTGCGCACTCCCACGCCGACAATCTTGTGGACGCGATCGCCGACTCGCTCAGCCAGGTGGAGGGCGCATTTTCCATCGTGATGATGACCCGCGACCGCATCTTCGCGGCACGCGACCCGCGCGGCTTCCGGCCGCTTTCGATGGGGCGCATGAAGAACCCCGACGGTCCCGACACTGTCGTGTTTGCCAGCGAGAGCTGCGCCTTTGACCTGCTGCACGCCACCTTCGAGCGGGATGTGCTTCCCGGCGAACTGGTGATGGTCACCGAGGACGGCGTCACGAGCCGCCAGTACGCGACCGGCTTTGCGCAGTCGAGTTGCATCTTCGAGCACGTCTACTTTGCCCGCCCCGACAGCCGCGTCTTCGGCCGCTGGGTGCAGGAGAGCCGCGATCAGATGGGCCGCCAACTCGCCCGCGAATCCGGCGTGCCGGCCGACGTGGTGGTTCCCGTTCCCGACTCTGGCGTCACAGCAGCGCTAGGCTACGCGGAAGAGGCGGACGTGCCCTTTCGCATGGGCCTGATCCGCAACCATTACGTGGGCCGCACCTTCATTGAGCCCGAGCAGCGCGTTCGCGACTTCGGCGTCCGGCTCAAGCTCAACCCGGTGCGCAACCTGCTGGAAGGCAAGCGAGTCGTTCTCATCGACGACTCCATCATTCGCGGAACGACGAGCCGCAAGATTGTTCGCATGGTGCGCGGCGCGGGCGCCAAGGAAGTGCATCTGCGCATCAGCTGCCCGCCCACCATCTCTCCGTGCTTTTACGGCGTAGACACGCCCAGCAAGCGCGAACTGATCGCGGCCAACAAGTCCATCGAAGAGATTTGCAGCTACATCGAGGCCGATTCGCTGGCCTACTTATCGCTGGATGGCTTGTTGAAGTGCTGCAGAGGCGAAGCGCACACGGGCTACTGCACTGCCTGCTATACAGGCAACTACCCAACCCAATGGGTGAGCGTGGACGAGATAGAGCCAGCGGCAGTGGGTGTGTAGCGGCACAGCGGCTTGGCAAGAGCCCGGGCGGTAGCGTGTTGACCTTTTACAGACGAAGTTGAGGCCTGCGGTTTTCCACCCATTTCACAAAATTGCAAGAAGCAGGTCCTTCGACTCCCCTTCGCTGCGCTCAGGGTCGCTCAGGATGGATGGGGCA
>Ga0326727_10024553_pt1 | contig 11386 bp, 6 predicted proteins | sample MB2enrmetagenome_FD_207643 | JGI IMG/M metagenome (GOLD analysis project Ga0326727, IMG submission 207643) | Lab enriched peat soil microbial communities from McLean, Ithaca, NY, United States - MB29MY | ecosystem: Environmental > Terrestrial > Soil > Wetlands > Peat | place: USA: New York... | reverse complement strand
GGGGGGGGGGTTGGGGGGAGGGGTGCGTACAATCGCGGCCATTGGTTGTACCCACCCCTCCCCCCGACCCCCTCCCGCAAGGGGAGGGGGAGCAGTTTCCTGTTAGCCACGGGCGAAGCAATCTCCATCCACGCGCGCACCTGGACGGGGATTGCCCTTGCCACCCCGTCTCCGTCAAATCGGCAGCTTCACGAACGTCCGCAGCGCATAGCCGATGACGAACGAGAGGCCGGCCGCTGCCATCCCGATCAGCAACGTCTCAACCCCTGACTTCAACCAACCCATCAACGACCATCGGCTTTTCGCGGCGCCGATGCCGAAGAACACCATCCCCGTTGCGATCACGCACCAGCTCAGGCGGTAGGCGATCAGGTAGCTGACCAGCGGCACCAATCCGCAGAGCACGAACGCCGCCGAGGTGTTGAGTGCCGCCAGCGTGGGAGATTTCGCGGCAGGCGACAGGCCGTATTCCTCGACCGCCATGGTCCTTGCCCAAAGATCCTCGTCGGCCGAAATGACCTCGACGACGCGTTCCAGTTCGGCGCCGGAAAACCCCTTGCGGGCGAAGATCTGGCGGATCTCTTCGCGCTCGCCGTCGGGTTCCACCGCGATGTGCTTGCGCTCGATGGCGAGCAGGCGGCGGTAGTCGTCCACCTCGGCCTTGGTGGCGCTGTAGTTGCCAGCGCCCATGGCAAATCCGTCGGCGATGAGATTGGCGAGGCCGAGCACCAGCACGACGGTTCCCGACATGTCCGCGCCGACCACGCCCGCGACGATCGCGAACGTGGTGATCGTGCCGTCGATCCCGCCGTAGATCCAATCGCGCAGGTAGTTACCGCCGGTGTCCCGCGCGAGACGCTGCTCGATCTCCTCCCGGCTGTGACTGTGCTCGAGGATCTCGCGCAAGGTCGCCGTGGGGTTGGTCATGCCGGCGGTGCCGTCCGTACGGGACTGGGAGACTGTCGGTGCGACGGGATCGGGCATGCGCGGCCACCGTCTCCTGAACGTTGCTAGATCAGGGAGCGGAAACAACGACTCACGTCGTCATGGCCGGGACGAGCCCGGCCATGACGACGTTGCAGTACGTCAATTCTTCCGCTGCCTGACATCAGAGTTATGGCCAGCTTGCCCAGACTGCGATCGCGATGCGTTGATCCAGGTCAAGCGCGGCACGACAGGTGCCAGATCCGGCAGGCGGCGTTTGCACACCGTCATGGCCACCGGCGCTGCCCCCAGCGTCAGGCCGGCAACGAGGTTGGCGATAACGGCTTCTTTCGCAATCTCGGTGCGGTGGGGATGGCCGGATCCCACCCGGCCATGATGGAAGGAGCCGCGGCATGCACCGTCATCGGCGGTTCAATTGATTTCACCGCCTGGGTGGCTACGTTGACGCCCGCACTCACCTGGGAACGCAACGATGTCGGACCCCGAACGCATCGATCCGCGCCGCGCGGCGCTCATCGCCTACGACGTCTGCCGGCGCGCGCTCGCCCCGGCCGATCCCGTCCGGCGCGCGACGATCCGCCCGGTGCTCGACGCCTGGGTGCGCTTGATCGCGATGGCTCGCGCCGCCGGCGTGCCGGTGATCTACACCACGCCGGTCAGCCGCGCCGATGGCGCCGACGTCGTCATGCTGCCGACCGACCTCGCGGCGGAGACCGGGGTGCCGCCGCTCACCAACGCCGTCGAGGGCACGCCAGATGCCGGCTTCCCCGACGAGATCGCGCCGCATCCGGAGGATTTCGTCTTCCTCAAGCGCCGGCCCAGCGCGTTCTACGGCACCGGCGTCGCCGAACTGCTGCACATGTTGCGGCGCGACACCGTCATCATCGGCGGCGGCGCCACCAATCGCGGTGTCGAAACCAGCGTGCGCGAGGCCTTCAATCTCGATATCGCATCAATCGTGGTGCGCGAGTGCTGCTGGGGCAGCGACATCGCCGCCCATGCCTATGGTCTCGACAAGGCAATGAAGATGTACGCGCGCATCCGGCGCCTCGACCAGGTTGAGGAAATGCTGCGCGGATGAGTTGAGCATCCAGCGACTGCATCCCGCGCCAGACCCGCGAACAGAAGGCTTCAATCCCGGGCTGCGCGCGGATACGGCGTGCCGTCTTTCCGGCAGAAGCCTCGCACGCCGTCGGGCCCGGCTTTCAACGCCAGATCGAGGTCCGGATACGTCACCTCATCGCCTGCCGTCCGGTCGCCGATCACGAGGAAGATGGCATCCTGCTGCGTGAGATTGAGGAAATGATGGCCGTCGCCCGTTCCAGCAGGAAATCCGATGCAGGTGCCCGGTCCGACGGTTTCGCGACCCGCGTCGCTGACCAGCACGAACTCGCCCTCAAGCACGTAAACGAACTCGTCCTGCCTGGAATGCGCGTGCCGCGCCGACGACTGACCATCGGGCGAAACCCGAACAAGATTGACGCCGTAATTCTTGAGCCCCGCATGATCGCCGAGACGCCTTGCATAGCGCTTGCGCTGGCCCTCGCGGAACGGCTCGGGATAGCTGGATGCGTTGCTCTCCGGTACATCGGCGGGCCTGAATACTTTCGATCCCCGTGCCATGGTTGCCTCCCCGCAGGCTGCGTTTATGCAACCAATCTGGCAGGCCGGCCTTGTCAATTCCAGGGGAGCAGGTCTCGCTACCCCTTCCGCGCCGCCGCGCGCCCTGCCGCCCGGGCCCGCCCCACGCCACCCTTCGCACCCAGCGCCGATCGCGTCACATCTGCCGGCGTAACGACTGCCGGTGTAACACCGGCTGGCGTAACAACGGTTGGCGTAACACCGGCTGGTGTAACACCGGCTGGCGTAACAACCGCGCCATCGCGGATCAGCGCGGCCATCGCCTGCTGCATCGTCCGATAGGCCGCCGCGAACCCCTTCACCGACATCACCACGCGCACCTGCGGCTCCAGCACCGTCTTTCCCGCGGCACCCTCCGCGCTGCTGACGAACTCCATGCGCACCGTCCCGTTGACCACGCGAATGCGCGAAACGCCGTCGGCGAAAACCTGACTGGTCATGGATCATATGCTCCGCGGAACGAGAACCGTCATGGTTCGTTGCAGGGGCAGCGCATGGCCGCCTTCATGGTCGCCGCCTGCGCCCCGGCCCCCCAGCGCGATCAGGCGAGCCCCACCTGGGTGCAGCGCGTCGGGGTGCAGCGCCTCCGGCTCGGCCAGCAGGGCGAACGAGTGCCCCGCCACCGGCAGCGGCGCCAGCGCCACCCAGCGATCCTGCTGCGGCCGATACAGCGACACCTCCGCCAACACGCCGTCGTCCGGCCCGAGGCCGCCTGCCAGCACCAGGCCATCGGCCAGCGCCGCCACGCCGGCCTGCCGGCACGGCGTCGGCAGCGCCGCCCGCTGCATCGCGACACAGCTCTCAGGCTGCACCAGCAGCAATTCGCCGCTCGCCCGGCCACGCTCGTCCTGGCCGCCGGCGACCAGCAGCATGCCGCCCCAGGCGATCGCCGCATGATGCGCGCGCGCCGCCGGCAGCCCGCCGCACACCCGGCCCTGCGACCGCCGCAGGCCGAACCGGCGCCGCGCGCCCCGGGCCAGGTCGAGGGCCTGCACGATGGCCACCGGCTTGCCGTCGCGACCCAGGCCGCCGATCACGTACAGCGTGTCGCCCACCACCGCAGCCGCCGCGTGGCTGACCGGTACCGCAAGCTCGCCCAGGTGTTCGCTCTGCAACCCCATCGCGTCGATCCGCACCACCGCGCCATGCGCCCGCTCGTTGCGCGGCGACTGCCCGCCTGCCAGCAGCACAGCCGTGCCGTACACTGCGACGGCGGCGCCCTGGGTCGCGCTCAGCGCCTCCGCGCGATGCCAGCGGGAGAACGGCGCCGCCGACCTCCAGACCGTCTCGCCACCCACGAACAGCGCCAGCGGCCCGAGCATTGCCCCTTGCCCGGCGCCGCTCGGCAACCCGCCGCGCTCGGACGTGCCCCGCTCGGGCGTGCCCCGCTCGGGCGTGCCGCCCTCCGTCGTCCCCCGGGCGGGCGTCCCCCGGGCGGGCGTCCCCCGGGCGGGCGTCCCCCGCTCGCCACGGCGCGGCGCGGAATGCGGCAGCCGGTGCCACGACGCCGTCGCGGACGCCCGCGTCGTCACGGTCTCGCCTGTCGGCTCGAAGCCCTCCACGTGCGCACCGGCCCGCGCCAGCAGCCGCAGGTCGTCGTTGAACGTCGCCTGCATCCAGCCGCGAATGAATCGGTCGAGCAGCACCGGCGGCGACATCGACGCCTCCGGCGGCGGCAGGCTCCAGGCGTTGGCCCAGCGCGCCAGCCCGGCCAGCACGTCGGCGGCCGGTTTCGGCAGCCAGAGATGCACGATGCGCTCGACCAGCTCGGCCGGCGAGACAGCGCGGTCGGGCGCCGTCACACCCCAGGCCCGCGCCCAGCTCGCGAGCTCGGTCAGCAGATCGGCGGCGTCCTGCGGCAACCGGTGCGCAAGCTGTCGCAACGAGGGAAACGCGTGGCGCAGATCGGTCGCCTCGACCTGAAACGGGTCGACGCGCAGCAGCGCCAGCGGCGCCAGGTGATGCGTGATGCCCTGCGGCGGGCGCGGCGCCGCCGCCTCGCCCGCCCCTTGCCAGCCAGCCCCCTGCCAGCCAGCCCCCTGCCAGCCAGCCCCTTGCCAGCCGGCAATATCGAGGCTCTCCTCGCGCAGCGGTGCGGTCCAGTAATCGCCGCAGCGGTGCAGGCCATCGGCGCCGAAGCGGATCCACACGCCGGGATCGAGCTCCACCGCAGCCGCAGTCACCGGCCGAGGCCACGGCGGGTCGGCTGGCGGCGCGTCCTCGCCCGGCGGAATATGATAATGGCGGCGCTGGCTCCACGCCACCAGGCGGCACCCGGCATCGGCCGCCGGCACGAACGCCTGCTGGTCGGACCAGCCATCGAGGCCGAGCTGCAGCAGGTCCTCCTGCCGGCTGCGCACCTGAAGGAACCGGCCCGGCCGGCCGAGCAGCGCCGTCGCGCGGTCGGTCAGCTCCACCCAGTCCCCGCCTGTCAGCTCGAACCCGTTCAATCCCGCCGAGGCCAGCAGCGCGATGGCGACCGGATTGCCCTGGTCGTCCGCCGCCGGCTGGATGCTGGCTACCGGATAGCTGGCGGCGGCATTGCCGTGCGACCACTTGAACGAGGCGATCGGGAGCAGCAGCAGCGGACCCGCGGGCATCGGATCGGGCAATGCGGCCAGCACCACGTGGCCGGGCGCAGCCACCCGCTCGACCTGCGTCAGCAGGCCCGGGACGGGCGGATTTTCGCTGTCCGCGGCACCATAGAACCGCACCGGTGCACCCGGCGCCAGGTCTGGCGTCCCAGCCGGTCCCGCGCCAGCCGCCAACGCGACCGTGCGGGTTGCCCGGTCGATCACCGTGACCTGGAGCAGGGCCGCGCGCTGCGCCTCGGTCAGCTTGCCGTCGGTCCAGCCGGGATGGTGGATTTCCACCCGCAACAGGCCATTGCCCTGCCGCGGTGCCGCGGATGCCGAACGCCAGATCGCCAGGCTGCCGTGTGGCTGGACGCGCACGTGGTCGATGGGCTCGGCGGCAGGTAACGACGGATCGATCCGGGCGCTGCGCACCTGCCAGACGGTCTCGCCGCGGATCACCGTGTCGACGCCCTGCAGCGCCGGGTCGGCGAGCGAGGGGTCCTCCAGCGCGTCGACGCCGCGCTCCCACAGGTCGAGATAGATCAGGTGGCTGCCCGGGTCGGACGCGGCGGCGGCGGCCGGATCGGGCAGGAAGGGCTGCGCGTCGCCATCGAGCGCCGCCGGAACGTGGCAGGCCAGGCCGTCCACCACGTAGTGGCCGGCCGACAGCCGATACCGCTCCAGGCAGATGCGCGGCGCCGCGCCCGACCAGGCCAAGGCGGGATGGCCCAAGGCGGGAGTGCCCACGGCGGGATGGCCCAAGGCGGGATGGCCTAGAGCGTCAGGGACCTGCGCAGCATGGACCCGCGCGGCGTGGGCGGGATGCGTCTCGTGGCCCTCCCGACGGTCATGCATGCGGCCCGCATCGGCTCCCTCGGGGCTGATTCGGGTGACATCCAGGTCGAATGCCAGATGGCGCCATGGCAGCTTGCCGGCCGCCAGCTTTGCCGCGAGGCGGTCCAGATCGAGGCACGCGGACCACCGGCGCAGCGCGGCAACATGGCAGGTCAACAGGGGCGGATCGCGCCGCCGCACCTCGGCGCGATCGCCGGCCCCGATCACCAGTCCGGCGGCAACGTGCGCCGCACTGGCTGTCCCATTGGCTGTCCCATTGGCTGTCCCATTGGCCGTCCCATTGGCCGTCCCATTGCCTATCGCACTGGCTGTCCGGCTGCGACCGCCCCGTGCGACGCCGCCGTGGGCCAACTGGGCCGTGACCAGCTTCCCGCCGCCCAGCCGCAGATACAGGTGGCCATTGTCCTCGGCGACCAGCAGATCGGCCCACGCCCCGGCCGGCAGCGTGCCGAGGCTGACCGGCTCGACCACGCCCGGGCGTTCCAGCACCACCGAGCGATCGGCCCGCAGCCGCACCAGATAGGCGCCCGGCCGCGCCAGGACAGGCCCAGCCGCCCCGCTCGGCGCGGTCAGGTTGAGATGCACGGTTTCCGTGGGTGCGGCGTGCTGCGGCTCCGGCGTGTCCACCAGAGAGACGCGGAGGACCAGGTCTTCCTCGCCGTCGAGCTCGAACAGCTCGGCCTCGACCTCCGGGCCAGTGGGCGCCTGGGTGGCGGGGGCGGGAAACCAGAGGCAATGGCGGCCCGGCTCGCTGCTGTCGTTGAGCGCCAAGGCACACACCGGCGACACGCCGAAGCCCAGATCGGCCGCTGGGCCCGCCGGGCCGCCGATCAGCGTGGCAATCGCCGTTGCCAGCGTTTGGCGCTGCAGCTCCATCGCCTGGTTGAAGTCCGCGTCCAGCAGCGGGCGGCCCTGTTGCAGCCACAGGCCGGACACGCTCGCGCCAGACGCGGCGTGCAGCCGCGAGAAATCACCCTTCATGGGACGCCGGCCCAGTCCCGGTGGGACTTTACCTCTCCCCCTGGGAGAGGTCGGCGCGAAGCGGCGGGTGAGGGTGGTTCCACACGCCCAAACCATCCGATTCGCGCCACGTCCCTCACCCTGAGCGCCAACGCGCTCCGACTGCCGGGCGCAACGCCCGGGGGCATGCCTCTCCCGGCGGGAGAGGCAAAATAACCACGGCCTACCGGCCCCAACCCCGGAGATCCCGGCCTGGCGATGCCGCCACCTGTGCCTTCCCCCAGGCTCATGTCATGAACACGAACTGCGCGGACATACCCTCGGGCAGGTAGTCGTCGATGACCCGCGCCAGGCTGGCGACCCGACTGCCGTTGCGGCAGGCGTGAAATGCCCCCAGCTCGCCGCCGTCCGCTGCGCCGCGGGTGATCGCGGCCGGACAATCATCGGCCGGCACGGCGTAGGCGGGATGGCCGAAGCGGCGCGACCGGAATGAGGCCACGGCGCGCGGCAGCAAGTCGGTGGGCGTGCCGGCGGAGGGCGGCTGGGCAAGGGGGGCGTTCGCCTGCCGGGTGATGACGCTGCCGGTGATCAGGCTGTCGCCCAGGCCGGGCGCCAGCTCGCCGGCACTGCCGACCACCAGATCGCCGAATAGCGTGGCGTGATCCAGCACCGGGGCCGGGCCGAATGACGCGTTGCCCGTGCCGCTGCCGGCGACTGCGGCGGCCCCGCGTCCGTCGACGATGCTGGAACGGATCGCCAGGGTCACGTTGAGCCCAGGCAACCGCAGCGGGCCGGTGACGCTGTGGGCGAGCAGCACCGATTGCTGCGTGCCGGTCCGCGGCAGGGCCAACACCGCCGGCCCGTCCTGCGGCCAGACCGAGCTGTCGAGCAGCATCAGCTCCGCCTCGCCGCGCAGCGTGAAGCCGCCACGCCACCACACGCCCGAGATCACGACCTGGGCCGGCGTGTCCCCGCCGTCGATCGTCAGCACGCCTTCGACGCAGGGACGGAAGCCGTCCATCGCCTGGATCGCCACATGGCTGCCGCCGCAGTGCAACACCGGGTTGGCGGGATCGGTCAGGTCGAGCAGGCCGCGCGGCTTGCCCTCACCGGCGGGCGTGTCGCCGGTGGGCATTTCCCCGGTGGGTATTTCGCCGGTGGGCATTTCCCCTGTGGGCATTTCCCCTGGGGGGCGCGACAGGCGATGAATGCGATTGTCGGCGATCTCGATCAGGACCTCGGCCGTCCTGGCTGGGCACGCCGCCAGAGCCTCGCCCAGGCTGGCGAAGTGGTGCCGGCGATCGGCCCGCCTGGCGGTCGCCAAACTGTCCCCTGGCGCCCAAGCCTCACCTTGCGCCAAAGAGTCACGGGTGGGCTGTGTCTCATTGGATGTGAGTGTCTCACCAGGCGGCAATGGTGCGACCGCAGGTCTCGCACCCGATGCCGGTGCCGCGCCGAACGCCGTCCTCTCGGGTGCCACCGGTGACCCGGCGGTGGCGGGGGAGGCGGGGCCGACCCGGGCAATCCACGTGGCAGGATCGGCCAGCACCAGACGGTCGCCGCGGCCGTAGGCGCCGCCGCCCATCGCCCGCGCAGCGCCGGTGGCATGGTCCACCGCAACCGCCTCCGGCATACCCGACAGCACCAGCCGCCCCAGCTCAGGATCGAGCAGGACCGCCACGCCAGCCGGCTCCGAGGCGAACCGGCCCGGGCCAAACTGGGGTGCGCCAAACTGGGGTGCGCCAAACTGGGGTGCGCCAAACCGGCCGGCATCAGGCGGGGCCGGAGGCTCGGCCGGCCATGATCGCAGGTCGGCGGCGGTGATCGCGTCCGGCGGCACCGTGCGCCACTGACCGTCCTCCCGCACCCGGATGGTGACCGGCAACGCCGTCCGCTCGACCAGCATGGCGGCGAGCATGACCCGGGTCAGCGGCTGCGGCATCTCCGCGTTGGTCAGCGCCCGGCCGGCGATCGGAAGCTGGTCGCAAACGGTGAACAGCGGGGTATCGATCCCCATCGGATGCACCGTGTAGCGGCCCTGGCCGAGCGCTCTTGGCTCGACGCCCAGCAATGCGTGAGTTTGCAGCCGCCAGACCCGCAGCACCACGCCGGCCGGGTGCGGCGCCGGCGCGCGGCCGGCCTGCCGCACCCGGGCCGCCCCACCACGCAGGCTCGCGAGCGCGCCCCCGGCCGGCTCGTTCGCGAGCGGATGGCCGCGCGGGCCACCTCTGAGCTGTTGGCCGGTGAGTTGTTGGCCGGTGAGCTGTTGGCCGGCCCCACGCAGCGCCAGCGTGCCCGCCGCCATGCCTGAGCCGCTTGCGCCCGTCCCGCCAAAGCCATGGCTGCGGACCATGCGTGCATCAAGGTCCTCCGCCAGCGCCGGCCAGCCGGTGATCGCCGAGGCAACGTGGCCAAGCGTCGCCAGGGTGCCACGCCGGCGCTGGTAGCCGACGGTGTTCGCCACCAGGGCGCGCAGCCCCGGGCTGTCGGTCCCGGTCATCGCCTCATCCAGGCCCACCAGGTCGGCGATGTAGGGCACCGCCCAGTCGGGGCAGCTATCGATGAACCAGGAATCATACAGCAGGGCGATGTTGGCCTTCAGCGCCGCGAGCTCGGTCTCCAGCACCCCGAGCAGCAGCCGCAGCGGATCGCCGTTCTCCGCGTCGCGCGAGCGATGGAAGCCGGGCAGCAGGTCGAACAGCGCCATATCGCTCATGGTTTGGGCCGCCATGTTACGGCCCGCGCCGAGGCCGTCACGACCGCACCAGCGCGGACCAGGGGGCCACCGAGACCTGCAGCGTTCCCGGATCGTCTACCAGGTAGACCAGTTGCGCCGGACGGCAGCCGCCGGCGAAGCGGGCGGGCAGGGCGGCGATGCGCGGATGGTTCGCCTCGGCCTCGGTCTTGCGGTGCAGGTGCGAGACCTCGGCGCCGGCCACGCCGCGCAGGGCCTGCACGGCGGCCAGCAGGTCGGTGGCCACAAGGTCGCCCGCCAACCGGCTGGCGGCGAAGCCGAACTGCCGCAACAGCGCGGCCCGCGCGGCGGCGACGGTTGCCGCGGCGTCGGTTCCCTCGGCGAGCCAGATCCGGACCGCCAGGCGGACCACGCTGGCATCGCACGCCTGGACCTGGACGGGCCGGGCACCGGCCGCGCGGCTGGCGCGCAAGATCGCCCGGACCCGGTCCAGCAGCGCGGGATCGCCGGCGGAGCTGGCAGCCGGCTCGCCGGCGATCGTCACCAACAGGGCCGGCCGTGCCGCCGGCAGGGCAACGCTGTCGGTCCTCACCTTGGCCACACCGGGCACGGCCGCCAGAAGCCGGGCGTAATCGGCCGGTGTGACCAGCCGGTTGCGCAGCCGCGATCGGCTGGGCAGCGTCAGACGCGCCACGTTGGCATCGGCCGGCGCCACGGCCGCGGTGCGCGGCACCACCCTGGCATCCTTCGACAGCCCGCCGCTGCCCGCCATCAGGTAGGCGAGATGTGTGGTGCCTGCCGGCTGCTGGTCCAGCGGCAAGGCGTCCGGCATGTTGCCCATGCCCGAGCGGTAGCTGGCGCGCACGTTTCCAATCCCGGTTGGCACGCGGGCGCCCCTTTCGCCGTCGCCGAAGGTGATCAAGGCGTTCCCGGTCGCATCGATGGCGACGATATACACGTGATCGTGCGGTCCTGTCCCGACGAACGATGCGGCCTCCCGCCAGGCGACGCCGTCGACGGTGATGGTCAGGGTGCTGCGCCGCTCGGGCGGCGACGCACCCGGCAGGAACGTCAGCGGCGGCTGCCGCAAGCGGAACTGCTGGCCGGCAAGGTCTGAATTGCCGTCGCCCAACGGTTCGTCAAGGACCGTGCGGCCCTGGCTTGCACCCACGACGTTGGCGCTGGCGGCCAGGCTGGCGGGGTCGAGCGCCAGCAGCGGCGGGGCATCCAGGTGCACTTCGGTCCGGCTGCCGTCATCCGCCGGGCGGCTGACGGCAATGGCGCGGACGCAGGTCAGCAGGGGGTCCGTGGCGGCGGCCGGCAGAAACAGCAGTTCGTCCGGGTATGCGCGCAGCCGCAGCCTATTGTCTGCCGGGGCGTCTGCCGTGGGACCCGCCGGGGCGCCCGCCGCCGGAACCACGCGCAGGTCCAGCCGATTGCCATCCCAACGCGCCGCGGCGGCCCGCAACGGCGGCGAGGTCGGCCGGGCCACGGTGATCCCCGCGGCGCCCGGCAGCAGGAACAGCGGCGGCTCGCCAGCCGCGCCCACGCTGCCGAGCGACCATCCCAGGCCGGCGGGCAGCGGCACCACCTCGGCATCCTTGGCGATCTTCAGGCCGGCCTGCACCAGGGTCTGGCGGGCCGCCGGACCGAGCACGCACGCGGCGAGCAGCCGAGCCACGTCGGGCGGCAGGGTGGTGACCGGCTCCATGCG
>Ga0326727_10024552_pt1 | contig 11386 bp, 13 predicted proteins | sample MB2enrmetagenome_FD_207643 | JGI IMG/M metagenome (GOLD analysis project Ga0326727, IMG submission 207643) | Lab enriched peat soil microbial communities from McLean, Ithaca, NY, United States - MB29MY | ecosystem: Environmental > Terrestrial > Soil > Wetlands > Peat | place: USA: New York... | reverse complement strand
AGTTCGTCCCTGTGATCGTGACCGCTGTCCCGCCGCTCGTCGGCCCGCTGTTCGGCGATACGTTGCTCACCGTGGGGATAGCTACATAGGTGAATCCCCTGGCCAGATTTCCGCTCTGCCTTCTGTCCGTTACCGTCACCGTCACTGCACCGGCACTTTTCGCTGGAGTCGTGGCCGTGATCGTTGTACTGTTCACCACCACTACCTGGGTTGCGGCCCTCCCGCCAAACGTCACCGTCGCACCCGAGGCAAAGTTCGTCCCTGTGATCGTGACCGCTGTCCCGCCGCTCGTCGGCCCGCTGTTCGGCGATACCTTGCTCACCGTGATTCTTGCGGCCAGTAATGTCGTGGTATGCAGCAAGCAAACAAGCACAACACTGGAAAACATGGTGTGACTGCGACGGGCTGTGTACATGGGCTGGGTACTCCTTGTCCGCGAAACTACGGTTTTAACTTCGGGCAAAACGGGCGCCTGACTGCGACTTTCGGATTCCTACATTCCGCGGGCACGCGGGTAAATTGCTGGCTAATGAAATCGGGCCGAGGTGCTCGTTCTGATGGCTGGCGAGGTTTCCTTTTTCTATTTACATCGGAACTTCCATTATGGGCTTCTTGCCCGGGCGCTACTATACACCTGACCACCGCTCGAGTCAATTGTCAGTGGCGTTTGGTAGTGGGGTATTTTAGCTTGACGCGCCACCCTTTAGCATCTCCTCGATGCTCCACAGATGATCCGTTACTCCCGCCGCCATCGCAGGCGTAACTCTTAGCGAACCGTGAATACGGACGAAATTATAGTGGCAGAAGTACAGCCATAGTGCCGACCTCAGATTCTCGATCCGCTTCGAGAAGGCGTTCGTCAGCCTAGTCAATCGCCGCAGGAACGTCCGGCAGTTCAGGTTGTTCCGCTCTGCGTATGAAGTCGAGATGTGGTCAGGATCAGGATTTCCCGAGATCGGACGTGGTAGCGCTCCTACAAGCCGAAGCGCACCGTCCCGCTCCGCGTAGCCTTTGATCAGCATTCCGTAATCGCAGTCTGCACCAAAGGCCCTCTCCACGCCCCAGATATAGCTGCGCAGACCATCGGTGCTGATTTGCGGGCGAACGGCCAAACGAGAAGCCAGATCCTCCATGAGCAACTGCGCCGCAGTCAAGCCACGGTCAGCACTGACAACGAAGCTCGGCACCAGCTTGCTCTCTGCGTCCGTCACCAGAAACACCCAGGTGTCTCCCACATGGTCTTCCCCAGCAGGCCGATTCAGAGGCGCTACGTTGGCCTCCTTCATTGACGTGAAGCACCACAGCTCGTCAGCCTGCAGGTAGCGACAATGCAGGTTGCGGAGCCTCGCGCTCATCAACCTCTGGCACAACTCACCAGCCTGGACCATCACTCGAATCACGGTCTTCTTTTCGACCTCCAGCAGACGTGATGTGGCACGGATCGAGATGCCCTCAACGAGGCAGTTGACAATCTGGACGATCCTTTCAGGCCGTAGCTTCCTATCGGCATACGGGCCGAACCGCCGCCCGGAAAAGCACCGGTTACACCCAAGGCAACGATAGATCGTGTTGCAGGCGTGACCGTTTCGCTGGTGAACCTTCTGATCTTCACTCTGACAATAAGGACAGTTCATATCGGGCTCCTTGACTTCGGCGGGAAGAAGCCCGACAATCCGTTTTGGGTCTCACGGTGTGGGCTCCATCCACGCCTGGGATTTCGCCCTGCCGGTAGCTCGTAACTACCGGCAGGGATTAGACTTACAGTGAATATTGTAGCACTTGAGCACGCTCTTGGCACCAAGAAAATGCTCTTAGAATCAGGTGTGGTGCTCAGCACGCACCACACCCGTGGCACTCCGAATCGCAACTTTTATTGTTGACTGGTGGCGAGCGGCAGTGTAGATTAGACACGTCGAGTGTATTCTTCATCGGGTGCCTCGATGTGGTGGAGCTAGAGAGACTCGAACTCTCCGGGGTATGCTTCGTGGGCACTCCCGGCGAACCTGCTAGCCCCTGAATTTGGTTGTACGGGCGGTCAGTGATTCCAGGTCACTGACCGCTTTTGTTCTATATCCCTCCTAAGAGTGCTTCCGGTAGTCGGTTTGTTGCGGTTAGCCCCAAAAGCAAAAAGCCCCGCATCAGCATTGCTCGGATTGACTCAGCCCGAACAATCCCGACGCGGGGCCTTTTTATCAAAGCTACCCGCGCAACCTTAGTTGTCAGTTCACAGCTTAGCTTGCAACTTCTGTTCTGTCAACGGCTTCTTGGCGGTGGGTATTTTAGCCTGACGCAGAATTCCCGGTACGTAATCAGTGAGTAATTTCGGAGAATATTCTCGATCTAGCCGATCTCAGAAGTGCTAGAATCCATCCGCTCTTACGGAGGAAACGCACGAGACGTGAGAAACTGTCGCTGCGACCGGCGGAGGTGCAGCATGGTTTCCGGCGGGGATTAACTGTCCCCACGGGGAGACAGTCATGAAGAACATGCGGAGAACCATGACGATGGCGCTGGCGGGAACCCTGCTTGCGGGAACAGCGGTCCGGGCGCAAGCACAGACCGCCCAGGTGAGCGCTCAAGAGGTCGCCGTGAAGTTACGCATCGAGATCGCCAGGATGCAGTCGCTGAACGACACCATGGAAAAGCTGATCGCCGCTTACAAGGCTGATCCGAGATCGCCGAAAACACTGAAACTGGAGGCGGACTACTGCCGTAGCCAGGCACTCGAAGACGCCGACAGTCGCGCCTTTGCCAAGGCAAATGCGGACTACTACGAGAACACCGACCAGCGCCCAGGTAGACCGGATGAGCTTCACGATCTCGATATGCAGGAGGCGGGGTTGGCAGGTGGTGGTGCCTACCTGCACATCAGGATACACGAACTTGGCATTACCTGTCCCTCCGCCCCACTGCCCCAGGCAGAAACTCTGGCCGAATCCGGTGCCCTCGGAACGGCCCGGCCCTCGGCGGAGAATCCGATCAAAGGCCAGATGATGTTGATGGTGTACTTCGTCGTCGGTCTGGTGCTGTACTTTTTGCCCAGCGTGGTGGGCGACCGGAAGCGCAATAGATGGGCGATCTTCACGTTGAATCTGTTGCTTGGCTGGACGATCCTTGGATGGATAGGGGCTTTGGTGTGGGCGCTCTGCGCGGAACCATCTCTGAAGCCGGTTCTGAGCCATAGTGCGAATAATGCGATGAGCCAGAACGCGTTTTGCGGGCATTGTGGCAGCCCGGTAACGACAGCGTATTGTAGGAATTGTGGACGCAGGGCCGCCCTGTAGTCGGCTCTGAGGCTGAAACGACAAGGTACGGAGAATTCGTGGCCGACAAACCGCGAAAGAAATCCATCAAGGCAGTTACTTTTTCAGGCCAACATCATTCGGAAGTGGTACAATCCCGCCACCACGAGAGGCGTCACATGGACTTATTCACTTCTGACACTTTTGAAAAGGGTGGCTGGGCCACAGAACTCTACAATCAGCACCTCAAGGACACTACGCTGAGCGACCTAAAAGGATGGACCTGCAACTGGAAAATGTGGCACGGAACCTACCAGCGATGGCTCCAATATCAGCCCCTAACAGGCCAGTTCTTCTGGAGCAGTAAGCCAGCGGTCTGGTCCACCAGAGACGCTCTGTACGCTGGCTACTACGTCGAACGCGGATTCTCTCCAGCCGTCGCTATGCTCCATCACAAACCTGACGAGGAGGTTATTAGACCCCACTGGCACTGGTGGCCGTTCCTGGAATTGCTGACCAAGCACCCAGAGACCCTGTTCTCCACACTTGCCGTGCTTCCAGCCGACAGGCGGTGCATCTGGATTTGCGACTCGGGACCAAGGTTCGACGTAACCGCAATCAACCTCGGAAAGACAGTTATGATCAGAGACATCGCCGACCTGGCCGAGCCAACTGATCACATCGGCAAAGTGCGCGATGACCATTGGATTGACCTGGTAGTTGGTGTCCGGTACACCAAGGACGAGTGCCTGAACAGGAACAAATGGGCGAGCCTCGTCCAGGGCATCATCAATGCCCTTGAGCTAACCGCTGACCTCGTTAATCACTGCGACCGGCCATCTCCGTCTCGTTAGACTCCCATCCCTGTCCTTCCTGCCGCCAACGCTCCTCCTCGGCGTCTGCGTCTGCTTTCTCCATCCTTGCCGTCTCTTCCGTCCTGCCCTTCACGAGCGAGTAGGTCGGGTAGCTCCCGCCATTGTCGTAGTTGACCATGAGCGTATCACCGCTACAGGCGTAGTAGAACTCCCTCGCAACCCAGTCCAATTTCGTGAAGTGTTTCTCTCCGGGAAGGCGAGTCAGTTTCGACTCCTCGATTCGCGCGCAGGGGAGATTCATGAAGTCGTAGTATCTGCGAAACAACTTGCAGACCTGCTGCGCGTACCGCAGCCTTGTTATGGCAACAACCTGTGCGGGAGGCGGATAAACCTCAATCATGTTCCTCACACCTAGGTCCATCCGGGCCATCACGTACTCCGCAATGGTCATCGGCCTACTGACCGCCTGCCGCCTCAGGGCCTCGCGTTCCATCTCTATGACGTTGGTAGACATCGTACACTCTCCATGGCCACTTGGATTTTCCCAGTCAGACTCGTTGATTATTTGGTTTAGAGACCGGTTGGGATTGGTGGTCATGAAGATAATGAGTGCACTCGGCGTGCCGAAGACTACTAACGTAGCGTAGTTGCGGAAAGAAGTGCGCCCCCGGCGACGAATTGTGGGAGCAGTTCAAAGTTGCCGACGCCAAATTGTGCGGATTGGGAGATCATATCGAGGCGGGTTCACGGCAATCGGCGTGCCAATGCTGCAAATTCGAACCGGCTGCTCCAAGGGATAATACCCCACTACCTGGCGTTTGGCAGCAACTTCGGAATGTTTGCGGGCGGCAACGCGTGGGAGGCAGAAACAGCAAGGCTTGGGCGATTCAGGTGGGGCGGTGTAAAGGTGGGTGCATTTTCAAGGGCACTTCGCCGGGAGAACGGCGCTGCCGTCGCGGAGCTAAATTGTTACGGGGCCAAACGGGCGGGGAGGGGAGAGCTAGCTCGTGTCGTCGGGGACGGGGCGCGACAAGCTGAGCCAGAGGAGTTGCCAGAGGGTGATGGCTTGAAGGATGGGGTGGGTACCGCGGTGGAGGAAACGAACTCGGTAGAGCCGTTCTATGGTCAGGGCCAAGCAGGTCAGCAGCCAGACCACCAGCAGGCTGTGGCGCTCGTGGTGGCAGATGTGCTCGAAGGCGTAGCGGTTCTTGGCGTCGTTGAACCCTTGGTTCTCGATTTCCCAGCGGCTCTTGGCCATGCGGAAGATAGTGCGGCTGCTGACCCGATGGCGAGGGAAATCGGTGAGCCAGTACGCCTCGAACACCCTGCCGTCGGGCTTGTGCTGGCGGTAGCGAACCACCCGCACCGTTTCCCAACGCAGCGTGTCCCAAGGGTCGAAGTCGTCGGCATCCCAGATTTCCACCCGGTCCTTCCCCTGGCGGAAGACTTGATGGGGAGGCTGGCGGAGAAACCTTTTCTGGGCGGCCGCGAACAATTCAGGGAGGTTGTTCTTTAAGCGGGCGACAACGAAGAGTCCCACATCCCCGGCGTCGTGCAGAAAGGGGGCGCGGGCGAAGTCCCCGTCGATGACCGCATAATCGGCAAACCGGCGGCCCAGGTTGCGGGCGGCCCGGCGGAGGAGCCGCCGACCGGCGTTGTACTCGCTATCCCCAGGGCCATAGGGTTCGACATCCAAAGGCAAGGTCAGGCCGGTTCCTACCACGCTGATCATGACCAACTTGTGATGGTAGCCAAGGATCTCCCTTTTCTGGTTCCGGTAGGGACGGCACAGATCGCAACCCTTTTCATGGGATCGTCCGGCGCCGGTTCCATCTAGGGCCAATCCAATGAAGGGGCAGTCATCGAAGGCCTTGTGGCGTTTGGCCTCGCGAACCGCCGCCACCGCCGCTTGGCGCGTGACGCTGGGGTCGAGCCGTTCGGTGAAGTAACTGAGGGCGTCGTTGCCGAAGCTGCGGGAAACATCCAAGGGCCGCCGGGCGGATGAACGCACCAGCGCTTCAATGGCTGCAAAGGCCACGCGACGCAGCAACGCCCCGATCAACAGAGCCCACACCAGGGTGGTGGCCGGAATGCGCCCCTGCGGGCGTCCATCCCCCGGACGTTGCAAGTAGGATTCCAGGCCCAGACACTTCGACACGTACTTGCGCAGGCGACGGGGCGTCGGCCCTTTCACCGCCGTTTGCGCCTTTGCTTCCGCCACAGCGCCAGTAGTTGTGCGTTGGTGGCGAAGACCTCGGCCACGGCCTCTTTAAACTCCCGGCCCGCCTCCACCAAGCGTTGAACTTCCTCGAGCCATTCATTGGGGATGTGCTCCACGCGCTTCTTACCTCCCGCCATGAAAGTGAGAGACCAAACCGGGTGCCTCTGCTTGTCCTTGGCGCAATGGCAGGTAGGCTGGCCACAGCGGCGGTGAGTAAGCGAGAGCGAACCGGGAAGCAGGTCGGGCGGGATGGGGAAGCGGCGGAGGAGCTCGAACTTGCGCTGACGGAGACGAGCGGCTTGAGGACCTTTAGGTGCAATCTTCATATGCATGTAATAATGCATGCAGATCATGAAAGTCAAGCCTTTTTTCAGAAATGCGAAAATAGAAGGGGTTCAGGAGAACCGGAGCGAACACACCAGGGAGTGCATGGTTCTTAGCTCTGGCCGGGGAAGACTATTTGCCCTTTCCGAAGTTGCTCGTTCGAGGCAGGAAAAAACTTCGAAGCTGTGCTAGAATCCATCCCAGAGTCAAGACGAGCGATTCGGTCGCGCCGCAGTGTCGGTCAGTTCGGGACGCGGTGCTGAGACGACGCGTTCACACCTGACGACCTTGCAGATCCCCTCCGGAGACCGATCAGTGCGGCCTTGTTTAGCCTCCGCCGGTTCGCCTCGACGCAGCGGTCGTGTCGAGACGCATTAAGGAGGTCGGCATGTTCGAGATGGTCAATAAGGAAAGAGCGGAGCCCCAGGACCGGAAGTTGCTGTTAATGAAAATTGGCGCTTTTGTAGTGGCGCTCGCTGTCCTGGGCGGTGTGGTTTACCTATTTACATTTGTTTCTTATTCGGCGCATTAATCTGAGGCAGGTAGTGGAAACCGCTCGACAACTATGCTTAACGCTGGGGCGGAAGTGTGTACTTTGCCCTCCAATTGCGCATCTTCAACCGCTTGAAGGGCCTGAAGAAGTGTAGGAACTGTTGAATTTCGTGGTTCAGGAGGAGCCTATGCCGGTACCCTCACGCATCCGCGATTTTCTGGATTCCGAGAACGTTCCCTACGAAGAACTCAGTCACCCGACCGCTTTTACGGGGCAAGAGGTCGCGCACACGCTCCACTTGTCGGGCAAGCGGTGCGCCAAGACTGTAGTGCTGGAGGGTGACGGAAGGCTGGCAATGGCAGTCTTGCCTGCCTCTAATCGTCTCAATTTCCAAGATCTTCAGGCAGTTATGGAAGTTGAGCACTTGGAGATGCTAGCGGAAAGTGCGCTAAGCAAGCTTTTCCCCGACTGCCAGGCGGGCGCGATTCCACCTCTCGGTCGTCTCTACGGGATGGAAGTGTGGATGGATCAAGCTGTATGTGATTCGGAACATATTGTGTTCTGCGCGGGCACCCACGAGGATTGCATCCGGATGAAGTACTCCGACTTCGCGAAGTTAGTCCAACCGCGCATTAGCCGATTTTCGCAAGTGCGGGCCACAGCGGCTTGACCAATTGGGCCGGATCACTCTGTATCTCCCACGCGTCGCTTGGGAAGCATTCGTCGATGCGATGAAAGCGAAACAAAACGCGGCGCGCGCGACGGCAGAAAGCCGGAAAGCGTACCCGACGCCATTATGGACGAGGTTCTCGCGAAGGTAGCGACGATCGTTGAGTCTCAATCCTCCGTTGTACGTTGCATTACAATGGTATGTAGATCGTAAAGGGAGGGTACCATGCGTGCCGATCGTGTGGAAATCTCATGGGATGCTGCCGGGTCGAAGTGGCTGGTTCGGATTGAGACTGGAGAAGAGGTGATCCGCCGCCATTGCCGCGCGCCGAAGGATGCCGACGAAGCGAGCCTTCGGGCGGCTGCCCAGAAAACCCTGCAGGACGAAGGTTACGAACCGGACCCGGCCCAAATACACATCCGTCGTTAGCCGCTCCTCAATTCGAGCCGGGTGTTGTCATAGTGCGCATGAGGTCTAGTTTCGGACGTCTCTGCGAGGGCTGAAAAGGTTCGAACTTAAGGCATCAGCGTACCATTTTCGAAGTGCGTCGGGGCCCACTACACGCGCGTGGTGCACCTCCGCACTCGCAACACGGCCTGGGCGTGTGTACGCCTCTTGCTGTTGGAAGGTCGAGTGTGGATTTCCTACGCCGCAAGTGCAAGCTTCCCCGGCTCACCAACTGAGAATTCGATTGGGTTTACGTCCCCCGCTGAGTTGGCAAGCAGAAGCGCATGGGCAAGGCGTTCGGCATCCTCATGCGTCAGCGTGAATTTCCCCGCCGGTTTTCCTGGTCTGCTGCTCTTGAACTGAACAGCCACACGTCTTGCGTTCTGGCTGACGCGGGCGGTTCCGGCTGTGATGAATTCCTCATAGGATTGCCCACTCGGGTACTCGATTTCAACTTTCATGTCTCAATCCTCCCCCACGCTTGGTTTTTCCTGCCTTGTATCGCCTCTGTCAGGCGAACTGCCAAGAGCATAGTTGCTCAAAGACCAAACCCATCGCCAGCATGAAAAGAGTCAGCGTTTCTAGAAATCTCATCGCCACCTCACGCGGCTGGCGTGGACTGAGAAGAATCTATGGGATGATTCTACTCCAAACGAGGGAAATTGCTACCTCCCATCCAGGACTGCATAGTGTGCACTGAAAAGAACAGCAAATAAGAGGTCGTGAGGTCTTGCCAGTACGAATCTATGCCCGGCCTCGCCTGTCCTGCGCAAGAGAGAAGCCGGTAATTCCACATTTTTGGCATTGCAAACAGCAGGATTCGAGATTTCTACGACGTATCCCGCGGGAAGCGAAACTCGCATGGGCTAGGCCGGCCCGCTCTCTATCACGGGCTCGACGACAGGCTATGGCCGGACGCGGACGCGGACAACCTTCCGTTTCTTTTCCGAGCGCGGCGCCGCCTTAACGGGTTTGACGATGAGGTCCATCAGCGACTTCCGGGCTGTCACGAGATTCCGAACGCTCTTTTCAGTCAGGTTACCCCATGAGCTTCGCACCTTAGCGCGGGCCGCCTGCACGCGCTTGTCGGTGACTTCGCCCGCGGACTCCATCTGACCGATGGCCAGACTCAGCAGCTTCTTCTGGGCATCGATGTATTTCTCGGCGCCTTGCCGCGCCAGTTCTGTCAGGACCTTGTACCGCTCGCGGGCGGGCTCGCGGCCCTCTCCATCGGCCTTCGTGGCGGCGCGGACTTCGTGGGCGGCCAAGTCGAGGAACTTCTTCTCTGTCTCGACCAAAGTCTCGATTCCCTTTCGCGCCAATTCCACAACGCTGGCGTTGGCCCCCGTCAGTCCTTTACCTTCGCGATAAGATTCCGCCACCTCATGCGTCTGCTTGGCAGCCGCATCCAGCAAGCGCTTCTGCATGTCGATCAAGGTCAACACTCGGTGGCGCACCACGTTAGCCAGCCTCCGGGCGACCCCGGGAAGCGGCACCACTTTCTTCACTCCATCCACTGCCAAGGCGGTCTCTCCGGCAGCCAGGTCCAGCAAAATCTTGCTCGCGGAACTGAAGTTCTGAACACCCTTATCAACGATTTTGGCGATCGCCTTATCCGGACGAAGACGCCCCTGGCTCACTTGCTCCCGCAACATTCCAATGACAAGTGCATTCTGTTGGGCCGTAAGATCCAACAGAATCTTCTGGGCAGCTATAAACCTCTCGATGCCCTGACGAGCCCATCCCACTAATTGGCTCGCGGGTGAGGGTGTGTTCGCTTTCGCTTTGCTTCTTGCCGGCATGATTTATTTCTCCTCTTGGGGCGCCTCTTCCTGCGCCGCAGTACTGCGTTGCAGTATGAATTTACGACGCGGCCTTCCCGTTGTCAAGGGGACAATGTGGAGGGAAATTTGGGGAAAACGTCGACCGTCGCGGGCCGGGCGCAGGGGTCGAGAACCTTGTCGCCTCCCGTTGCCGAAAAGACAGCAGGGCAATTCAAACGGCAAATGGCAGAAACCGGAAAATGGAAAATAGAAACTGGAAACTGCGCCAGCCTCCAGCTTTCATTTTCCAGTTTCCGGTTTCCATTTTCCGCTTTTTGAGTTTTGCCCTTTGCCCTACGAATTCTGAATTGCTTTTTCGACAAGCCCCAGAAAGGGACCAGCGTTCCGCGGAAATTCGCGGAAAATCAAATCGTAAATCTCAAATGATCAACCATTTGCCATTTGCCCTTTGCCATTTGAATTTTGAATTGTTTTTCCAGGCAGGGTGGGTCATTCCGGAGCCCCCGCGGGCCCTCCTTGACTTCCCCACTGAATCATGGCACGCTGCGGTGCAGTATGAAGAGCAAATCCGCTTCCCGGACTTTCCGCAACGACCCAAGCAAACCCCAGCTCGTCATCAAGAAATACAGCGATCGGCGCCTGTACGATTCCAGCGCCAGCCGCTACGTGAAGCTCGACGACATCGCGCGCATGGTCCGGGATGGGATCGAAGTGAAGGTGGTGGACGCCCGCTCCGGCAAAGACCTCACTTACCTCGTCCTCACCCAGATCATCCTCGAGGATGCGCGCCAGCGGGAAACCCCCTTTCCGCTACAACTCTTGCAGCAACTCGTCAGGGCCTCCGATAAGGCCACTCACAATTTCTTGTCCTGGTACCTCGCCAGCACGCTCGACCTGTTTCAAAAGGCGCAGGAAACGGTTCGCGCCCGATTGCCCGAAGCGAGGGCCGCTGTGGCTCGACCGATCGAGTTCGTGCGCAACCTGCTGGCGGAACATCCAGGATCGCCTCCCCAGGTCCCTGCCAAAATCACGGAACTCGAACAGCTCCGCCGCCGCGTGGAGGAACTGGAAAAGCGCCTGGCCCGTGGGAGCAGAGGAAGGCAGTAGGCAGAAGGCAGTAGGCAGTAAGCAGTAGGCAGTCGCTCATGCCGCCCGCGGCACCCTGAAACCATGATCCCCTCCTTACTAAGGAGGGGTCTGGGGTGGTTGACCGGGACGCGACGCTGCCACCCACCACCCCCCTGCCCCCTCCTCCCGCTGAGGAGGTGTGAAAGAATCGCGCTGTAGGGGCGGCCCTTGTGGCCGCCCTGGGGCAACCACAAGGGTTGCCCCTACAATGCCCTGCCAAAACGCGATTTTTTCACACCTTCTGAGGAGGGGAGTCATTTTC